>Ga0209517_10004881_pt1 | contig 17377 bp, 10 predicted proteins | sample PeaSoiMetSII2010_FD_187695 | JGI IMG/M metagenome (GOLD analysis project Ga0209517, IMG submission 187695) | Peat soil microbial communities from Weissenstadt, Germany - SII-2010 (SPAdes) (version 2) | ecosystem: Environmental > Terrestrial > Soil > Wetlands > Peat | place: Germany...
AGGTCGCGAACGGACGCTTTCTTCATGTGATACATCTTAGCATCACACCATGGTCTTGGCAAGCTTCTCGCATTGACCTACTCTGTTGTTCTAGCTATTTGCAGCGTTATCGCACTGCCAGTCAGCGGGCTCTGGCTAGAACCTTAGAGCTCCTGGGGAAGCGGCCTCCGTCCGGGTCGAGAGAAGCGGAAGCTGCCCACGACCAGACGGGCCGATTCTTTGGATAGCGCGATTTCTGATTGGCGGAGAAGGTAATCTGCGCGCTAACCCCCACCGGGAGTTCGGAATCCGCTTCATTGCTTTCCGACTCACTTCTTGGGGTTCCTGTTCTTTGGATTGCGCTTTAGATCCTCTAGATCACCGGCACGGCCCAAAGCCCTCCTGTTGGCCTCGAGATCACATTGGGAAATGAAATGCACCGGAACACCAAAGAAAGTACTGGAAACCTTATTCTTCCAAGCATCGTCGAACTCGACGCCAGTGATCGCGGTCATGACCGCGAAGCCGCCGACGATCAGATATTCGAGCTCAAAGTCGTTGAAGAGTTGTAGCAGTTCTCTGTAGTCTGGGTTTTCTGCCATGCCTGGTTTCCTCAGATAGTTCCACCATTTCCCATGCTGCAGAAAAGATGGCTTCATCCCCCTGTTCCTGCCAAAACTCAATGTCGAACGAACGGTCCGGAAAGCCGCACTCCACTAGTCGCGTCTTCCATCCTGAATTTTGAGGATTTCCCATTTCGCCTGTTCGAATCAGTTCCTTGACATTATCAGCATATCAGTTGCAGATCGGGATTTTATCTTCCCCCTCAAGAGGCACCCAGTCTTGGCCTCTCTGGCGAAGTTCTTGCGGATGCCATGTACCTTGGGTTTGAAACTTGCGAGCAAATCTTCATAGGGAACAAGCTGGCCGATTCCCCATATTTGAATCTGGGGTTTCTCAGTCCGCTGGCAAAAGCAATAAAAGATGCTCCGCAGGATGCGAAACTGGCGATCATGCGTGAAAAGCTCGCGGGCGACTATCCTTCTCCAGTTATCATGCGCGCAGTTGGCGCACAGGCGCGTACCAGTAAGCGGATCTATCATTGTTTCAAAGGGCGTAGTCGGCTGATCGGCCGTCAGTCGATCACTTGATCCTGATCGCTGGCCCTTGGACGATGATCCGCCGATTGTGTAATCGCGACTCGACGGCACGTTGCACAGGATTTCGCAGTTGCAACATCCTCCCTGTGCTCTAAGAACATCGAAAGATATCCTGCGAGTCGTCTGATCGAAAGCCGACGATCCCAGAATCCCCCGGCTGCCTCCGCTTCCTGAAGCATGATGTTTGGCGTATAATAACGCAGCCCGAGCTAAGCGACGAACATGGAAACACGTGTCGGCGAGCTTCATTTGATTACAATTCCAAACATCGACTTCTGCCATGGAGAGCCAGGCAGCCAAAAACACTATCTCGGATTTGCACAGGCGATGGCTAATGCTCGCCATCGTGCCTATTCTGTTCCTATCGTTCAATTCGTCCACGATCTCGAGCGCGCAATCGAGCGGGCGAGACGAAGTTTTGCTTCGCGTCATCGTGGTTAACACCGAGAATGAGGCAAAACAAATCCTGGAAGAGCTGAAGAGCGGCAAAGAATTTGGAACCATTGCCAAGAACAAATCCATTGATCCAAGCGCCGAGGATTTCGGCTATCTGGGAAAAGTGGATCTAGCCACCTTGCGCCCTGAACTGCGTGAGGCTCTCCACGGGGTTGGGCCTGACCAAATCACGAACATTGTCAAGGTCCCGGGTGGATACGCCATTCTCAAAGTCCTTGCTGCGAGCGAGGGCGAGATAGGCCAGGGCATGGGTGCTAACCGGGATCTCCCACTTTCCGGAAAAAGCAGCATCAAGTATCCAGTCGATGTTGCCGGACAGGTCATTGCAGACTTGGCCTTTCAAAAGTATCCGAAGCCGGCGGGATGGGAACAGAACTTCAAGGCGATCTGCGAGATTCGCCAAAAATCGCTGTCTCTTCTGGAAGATCGCATCAAGACCAGGGTACATTCTTCGGAGCCGGCCGCCTCGACCCCAGACAATCCTGTCGATCTGATCCAGGCGCGCTATGCATTGGCCCAAGTCGAAGCGTACCAGGGCAAAATGGACGAAGCGGTGTCGGAATGGGAGGCGGCGTACAAAATCGCTGTGGCCTCGGTGCCCGCAGGAGTCGCTCAGTTGGACGCGGTGCTCGGCGTCGCATATCTGCACAAATCTGAGATGGACAATGACGTTTACCGCCACCCCGCCGACAAATGCGTCTTCCCTCCTCGTCCCGGAATGAAGTACGACAATGTCGCGGATTCCGGGAAAGCCGTGGAACATTTCCTAAACTATCTTTCCCAGAAGCCTGACGATGTCCAGACGAAATGGCTGCTGAACCTCGCATATATGACGATGGGGAAATATCCGGCAGGTGTTCCCGAGAAATACCTCATTCCACCGAGTGCGTTCGCGTCAAAGGAAAACGCCGGAATGTTTACCGATGTGGCCAGCAGCGCCGGAATTGATGTTGTCTCGATGGCCAATGGGGTCATCGTTGATGACTTTGATAATGATGGCCTTCTGGATGTGATCATCTCGAGCTACAACGTCTGCGAACCGCTGCACTACTTCCATAACAACGGGGACGGCACATTCACCGACCGCGCCGCTCAGGCAGGGCTTTCCGATCAACTCGGCGGTCTCAACATGATTCAGGCCGATTACAACAATGACGGCTGCATGGATTTCCTGGTGCTGCGCGGCGCATGGGAGTTTCCGGTTCGCAAGTCCCTGCTACGGAACAATTGCGACGGAACCTTCACCGACGTGACTGCGGCAGCCGGCTTAGCACAGGCGACTCGCACCCAAGCGGCAGTATGGGCAGATATTGACAATGACGGGTTCGTCGATCTCTTCGTAGGAAATGAGAATGGGCCGGCGCAGCTTTTCCGCAATCGCGGCGATGGCACCTTCGAGGACATCTCCCACTCCTCAGGTGTGGACAAGATTGCCTTCAGCAAAGGGGCCGTCGCGGCGGATTATGATAACGATGGCTACGTTGATTTCTACGTTTCCAACCTTTACGGCGCAAACTTCTTGTATCACAACAATCATGACCGGACATTTACGGAGGTGGCGCAGAAAGCGGGCGTCCAGTTAGCCGACTCCCAGAGCTTCGCCAGCTGGTTCTTCGACTACGACAATGATGGCTGGCCGGACCTGCTGGTCAATAGCTTCTTTTTCTCTCCCGATGAATCGCTGCGAAGTTATCTCGGACTTCCGTACAGCGCCAAGACGCTGAAGTTATTCAAGAACATGAAAGACGGAACGTTTAAAGACGTGACGGCAGAAGTGCATCTGGACAATGTGTACGCGCCCATGGGGGCCAATTTCGGTGACGTGGATGACGATGGCTTCCTCGACATCTATCTCGGAACCGGAGGTCCGGAGTACGGCTTTTTGCTCCCCAAAGTGCTGCTTCGAAACCAACAAGGCGAGTCTTTTGCGGACATCAGTTCGTCCGCCGGGATCGGGGATCTGCACAAGGGGCATGGCACTGCGTTCGCCGATCTGCGCAATGCTGGACACGAAGACATATTGGCGTCCATGGGAGGAGCCACCCCCGGGGATGCACACGCGTTTCGGCTCTTCGCAAATCCCGGAAACGGCAATGACTGGATCGATATCAAACTGATTGGAGTAAAAAGCAATCATGGCGCCATTGGCGCGCAGATCAAGGTGATGGTTGAAAATAATGATCATAGAGCGCGCACGATCTTTCGCACCGTAAATAGCGGAGGGTCTTTTGGCGCCTCCCCGCTCGCGCAGCACATCGGCTTGGGCAAATCGGCACAGATCCTCAGCGTGGAAATCTCTTGGCCCGTAACGAAAACCGTGCAACGTTTTCAGGATGTGCGCCCAAATCAGTTTATTCAGGTCAGCGAGTTTGCTAAGGAGTACAAAGTCTTGACGCCTAAGCGATTTGAGTTCGGCGCGAAACGAGGTTTCGCAAGCAAACTAACCCCGGTCGCTTCATCTCCTCTACAGTAACGAGGTATGAAATTCGTTGTCCTCATTTCGCTTCTGCTCACATGCACCTTTTCGGTGTCAGCTGCGGCGAGGCATGCGGCCGCGGGAATGGTGTTAAAGGTTGATTTACAACAGAAAACCATTCTTTTGTCGTGCGAAGGTATTCCGGGTTACATACCTGCCGGCATGGCAAAATTTTCGGTAAAGGAAGATCCTTTCCTCGCCGGGCTTGCACCGGGCCAATTGGTCGATTTTGCGATTCTGGATGAGGGGACACTGCGCTACGCGGAAGGCATCACAATTCGCGAATTCAACAATCTTGAGCAGCAATCCCTTGCTGCCCGCCGCTTGACGATGGTACAGGAGCTTGAGGCAAGTGCCTCTGACCCAAAAGCGTTGAGTGTCGGGGAACGGGTGCCGAGCGCCATCTTGACGGACCAGAACCGACGGCGAATTGATGTGGCCGGGTTTCCCGGCAAGGTATTGGTCCTGAACTTTTTCTACACCCATTGCACGCTGCCCGAATATTGTTTCCGGCTATCGAACAACTTGGGGAATGTTCAGAAGCGCTTCCAGAAGAAGATGGGACACGATCTGATACTGCTCAGCCTCAGCTTTGATCCCATCCACGATCAACCAGAAACATTGGCCAACTATGCACGTACCTGGCACGCCGACAGAAACTGGCACTTTCTGACTGGAGCGCCCCCAGTCGTAAAGAATCTCTGCGCCTTGTTTGCAGTCAGCTCCTGGCCGGACGAGGCCGAGTTGCTACACTCCTTGCACACTGTGGTTCTCGATCGAAAGGGGAGGCTGGCGGCCAATATCGAAGGAAATCAATTCACCTCTCAGCAGCTTGGCGATTTGATCGAAGTGATATTGAAGCAATAGCTAAGCTAGGCAAGCTTGGCGCAACGTGCCGTGGCGCTAAGATATGAGTGAGGAGCGCCATCGACAACTTCATTTGGACACCAGATCTCAGACAACGGTCGTCGGTCGCGAATCTCGTGGCCCATTATGCCCTTCTTGCGACATAATGCTGGGACCTCACCGCACAGTGAAGGAGACTTGATCATGTGTCGGTTGCCCTTGAAGGTTAGCGAACTCAGGCTGCTCATGCTGATCATAGTCCTGTCGTCTCCGCTTTCTGGCGAAGGGTTGGACTCTGCAGAGCAGCAGACTGACATCAAAACGGCGACCAAAACGAAGGATGATGCGGTCAAGAGATCCGAGTTGATGAAGCCACATTTCGCGAACGGCAATCAGGCGATGCAGGATGCCAAGGCGATCCGGCAGCAACTTCAGACGGCAACGAGCGATCAAAAAACCTCGCTGCTTGCCAGGATGAAGGAAGACTATCAGACGGCGATTACGGAATATGAGCAGGCGATCGAAGAAGCGGAAGTGAGAGATGAAAATGGTCTCCAGGTGATCGGCAAAATTGGAGTGATACGCAATGGCTTGGTGAGCCAGCAGAAAGCAGTGGATATGCTGGTGCAAGACAAGGACCTCCCAGTGATTTTGAGCAATCTCGGGCTGGCCTACGGCGGCGTTGGGCAATATGAGGTAGCCATAAACACGCTGGAGCAAGCAGTCATGCTGAAGCCAGCGGTGGGAACGTACATGGAACTCGGAACAGATCTGGCGCAGGTGGGCAAGATGCCAGAAGCGATTGCGGCGTGCGACAGGCTTCTAACTGTGGATTCTACAGCCAAAAATATGCAGGCAGGCTGCTACAAGAACGTCGCCATTGTGCTCACGAACAAAGGAAAGTTGCTTGACTCCATTGCGCCGCTTCAGAAGGTCACGCTTCTCAATCCGCAAGATTCGTTGGCCTGGAAACTGTTGGGCGATTCTCTTCTCAGCACCATCACTTCCAAGTCGCAGGACGGAAAGATCGTTTACGTCATTCCTCCGGGAACCGTTGAGGCTTACCAGAGATATTTGCAATTGGACCCGAATGGACCATACGCAGGACAGGTAAAATCGGCGCTAGAAGGGTTGGCGCAGTTCACGAAGCCGCCGACCGAAACGAAAGAGAAGAACTGATCGGAGAGATCGCTCCGTTCCCATGAAAAGAACGGCACGCACGGCTCGGAGCCCTCGAGCTCACTTCCGCTGTTGAGCCGCCATGCAGGCAACGCGGAATCATTGCCGGTGCAAGTCGGGTGCTTGAAAAGCGCAAGACCCAGAGTAAAATCGAACCAGCCATGCGGCCGGGTTTCTTCTCTGCTCCGAATTCAAGTCGCTACGCCAGAGCGGCGCGCAGCTGCTTTCTTGCCAGCTCGATTTTGCTATTTCCAGTGCTGGCTGCGCGCTCACAATCGGATCCGGACGCAAACAATCCTCGCGTGATGCAGCTCTACACGGGAGCCAAATCGGCCGAGCAAAGCGGCGACATAGCCGGCGCAATCTCAAAGTACCTATCGATTCTGGAGGTTGCGCCACACCTCGGGCCTGCGTACAACAATCTCGGCGCACTCTATCTCCGACAGCACCAATACACCAAAGCCATTGTTATCCTGAAGCAAGGCTTGGAAGTGGATCGTACCATGTATTCCGCGACCATCCTTCTGGGCATCGCTTATTACGAGACGGGCGATTATAGGGAGGCGCGACAGCCGTTGGAGGCAGCGGTTCGGGCGAATCCAAAGGATAACAACGCAGAACTTTATCTTGCCAAAGACCTGATCAAACTTGAGGACTTCGGTCCCGCGGCGACGCACTTGCAGGAGCTGACGAAACGCGAGCCAAAGAACCAAGAGATCTGGTACATGCTGGGGAACGTCTATATCCAGCTTTCCGAAGCAGCTCTCGCGAAGGTTGACGCCATCAATCCCAATTCTGTGTTGTCTCACGAAATACGCGGTGACATCATGGCCAGCATGAAGAATTTCGATGGGGCACTGGTGGAATACAAAAAAGCGGTTGATCTGGCTCCACAGCAGAGTGGTACACACTACAAACTCGGCGACGCGTATTGGCAGCTTGACGACTGGGCGGACGCGACGGAGCAGTTTCAAGAGGAACTAATCAATGACCCCGGGAACTGCAACGCGCGATGGAAGCTCGGCGATATTCTGCTCGAACAGCACATGCGTCCTGAAGAGGCGCTCGACGATATCAATAAGGCCCTGCAGATTTGCCCCTCTCTGAAAGAGGCCGTACCGGACCGGGCCACCGCACTTATCCGGCTGAATCGGTACGAAGATGCAGTGCCGGATTTGAAAACGGCGATCAAAGGCGATCCCAACGAGCCCCGCCTCCACTTTATGCTGGCGCAGGCCTACCGCGGTCTGGGAAGAACAGCGGATGCCAGCGCGGAAATGGCGACTTTTGGGAAGCTGGAACAGAATGCGCGCGCGGCGGAAGCAGAGCACGCCGAAGAGATAATGAAACAGAAATCAAAAATACCCGATACGCCACACCCTTGACAGCGACTTCAGCCCCGTATGCCGGTGTTACACCAGCTGTCAATTCTCACATCTTACCAGGCTCCGACGGACGTGCTCCCTGCAGAGCCGCGCAGCGATCGAATTCGGCTTTTGCTTTCGCCATAAGCCCCTCTTTTCGGTAGACTTGGCCGAGAATGTAATGCAAGCGAGCCGTGTCGGGTGAGAGATTCACCGCTTCTTCCAATTCCGTCTGCGCTTTCAGTAGCTCTTGGGTCTGAAGGTAGGCCTTGCCCAACAATTCGTGACCTTGGAATACCGACGGGGCAATTTCCGTGGCCTGAATTAATAATGGAATTGCGTCCTTGGGACGATTTTGGTCCAGTAGCAGGGTACCGAAGGCAAGATAGGTTTCGGCATCTTTGGTGACTGAAGTAGTCTGCCAGTCGATTGCAGTTTGATACGCTTTAGCAGCATCCAGGTCGTCGCCCAGTCCCGCATACGACAATCCCAGGTTCTCCTCTGCTTTGACGTTTGTTGCATCGAGCGCCAGGCATTTCTTGAATGCCTCGATCGCTTCAGTGAACCGATTCTCGTTGTACTTTGTTCGCCCCAGCTGGTACCAACCATCGGAATCAGTCGGATTCAATTGGAGGGATCGCGTCAGCCACTTATCCGCATCGATGAAATCACCGAGCAAAATGTAATCGATGGCGACGATCTTCAAATCAAACGCGCTGGGCGTACGGTAACGGGCCCCCGCTGTGAATTCGGCCAAGGATTCTTTTGCATTTTTGTCACTCATCTCAATGAGAGATTTTTGGGGGGCTGCATAGATCGCATTTGGGTTGGGATCGATATGTTTCGCCTGTGCTTGAATCTCTCTGTACAGGATATAACCAAGCAGAAAATGGGCAGCAGCCGAATCCGGCGCTATCTTCAAGTCCTGGCGCACGATGATTTCGGCGTCGTTGAGTTGTCCCTTTTCCATCAGCGATTCTGCTTTTGCGAGCTTCAGGTCCGGCGATTTGGACAAGTCCGTCGGGCGCGATACAGTTTCACCATTGTTCGAAGCTGGCGGCGGAGCTGATGGGAGCGAAAAAGGCGATTGACCTGTCGCGCGTCCGGCAGTTAAAAGGAAAGCAGCAGCAACTAAAACAAAGCGAGAGAAAGAGCTGCCGCGGGCGAAAGAAGCCACCTTCGCGGAACGGCCCATGCATCGCTGTTTGCCTAAGAGAAACACGTCGGTTCGGGGACATTATATGGCTCTGCAACGCTTGTTTCCATCGCAGTCAAGCGTTTGTACGCTACGCGATCAGTGCCCCTTCCCTTCGGTCAGAGTAACGATACAGTCTACTTTTGGCGGCGGCAATTGCTCGATCAACCCGCTGGGCCAATGGATCTCGATGTTGTCAATCTTATTCGATGATCCGAGTCCAAAGTGGGCCCGAGGGTCCGAACTGGAGCAATAGCTTCCTCCGCTGAGGATGTCCACACGCTGGCGAACTCCCCCTGCGGTGACGAAAACCTTCGCCCCAATCGCGTCGCGCGGGCTCTTCGGCCCCCCCACCAATTTCAGAGTGATCCAGTGGTTGGCGTTTTTCAGTACATTCCGAAGTAAAGTTGGCTCGCGATCGATGTTGTTGATCACCACGTCGATTTTGCCGGTGTTGAAGAGGTCGCCGAAGGCGGCACCACGCGCGGGAATAACAACCGCGAGTCCCGACCCTGTCGCTGGGGGGACCTCCTCGAAGTGCTGCCCATTCAAGTTGCGAAAGAGCAGCGGCCTCTGCGCCCATGTAGTTCCCCAATTAGCTCCGTCGGCCTGAACGTATACGTGGCCGTTTACAGAAAAGATGTCCAACAGGCCATCGTTGTCGAAATCTAGAAACCCTGTGCCCCATCCCAGAAAGGGAATGGTCGGCTGCAGGAGGCCAGCTTGTGCCGTAACGTCGCTGAATTCCCCATTGCCTTCGTTTCGGTATAGAGGTTTGTAATCGCTGGAGAATGTGGTGAGGTGAAAATCGACCCTGCCATCGCGATTGTAGTCGCCGATGCCAATTCCCATGCAGGCTTGGGCGCGACCGTCGGCGTTCAAGGCCAGGCCGGACATGTAGCTGTCGTCCTTGAATGTGCCATCATGATTGTTTAGATAAAGGAAATTCGGCACCGAGTCGTTCGCTACCAGCAAATCGAGCCACCCATCGTCATCCACATCCACGAAAACGGAAGACCACCCGTAGGCGCCGCTCGAATCGGAAACACCCGCCTTCGCACTCACGTCTGTAAACGTGCCATCGCCGTTGTTATGAAACAGATGATCCTTTTCACCAACTAAGCCGAGCGGGCCGCAAAAAACATTCACACCTCGAAATTCGCAAGAACTGGGTGGCACTCCATTTTTCCCCGCAAGCGCCGGATGATCGGGATCAAACTGGACGTAACCCGGCACAAACAAATCCAGACGACCATCGCGGTCGTAATCGCCCCAAGTAGCGCCCGTGGACCAGCCTCCTACTGCTACTCCCGCCTGTTCAGCGATGTCGCTGAATGTACCATCGTGATTGTTGCGATAGAGGCGATTCTTGCCAAAGTTCGAGACGTAGATATCAGGCCAGCCATCGTTATCGAAATCTGCGACGGCTACTCCGAAGCCCCAGCGCTCGTTGGCGACTCCGGCTTTTTCGGTCACGTCAGTGAAGGTACCGTCACGATTGTTGTGGAACAACATGGCCCTGTGCGCGGGCTCAGTTCCCTTCAGCGCGGCAAATGTGGAGCCGTTCAGCATATAGACATCCAACCAGCCGTCGTTATCGTAGTCGATCAGACCGACGCCAGAGCCGTCAACTTCGATGATCGTGGCCTTCTGCAACGTCCCGCAGCGATGTTTGAAGGCGGTGAGCCCGGATTGTCGCGTGTAATCTTCGTAGACAGCCTCGGCCCCGTCCACAAAACCACCTGCGGTTATTGGGCGATGATGCTCGTCATATACAGCCGCGTACGCTCCGCCGGTTATGACTCCGGACGGTTTGGCCGCCTTCGGTTGCGGGTGCTGAAGGTTCAGCGAAAAGTTTCTGCCAAAAATTGGTGCAGCCACGATGGACAGCAGCGAAAACATCATCGAGCGGCGATCGAGTTCCGCGCGACTCCGTAGCCCTGCGCGCTCGCCTGCCGTACGGCAGCAGCGTGCGAAAAACCCTTGCAGCATGCCCGCGGATGTTTTTTGTATCTCTTTCATTGGCGCAGCACAGTCTTATTCGAATCTGGCGATTCATTCGCCGCAGGTTCATCGATCAGCATTATGCGGTCAACATGGACATCCTTCAGCGTCTGAATAATGCCACTCGGCCAGCGGATCTCGACGCTTTCGACTACTTCATCTGTGCCAACGCCGAAGTGCAGGCGCTTGTCTCCTGAGGAAAGATAACTGCCCGCGGTCGTAACGATGGCAAGCTGAGACCCGTGTTGCGTCTTGACCTTCACCTCTGCACCGATCGCGTCGCGATTACTCTTGTGCCCCACGAGTTTCAGGCCGAGCCAATGATTCGCTGTCTGAGTCTCATTGTGCAGAACGTGAGCCAGGCCATCGTTCGTAGTAACCACCGCGTCCAGCCGGCCGTCATTATCGATGTCTCCGATGGCCAGCCCACGCGCGACCCAGGGAACCTGAAAGACGCTGCCTGACTGCGAGGAAACATCTACGAAGTCCCTGCCCATGTTTCGGACGAGAAGCATCGGCTCGCGATAGCGCAGACTGGGCGTGGTCAGCTCCACGTTGTCCAAGTCGTGCCCCTGCGCGACCATAAGATCTTTCCACCCGTCGTTATCGTAGTCCATGAAGCGAACGCCCCAACCAGAGAGGCGTTGCGTGATGGTGCCGAGTCCGGACGAAAAACTATCATAGGTAAAGCTGCCGTCGCCATTGTTCTTATACAGTGCGTATCTTTGATTTCCCAAGTCGGTGACGATCAAGTCCGGAAGGCCGTCATTATCATAGTCCGCGAAATCCACACCCATACCCGCGTACGTATTGCCGTCTCCATCGACGGCAACACCCGCAGGCAAAGCGACCTCTTCAAACGTACCATTGCCCTTATTGTGATAGAGGTATTCAACCATGGAATCGTTGGCGACAAAAACATCAATATGCCCGTCGCGATCGTAATCCGCGATGCCGACCCCTAATCCGCGCCCGGGTTTCGATATGCCGATCTTCTGCGAAACTTCCACAAAGCGCCCATTCCCTTCATTGTGATAAACCAGTGGCGCAATGGGCTTGAAAATGTCAGGCGTGCAGTAGGAACGATAACCTTCCTTATGTGTACCACACCAGACATCGCTGAAATCCCAGTCCAGGTAGCGGAGAACGACTAAGTCCAGCAGACCATCATTGTCGAGATCAACCCAAGCAGCGCTTGTGGACCATCCTTCGCCAGCTACACCCGCCTTTTCGGTGACATCTGTGAACGTGCCGTCGCCATTGTTATGGTAAAGTCGATTGCCTCCGTAGGCGGTCACGTACAGATCTTCGAATCCATCGTTATCGTAATCTCCGACGGCAACGCCCATTCCATATCCGACGCCTTGAAGCCCCGCTTTTTCGGTAACGTCTTCGAATGTGCCATCAGGTTTCTGGCGGTACAAACGATTCCAGTATTGAGGGCCGCTCTTTTGAGGGATAGCTGTTCTGGGCGTGGGATCGGTCAACTGTGCCCCGTTCACGAAAAAAATATCCAGGCGTCCGTCATTATCAAAGTCGAAAAGCGCAACTCCCGTTCCCATAGTTTCGATGAGGTATTTCTTCGTTGTATGAGAAGAGAGATAGTGAAAATCGATGCCCACTTCAGAAGTTATATCCCTGAATTTTCCAGGTACCACCTTTGTGGGCGGCGGCGGTTGGTAAATCGAGCCTTCAGATCGAACCTGTAACGGGCGGCCGGCACCGATCGCAAAGGGCGTCGCTGCTAGCGACGCGAACATGAGAAGCACGGAGCAGCGGTCGAGCAACCGCAATTGGGCTTCAGCTTCGGTTCGCCCTCTAGGTGGCGAACCGTGAGTGAAGTGGCGGAGGAACTGAGGGTGCCATAAGGAGCGCATACAGAAGTATCAAACAATATAGCATCGCTTCTCCTGATAACATCGCTTGTTCTTCGTCGGCAACGCATAGCTCACGGCGACGGGAGCGGCAGCATCTTTTACGATTTCTCCCATCATTTGACAGCGCACGGCGTGATTGCGAATACGAGTGGCAGCCGGGTGAAGGAAACCCAGCACGTGCGGAGCAGTTTTGAGCTTCCGCGTCTTCGCCTGCGTGATCATGCCTGAGCACGCCAATCTGCTCCTCAGCGAACTCGAAGGCGGAACGTTGCCGGCGCGCTGAAATCGCTCAACAACCAGGAAAAATCATTCCGCCACCTAGCACCGTCAAAGCGCTGCAGAAATATCTGGAGCTCCAGCCGAATGGCCCCTACGCCCCACAGGCTAGGCATTTTCTGGTAGTGCTAAACAGCGTCGAAAGCAGCAATGGCGCGAACGAAGGTACGAGTGAGAAACAATAGAATCTTCCGCCCAGGAAAACGGTACGCGAAGCGGCCCACTCCTTCTTAGTTGGGGATCACTGCCACTGAAGCTGCCCCACGGTTCGTGGTTTTCGAAGAGTGCGCCTCAAGCGTGTTTCAATACTGCCACCAGATCTACCTGAGTTGAGACAAAAATTCAATTCGTGAGCTTGGAAAAGATGCTCTCTGGGTTGTTGATGGCTTCTTTCAAGGGCACTTGGATGACTTTTATGCCGTTGAATCGTTCACGCCCCTCGATTTGAACGTCAACAGCGAAGATGGCGATCTCTGCTTGGCGAATGTCGTTTTCCGTCAGCTTGTTCTCGATCCCAATCGCGCCCTGTGTTTCCACTTTGATCTCGTGTCCGTGACTCTTGGCTGTCTTCTCAAGACGTGCCGCGGCCATATATGTATGGGCGATTCCAGTTGGGCAGGCGGTGACTGCGACAATTTTCATAGATCCGTCCCATCTCTTGTACGATGACAATCCTTGTACGTACCCGATGCTAGGCAAGTATCGGAGACCTCCAAACCCATTTTGCAAGAAACGTGATCATCGCCGCAGCTGCCAAACAACGTGCTCGTAGTATGTGGGATTCTGCTTCGCCTAAAAACAGGAGAGATGAAACGTTTCTTGCACTCCAGTAACGTTTCTTCGGCGATTGCGCGAATCTGTCTGGTTACGGCCGCCTCATGAAAACGTGCCAAACCCAGTACAGCACTGCAAAAACGTTCTTCTCACGTGTTTCGCAGTGTCCGGCAAGGACACTTTATTTCTGCTTATTTCTGCGTGCGTTTGTCCAGGTGCTCGAACGAGAAAACGTTACGTTAGTACAAGTAATGTTAAACAACTACTATTTCAATTTCCGATCAGTGGGGCCATACTTCCCGGCAAATTGATCGAGGGTGGGGTTTCACACATTTGATCCATTTGATCGCTCAATTCGGAGCTAAACCAGAATCCGTTTGTTACGGCGCTATGTAGCTTGATCGATCTCTGTTTTCGGAGGGCGAAAGCGGGCGCCGCTTTCTGGGGAGAGCACTATGCAATTCGCGTCGACTGTTGGCAGCGCTACTGGCCGTCTATTCGGAGCGGTGGCTTATATCCCTAAAGTTCAAGTTGTCAAGGAGCTGGAGATGAAGTCAAAGCGTGTCTGTCAAGATCGTTTGCAACGAAACAAGCTCGGGGGCTCACAAATGAACAACTTGACAGGTCTTGTCCACGCTATTGCCGGCAAAGCAGGGGAGAGGTGGGTGTCGGGCTTTATGGCGGCGGCTTTTTTGCTGCTATTAATGCCGCTCCATTTGTATGGCCAGGCGGTCAGCAGAATTAACGGCGAGGTGACAGACCAAGCGGGGGCGGTTGTTCCCGATGCGAAAGTGACAGTCACGAACGTGGACACTAACGTGTCCCGGACGACGACCACCACTTCCGCAGGGAACTACCTGGTGATTGATGTTGTACCTGGCACATACATCGTCAAGGTAGAGAAGGCCGGGTTTAGAGTCTCTCTTACCAAAGACGTGGTTGTAGTAGGAGGTGCCACATCGACGGCTAACGCCGTCCTGCAGCCGGGCACCGTGTCGGAAACGATTGAGGTCAACGCTCCTTCTGTTGAATTGCAGACGGAACAGCCGGAGATCGGCACAACGTTGCCCGAGCAGCTCGCGCAAGACCTGCCGCAGTTGGTGAGCGGAAGTAATCGCCAGATCGACAATTTCATCTTCCTGGTACCTGGTGTTACCGGCAACGGATTTAGCCATCGGATCAATGGCGGTGTAGACCAGCAGACAGAGGTCATGTTTAACGGCATTCCCGAAGCCTTTTCGGAAACCGCAGGCTACACCTTTTGGAATCAGCCGCCGTACGACTCGATCAAGGACGTGGATGTATTGACGGGGACTTTTTCGGCTCAGTACGGCCTAGGGCAAGGCGTAGAGCAGTATCACGCGAAATCCGGAACCAACGCGTTTCACGGGAATGCCCTCTTCCTTTATCGGGATGACAAGTATTTTGGCGCGCCGGGCGCTTATTATGATACGAATCCAAACCCCAGTGCCGGCAACAAGATTGACGTGCCCAGCCCGGACATCGAAACCAACTGGGCTTTTTCTCTCGGCGGGCCAGTATACATCCCGAAGGTCTACAACGGGCGAAACAAGACCTTCTGGTATTTCGCCTATGACAGGTATAGAAAGTCCTTTGGGCAAACTCCGATCACGCTGCCAACGGCAGCGGAAGTTGGAGGTGATTTCAGCGGCCTGGTCAACGCCATTAGTGGCGCTCCCATACCCATTTACGTCCCCATCGCTTGGGCTTCGAATTCATCGCTTATACCTGCGGGTTGCAATCCTGGCGCCGCGCCAGGTTCCCAGTTCCCCGGTAACAAAATTCCGACGAGTTGTTTCAGTCAGGTGTCGGCCGGGGTACTCTCACAGTACCCGCTTCCCGCGCCGAACGCCCCTGGTCATAACGGAATAAACAACTTCGCCCCCACGACCATCCTGCTGAACCTACAGACAGATTACAGCATCAATATCGACCACAATTTAACCACGAAGCAAGCCCTCCATGGCATCTATTGGCAGCAGAAGTTCCCGCAACCGAGCGGCACCGACTGGGTCAATAGCCCTTTAAACGGCGAACAAATTACCACCATATTAGGGCGAGGGCTTAACGTTACATACTCGAACGCCATCAATTCCAGATTGGTGGTAACCGGCGGGTTTATGTACGTTTACCAGGGCAATGACTTCTTACCCACAAATCTGCTCAAGGGACAGTTCGCTGGGGCTTTGCCTTCGGGCCTCTCAGGGCAGCCCAATGTGTTTCCAAGCGTTGGTTTCGGCGGCGGGGGGTGGGAGCCGCAACCCTTTGGACCCGGAAACGGCCTGACGTCTACCATTAATCACAAAAAAGGGTTCTCGTACCTGGGTAACGTGCTCTACATAAAGGGACGGCACACCATGAACGCTGGTGTGGACATTCGAACGACGCACCAGGATGATTTCGAATGTGGCGGGTCCGGGGGCCAGCCGGGTTGCGCGGGAATCATCAATTTCACGTCCGACATAACGGCAAACCCCACCGAAGCCGTCCCCGGCGCCACTAGCGGAAATGGTTTTGCGAGCTTCCTGCTCGGCGATGCCACCTTGGGCGGAAGAGGCGGTGCAGGCAATACCAACCTGAGCAACACCTACGTTGCTCCATATTTCCAGGATGACATTCAGCTGAAACCCAAGCTTAAGGTGAATTGGGGGATTCGCTGGGACCTGGCATTTCCTTTCAAGAACGATTTTCACACCAACCAGCTCACTTACTTCGATCCCAATGCGGTGAACACCGCTGAGATCAGCACGAAAACTGGCCAGCCGCTTCTCGGCGCCATGGCGGAGTTGGGAACGTGCAACGGGTGTTCCGGCTGGAGTCAGCAAACCATGAACTGGCACCATTTCAGTCCCCGGGCTGGGTTTACCTATCAGTTAAACCCAAAGACTGTGGTGCTCGGCGGTGCCTCGTGGTACTGGCTGGACACTGGTTCCTTTGAATATGGCGTCAACAAGGTCGCAGTAAACTACGGAAACAACCTGAATGGCGTTGTCTCGATTGGTCAGCCGGGCGCCACAATTCCGGGCTTGGGTCAATGGGACACAAATCCGCTGCCAGGGTTGCCAGCGGTTGGATTTAGTCCGACGTTTTTCAATGGCGTGTCGATTCTCGGTGGTGCCCAGGTTCACGAGCTGCCGAAGACGGTCAACCAAGCTTACGACGAGCAATTTGTCATTGGTGTTCAGCGCGAACTGCCTTGGAACACATTCCTTTCGGTTCACTACGTACACACGCATGATCTCCACTTGCCGGCTACGCTCCAGTCTGCGAAGCAATCGCTGAACTACAGCTTCGTGAAATCCGTGTGCCCGCAAGGCCCCAGCGTGGAGAACACGCTCGACTGTCAACTGGCCCACCCGTGGACCGACCCGCTATCCCAGTCATTTATGGCAGGCCAGGGTATATTCGGGCAGGTTCCGGGAGGCTGCGGGTCCGTGCCCGGCCCGTTATATGCCCCTTATACCAACTTTTGTCAGGAGCAGGGCGCCTCGGCTCAGCTTTTTGTGGCGGAGCTTCCTTATCCGCACATGCCTTTTGTGACCAACAACTTTGACACTACTGGGGCGGATAAATATAACGCGCTGCAGGTCAGCCTGCAGAAGCGCACAGGGGCCGGCTTAACCTACCTGGTGTCATACACGCTGTCGAAGTATTTAACTAATACGGACAGCGGTTTCTCGACCTTTAATTTTAGGGGCATCGACCCCAACAACCCAAACCAGGAATGGTCCGTAGGCAACAATGATCAGACTCATGTGCTCACCATCGCC
>Ga0209517_10004882_pt1 | contig 17377 bp, 12 predicted proteins | sample PeaSoiMetSII2010_FD_187695 | JGI IMG/M metagenome (GOLD analysis project Ga0209517, IMG submission 187695) | Peat soil microbial communities from Weissenstadt, Germany - SII-2010 (SPAdes) (version 2) | ecosystem: Environmental > Terrestrial > Soil > Wetlands > Peat | place: Germany...
CCGGCTCCGCTGCGCGCACGGGGTGGGCCTCCGCTGGAGTCCCGGGGTCTTGCTTCGTTTATCTTAAGAGCGAAACCGTTTATCTCTTTACCGTTCAACCCGGCGATTGCAGCCGTTGCCTGATCCTGGCCCGACATGGTGACAAAAGCAAATCCCCGCGATTTGAGCGTTTCGTGATCCAGAATGATTTTGACAGAATCTACCTCGCCAAATGCCTCGAACTCCTTCCGCAATTCTTCTTCTGTTGTCTTAAATGAAAGGCTTCCCACAAAAATATTCATGACTTTCCTTTTCGGATGTATGCCGTTGCAACCAGATCCGATAAATTACTCGCCCGCAAGGGCACAAGGAAGGCTTACCGGAGATAGTTTCAAAAAGGCACTGGTGGTTTGGTGTTACGCTCTCCTGGAGAATGTTAATCGTCTTCGAACTCGCAAGGAGTACTTTACTCGCAACAGCAATATTACACATTCTTAATGCTAAAATCAATGCGTGAATGCAGGGATTGATTGCGAAAAGATTAAAGTCCTCACCAAAAAGGGCCGTGTCTTACAGGATGAGAACCGATAGAGAAAGGTATAAGGAAAGTGATCAATCAAATTGAACAAAACCTGTCCCGGACCCTGCTGCATGACTTCCCTGTATTCCTTGCGACGATTGCACCCGATGGCAGAATTCTTCTGATGAATGACGCTGTTTTGAGCGCTATCGGCCGCACCCGGGATGAAGTTGAAGGCAAAGAATACCTGACCGGATTCATCCCGGAGAGCGACCACGATGAATTCGCCAGGCTACTTGGATCTTTCGGACCCAGGCCAAAGACGGTGAGCATCGAGACCGGCTTGGTTTGCGGCAATGGAGAACTCAGAATTGTTGAATGGCGCGGACGGCCGGGTCTGGATGATGAGGGTTACAGGCATGTAGTTCACTGTGTCGGCAATGATATTACCGAAATCCGGCACAGCACGCAGGAGCTTCGTCAAACAAAAGAGTATCTGGAAAACGTACTGGAATATTCCCCTGATGCCATAGGCATAGTGGATGCCCAAGGCCGCTTCATCAAATTGAACCGTTCTGCTGAAATTCTTTACGGCTATTCCTTTGACGAACTAAGAGGCAAGACAGCGTACGATCTCTACGCGGATAGAGACGAACTCGCCGGGATGCTAAGTCTATTGAAAGGCCAGGGATTCGTCAAAAACTATGAAATCGATATGAAGAAAAAAGACGGCTCTATCCTGCCTTTTGATGTATCGATAAGCCTTTTGAAGGACAGCAGCAATACCGTGCTCGGAAGCATCACTGTGGCCACGAACCTGAGCGAGATCAGGAAAACGTTGCATAGTCTTGAAGCGGTCAACAATGAGCTTCAACAAGAGATGCAAATGCACCAAGCAACATTGGAAGCGCTGAAAAAATCTCAGAACCAATATCGAACCATCTTTGAAAACACCGGGAATGCGACGATCATTATCGAGGAAGACACTACAATCTCTCTATGCAATACCGAATTTGCACGAATGTCAGGGTACTCCAAGGAAGAAATCCAAGGGAAGAAGAGCTGGACAGAGTTTTTCTCTGATGAATTCGTGGCGCTGATGAAGGAGTATCACCGCCTTCGCAGAATCGATCCCCATGCTGCTCCAAGGAATTATGAGACTCGTTTCAGGAACAGCAGGGGGCAGTACAAGGACATGTTTTTGACCGTTGCGACCATACCGGATACAAAGACGAGTGTGGCATCGTTTCTGGATATTACCGAGCGAAAACAGGCGGAGCAGGAACTGAGGCGTTCTCACGAAGAATTGGAACAACGCAGCTATGAAATATCTCTTCTCAATGAAATGATCAATTTGCTCCAGGTATGCGGTTCGGGAGAGGAGAGTTACTATGTCCTGGGCAATTATGTGCAAAGACTTTTTCCATCGGATTCGGGTTCCTTATACCTGCTCGATCAGTCCAAAACTCGCCTGGAAGCGGCATTTTCATGGGGCAGTATTGCAGCCGGCGGGCAGACATTCGAATATGATGACTGCTGGGCCTTGCGGCAAGGAAAGGTCCACCTGGTTGAAGAGCCCGGGGGCGTGCCTTGCAAGCATTTGAACACAACCCCGGTCGCCGGTTGCCTGTGCGTCCCGATGATAGCCCAGGGTGAGATCGTTGGTTTGTTTCATCTTCACTGCAATCACTCCGATATCGAATACCCGGAAACTCACAGGAAGATTCTGTTCTTAAAACAACGCCTGGCGACAGCTATCGCCGACCACATCGGTCTCGGCCTTGCCAACCTGAATATGCGTGAAAAGCTCCGAACCCAATCAATCAAAGATCCTCTCACGGGTTTATTTAACCGCCGTTTCATGGAGGAATCCCTGGACCGGGAAGTAAACCGCGCGAAACGACATTCTACCGCGCTCTCCGCCATTCTTCTCGACGTGGACTATTTTAAGCGCTTCAACGACACTTTTGGCCACGAGGCAGGAGACCTCTTGCTTGCCGAGTTAAGCGGCCTTCTAAAAGACTCTGTTCGCGGCGAAGATATTGTGTGCCGCTATGGAGGGGAGGAGTTCCTCATTATTCTTTCGGGGGCTTCAGGAGACGAAGCTCAAAAGCGAGCCGAACAGATCCGAAATAAGACCCGGCAGCTAAAGCTGCTCCACAATGGCAAAGAACTGGGACAAATAACCATTTCCCTGGGTGTAGCCGTTTATGGACAAAACTGCCGGACGGTCAAAGCAATCCTGAATTCTGCCGATAAAGCGCTCTATAGAGCCAAAGACCAGGGACGAGACCGTGTGGTCATGGCACACGATGAGACGGAGTTTGCAGAAACCCCGCAACCCAACGCAACCCAATGCTGTTGACTTCAGCTTCGGGCGCTTTTTTGCTCACGAAGAACACGAAACCTTTGCTTGAGCTGCGGGCGCTATTTGACAAACGAGCAGCAATAATCGGTAACTTTTTTAACCTTCAGCTTGAACCTTGATTGAGCGGGCGCCACAAACGCCTCACTGTCTTTGACGGTCAACCATTCGGCGGCTCCCGGCAGCAGCACATCCATCTCACCCGTAAGTATTTCCATGATCTCTTTTTCCGAGGTATTGAATTCGTACTCGCCGGGCAGCATGATGCCAAGCGTCTTCCGGGAACCATCTGCAAATAAGATACTGCGGCTTGTGACCTTTCCGTCAAAATAGACGTTGGCCTTTTTTATTACCGTTACGTTTTTGAATTCCTCCATCGCCCTGGCTCCTTTCTCAATATCGAATTCCTAATTGCAGTTAATTCATGCCGGGCCTCGGTTGCGGCCGTTTTCCCTGCGTTTTTAGCGTATGCTCGATGAACTGAACCTGGGAACGTGGCGTGTGAACCATGTTCTCGGGAACGATCCTGCTCGAAATCCTGGGTTTTTGAACACGCTGAATGGCCCGTGGATCTCTGAGCGGCTGAGCGCGACTCATCCTGGCCAAACTTCTCTGAACGGCCACGGCGGAAATGGCGCCCCTCCCCCTCGGGGCTGCCGCCAGGTTCATGTTTATTCTGTCGACCACTGCCTGGTGTGGTTTTGCAGCCAGGTGAGCCAGATTGACGTCATATATGTAGCGGTTGCGAATCGAGCTGTAATTTGGCATTACCCTGTCGCCGATAACCGGCGCAGCCTTGTAGTTGCTTAAGATGGTATTCCGGTTGACACCCTGGACCCTGACACCGGTGTAGCTGTTTACGCTGTAGAGGCTGCTGCGAGCGACGACAACGGCATGACCGGCGTTAGCCAGCCTGCTGATGCCGACTCCTCCCCTTCCTGCTCCAACGGCGATGCTCCTGGGCCCCCAATAGTTATGGGAGTAATATGTCTCGGCGGGCGCAAGCGGGACCCAGCCTACATGTGCGTCCGAGTGGATCCAGGAGACTCGTCCGGGATACCAGGAAGCGCTTCTGCCGATCCTGCCGGCCCTGACCTTCACGGGCGGCGCCCAGTACCAGGCTGAGTCCACATAAACCCAGTTTCCGTAATGGTGCGTCACGTAGCCGAAGGGTTCCTCGGGAATCCAGACATTGTCCCCGTACCATACCGTCCACCTGCCGCCCGTAAACGGCTGCCAACCCGGAGCAACTGCCGTCGGACGCCATAATTTTTGATATCGGCCTTCGTAGTTGACCTTTTCCCATTTTCCGTTCCGGTCGAGGTCGTAAGCATCATAGCGCAAATCGGCCGGCAGGTTATCGATCGACTCTCCCTTGACTTGCACCCTTTGTGCCCAGAGCTCTTCACGCTTGAGGTTCCATCCATCCCAGGCGGCATCCACCTGGCCGTCTCCCTGGACAGTCACCCTGCCGTCCGAAATTATGGAGGCGCCTCCCGCCTTCACCGAGTACCGGGCTTTCCCATCTCCCAAAACGAAGTCAACGGCGCCGTCAAGGCTTATTACTTCAGCCGATCCGTCTCCTACATAAAGATCGAATGCGGAGCCCGGCCGCGCCATCACGTATCCGAAAGGCGTTGTGGTTTTAATCAGAGTATTTTGACTTTTGTTGTAGAACCTGACGGTGCCTGAGGCAACATCGATTTCCGTCAGATCGTCGCGAAGCACTAAAAGCTGTATCTGCGTGTCGCTCCCTGTACGCACCCATACTCCATCAGGCAGCTTGAATTCCGCCTTTCCCGTATCGCTGGAATAGACGGCGTCTTCAAGCCCGAAAGGCGCATCTTTCACTGTGGCGACCCAGTCCTTTTCATCATAAACATAGCGCAGCAGCTGCCCGTCGATGAAAGTGATGCGGCCTACAAGCACAGATCCTTCCGGGTTCCGGGCCTGTGCGCACACAGCAGGAGCCCACACCACGCACAGGATCAGCCCAAGAGCGAGAGCGCTCAATCTTTTCATTCCGATCTCCTCAAAGCAAAAAAATCAAAACCAGGCGCATGAGCAACGACATAAGCCATGAGCTAAGACGAAGCAAGATTGGAAAAAGTCTAAAAAATGAGCCGGCTGTTTAACTATTTTCTACTAACCCTCTTGATTATCACAAAAAATGGAGGAAAATGCCAATCATTGTCAAATTTGCCGATTCGAAGTATAAAGACGCGGGGCTCAGAATCCTAGAGAATTTAGTTCACTATTTGAAAGGAAATTAATGCGAAGAAATTTTTTCTTCCGGCTTTTTCTAGCGCTCTCTTTAGCTTTTGTGGTGGTCTGTACGGTCGCGCCCACCGAGGGTATTGCCGGGAAGACGAAAAAACGATCCGCCGAAGATGCAAAAGCCGGTGCGCAGCAATCTATGATCGCACCAGGGAAGGTTGAAGCTGCCAAAGGCAAGGCAGGGACCGCCGCTGAGCTTTCTCCCGGACGAATAAATGCGCGCTCGGCCATGCTTGTGGAAGTTTCGACCGGAACGGTGCTCTTTGAACAAGATGCCGATGAACCTATTGAGCCGGCCTCTTTCACCAAGATTGCCTCGCTCTATCTGATTTTTGAAGGAATGAAGCAGGACAGGATCCATCTAAACGACCAGGTCCCGGTCAGCGAAACTGCATGGAGAACCGGCGGCTCCAAAATGTTCGTCGGCCTCGGCTCCCATGTTCCGCTCGAAGAGCTTATAAAAGGTATTGCGGTTGATTCGGGCAACGATGCCTGCGTAGCGGCGGCTGAACATCTGAGCGGTAGCGTGGACACTTTTGTCGACGCAATGAACCAAAAGGCCAAAGAACTGGGGATGGCCCATACCCGCTTCCTCACTCCCAATGGATTACCCGCCGACGGTCAGATTACAACCGCCAGAGACATGGCCACCCTGGATATGTCTTACTTGAGAGCATTTCCTGAAGCGCTGAGCTTCCATTCGATGAAGGAATATACTTTTAATAACATCCATCAATACAATCGAAATCACCTTCTGCTCAAAGATTCGACCATTGACGGCCTTAAAACAGGATACATCGCAGCGTCCGGATACCATCTTTCCGCCACTTCCAAGCGTGATGGGATGCGGCTGATCGCTGTGGTTATGGGCGCACAAAACCCCGCTATTCGCGAAAGGGAAGCGCTTAAGCTGCTGAACTACGGATTCAGGCAGTTCATTATGGTCCAGCCTTTTCAGGAGGGCCAGGCAGTCGCAAAAGCCAGGGTATGGAAAGGACAAAAGGACGAAATTCAGGTTTATCCTGCCGAAAATCCTTCGTTTCTCATTCAGCAAAACCAAAAACACCTGCTGAAGTGGCAGATAAATTCGCCTCCCGAAGTAACAGCCCCAATCAAGGCAGGCCAGAAAATCGGCGAGATCGTTTTTCTGGTGTCAGATCAGGCTAAACGTACGGTTCCGCTGGTCAGCAAGGAAGATATTCCGCTCGGCGGTTGGTTCAAAAGAAGCTGGCAAACGGTCATGAGCCTGCATTTTATTGACTGGAGATGGCTTAGCTCAATTCTGGGCGTAGTTGCCCTTGTGGGGATCGTTCTTATACTGCTGTCCGGACGCAGATCACAAAAGAGGTTTACTCATAGATAATACCGACTTGCAAATTGACTCCATAAGTAACCTCCGCAGGAAAACCGGGATGGGGAAACGATATTTCAGAGTGCTTCTCATCGACGACGATGAGGATGATTATACACTGCTTCGAATCATGCTCTCGGAGATTAGATCGACAAGTTTTGACCTGCAATGGGTCAATACATATGAGGCGGGTTTAAAGGGGATTTGCAGTTCTGAGCATGATGTTTATCTCCTTGATTATCGCCTGGGCCACAAAGACGGTCTTCAGCTTTTGCGCGAGGCAACCTCACGCGGGTGCGAAAAACCGATTATCCTGCTTACCGGCCAGGGCGGATACGATGTGGATATAGAAGCCATGGAGGCCGGCGCATCCGACTTCCTTGTCAAAGGACAAATTACCCCGGACATCCTCGATCGCTCAATCCGCTACTCTACCGTGCAAAAAGTTACAGATCTTGAATTGAGAAGATACCGAGATTACCTGGAACAGCTTGTACGCGAACGTACCAGTGAACTTGTAGAAGCCAACAGTAAGCTTCAGATCGAAATGGATGTGCGGCGCGAGGCGGAAAAGTCAAACAGGCAGTTGGCGGCCATTGTGGAAGGCACTGATGACGCGATTGTATCTCTGACGCTTTCCGGACTGATAACGAGTTGGAATATGGCAGCCGAAATCATGTACGGCTATAATGCAGCGGAGGCAATCGGACAACCCGCATCTTTACATATACCTCTGGAAAATCTCGATGAAGTACCTGCTCTGATTGCAAGAGTAAGTCGTGGTGAGAGCATTTTTCACCATGAAACAATACGCAGGAAGAAGAACGGTGATTACATCAATGTTTCAATAACAATATCTCCTATCAGAGATGACTCGGGGTCGCTGGTTGGTATATCCTGCATTGCCAGAGACATAACAGAGCGGGAGCGAGTGCGCAAAGAGCGAGAGGAGCTTATTCTAGAACTCCGGAAAGCGCTTGCAAACGTCAAGGTCCTAAAGGGTCTGTTGCCTATTTGCGCCTGGTGCAAAAAAATACGCGATGACAAGGGCTACTGGCAGCAGATCGAAGCCTACATTAGCGACCGCTCCGAAGCCGATTTCAGCCACGGCATTTGCCCCTCATGCGCAGAGAAAGCTCGTGAGTCCAAGGATTCAACAAGTTAGTTTCCATCCGGAGTTTCCGGATGGAAACAAGTTAGCCTTTGACATAATCTTCCTTTTTTACAATCCCTCGCACCTTTTCACCGCTTAGAAAATCCGCCGCGTTTTGTGCGGCGAGCCTTATAGCTTTTGCCATCGTACCCGCAGTAATGGATGAATTGTGCGGGGAGCCCAGAAAATTCGGCAGATCGAAGAAGGGGTAGTTAACTTTGAACCCGCCACCCATCGAAGGCTCGGCCCACCAGGCGTCAATGCCGGCGCTGAAACCGGGATTTTGGGCCAGATGCCGGTAGAGCGATTCTTCGTCTATTATGGCTCCGCGGGCCACGTTGATCAGGATGGCATCAGGCTTCATTACGGCCAGTTCACGCGCGCCGATAAGCCCTCTGGTCCGCAGGGTCAGAGGTATCGAAACCAGGAACACGTCGCTTTGTTGGAGCAGAAAGTCCAAATCGTCGAGGGTACCGATAAAATCCACCGTTTCCCCTGTTTGTCCACTCGAATTAATAGCGAAAATGCTCAGCCCGACAGCCCGCATGAGCCTGGCTGCCGCCTGACCTATCCCGCCAAATCCAAGCACTCCGAACACAGCCCCGCGCAAATCCCTGTTGTTCGTTCTCTGATCGAATTTCCCCTGCCTCAATTTGGCGTGATTTACGCAAAGTCTTTTTGCCAGCGCGAACGCCATCCCCAGGATATGTTCGGCCATCGGCTCGGAAAACGCGCCCGGATTGGAGGCTATTACAGCGCCTGAAGGCAGCAATTCGAAACGCAGGTGCTCGGCCCCGGCTGTAATCAACTGTATCAGTCGAACTCGCCCCGCCTGCATCAACTCCTCCGCACTCAATTCCCGGACCGGGTCCCAGGAAATTATAACTTCAGCGCGCTCTATCACTTTGATGCGATCCTCTTTGGCCGTTTCCGGCAGGAAATTAACCTCCGCCATGCCGGAAAAGATCTCCTTCAGAATCTGGCGGTGGGACCCTCTAATATTGTGAGAAACGAGAACTTCAGACATATTCTTCTCCCTGCGTTTCAGTTACTGCTATAATACATATTCGGAATTGGGAGCACCAGTTTAACCTTTGAGGAGAGATAGTGTCGGAACTCGAGGAATTACTCAAACAGATCAGGCAAAAGTACAATGTGGACTCTGTACCGCTCAAAGTTGGCGGCAAAGAACTCAAGGTCGTGCAGTTCACTGACTTTGAATCCTATCTGGAGGAACTGATCGACTCACAGCAGGTTGGCCCGAAGGACTTGCCTTATTGGGCCAGGCTCTGGGAATCGAGTCTTCTTTTAGCCTACTTCATCGGCAAACAGCCCCTTGTGCCTTGGCAGCAAATGCTGGAGATCGGGGCCGGCCTGGGTGTGGCTGGTACATATGCGTCCCTTTGCGGCCACCAGGTGACGATCACTGACACTAACGAGGACGCCCTGCTTTTCGCAAGAGCCAATGTGCTGCTTAACGGCGCAAAAGCCACTGTGCGCAGGTTGGACTTGGAGACGCCTGAAATAAACGGGCCTTATGAAGTGATCTTCGGCGCCGAAATAATCTACGACCCGAGTTCCTATCCGCTTCTGGTCTCTTTCTTAAGAAAGGCGCTTGCCCCAAATGGGACCGTTTTTATCGCAAGAAGCTCCAGTCTCCATGTGCCCGCTTTTTTTGAGGAACTGACCAGGTATTTCAAATTCAAACAAACCGTCCAGACGGTCCGGTTCGGCGGGGAATCGCAGCAGGTGAGCCTCTATGCCGTTCGATTCAAAGACAGGTAGCGCATGGATCAAACAGACTCACCAACCGATGCCGGATTACCCGATTCAAGACACCCTCTGTCCGATACCTGTACAGAGCTGGTTATCGAAGCAGACGGAATGGATCTTTCGGCCGTGGTCCACCTTCCGGGGAGAGTCCCGGCCCCTGTGATAATTTGCTCCCATGGGTTTTTGAGTTCCAGGGAGAGTCCGAAATTCCTCGCCATAGGCGAGGAGATGAGCAAGGCGGGCTTTTGTGTTTTACGATTCGATTACTCGGGCAACGGTTATACCCCCCCAAGGCCTGCAATGAGCCAAATGGAAGCGAGGAGGCACGACCTTGAGGCGGCAATTGGTTTTACGCTAAAACAGTCATGGTCGAACGGACGCATCGGACTTCTCGGCTCCAGCCTTGGAGGGTTCGTTTCCCTTCTTGCTGCTAACGAGCGCAGGGAACTGATTCGAGCCACGGTGTCATGGGCCGCTCCTTTCGATATCAGCAAAATTGATCCTGACCCCGAGCAAATCGAGAAATTGCGGGCTATTTTCCCGGACGGCTTTACTCTGGGCTCCCCAACAGATTTGGGCACCCTTAGGGATACGGGGCCTGTTCTGCTGATTCATGGACAATTGGACGAAGTCGTGCCCTGGAAAGATTCGGTGCGGATCTACGAGCGTCTGAACGATCCCAAAACACTACTCCTGATGCGCACCGCCGACCACCGGATCAGCGACGATTCATGGCGCAAAAGAGCGATTCAGACCAGCCTGGAATGGTTTTTGACATATTTGATATAAAATGACGGAGAGAAACGCGATGCTATTTCAGCCAAATTTCAAAAAAAGAGTCTTCTCAACCGCAAGTTTCTTTTTAGTCGTTTCAATCCTGTCCTTGACCTTTTTGCTCTCATCGACGGTTCTGTCACGACAGGCCGAAATCAATCTCACCATCCTGCATGTAAATGATACTCATGGACATATAATCCCTTACCTTGACAAAAGTGTCGATCCGGAGAGGCCCGTCGGCGGGGCTGAATACCTCGCCAAAATGATTGAACGGGAAAGGTCAAAAAACCCTGATGGAACAATACTTTTATCAGCGGGCGATATGTTTCAGGGAACACCGGTGTCCAATCTCTTTCATGGAAAGCCTATAATCGAAATAATGAATTACCTGCACTACGACGCCATGGCTCTTGGCAATCACGAATTTGACTGGGGACAGGACGTGCTTCACACCATTATTTCATCGGCCTCCTTTCCGGTGATTTCCGCAAACATCACAAGGAGTGGCGGCTCATACATCCGGGGAGTCAAACCTTATATAATTCTGGAAAAGAAACAGGTTCGAATCGCGGTAATAGGCATAACCACACCCGAAACCTATTACACCACAAAACCAGGCAACCTCACCGGGCTCACATTCACTGCTCCCGAAAAGACACTGCCGGCTATAATCAGGCGGGTCCGGGCGCAAGGGGCGTCAATCGTAATTGCTCTCACCCACGACGGCCTGGATGCCGACCGGGAACTGGCAACAAAAGTAAGAGGAATCGACATAATCGTGGGTGGACACAGCCATACGGCAATCAAGGACCCGGTGATCGAATCCGGCACTGTAATAGTTCAGGCGGGCTCGAACGGTATCTATCTGGGGGTCCTGAACATTGCTTTTGACCCGAATAAGAAAAAGATCGTCAGCTATACGCGCAAGGACGAATTGAAGCTGGTTTCATCCGCATCGGGCGCTCAACTCGATCCGGATGTCGCCCGGATCGTCGATAAGTATGATTCGCAGGTTAAGACCGAGTTTTCGAAAGTGCTTGGGACAGCGGCCGCCGATCTTACCAGAGATCGCACCTCGGAAAGCAAACTGGGCGACCTTGTTACGGATGCAATGCGGGATGCCTCCGGCGCTCGAATCGCCTTCCAGAATGGAGGCGGCATCAGGGCCGATATTGCGAAAGGACCGATAACGCTTGCGGCGGTCTTTACCGCCCTGCCCTTCGACAATGACCTTGTCTCGATGGACCTCACAGGAGATCAGATCAAAGAGCTTTTGGAGAAAAGTGTCTTATCGGAAAATATGCTTCAGGTCTCGGGTGTACGGATCGAATATGATCTGTCCAAGCCCGCGGGGTCGAAGGTGGCCTCTATGGAAGTGGAAGGAAAGCCCCTGGACCCCCGGGCCACCTACAGGGTCGTGACAAATGATTTCCTCGCCTCGGGAGGAAACCAGTTCAATGTCTTCAAAAGGGGCTTAAACATCTCCGTTGGGCCACCGCAACGGGACGCGGTAGCCGACTACATCCGCAAAAATTCACCGATAAATGTTCAGGCCCGCAACAGAATAATTTTCATAAACTGACGCAGACCTGCCTGTCCGCAACACTGGCCGGGCAGACCCAGTTGAGAGCGGAGTTTGGCTTGAGCGAACAGATCGGCGTTTACGTAAACGGCCAAAAAATCAGTCTCTACCGGGGCATGAAAGTAAAGCACGCCCTCATTGCCTACGATCAAAGTCTGTATAAGGCGGCTCTGGCAGGGGAAGTCCGTATCGAGGACTCAAACGGGTTTGCTGTAGGACTCGAGGGCAGCCTGGCGGATGGGTCCGAAATATTCACTATCGCCACAACGTGATGAACTTTTGCCCAGCGTGATGTATCAAAGGGTCATACGGAGATTGACCCTTCCTTTCTTTCATGAAGGACACGCTGATTCACCTGTCTATCATTTCCTGCGGGCTATTGCTGGTCGCTTCACATCGATGACTCCACAGTGGCAGCCGCTGCGGAAGCACAAGCATATCCCAGCGCACGGTAGCTTTCAAACTGCGCCTCGTCGAAGAATTGGTCTATCGTTGACTGGTGTGGAAACGTGGTGGCTGTCCGCGCATAAGCGAGCACATCCAGTGGCAATTTCGTATTGAGGCACGGCTTGATGTAGATCAACCTGCCGGTATGGCCGTCTTTGTAGCTAATCTTGCCCACGCAGAACGCATTCTTGCTTACGCGCATTGTCGCATCTCCGCGAAAAAGAGGCTGCGTGGGTCGCAATTCGTCCCAGTCGATACTGATTGACGCTCCGAAATCCACCCTGCATTTCTCCACTAGCCGTGCGAGTTCGACGCACGAATAAGTTGGGTCAGCTCCTGCATCGCAGGCGATAATCAGGCGGCAGCGCCGCCGCACCAGTTCGTATACGCCAAGGTTATCGAAGTGGCCGCCGTCCGAGAGATACACCTCGCGCGCCTCTTCCGTGGTCGTACCGGTGAGTTCGTTCATCAGCGCTCGCCAGGAAGATCTCGGGGCTCCACTCTCCCACCAATCTTTTTCCATGGGATTTCCCAGCCACCATCCAAGCCGGACACAGAATACGGTCAGGAGAAACGAAACTGCGGGGGTGGTATAGAAGCCCATATTCGGGCTCGCGGCGGCCCCTGAAATCGCCATTGCCGTACCCAGCCGCGCGCCGGAATACGGCCAGGCTTTCTTGGAGCACTCTTCGGTGAGCCGGTAGAAGCCCCGCACTTCCTTGGGCTGTGCGCCCACGGCGTGCTTTATGTAGTCGAAGCCTGAGTATAGAGGAGTAAAAACGAACGAGTAGGCTTTCCGTGCCTGCAGCCCGAGGTTCTTGCTCTTCACCGCATTCAGCGTGGCGTTCAGGATATGGAAAGGGGTCCCGACTTCATTCAGTTTGTGCAGGAAAATATTGTCTGCCTCATCGAAGCCTGTGAATGCCTGCCCTTGGCGGTCCGGGTTAGTTGCGCCCAGGTAACATCGCACAAGGCGGTTGCGATACGCGTTGTGCATGGAGAATTCGTTTACGTCCACTCGCCGGCCAAGAAAGCGCGATACGAAAAACAAGCCCAAAGAGAAGATGACAACCTTATACAGGTCGGGTGGTAAGGACTTCGGTTCCAAACTTATGTTGTAAGATAAGGGGATACTAAAGGCCGATGCGGCACACCGTCCGCTTGTGATGGAAGAGACGATCAAGTAGAGCAGGCAGGAAAACAGCACCAGCACCCCGAATACGAAAACCGGAGGCGCCAGCCGCGCGAGCAGTTCCTTCCCGTGCTCCGGAGCGCCGGAGGCACCGGTTGCCGGAGCGCCGGAGGTTGGACCTTTCGCGATGAAAAGGCCGCGGAACGTGACCGTCAACCATCCGCCGACTGCCCCGGTAATTCCCAAAGCCCCCATCGCTTTCCAAAGTTTGTCAACCCAAGTTTTGGCCGGAGAGGAGGCCAGACTCCAGAGCGACTTCATCCCAAACGGCACAAATAACGCCATTACGAAGAGGGCGAACCAACAGATAGCCATCGCCAAAATAGTCCCGCCCAGCCCTGCCCACCACTCTCGCAGTCCGTCAGGGTAGCGCCTCCCGATCAATCCCAAATGTATGCATCCCACAAGCAGAACCAGCAGGGCCCCCACTGGTATGCCGAAAGTCAGCAGGTACCAGGCCGTCCAGCCCTTCACTGCCTTTGACCCCAGCAGCACAAATACACCCCCGAACAATCCTGCAGGTAATGCCCAACGCACGGGCGCCCACAGGATACGTGAGCGGAGAGTTTTTTCCTCGCCGGACAAACCCTGAGCGGGCAATGCTGAGAACAGAGCGACGATGAACCAGAGAATCTGGTACGCCACCGCCGTGACTGCCACAACCGGCAACGCAGGATAGACATAGTGAAACCGTTTTGTGATAAACGCAGGACAGACATAGTGAAACTTTGGTGTGAGAAACGATTCCATCTGCACATAACTGTCGTGCATCCATTTGGTTGCAGACGATTCCGGATTCACATAATACCAGATGAAGATTGTCAGCAGAGCGCAGAACAGGAACTCGGGAACTGCTATCACCCGCATAACCGTCCTTGGCGGATTGGCGACGATTCTGTTCACATTCAGCGAGATGAACAGCAAAAACCACACCAGGGACACCAAGCCCACGACCGAAGTCGCCTTTAAGGCGCACTTGCTCTCTAAGCCCAGTTGGAGCAGGAGACCTGAAGTCCAGGGTATTCCCAGTAAAGCGAAAACAAATGCAAACAGGATGAGTTGGTTCAGCAACAGATTTCGGATGTACGTTCCGACAAACGCCAGGGTGTCTCCGCTAAGCATTCCCAGACGCGGAGTCAGGTAGTTGCTGTATTGACGCAGAAAATGCACTTGTTCGGGATCGGGCTTGGCCATGACGTTCTTCGGCTCGCGATTGAGTTTGGCCTCTACTTGCCCGATGTGGTTCTCGCCGGGCGTGTTGCTGCGGCTTCGGTGGTAAGCCCACGAACTCAGCCACGATCCGATGTATCCGCCGCCTGAAACGGTGGAAAGATAGTCCACCCGGCGGAGCAGATGATCTTTGGCAAATGCCTGGATCACGCCGAGATTGAACGTGGCGCTGCGGATCCCTCCGCCCGAAAAGCTCAGCCCGATGAGGTCACGTTTGAGCTTATCGTTGGTAAGATCCGGGTGCGGCGGCAGTCGTTTCTTCCGCGAATCTCGTATAGAATCCATTTCCTTGTCAAGGACAACAGTATCGAACGAACTCGGATGCTCAGGCTCCTTCTTTGACCACCACATCTGCGAACTCCCTTCCATGAGCGGCATTCATTGCTCAACCCTCGGCGGATCGAACGCCGGCAGCGGGCGCCTGATAAGTCAACGTTCCTGCCCGAGGTGCTTATTGCACCGGCAAAGTGAGGATCGGGACCCCTCCGCTTGTGCCGGTCTCAGCCATGGATAACACTCCCAGTATGGAGGAAAAAACAATCTTGGAATAAATGTCACTGTTATCAATATAGAACCAATGGCCGCAGTATTTTATGGCTACAAAGGCGTTTGAAGGACGTTGGCCGTCCGACTTAATTTTAAAATTTTTAAGAGATTCGTAAGACGGATTTTCTTCTAACCCTCTTCGTGCGGCATTTTTTTCATCATCCTTCACCTCTATTAGTCCAGACATAAGTACGAGGGTTTGCAAGATCGACCGGGTTTGTATGATAATTTTTCCGCAGAATTGATCTGACGGAAGTTCCTCGTTGCCATTGATGATTTCGTAACATTCGTATTGCCCTGCACATTTGTTGCCATGAGAATCGCCTTGCTTATATCCATTCTCCTCGCGAAACAAGAGGTCCTTGAATCTCTTCACTTTCTCTTCTAAACTCACTGGTTCAGCGCAGCTATTTAAGTGTTCGATCGCACAGTCCTTTGATTTTGCGCTATCAGGGCAACTCTTTAAACTTTCGGTCACGCACTTCATTAAAAAAGAACTTCCGCCCTCAGGGTAGTTTTTCGCCTCGATGCCGGAGTCACTTAAAAGCCTGGTCACACAACCCTCTTTGTTTTTGCTCTTAGCACACGCATCTAAACTTTGGCTTGCGCAGCTCGTTAAATCTAGGGGGCCGTTTTTATTTTCACTCTTGGCTCGACCATTATCCAGTACCAGGAGAGCAATCGCTTTAGCCGGCTTTCCCTCTTCTTTATTGTCCGTCGATTCCTTGCAGTTGTTCCCCTGATTAAGTTCTGCGCCGGCCTTCACGCCTGGTTTCTTAACCGGCGCGCTCGTCCCTGCCACGTGTCTCTTATCGTCCAGAGTGACATTATAATCGGTGGGTACAGTTGTTACCTTCGGGTCAGCCTTTTCCTTGATTGTTATTCGAATTACCCCCCTTTGACTGAGCTCCTGAAATCGCTCTGCCAGTACAAAAAATTCAGGGTCCGAGAGGCATCGCAGATGGTTGATGGATTTAACGCAGTAGGGCAAGAGGGAAGCAGTTTCCAGGGTGGCGGTCTGGAGATTCTTTAGGATTTTCGCGGGAGCTATCGGGTCAAGCATGGTATTCGACAATGCATCGCCCTTCATGGGGACGTAAGTGATCGATGGCTTGTCTGCATAGGCAGCAGTGGCGCCCAGGGACGTTGTATCGTGAAAACCGGTGGTATTTCTAAAGGCGCGCCAGTTTATGCCATTACCCACGGATAAGCCGACATCGAGTTCATAAGAAGTGGTTACCGAGGTCATTTCGAGACTGGTCAAAGTGTCACCGTAACGCAGTTTGACCAGATTACTCAGGAGTTGTTCCTTCCAGGAAGTAGAGACGGCTTCAAGATAATTTACCCGGTCCGTGGGTATTTTTTGTGGGGGGATCATAAAAGAACAGCCGGCGGTGGCAAGGACGAGAGGCAAGAGAACGAATGTTGCTCTCCGCATAAGGTACTCCTTTTGACAGGGTTTAGTGCCGGTGGCCTACCTTGATGATCTAATAAATATGGCGTAGCTTCCTCCAAAAAAATGCCGGAGAATGCTTCAATTGTAAGAGGCTGGAAATTTGGAATGAAAAAAACGCGCGAGTCAAAATCCCATTGACTCTCTAAATTGTCAACATGTTTTTATCTACGGGCAAAACCCTTTAAATACGCCCCTGACCTCTCTTCTCAGGCGCATGATATCCTGCCAGGTTTCAATCGAGCTTCCGTCGAAATGGGGGGGCCAGAGCCCCAGCGAAACCATTGCCTCAAAGCGCTGAGGATCGAGTTTGGCAGCGCTCGAATTGGTGTGAAGTCTGGTCCTGTGGTCCAGGGCGCGGAGCGCGCCGAATGCGGCGGTTATCTCATCTGCTTTTATGCCGTCGATACCGGGTTTTGAAATGTCTTTCAAAAATTCTTTAACCAGCCGCCTGACAGACCGGCAAGGCAAGGACTGAGGACTAAAAACCGAGGACTGAGGACTGAGGACTGAGGACTGAGGACAGACCAGCATACGGCCCTGCACCATGAACTCTATGTCTGCAAGGCCGCCCATTCCCAGCTTCAAATCTATTTCCTTTTCCGTTTCCTCGGCCCGCTCCTTTTCGATCCGGTTGCGAAGGTGACAAATCCTGGGCCACACCGATTCAGGGGCCCTGGGCCGGCAGCAGATTTCTGCCGCCTTGTCATCGATCCACCGCCCAAGCTCCGG
>Ga0209517_10004883_pt1 | contig 17374 bp, 15 predicted proteins | sample PeaSoiMetSII2010_FD_187695 | JGI IMG/M metagenome (GOLD analysis project Ga0209517, IMG submission 187695) | Peat soil microbial communities from Weissenstadt, Germany - SII-2010 (SPAdes) (version 2) | ecosystem: Environmental > Terrestrial > Soil > Wetlands > Peat | place: Germany...
CACATCCTGATGCGCCGGACCGTGCCGCTCGTCCGCAAGTCGGCCATGGGCACGGCCGTCGATCCGGTGATGCTGGAGGTTTTCAACAACCTCTTCATGTCCATCGCCGAGCAGATGGGCTCGACGCTCGAGAACACCAGCCATTCGGTCAACATCAAGGAACGGCTCGACTTCTCCTGCGCGCTCTTCGACCGCCAGGGCAACCTGATCGCCAACGCGCCCCATATGCCGGTGCATCTCGGCTCCATGGGCGAAAGCGTGGCCAGTGTCATCCGCGCGCGCGCCAACAGCATGGGCGAGGGCGATGTCTTCGTCCTCAATGCTCCTTACAACGGCGGGACCCATTTGCCCGACATCACCGTGGTGACGCCGGTCTTCGACGAGGCGGGAGGGGACCTGATGTTCTTCACCGCCAGCCGGGGCCATCACGCCGATGTCGGCGGGATCACGCCGGGCTCCATGCCGCCCGACAGCCGGAGCGTGGAAGAAGAGGGCGTGCTGATCGACGACTTCCAGCTCGTCGACAAAGGACGGCTGCGGGAAGCGGAGATGCGGGCGCTGCTTGCGAGCGGGACCCATCCCGCGCGCAATCCCGACCAGAACATCGCCGATCTCGCGGCCCAGGTGGCGGCCAATGCCAAGGGCGTGGAAGAGCTTCGCCGCATGGTCCGCGATTTCGGCCGGCCGGTCGTCGAAGCCTACATGGGCCATGTCCAGGACAATGCCGAGGAGCAGGTGCGCCGCGTGATCGACCGTCTCAAGGACGGCCGCTTCACCTATGAGATGGACGACGGCGCCCGCATCGCCGTCGCCATTGCCATCGACAGCAAGGCGCGCGCGGCCCGCATCGATTTCACCGGCACGAGCCCGCAACTCGCCAGCAACTTCAACGCGCCTTCGGCGGTCTGCCGGGCGGCGGTGCTCTATGTGTTCCGCACCCTGGTGGAAGACGACATCCCGATGAACGCCGGCTGTCTGAAGCCGCTCGAGATCATCATTCCGGATGGCTCGATGCTGAGCCCCCGCTACCCGGCGGCCGTGGTCGCCGGCAATGTCGAGACCTCCCAATGCATCACCGACGCGCTCTATGGGGCATTGGGCGTGATGGCCGCGGCTCAAGGCACCATGAACAACCTCACCTTCGGCAACGAACGCCATCAGTACTATGAGACCATCTGCGGCGGTTCCGGCGCTGGGCCCGACTTCGACGGCACCGACGCGGTGCACACCCATATGACCAACTCGCGCTTGACCGACCCCGAAGTGCTGGAATGGCGCTTCCCCGTGCTGGTGGAGAGCTTCGCCATCCGGCGCGGTAGCGGCGGGCGCGGCCTGCATCGGGGCGGCGACGGGGTGGTGCGGCGCCTTCGCTTCCGCGAGGCGATGACGGCGGCGATCCTCTCCGGCCACCGGCGCGTGCCGCCCTACGGCATGGCGGGCGGAGAGCCCGGCGCCCTGGGCAGGAACTACGTGATTCGCCGTGACGGCGGGATCGAGGTTCTGGCGGGCACCGACAAGCGCGAAATGGCCCCGGGCGACGTCTTCGTCGTGGAAACACCGGGCGGCGGAGGATTCGGGAAGGTGCGCTAGGCCGTTCTGAGTTTCGCGAGAATCTCGGCGGCTAGCGACAATACGCATTTTCTGATCGAATTCCGGTGGCCAGATCGCTCGCGCCGCCGTTGAATGGAGATTGGTCCGCCACAGCTTGACCCCGGTTCGCGTTGGCGTTGAGGGGCGGAAGGACAGGCTCTCGTGAGTTCACTAGCGATAGCGGCCATAGTTCTGGTCTGTCTCTCCGGTGGGACAATGCTGGGCATGGCTCTTCGAGCATTTTTGCCAAAGCATCACGTCAGCCCGGAATCGACAGATGCGATCAAACTCGCCACTGGGTTGATGGCGACCCTTGTTGCATTGGTGCTTGGGCTGCTGATTTCGTCCGCAAACATCGCGCGCATTGCCGTCCAAAGCGCATACACGACTGGTCTCGCCAATGTCGCGATGCTTGACCGCCATCTTGCGGAATATGGGGCCGAGACGCAGCCCGCCCGCGCTCTGCTCCGGCACGCGCTCACGCGCAGATTCCAAGCTATGTGGCCATCCGAAGATTTTGGCCCGCAAGAGCCCGCCAATGTCGGCAGCATGAGCGCAATCGCGAGCATGGAACACGAATTGCTGAAGCTATCGCCGGCCAACGACACCCAGAAGTGGCTCTTGTCGCAGGCGCTGCAGGCCACAAACAACCTGGAACAGGTTCGCTGGGTTCTGATGAATCAGGAACCGGGCTTTACGCTGCCGATCCCCTTCCTGACCGTTTTAGTTTTCTGGAGTTCGGCAATATTCATCAGTTTTGGGGTGCTCGCCAAACCCAACATTACTGTTCTTGTCTCTTTGTTCATTTCGGCGCTGGCGGTCTCGTGTGCGGTCTTTCTGATCCTCGACCTGAGCAATCCCTTCGCTGGGCTGATGCAAATTTCCAGCGCGTCAGCGCATGTCATGCTCAATGCTTTGGGCAAATGAGCGACCCCGGAGCCGTTGCAGCGTTGACCCAACGATGTAATGCATTCCTTGAAGTTAGGGCTAGGTCCTGTTTACAAAGTGGCCGACCTCGGGCATCGCCGGATAGTATCGGGTGGCGATGGCGCGGTTGATTTTGAGATGACCGATACGGCGTGGCCAAGTCCCTCATCAGCGAAATCGAGTTTCTCGAGTAGGTGCCCTGGCTTCCCGCCCGTGCTGTCTCACATCGCACGAGGCTCCGCAGCAGTGGGCGGTTCTGGTGTGCCTGCCGCTTTAATAGCAGCCATTGTGATGGGCACCCGCGCCTCCATAGCCAAAATAGGGTGGTCTATAGCCGGCAGTGTAGCCGTAATAGCTGGCCCGATAACCTGTGTAGGGTCGGCCGTAACACGCGCCGGCATATCCACTCGTACCCGAGGAGGCCGTACACCCAGCCAACGTTGCTACCAAACCAAGAGATGCCAGGATAGCCCACTTGAGTCGCATCGGAGGTATCTCCCAATTCAGCGCGGCACCCGCTGGTCAGCTGCCAAGACGACAAGATATTGCCGTTTGGGAAGTCGATGCCAGTTGCCACCAGTCTAGCATGGGAACAGCAGTGACTCGCGGAGGCCTGCCAGCAGGCGGGGATGCGAGCACGGTTGAGGATACCCGCTATCAGGTGCTATCCGGACATATTGGGTGGAAAGTGTCACTTCACACTTTGACCCTAAGCGGTCTGCCTCTTCGCGATTGGCTAAAAGACGAAGGTCACCTGGCTTCGTATCTGCCATGTAGCGCCAAAATCCGGCTTTACTGCGTTGTAGTAGGTGCTCAGGCTCACGTTCACCGGCAGCATTCCGAGCCTGAATACCTTTCCGAATCCACCACCGACGGGCACTGTCCACACTTGACCCGAACTGGCCGCCCAGTTGGCGGTTATTACCGGCGAAGTCGTGACATACCAGCCCCCGCCGAAATTGAAGTTGACGAAGGGCTGAGCAGTAAGAAGGTTCACCTTATTGCCGCCAGGCCCGCTATCGCCACCGAATGACCAAATGTTACTGAGTAGCCCGCCATAGACCCAGGGTCCGTTCATCTGCAAAGCCACGGCCGAAGCACCTGCACCCCACAAGTTGCTGCCGACTGATCCGCTGGACGCGGGCAGCAAGACCGCTGGCCCGACACCCCAAATGAACGCCCCCGTATGAGTGGGCGAGAAAAACATCGACTCGGTGACGTTGCCCAGGCCAAAGCTGGATCCGCCACCGGGCGTGAGTTGCGGCTGCCAAATCAGCGGCATGATAGTGCGGGTGATCAGGTTCCAATCGTCGTTCAGATGGAACGGGACGACCGGCTGAATGTTGAGCACCTCCTGGGTGCCTCCCAGAGGTCCGAAGTCGAAGTTCGTATTGCTTTGGAACGGCACACTGATGAGATCGGCGACAGGATTCTGCAGCTTCTTCGCGATCTCTGTATCGCTCTGGGTGTTTACGGGAACCTCGTCCCCTACGAGATTCTGGGCGTAGGCGCTGCCCCCGCACGGGAGCATCGTAGACAGCGCGGCAAGGACCGCGCCACACAGTGTCCCGCGGATCGAATGAAGCCAGTTCCTTGTCATTGCATTCCCCCTTCCCTGGGCTTCGCCGATTGTGCGGCAGTTATTCAGCTTTTCCCCTTTCCCCAAAAAATCGCATTTTCGCTATGCGTCATCTAGTCCAAGGCTCGATTGTAACCCTATCGTGACCCTAGTGCCGGCCAGTTTCGATCCAGGCCACTTCTTGTCGGATTTTCGCATGGCAAGGTAGGGTACCATTAGCATACAATTTACGTCTGCTGGCTCAAATGAGGGCTGCGGCCGTTGGCAACAACGGGGACAGTCAGGTGTTGCAACTGCGAACAGGGAGAGCTGCTGTGGCCAAACAATCCGATAAGCTGTCGCGCGCCATCCTGCCGATCCCTGACCGCAAGCATGTCGGTCTCACGACCTACGATGCCAAGGACCCGGACACCAAGTTTCCGCCCATCGAGCCGCTGCGTCCGCCCAAAGACGCACCCAATGTCCTGATCGTGCTCCTGGACGACGTTGGTTTCGGAGCGTCCAGCGCCTTCGGCGGCGTCATCAATACCCCCACGGCCGAACGGCTGGCGAAGAACGGCTTAAAGCTCAACCGGTTCCACACGACAGCCCTCTGCTCCCCTACGCGCCAAGCCATGCTGACCGGACGCAATCACCATTCGGTGAACATGGGAGGCATCTGCGAGATCGCGACCTCGGCGCCGGGCTATTCGTCGGTCCTGCCGAAGGACAAGGCGCCCCTGCCGATGACGCTCAAGCTCAACGGCTATGCGACGGCGCAGTTTGGCAAGTGTCACGAGGTCCCGGTCTGGGAGACGAGCCCCATGGGACCCTTCGACCAGTGGCCGACCGGCGGTGGCGGCTTCGAGTATTTCTACGGTTTCCTCGGTGGAGAAACCAATCAGTTTTATCCGGCGATCTATGAAGGAACAGCGCCGGTCGAAGTCGATAAGACGCCCGAGGAGGGCTACCACTTCACCGTGGATATGACCGACAAGGCGATCAAATGGGTCCGCCAGCAGAAGGCGCTGATGCCGGACAAACCATTCTTCATGTACTTCGCGCCGGGCGCTTGCCACGCCCCGCACCACGTGCCCAAGGAATGGGCGGACAAATACAAGGGCAAGTTCGATCAGGGCTGGGACAAGCTACGTGAGGAGATTTTCGCCCGCCAGAAAAAGCTGGGGGTCATCCCTGCCGATGCCGAGCTGACCAAGCGGCCTCAGGAGATTCCCGCCTGGGACGAGATGCCGAAGGCGCTGAAGCCGATCCTCGTCCGGCAAATGGAAATCTATGCGGCCTTCCTTGAACACGTCGACCACCATGTGGGACGGCTGGTCGATACGCTGAAGGACTTGGAGGTCCTCGATGACACGCTGGTCTTCTACATCATCGGCGACAACGGCGCTTCGGCCGAAGGGACGCTAAACGGCACCTTCAACGAGATGGCGACGTTGAACGGCATGCCCGGTGTCGAAACGCCCGAGTTCCTCATGAGCAAGATCAACGATTTCGGCGGACCAAAGGCTTACAACCACTATGCGGTCGGCTGGGCGCATGCGATGGACACGCCCTACCAGTGGACTAAGCAGGTCGCCTCGCACTGGGGCGGCACGCGCAATGGCACGATCGTGCACTGGCCGAAGGGGATCAAGGCGAAGGGCGAAGTCCGTTCGCAATTCTGTCACGTCATCGATATTGCGCCGACGATCCTGGAAGCCGCGGGCCTGCCGCATCCGACGATCGTCAACAGCGTGCAGCAGGCGCCGCTGGAGGGCTTCAGCATGCTGTATGCCTTCAATGACGCCAAGGCGGCAGAGCGGCACGAAACCCAGTATTTCGAGATGTTCTGCAATCGAGGCATCTACCACAAGGGCTGGACCGCGGTGACCAGGCACAGCACGCCTTGGGACATGGGGAAACCGCTTCCGGCCTTTGACGACGATGTGTGGGAGCTATACGACACCAACAAGGATTGGACGCAGGCGAGAAATATCGCGAAGGAGAACCCGCAGAAGCTGAAGGAATTGCAAAGGCTCTGGCTGATCGAGGCGGGCAAGTACAGCGTTCTTCCGCTTGACGATCGAAGAGCCGAACGCTTAAACCCAGACCTTGCGGGCCGGCCTCAACTCATCAAGGGCAAGACCCAGATTCTGTTCAGCGGCATGGGCCGCCTGACCGAGAACTCCGTCGTCAACATCAAGAACAAGTCCTACTCGGTAACCGCCGAGGTCGTCGTCCCGAAGTCCGGCGCCAAGGGAGTCATCATCGCACAGGGCGGCAGCTTCAACGGCTGGAGCCTCTACGCCAAGGACGGCAAACTCAAATATTGCTACAACCTCCTCGGGATCAAGCAGTTCTACGCCGAGTCAAACAAGCCGATCCCTGTAGGTCAGCATCAGGTTCGGATGGAGTTCAAATACGATGGCGGTGGCTTGGCCAAGGGGGGCAACGCATTGCTTTACGTGGATGGCAAGAAAGTTGGTGAGGGCCGCGTGGAAACGACGGTGCCAATGGCCTTCTCGGCGGACGAGACTTGTGACGTCGGCAAGGGAACCGGCTCGGCGGTTTCACCTGACTACGACCCGAAAGACAACGCCTTCAGCGGCGAGGTGAACTGGGTCCAGATCGACCTGGAGAAGGATGATCACGACCACATGATCTCGCCGGAGGAGCGCTTCAAGGTGGCAATGGCGCGCCAGTAGGTTGGCTGGGCCTCTTCGTGGAGTTGAGGGGGCCGCAAAGGAGCAGGGACTGCGGGGTTCGGCGGCTCGGTCGGCTGCTTCTCGGGGCTTCAAGACCACGGTGCTTCCGATCGGGCCTTCCCTATCCAACGCGAAGCTACCAGGCGGCTTGTCGCGGCCTTCGAGGAAGCCGGCATCGAGGTCGCAACCGCCGGCATCGCCTTTTCGCCGATCGGCGGCCCCTCGACGGAGGGTGCCGCCCCGGCGGCGGCCGCGCCTCCAGCAGCCGGGACAAGCTGAAGTAGCACTGGCCAGAAAGGTCAAGCCAGGCTGTGCCGCAGGGGCTACAATGCAAGCCAAAGCGGCGATGCAGAGAAATGGGGGAGAACTCATGGTGCGAAGCCGGATGCACGGGATTCGCTGGAAAATCTTGGCTACCGTGCTCTGTCTCCTGTCGCTTGGCGCCAGTGCCGGCGCCAGCGCGCAAGATGCAAAGTCGTCCTCCGACTGGGGCTTCCAGGTCACGCCCTATCTCTGGCTCGCCGGGATGGGCGGCACGATCACCACTGCCAGCGGGCGGTCGGCCTCCTTCAGCCAGAGCTTCGGCGATATTTATGACAATCTGAATGCCGGCCTGATGCTGCTGGGTGAGGTGCGGTACCAGCGCTGGCACCTGCTCGCCGATTTCGACTATGTGAACCTGACGACTGACGCTAGCGCTTCACGCCCGATTCTTGGACAGCCGAGCGTCGAGACCACGGAATACCTGGGCACGATCGCCGGCGGCTACCGCTTCATCGATTCGGATTCCTTCAAGCTCGACGGTCTGGTCGGTGCCCGCGTCATCTCTGTCGATAATACGCTGAGCTTCAGCGCCATAGCTCAGACTTCCAGCTCCAGCGAAACATGGGCTGATCCGCTCATTGCCGCACGCGCGATCCTGCCCATCGGATCGGGATTCTTCGCCAATGCCTATGGCGACGTTGGCGGCGGGCCCGATGGCGACTTGACCTGGCAGCTCTATGGCGGCTTTGGCTACGACTTCAGTCAGATGGTCTCAGCCTATGTCGGGTATCGCTATCTCGCGATCAATCACGACGTCAACAATCTCAACTTCGATATCAGCCAGCAGGGCCCGCTGCTCGGCGTCGGAATCAGGTTCTAACGCCGTAGGAAGTGCGTCGCGAAGCGGGAAGGGATACCGGGACCGGCGCTATCCTGATCCTGCGCAGCATCTTCGCAACCGTGTGGATCACCGGGCTATCCTGCTCGATCGATCCAACCAGCGCAGCCGTCAATTCGGCGACGCGCCGACGCAGGCGCCGAAGACCATGAACCCGATGTCCTCGCCCACGGCAGCAAGGCTCATCCGCCCGTTCGATTGCCCGACCGACACTGTCCAGCTGAAGGCGCCCTCCGCCCCTTCCAGCACGAGCAAATCGCCCTGCGTCCGTTCACGCTCGATCTTCGTCATCAGAGCTTGGCCGTCCGGTCTTGCCCCGGAGATCTTGCTCTGCTGGACGTCGATGAAGATAAACTGCGGGACATTCGCGCTCTCCGGAGTCTCCCGCTCGCAGTCGCCGCCGGGCGTGCAGGACGTAAGGTCGAGCAACGCGCAGACGAATGGCTTCTTTCCGTCGAAGTCAGCAGCGTAGATCTGCCCCATCCAGGCTGTCGACATAAGCACGGCCGCTGCGATTCGAATGACCCGCATGGGCTGTTTCTCCTAGTTGATGGTGTAACCCCGCCCCTGCAGACAAGCTGACATGGCGCGATCATACGAAGCCCGCTGAGCCGAATTGGTGCTGGCCTGCTGCTGACTCTGGTACTGCTGCTGGCGAACCTGATCGTTGCGCCGCATGTTGCCTATGAGAGCGCCGGTCGCCGCGCCGATCGCGGCTCCTTTGCCGGCATCGCCCGCAATGGCGCCGCCCACCGCGCCGACGGCGGCTCCGCGCGCAGCACCCTGCAGCAATCCGCCCTGAGGTGCTTGCGACGCAGGTTGGGCATAGGCGGTCGAAGATCTCGTCGGGTCGAAACCGGATTGCTGAACCGACCAGACGTGGCACTCGTAGCGATCCTGGTCCTGTTGGGCCTGAGTCTGGCCCTTGGCCGGATAGACGAAGAACTCTTGCGCGATGCCGGAAGCAAGAGGCGTCATCAGCCCGATCAGCAATCCAACGGTTCCGATCATCCGACGCATGCAGGCCTCCTTTGGTGCCCTATACGGCACTCACCATCGAGCAAGCTACAGGCCCGTCAGCGGTCTCGCTCGCTCATGGCCGTTACAAAATCTTCCAGCTCCCGTCCGACACTTTGCAGCGATCGAGGATGACGTTGTAGGGGTCTGCCATCCCTTTTATTTCGACATGATATTGAAGCTTGCGGCAGGGCAATTTTGTACCTTGATAGTTGGTCTCAAATCTTTCCAGAAGCTTGATGGTTCCCTGGTTCCCGGATTTTGTGTTGCTCCAGTCTTCGGTGGTGCCGATCGGCAGAGTGTCATCATTCAGCAATGGCTGAGCTGCCGTGGACATCACCTGATAGTCCTGCTTGTTCAGCGGCAGTCCGGCCGTCCCAAAGGGATTAAATCCCGCTTGGGAAGCCATTGATACGACAGTCAAAAAGCCCGCCAGCAAGACTGTTCTGGATGCGCCCCGCATAGTGACCTCCCGCAATCCTCACCCGGTGTAGCTGAAGCTCAGTGTCCACATTCGGCGCGACCTAGTCGATGCCTTTCTTAGCGCGGCTGCGTCGCTTTCTGCGATGCTCGCCGTGCATAGGCATCCACCGCCTCGCTCAGAGTCGGAAATATCCGGTCACCGCCCAGAGCCTGGCCAAGCGGCGCCCGCTCGATGACCGCCAGTACCGCGGAATTGGGCGCAGCCAGCCATAAGCTCCCTCCAGCCTCCCGCAGCTTCTGATCGGCCTCGGCCAGCATTTTGAGCGCCGTGTACTCGATATCCGGGACGGCACTGCAGTCCAGTATGACTACCTTGGGCTTCGCGTCCTGGACCATCGGCCACATCTTGTCGCCGATCCGTTCGGCATTGGCGAAATAGACCCGTCCCTCGGTGCGCAGGATCAACAATCCTGGCAGTCTCTCGTCCTCAGGATGCTCGGGCGACAAGCGACGGAAGGAATCCGTGCCGGGCTTGCGCCCCAACGCATAAACGGGCGGGCGGTTGGCCTGGTACGCGAGGGTCAGCAAAGAGGCGACAATCGCCACCAGAATGCCGTTCAACGTGCCCAGCGTCAGCACGCCGGCAATCGCGACCAGGGCCCACCAGAACTCCTGCTTGCGAACGCGCCGGATGGCGCCGAGCTCCGGCAGATTGACCAGGCCGATGGAGGTGGCGATCACCACCGCGGCAAGCGTCGCCTGCGGCATCAGCCGAATCACGGGCGCCAGAAACAGGATCACGGCGATGGCGGCCGCGGCGCTCACCAGCCCAGCGACCTGCGAACGTGCGCCTGCGGCTCGATTGACCGCCGTCTGGGATGCGCCGCCGCCTGCGGGCATGGCGCGAAAAATCGCGCCGACGATATTGGCCACGCCCAGCGCCAGCAATTCCTGGTTCGCCTCCGGTCGCGATTCGCCGCGTTCCATGAAGGACCGCCCGGAGGCGACGCTTTCGACGAAGCTCATCAACGCGATGCCGAGCGCACCCGGCCACAGTTGCCCAACCAGCGACAGGCCGGGCAGGGCCAAGGACGGAAGGCCCGGCGTGACCCGAGCCACCGTCGCGATCCCCATGGCCTCGAATCCCAGCGAGGCCGATGCCGCGATACCCAACGCGACGGCCAGGAGAGGGGCCGGCAAGCGCGGCCAGCGATGCTCGAGGCCCAAGACGACCGCCAAAGTCGCCACACCGACCGCGAGTGTCGGTATCGATGCTTCGGGAAGTCGGCTGACGATGAATGCCAGGCCGTCGAAGAAGGACCCGTGGGGGCCATGCAGGCCCAACAACTTGGGAATCTGATCCACGACGATGACCAGCCCGATCCCCGCCTTGAAGCCGCTCAATACAGGATCGGAAATGAAATTGGCAATGAAGCCGAGCCGCAGAATCGAGGCGCCGACGAGGATGACCCCGACCAGGAACGCCAGGGTCACCGCCGCTGCTGCCAAGTCCGCTGTCCCGGCGCCGGGCGCGACGAGATTGAGCTCTGTCGCGGTCAGGATGGCGATGATCGTGGTACTGCTGACGCTGAGCCGGCGCGATGTCCCAAGCACGGCATAGATCGCCATAGGCACGAAGGCCGTGTACAAGCCTGCCTCGATCGGCAAGCCGGCAATCGCCGCATAAGCCATGGCCTTTGGAATCACCACCGCGGCCGTCGTCAATCCGGCAAGCAGATCGGCCGGCAACCACACCCTTGGGTAGCCGGGCAGCCATCCGAGGATGGGCAGGTAGCGTTTCATCCGCTCATAACAGCCGGGTCATGATTTCCCGGACGATTTGATCGACGGGAACCACCGTCAGGGCCGCCGGCAGTAGCGGGACAACGATGCAGGCGAAAATCGGCAGAAGCACGGTCAGAGGATCCGCGGGAGCGTATCGAATCTGGCCGATGACCGCATAGCTGCTGGCCAAACTGGCAAGCGACTGGATGTCGGCGCTCCCCAACAAGGGTTCTTCGGCGGGAGCCTGGCCTTTGATCCATTTCCGGTCGAACTCGAGGGTGTATCGATCCGCAAGAGCGCCGTAGTCTTGTAACCCTTTGAGCTGGACGCGCCTCAGCACGCCGGAAAAGACGAACAACGGCCCCAGAAAGACGACCAGCATCAGGACCACATAGCCGAAGATGGTGAGTTCGGACTGCGTGATGGTCGTGGCCCCGAGGAGGAATGCCTGGGCATATTCGGCGGAAATCACCGACGATATGGCGAAGGCGAGAACGCCGAAGCTTGCATGAGCGAGACCGAAGATGCTTAAGCCGGCCACGCGGTCCGGATGAGTGGGAATGAGCTGCAGGTCGAGACGCGAGATGCGCCACAGCATCCAGGACCAGACCAGATACCGCCAGGTCCAGCGATAGAACAGGAACTGGAAGATCGGGATGCTGACAAGGATGTACCACCATCCGGCCAGCGATCTGGTCACGCCTTCGGAACTGGGCTGGAATTGCCAGCCATCCAGCGATCCAGACAATTCCAGCCGCAGGTAAGCCACGCCGACGATGACGACGGCCAGGCCGGCCACTTCGGCGAGCGCCGAATTGCTCAACCGCCGTGCTCGGCGAAGCATCGTTTCGAATGCGGGAACGGTGCGGTCGGCGACCAGGCCGGAGCCTGCAAGATCCCTCAAGGCGCCGGTCACCCTGGCATCGATCACCCGCTCCGCCACGATCATCAGCGGTACGACCAACAGGAACCGGACTGCGACCGGAAAATCGAGGAGGAAGGGGATCTTGACGCCGGTGCCAATCGCCGTCCCTTGCAAGACCGATAAAGCCAGCAGAGGCAGCCACGTCAATAGGCACAGCAGTATCGCGGCACGTGCCCCCAACCCGAAAGGCGGCTTCGTGAGCCGCAAGGCGTGCAACAGGCTATAGAGGGGACCGCCCTGAACCAGGGAAAAGTCTTCAATGACGGCGGGCGGCTGCTGACTCACATCTCAGTCTCAATCAACGGTCCCCGGCGGGCAACCCTTCGCTTCGTGACTTTGCGTCCGCGCCATGACAGCGCTTGTATTTCCTGCCGCTGCCGCAGGGACAGGGGGCGTTCCGCCCGACCTTGGCGGGTAGTCCATTTTCCCCGACCGCATAGGACTGCATCACCTCGTCGGCGTAGCGGCCCTGGCGCAGAAGATCGGCCATCGCCTTCATGGGTTTGTCGATGTGGTGATAGAAGAGCTTATAGCCGGCGCAAAGGTAGTTGAGGCCAGGCTCGCCGTCGGGAGTCTTGATGAAGCGGTTGCGCGGACAATCCCCGTAGCAGGCGAAGAGAACGTCGCAGTTGCGGCAATATTGGGGAAGCGTTTCGAATTTGGCGCAGCCGAATTTCCGTTGCTTGTCCGATGCCACCATGTCGGCCATCGGCTTGTCCCGGATATTGCCCAGCAGATGATCCGGCTCGACGAAGTGATCGCAGGAATAAAGATCCCCATTGTGCTCCAGCGCCAATGAATTGCCGCAAGTCGGCGAGACGACGCAGAGATTGTGCTGGCCCAGCCAACTCCCGAGCGCCACGTCGAAAGTCTGCACATACACCGTGCCGACATCCCGGCGCACCCATTCCTCGAAGATGGCGATGAGGAAGCGCCCGAACTGTTCTGCGCCGACGGAACGATCGGATACCAAAGCGCCGCTCTGGGTGTAAAGCCTGCGCTCGGCACTGTCCTGCTCACCCCACCCTTTGTTGGTTGCCGCAAGATCCTCAGGTGTCGCGCGCTCGACGATGGGTATGAACTGGATGTGCCGGGCCTGCAGCTCGTCACGGAAGAAACGATAGACCTCGAGCGGATGGTCCCCGTTCGCCGCATGGACTGTGCAGAGGATGTTGAAGTCCACCCCGTGTTTTTGCAGGCATTTCAGACCGCGCATCACCTGATCGAAACTGCCCCGTCCGCCCTTGTTGACCCGATAGGCATCGTGTAACGCCTTGGGTCCATCAACGCTGAGACCGACAAGGAAACCATGCTGCTTGAAGAACGCACACCAATCGTCGTCCAACAGCACGCCGTTGGTCTGGACCGTGTAGCCGACCTGCTGTCCTGGCTTCTTGTATTTTTCCACGAGGGCGATTGAGCGCTTGAAGAAGTCGAGCCCCATGAGCGTGGGCTCGCCGCCTTGCCAGTTGACAGCTACGTCCGGAGTCTGATGTGCCTCCAGCAACTGGCGGATATAGATTTCCAGCAGATCGTCGGCCATGCGAAAGCGGCTGCCGGGATAGAGCATTTCCTTGGACAGGAAGAAGCAATACTTGCAATCCAGATTGCAGGCGGCACCTGTCGGCTTGGCCAGCAAATGAAAAGCCGGCGGAGCGTCCGTGGGCATGGCTGCCCGCATGGCGCTCATTGTCCGTGCGCTCGATTGCGGACCGTCGCGACAAGACGGAGGGTTCTCGCTGGGACTCTATCGGTCGTTGCGGCGGTACCCACGCGCATCAGAATTACGAAATCACCCACACAACCATCCCCCCAAGGGTACTTTTAGCGCCCAACGAGGCGGCCTCCGACCCCTGACGACGAGGATTTATCATAGGCGCCTGCAACCCCCAATTGGCAAGGCACAGATTAGCGGCACGCGGATCCGATCGATACTGCCCTTCCGACAACTGCGCACTCGTCATGGGCGTCGATTCGCCCCAGCGACGGACGAACTGCTAATCAAATGTTAATGGTAGGCATGGCGGAGTTGCGAAGACTTTTCGATCAAGCGTCGGTATTGCGAAATACTCCTGCCAGAGCGCGACCATCAGCGCGATCAAACCGCGACGATGCCCATGTGGCCAGCTTCCACGGGTGGCTTGCTTGCTGTCACTCTGGCCGGCAGATAGGATCACTTTGGGCATCGGGAGGAGCGCATGGCGACGAAAGAACTCGCGCCCAGCGACTACATGGCTTTGGTGCGAACGGTGTTGGCCATCGACCGCTCGCTGATGGCGTGGGTTCGCACGGCACTGTCGCTGATCGGCTTCGGGTTCTCTATCTTCACATTCCTTCACTCCCTCGTCAGCAACGGATCTCTGGTCCTGCGCGAAAGCGGCCCGAGGAATGCGGGGCTCATCTTGATTGGCCTCGGCACGCTGTCGCTGTCCTTCGGCATGATCGAGTACTGGCGGGCCATGGCGCATTTCCGTCAGCACTACGACATGTCTCCCTGGCGCGTGCCTATGTTCACCAGCCTGGTGGTATGCATATTGGGCGTCGCCATCTTCGTGTTGATATTGACTGGAGAGAGTTTTCTGTAGGCGGGCTAAAGCCTGTGACAACAGCCGGCAACCTCCAGCCCCTCGTCTTGGCTCTCTTCTTTGCTGGCATCTTTGCCTTCGGCAACTGGATTCGCCTGCCAGGGCCTCTGGCACGTCATCAGCGCAAGCTGATTTCGTTCTCTGCAGGAATTTCGGTCGCCTATGTGTTTTTGCATCTGCTGCCGGAAGTAGAAACCGCGCGAGTCGCGCTGGTTCGTGCCACGGCGGATTCATCCCTGCCGCTTCCCGGATATCTTGTTTCGCTCTTCGCCCTCGCCGGGTTCATGCTGTTCTACGGGGTCGATCGCCTCGTGGCGTGGGCTCGTCCAGCCGGCGATCGGGCGGCCGATCGAGGCGAAGGCGGTGGGCTCGACTACCGGCTGCATGTCGGGATATTCGCCGTCTACGCCGGCATGGTGACCTATTTGCGGATCAACGCGCTCGAGCAAGGCGAGACGCCGGTCCTGCTGTTTGCCCTTGCCATGGGCACGCATTTTCTGACGGTGGACCACGCGCTCAGCCGCGAATACGCGGCCTCATACCAGCGGGCCGGGCGATTCGTGCTGGCCGGCGCGGCTATCGCCGGCTGGGCGCTCGGCGTTGTCGCGGAGCTGTCCAAGCCGCTGATGATTCTTCCCTTGGCGCTGCTGTCCGGCGCTATCATCGCCATCAGCCTGATCGAGGAGCTCCCGCGCGAGAACGAGGGCCGCTTCTGGCCTTTCCTGGCAGGCGGAGCGTTCTATGCCGCGATTCTGGTCCCGCTTGCCTGATCGCCCTGGAGCTCGATGAAGAGGGAGCAGAACGCAGATCATGCATATGCTCGATACCCTGCAATGGGCGATCTTGTTGCTGTTCCTCATCACCACCATGGCAGGCATCGGGCTGCAGGTGAATCTGCGGGACCTCGCCGCCATGCTGCAACGCAAGGGCCTGCTGCTGCGGTCCCTGCTGGTCAATTTCGCCGTAGTTCCGGCGCTCGGCTGGCTCACCACCAGGCTCATCCCCATGACATCGACCAGCGCCGACGCCCTCCTGATTCTGGCCTGCGCGCCGGGCGGGATGAGTGCCATTCAGTTCACCAGCAAGCGCAGGGACGTGCTCGCCTTCGCCGGCCAGACGGCGTTCTTTCTAACCGCACTCTCGGTATTCATCTCTCCCCTTCTGATGTCCCTTTTCCTTCCGGCCGATCTGCCCTTGGTTGTGCCTTACGCCAGGGCATTCTGGTTCATCATTCTCTTCCTGCTGCTGCCGATGGGCCTTGGCGTTCTCCTTCGGGAGGGGGCCGATCGCCTCGCCGATCGGTTGGGCAGGCCGGTAGCGCTCGTCGGATCGCTGGCCTTCGTCCTCTTCGTAGTCTTGACCTTGTCGGCTCGACAGGCCGCCATGGGCAGCCTGGGCGCCGGCGAGGTGGAAGCATTGCTCGGCTTCATCGTTGCTACGATGATTGCCGGCTGGTTGGGAGGCGGCCCAGATAGGGAGACGCGCGAGGTACTAGCCTCAGCCAGCAGCATGCGCAATGCAGCCCTCTGCTTGGCCATCGCGGCCCGCAACTTCCCCGATACCGGGGTCGAGGTTCCCTTGGTCGCCTTCAGTGCCCTGATGATTCCGCCCAACCTGATCTTCCTGATCGGCACGCTGGTCCTGAAAAAACGCCGGGGGAAGGCGTGACCGAGCAGGGACCGTTGGTCGGCGTCGGATTTTGGTCTAAGCTACTCGCCAAAATACCATCGGAGATCGAGGCTGGAGATACAGAGCTCGCCACGCGAGGCGATGCAGAAATTTCTTCATATCCGATAGGGGGTTCTCATGCGCAAGGCCATCAGCGTCATATTCGCAATCGCTGCGGCTATCGTAATCTCCGCGAGCGTCCCTAGTCCCAAGCCCGCTGTAGCAGCCAGCGACCTGACGATCGAGCGCGACGTCGACGCAGCACTGGCGCGCCTCTATGCTCAAAGCCCGCAGGCCAAGGCCCTGGGCGACAGGGCCAAGGGCATTCTGGTATTCCCCAGGGTGTTCAGGGCCGGGATCCTATTCGGCGGCCACTACGGCGAGGGTGCGCTTCGAGTGGGTGGCGCCACCTTCGGCTATTATGACACGACCGCCGTGTCGTATGGCCTCCAGATCGGCGCGCAATACTACGGCTATGCCTTGTTCTTCATGTCCGACTCCGCACTGCAATATATCGAACAGAGCCAGGGTTGGGAGATCGGCACGGGACCCACCGTCGTTCTCGTCGACCAAGGCATGGCATCATCGATGACGACGACGACAATGAATGGCGATATCTATGCCTTCACCTTCGGTCAAACGGGCTTGATGGCGGGCATAGGGTTGCAAGGCTCGAAGATCAACAGGTTCCAGCCCTGAAATATCGCCAGCGGCTCGCGAGTCGGGCCGAGACGCGACGAGGAAATTTTACCCAGCACGAGGACAGAATTTGGCCCGCGAACCGGATTCATGCCCGGCCACTGGAGGTTGAGATGAGTCTTTCATTCAAGCTGACCCGATCTTGCTCCAGGAGCCTCTTGTCCTAGCGCTTCATCTTCCGCTCATAGATCTTCGCGTCCACCAGGAATCGGAACCAGAAGGTCTGCAGCACGAAGAAGATAAACCCGGGCATGCCGTCGAGGAAGCCAAGGCGCAGGACGTAGCGATAGAAGAACAGGCCGAAAGCGCGCAGGAACAGAGGTGCGCGGT
>Ga0209517_10004884_pt1 | contig 17369 bp, 14 predicted proteins | sample PeaSoiMetSII2010_FD_187695 | JGI IMG/M metagenome (GOLD analysis project Ga0209517, IMG submission 187695) | Peat soil microbial communities from Weissenstadt, Germany - SII-2010 (SPAdes) (version 2) | ecosystem: Environmental > Terrestrial > Soil > Wetlands > Peat | place: Germany...
ATTTCCGCCCCGAGTATCAGGCCGAATGGATGCGCAAGCCGTACTATCAGCAGTTGCCGCTGCTGCCGCTGAGTCCCGACGCGATCGCGGAGATGCTCGCCGACCTGCTCGGCGCCGACCCTTCGGTGCGGCGACTGCCCGCCTACGTGCACCAGCGCACCGGCGGCAACCCGTTCTTCATCGAAGAGGTCGTGCAGTCGCTGCTCGAAGCTGGCCGCCTGACGGGCGCAAACGGCGCCTACCGTCTGGCCGGCTCCGTGGAGCAGATCGAGATTCCGGCCACGGTGCAGACCGTGCTGGCCGCGCGTATCGATCGGCTGGGCGACGACCAGAAGCAGACGCTCCAGACCGCGTCGGTGATCGGCAAGGAGTTCTCCGGGGCAATTCTCGCAGCGGTGGTCGCGGCCGACGACCGCGGCAAGTTGTCTTCGGCCAGCCTTGCGCCCGCGCTGGAGGGGCTACGGGCTGCCGAGTTCGTCTACGAGACGGCGCTCTATCCGGAGGTCGAGTACGCCTTCAAACATCCGCTGACGCAGGAAGTGGCCTACCACTCGCAGCTCGGCGCGCGTCGCGCGCGGGTGCATGCGGCGGTGGCACGCGCGATCGAGCAGATGGAAGGCGACAAGCTGGACGCGCGCGCGGGCCTGCTCGCTTATCACTGGGAGCAAGCTGGAGAGGCGCTGACCGCGGCGAAGTGGTATGCGCGAGCCGCCGGCGTCGCCGGGCTCGACAGCCCGGCCGAGGCGTTGCGCCACTGGGAGAAAGTACGCGCGATCCTCGCGCCTGCGGCGCAATCCGAGGAGTCCGTTGCGTTGCGCCTCCGCGCGGCGTCGGAGCTGCTGATTCTCGCGTTCCGTCAGGGGATGAGCAGTGACCGAGTCGATGAAATCTTCGCGGAAGGGAAGGCGTTAGCCGTGGCGCGTGGCGATGTGCGCGAGCAGGTGCGGCTGCTCTACGCCATAGGAGCCCACTATATGTTGAGTGGGGCTCTGCGGCGGGCCATCGAGTCGTTCGAGGAGTGCCTCGCGCTGGCGGATTCGAGCGGCGACCCGGAGTTGCGCTGGACGGCGCGAGAGCCGTTCGAGTTCGCCCTTCTCCAAGTTGGAGAGACTCGTCCGGGCACTACGGATGAACGACGAGGAGATCGAGTTCAGCCGTGCCGACCCCAAGATCGGTATCGCCATGATCGGCTTCAGCACAGCCAACTCGTTCTGCCATCGAGGATGGATCCTGACAGAGCTCGGGCGTTTTGAGGAGGCAGCCGAGGCGCACCGCCGCTGTGAGGAGATGGCGCGTCGCTTCAACGACAACGAGATCATGAGCTGGAATGACACGATCCGCTCCCGCATGTTCGAGCGTTCGGGAGACGCCCAGGCAGCGCTGTCGGCGGGACGGCGGGCGGTCGAGTCCGCCGAGCGGATCGGTAGCCTCTTCGCCCGCGTCATCGCCCACGCTTCCTACGGTACGGCGCTCGTCCTGAGCACCGATTGGCAGGCCGGCCGGCAGAGTTTGGAGCTGGCCTTGGAGATCGCACGGGCCAACCGGGTGGCACTTTTCATGGAAGCCGACTACGTGGCGGCGCTCGCCGAAGCGCACCTCGGGATGGGCGACTCGCCGCGCGCGCGTGAGCTCGCGCAGGAGGCTATTCAATTGGCGTTGCGCATGGACATGCCGATCGCCGAGGTGCACGCCCAGCTCGCTCTGGCGCGCGTGCTACGCGCCATCGAAGGTGCGGACGGCAGAGCAGGCATCGAAGCCGCGCTGGACCGCGCGCTGGCGCTCGTGAAATCGACCAGCGCGCGCTCCTACGAGCCGCAGATCTATGTCGAGCGTGCCCGGCTCGCAGCCCTACTGTCCGACGCTTCAGGAGCGCAGCGCTCGCTGCGCGAGGCCGAGGCTATGTACCGCGTGATGGGCGCCCCCGATCCCGCCGATCGGCTGGCGAAAGAACTATTAATAGGCGGTTAAGTTGTTGCCCAGTTAGGGAAGATGGCGAAGCGGGCCGCGGCAACGATGAACAGGTAACGAGGCATCGTTTCCAGCGCTCAGCGTTGTGTTCGAAAGAAGTCGGGAGCTAGCGTTAGTAAGTTTCAATGAGCCCAAGCCCGCCGGGCACCAAGGAGGAGGATCATGACGCAGTCGCAGGTTGCGTCTCACTTGGCCGAAAAGGTGGGGATCTATTCCCGCGCGTACCCGGCTGCGTTTCACGGCGGCCAAGGCCCTGAAGGACTCGGTGCTCGGGGCGAAGTAGCCTTCGAGCCACCGGGGCTCCGAGCGTCGGAAAACGACCGTTACGTCAGCGCGCGCCTTCACGGTCGAGAGCTGGCGCGATGACGGTTCAGTGGCTACTTCGTGATCAGCGACGCTTCCGCCGCCGAAGTGCGCCGGCTTGCCGGCTTGATGAAATCCGCACGCTCGTAGCGCGGCGCGGGCGTACCGTGGACGCCCGCCGAATCTCATCCAGCACGGGTATCACGTATTCGCGAAAGCGCTCCGGGTCCTCGCTCATCGGAAAATGGCCGAGGCGTTCCATCGTCTGGTACTTCGCGCCGTTGATTCGATCCGCCAGCTCTTTCGACATCGCCGGCGTGCTCGCGTAATCGTACTCGCCGGTCAGAAGGTAGACCGGTACCTTCGACGTATCAATGCGATCCGCGGTTTCGGTCAGATCGTGATCGACCGAGTAGTAATACAGGTCGCCCTTGAAGACCGGCGGCGCGCCCTGGCTGTAAACCCAAATTGTCTCGCGGCGGAATTTTTCGGGGCTGCTCGGGGACATCAGGCCGTACATCAGGCTGACCTTGAAGTCGTTGCTGATACGCGGATGGTAGAAGCGGTCGTCGAAGCCGCCGGGCGTCGCGAGCGCGGCCTCAAGCCCGATCACGGCGCGGAACTCGCGTGGATAGTTCAACGCGAGGTCGGCGGCGAGATGACCGCCGATCGAGCTGCCCATGTATACCGGACGCCTCAGGCCGAGCACGCGGCTCAGCGTGACCGGCACCTTCATCAGGAAATCCCGCGTGAGCCGGTACTCCTGCTTCCACCATTCGACGCCGGTCGGCGGCAGCGATTTGCCGTGGTAGGGAAGGTCGTACGCGATCATGCGGAAGTGGCGGCAGACCTGCGAGTCTTCGAGCAGATGGCGCCATTGGCGTGCGTCGGCGCCGGCTGTGTGCTGCAGAAGCATTGGGATACCGGCGCCGCTCTCCTCGAAGTACACGCGGTACTCGACGGAGTCGATGGTGAGATAGACGTAGCGTCCGACGGATTTATCGAAGCGCGCCATTCGCAGACCCTCGCGACTTGCCGGCGTGGAGCTGGCGCATCACGTCGAACAGCCGGCGCATCGCCGGATAGTACGGCCAAAAAGACATCAGATCTCCTTCGAGCACGAATCTCTCGCGCGTCACGGCGGCGCCGAGATCGTGGAAGAACGGGCCCGGGGCCGGTTCGAGGAATTTCCTCCAGGCCTCCCCGGGCGCGGCGATTCGAACCGAATGCGCGTGGCCGTTGGAGGCGGACGCGAAGCGCACGATCGCGCCGTCGCACACCTCGAGCGTGTAGGCCCGCTCGCCGATCTCGATTCGAATCGCGCCGTTCCAGAACCGCGCCGCGATCCTGAATTCGGGGTCGGCGTTGGCAGCTTCGCGGATGCGTGTGGTGTCGATCATGATGTTCTCGTGCCGCCGGAGCGTCGCATCAGCAGCGCCGCACCACAACGAAACCGATCGCGTACACAAATGCGATCAGGATGATGCCATAGAGAAGCCCGCCTGCCTTCGCCATGGCGGCCCTTGTATAGCCGGAATTCCCATTGAATCCTGATTCAGACTCGCACCGACGCCAGGCGGTTTGCCCTACGAACGCTTCTTTCTGTACGCCGCCCAGCGCTTCTTCATCATTTCCGACAACCGCTTTCTGCCGGCCGCCGTCATACGATGCCGCCGTCGGCGCGCAGGCGCGACTTTCCCACTGGCAACCGGCGCTGAACCGCCGAGCGCGGCGATGGCTCGGTCCAGTCGGTCCCGTTCGCTTTTCAACTCTGAAACGATTCTTTGAAGATCCAAAAGTTTGTCTCTCCTCGGAGGTGAAAACTGATAGCTCCGCAGACTCTAATTCACCTATCCGACTCTGAAATACAAGCCACACGGCCTTCGTTTGGAGAAAGGCGGCGGGACACAACCTCGGCGGAAGAACACGCGCCTCAAAACCGAGGGGATGAAGGAGGCTACGCCCGAGCGTCCCGACAAAAGCGGGAAACTGAAGAATCCCGTCAGGCCCGCTTGCGAACCTTCCACACTTCTTCGCATGGCCACTGGCGTGACCACTCGAGCGTGACGAACGGATAGCGGATCGTCGCTCCTTCTGGAGGGCGGATTTCGACCAAATCTTCGATCTCGAAACCCGACCGGCGCAAGACCCGTATCCAATCGCCGTGCGAGAGGTGAAACTCAACGCCCGGGTCGGTGGGCCATTCGACCCGGTACATGCCAAAGGCGGGTCGCAGCAGTCGATCGGTGGCCGCCACGCCGTCTTCCGCCGGCATGCACAGGGTCAGCAGGAACGAGTTGGTCAGGAAGTTGAGCCGGCCGCCCGGACGCAGCAGGCGCGCCGCCTCGGGAATCCAGCGGTGCGGATCGGCCCACAGGCACGCGCCGTACTCGGAGATGGCGAAGTCGAAACTCGCATCTGGATATGCGACCGTCTCAGCATTGCCGTGGATGAGCGGGAAATCAAGGCCGTACTCGCGCTGCAGCCGCCCCGCAGTGGCGAGTTGCGCTTGCGAGTTGTCGATTGCGACCACCCGCGCGCCGCGCCGCGCGAGCCAGGAGGATACGTATGCGGTGCCGCATCCGAGTTCGATAACGTCCTTCCCGCTAAGGTTGTCGGGAAGCATCCGGACCTCCGACTCAGAGACCTGCCATATGCCCCACGCCGGTGCATCTTGCGCCCAGCCTCTTTCGCCAGACGCCACGAACTTCTGCGCCCAATCGTCCCACATCGCGCGGTTTCTCAGTACATGCTCCGGCAGATCGTTGAACTTCTCCGTCATATGATTTTGTCCGAGATTTCCGTTTTGAGTTTCCGATTCCAGCTCCCGGTGTAGACCTAACGGCCTTCGTCTGCAATGTTCCAGGCCGAGTATCGCATCGCGACTGGCGCCGGCTATGTGTAGCTCGCCAGGTCGCTGGTAACGAAAAATCGAGGTCGGTCGCGCGCCCTACGGTTAATTCAGGCAGGCTCTCAGAGGACAGCAAACATGGCTCGGCGAGCGCAACAGCGCTATGTCAAGGCCGGTTGAATGCTGGCCCACCTTTGCGGGAGGTCTGGAGTAAAACGATCCAACCGGCACGTGGGTGACCTCGCGCGCTTGCGCCTCGTCCAGGACGCTAGCAGGCTGTTGAAAAAGGATTTTCACAGCCTGCTCCCTCTCTCTCCTCCCCAGCAGCAGCAAACCGGCAAAAGTGTTACCTATGTTGCCGGTCTAAAGTGTTACCCATGTCTCCGGTCGCTCAAGGAAGGAAGCCAATTTTCACGCAGGGTGTTGAGACGTGTCGTCTTCCTTTTCCAAACCTGAGCATTTCTCAACACCCTGCTAAGGGGCAGAGCGCGTGCCCGGCGCTGCCGGCAAGCGACCGAGTGCAACGCGATGACGCCGCCTTCCTCTGGTGCGCCTAACCAATTGTGGGCACTCGGTGGACAGTGGCGGCTGGAAGCGCGCGGATTTGACAGGGTTTTTTGGCCCAACGGGTGTGCCAGGCCCTCAAAGGAAGCTGCCATCGTAGTTTGCCATCTTCTTGAATTCGCGGAGGTCTTTCGGCGGCACACCGATATCGCGAGACTATCTCATTCCATCCAACGCCCAGCCCTTCCTTCAGCCATTCCAGGCCGCGATAAACGAAAACGTAGGCTTCGTGGGGGTGACGCAGTGCAAGATGCGCGTCGTCAGCGGCGCGCCGAAGTATCGTATGATCGGAGAGGGCCTTGTACCAATCTAGGACCGGCGCGACGACTTCGCCCGAGGCCTTTGGCACTTCTACCTCTTTACGATCAAGCTGAGCTGTACGCCAACAACTCGTCCTCGCGGGCTCCGGTCAGGTAGGCGGTTTCGAATAACGCTCGCTCCAGCGCGGGGCGGGAGACTCCGATCAGCTTCTGAGTCTCAATCGGGCTCAGGACGCTGTCCGGGTCCGTACTCTCGCCACCGTCATGCGCGCTCACCTCGCCTGGCCTGATCTCTTCGGCCGCAGGTGTGGCTCGCTCCACGTTGTCGAGAGGGTTGGAGCACTCGCAGTGCTTGATGGCGAGTCTGAAAACCGCGCTCGTGATCCGCAAGTTCGAGTTGATCGTTCTGTGCGCGTATCCCTTCCTGACCAGCAGATCGCGGAAGTGCTCGACCCGTGAGCCGATCGAGGCGGCTTGTACCGAAGCGGGGCAGGATGTGCCTGTCGAGGCGCTGTCTCAGATCGCTGACGTGGGACGGACGTCGCTGCAATTTGGCCTGGAGCCACCGTTCGGCGACCTCGGCGAATCTGGGAATCCTGGCCGGGTCGATCCTTGCCATCGCCTTTTACGGACCGACATGACTAGCGTGACCGCGCGTCTCACATCGAGTCGCACGCCCGTGCTGAATCGCTGTTCGGCATCCATCGAGTATCCATCCCAGCAAAGCCTCGGGTGTTCCCCGATAACCTCGCAGCCGAGAAACCCTTATGTTTCGTACCTTGTGTATCCTAAGACGAACTCCCGTAGCCTGCGGCACTACATTCCTAATCCTGGGGTCGGCAGTTCGAATCTGCCAGGAGGCGCCACAGAATCCTCAACAATTGACTTTCCGGGTTCGGGTTTGCGAGCCGCCGGGTGTTCGTGCTAGTAGAATCACGATAAATTCCGGTCCAGTCAGCCAAGGTCCGGAGCGGCCGCCTCTGTCGGGCGATGATGGGCGATAGACGATAACCGGGAGGATGACGGTGAAAACAGAAAAACTGCTGATCGTTCTGGTCCTGCTCTTCTGTACGACGGTCATTTTCATCGGAGCGTCAATGGCGGATCCGCAGTACAATTTCTACAACAACAATAGCAATGAATGGTCCTACGAGACGTTCACCTCCAACGGCACCTTCAGCGGCGGCTTCAGCGGCGGCAACTGCACCGATATGATCGACGGCAGCCCGACCGTCTCCAGTGGCGAATTCAACGCCAACTGCACCCAGATCGAGGACCTGACCACCGTCGATGTTCTCCTGGTCGGTGGCGGCGGCGGGGGCGGCTGTTATCAGGGCTTGGGCGGCGGCGGCGGCGGTGGGGGCGGGTTAACGTGGCTGACAAATGTGCCGGCGTCGGAAAATCTGAACGTCGTGGTGGGTAACGGCGGTGCCGGAGCATCCAGTTGCGCACATGGCAGTAATGGCAGCGTCGGGGGCGCGAGCTCGATCACAGGCGCCTACAGCGGCTTTATCTACGGAGCCGCCTATGGCGGCGCCGGCGGCGTCGCGGGCGGTGCCGGGGGAGCAGGCGGAACAGGTGGTGGCAGCGGAAGTGGCGTAATTGGCAGCCCCGGCGGTGCCGGCGGCTCAGGCCCGGCCAGCGCATCGGGCACCTCTCTTCAATTGCCTTGCTGCGGCGGCGGCGGTTCCGGCGGCTCCGGCGCCACCAAAGACGGAGGCGGCGGCGGTTCTTACGGGCCTGGCGCCAACGGCGGCAGCAACTCCGCCGGCGCCAATACCGGCGGAGGCGGGGGAGGGTCGGGGACCGCCAACGCTGCCGGCAGCGGTGGTAGCGGCCTTGTGATCATCTGGTTCGATGGTCCGTCGCCATATCTATATATATACTAACTGTATAGATGATCCGGCGTCTCCTATTTAGATAGTCCGGTGCGTTCGGGCTAACCGCGCTTTGACGTTTTAGCCTTGCACCGAGGCGCGGTAGTGCTCGCGTCTCAGGTGATCTTCGCGGCGTGTTTCACTCGGCGCCGCTCCGCAGCAACATCGCCGGCACCTGATACTCCTCCAATCGGCTGCGCGCTGACGCGGCTGGTGCGAATTCCGCGCGGCTCGCCATCGGTCCGCGCAATGGCTAAGCTAGCGTCCCGCTGCATTCCCGTGGATGACGGTCACAACCAGAAAGACGTCCTGCACCTCGGCTGCGGGCATAACCTGATTGCCTGGGCGGTCAACGTTGACGTGCGCGCCGGCGTAGGTGCGGATGTCGTGCATGATCTCAATCAGCGTCCCTGGCCGTTTCCCGACAATCGGTTCGGAGCCGTGATCGCAACCCATGTGGTCGAACACCTGCACGACACGGTTGCCGTAATGGAGGAAATCCATCGCGTCTGCCGCCATGGCGCGACCGTCAAAATAGTTACCCCGCACTTTTCCTCGCCCAATGCATTCAGGGATCCGACGCATTGCCGTTACTTCAGTTATTACAGCTTTCATTTTTTCACCGGCGAGTGGCCTAACGGATTTGGCGATCCCCCCTGGTTCAGGCGGCGCAACACGTGGCTCACATTTCCGCGCACGCGGATGCGCATCTTTGACAGGATCGGCCTCGGATTGGCCAATCTGAATCCGGAAAGATATGAACGGCGCTTCGCGGTGTTTTTTCCGGCCGAGGAGGTGCACAACGAGCTGGAAGTGGTGAAGGACCAGCGCAAGCCGCTCGCGACCGAGGTGCGCTCGGAGCCGAAGTAAGCCGCGCGCCGAGAAGAGCGCCTTCCGCGCGAGCGGCCGGCGGCGGGCGCGGCCCGGGTTAAATCGAGATGAAGCGTATCCTGTTCGTCCAGCCCGTAGTCGCGCCGCCGGGCGGCGGCGAAGGGGTCGCAGCCTGGCTGATCGAGGCACTCAAGCGCGACTATCGTCTGACCTTGCTCACGTGGCAGCCGGTCGATTTTGAGGACGTGAATCGGTTCTTCGGGACCGACCTTCGCGCCTCGGAATTCGAACTCTGGACCACACCCTGGGCTCTGCGCCTGGCGAAGTTGTCACCGACGCCAGTCGTTCGACTCAAGCTGCTCTATCTGCAGATGCGAGCCCGGCGCCAGGCCGATCGCTTCGACGCGGTAATGTGGGCCTCCAACGAGGCTGATCTCGGCCCGCGTGGAATTCAGTACGTCCACTTTTTGGAAGTGTTGATGAAGAAGGGCGCAAGGCTGCACTGGTATCACTGCCCCCCTGTTGTCTTGCGGGCGTACGAGGCGATCAGTGCGCGCCTGACCGGGTTCTCGCTCGAAAGGATGAAGCGTAACCTCACGCTGGCCAACTCGGAGTATACCGCCCGCGCTACCCGCGAAGAGTACGGCATCGAGCCGTTGGTGGTTTATCCGCCGGCGATCGGCAAGTTTCCGGAAGTGCCGTGGGAGCAGCGCAAAGACGGATTCGTGTGCATCGGTCGCATCCAACCCGAGAAATACATCGAGCGAATGATCGAGATTCTGGCGGCAGTCCGCGCGGCCGGGCCCCAGGTGCATCTCCACGTGGTCGGAAAGGGAACTTCCCCCGCGTACCTCGCCTCGATTCGGCGTCTGGTTCAAGCCAACGCATCGTGGGTCCAGTTGCACGAGAACATCGCGCGGCCGCAGTTGGTCGAACTGATTACGGCGCATCGCTACGGTATCCACGCGATGCATAACGAACCCTTCGGCATGGCGGTCGCGGACCTGGTGAGCGGAGGATGCGTCACGTTCGTCCACAACAGCGGCGGGCAAGTCGAGATCGTCGGCCACGACGAGCGGCTGATCTACTCCTCGCGAGAGGACGCGGTGAACAAGATTCTGCGGGCGCTTCGCGAGCCCGACTATCAGGCGAGCCTCCGCAATCATATCGCATCGCGCCGCCACTTGTTCGGGTCGGAGCACTTCGTGAGCCGAATTCGCCAGGTGATGAGTGATTACTTCCAGGCGCCGCCGGATCAGGACGCGCGAGCGCTCGGAGACGCCGCCATGGCGCAGACCTTGAGCACGGGCGAGGAGTCGAAACTATCGCGCATCATTCGGCGGCGGCCGTGAACCGGTTTGCATACGTCTTCTACGCGACCAACGACACGTACGCGGCGGCCGCGATCATTGCCGCGACCGCACTGCGCAGAACCGGCGCCGGACGCGATATCGGGTTCGTCTTTCTGCACCATGGCGTGTCGCCCGCGATGCTGGCAAGAGCGCGCCAGGCGAACTTCATAACCAGAGACGTAAAACCCTTGCGGTTTACCCGCGGCAGGTACTACCGCGATTGTCTTACCAAGCTGCGGATTTTTCAGCTCGTGGAGTACAAGCGGGTGGTCTTCATCGACGCGGACTCACTTCCGCTCCAGAACCTCGACCATCTTTTCACCGCGCCTTTTACGCAGCCCGTCGCTGCTCCCCGCGCCTACTGGTACCGAAACCCCGGGGCGGCCAGCCTGTTGCTGGTCGTAAGCCCGTCGATGGAGCGCTGGAACCGCGTTCAACGGCACTTCGCTTCCGCCTTTGAGAAGCGCCTCTATGACATGGACATCATCAATCTGGAGTTCAAGGATGAGATTCATTTCCTCGCCGACGAGTATGGCTGTTTGAATTCGGAGTGGAGCTCCGCCGCGGGCCCGTTTCACTTCGGAAATCCCGAGCGCGCTCGCCGGCTGGCGAAGCTGGTTCACTTCAGCCATTTGGGGAAGCCCTGGTTCTGGCGGCCCAAAGACGCTTACCGTTTGCTCCCCACGGCCCATCCCCTGTTCCATGAGCTGTGGGCGCAGTGGTGGGAGTTGCGGCAGGAGATCCTGGACGATGCCCCGATGGTTCCTTTCTCGCAGCGATTTCGACTGCGGGCGAAACTTTATCTCGGGCTGGCCAGGCGGCGACTGTCTTAAGGCCGGAGCCAAGCCACATCGCCAGCCGGAGCAAAAATACCTCAGAATGATCGGCGGAGAGCGGGGCTAGCGCTCGCTGCGCGGAGCTGAAGATCGGGTCGGGCCGGGAAATATCGTGCCAATCAGGTTTGCCATAGAAACAGGCTGCGAGCGATCATGCGGTCGCGGAGGTCAATTCGGAGGCGAAAATGCTCGGCGGTGATAAGCGCCCGCGGATAGAAGCGCCTGCGGAATGAATAGCTCCAGTTGCGCCAGATGTATGGAAAATCCAGGGGCTCTACTCCACTTCAGCGATCGCCCCGCTCAGGATTCCCGGCTCCGGCCAAGGAGGACATCGCGCATGCGTCGTGCTCGTGAACGCAGTCCAATTCTCCGTCGGATCCATTCCCTGATGCTGCCCGGATGAAAGCGCAACAACGTCAGGAACTGAGAACAATACCGCTTCATCCACCGGGCGAAAGATTCTGGAAACGACGGCGCGAATTGCAGCTCTAGTTTCCCCGACGACGAGATCACCCCGGCGTGCTGGACAAGCGGGGGCATGCAGTAATAGGCGCAGGCTCCCGTCTCGACCAGGAACCGCCCGAGCGTCCAGTCCAGTGGATCCTGGTCGTAATGCCGCACCAGAAAATCACCTATGCGCCGCAGATCGCGGCACCGAAAGAGCAGTCCCGTCGAGGAACCGAACGCGTGGGGCAGACCGATCATTAAAACGCTTCTCGGCGGCAAGTTGCGCGGGTTGCCGGAGTGGCGAAGCGTACTAAACAACGACACTACGCTCCATTCGTCGCTCCGCGCGAGATCGGTGTCGAGCCAGGCGTGCAGCCGTGTCCAAAAGCCGTCAGCCACCACGCCGTCATCCTCGAGGTGGATATAATACTCGCCGCGATCCATGCAGAAATTAAACAAGTAGACGGCATCCAGCAGGAGCTTGATTCGCCAGTGCTTGCGCGCAGTAGTGCCGTCCGCGGCGGCGTTACCCGTCGGCCGATCGCCCGAAAGCTTCGGATGCCCGTTCGGATTCGTCACTATGGTGAGGAAGCCCGACTCGATCAAGGCGGCATGCCGATCGGCAAGCAGTCGACACTGCCTATGGAGCGCGGGCTCGGGTTCGGCGTTGAAAACTACGATCGCGACACGCGCCCGTTCCTCGAGTGGAATCTGTCCGAGTAGCGTATCGAAGGACTGCAGCAGATAGTCGTGCTTGCGCCTTACGGTTGGTATGCCGATCACGAATTTTGCGTTCGTTGATGCCATGCAGGTAGCGCTCCGCGCGTGGCGCGGAATCAACGCGGTATCAGCCTAAACCAATCCGCGCCGAAACCGCCAGTTCCGCAGTTTGAATTTCCGCTGCTCTTATTTTCGGTTTCCTCGATCCGCCAAAGACTTTCCCGGTTCCACGATCGAGGGGATTCGATCTCCAAGTGCCCGATCCCACGGCCATTAAGTTTAGTCCTTAATCAGGTTGTCGCCTCTCGCCGGCGAGGGCTAGCGAGCGGGATGTGCTCATTCGGCCGATCGCCCGCCTTCGCGCGGGACACGCCGGCGTTGGCGCAGCCCGGCCAGCGCGCCGACCGCGCGCCGCCCCGATACGGTTTGCGTCAGGACCGGCACCGCGAGGGAGAACCACGCGATCCGGATTCCGGTCGTCAGGGGTTGCTCGCTGGTGCGCAAGGCGAGGGCGAACTCCCGGCCGGCCCTCTTAAAGCCGCGTTTCTGCAACCAGCGCAGGCCGCGAAATAGATACACGTTGGTATACGCGGCCGATTTCATCGCGCGAACGGCCGGCGGAAGATCCGGATCGCTGAACAATTTGTCCAACGGCGCGGTGCGCGCGTTCAGGACCTGGGCAAAGTGCGGCGACGATGGGCCGGTGAAGTTCCGGTCGTGCCAGCGGATGCGAACGAAGACCTTGTCTACGAAGCAGAAACGATAGTACCGAGCCACCCTCAGCCACATATCCCAATCTTCGTTGGCGACCAGTGCCTCGTCATAGAAGCCGGCTCGATCGAAGCATTCGCGGCGCGCCACCAGCGCCACGTTGCAGGTGCAGTCGTCATAGACCAGGCTGCGCAGGCTCTCGCCCGGAAACCGCCCTGCCATCCCCTGGGTATGGGCCAGCGCGTGCCCATCGCTGTCCATCGCCTGGCCTTTGCCATACGCCACGCCGAATTCCGGCTGTGCGTCGAGGACGCCGACCAGCGCTGCCAGCATGCCGGGGAGCCAGAGATCATCCGAATCCAGCCGCGCGATATACTCGCCGCGGGCGAGGCGCATCCCGGCATTCATTGCGGCACTTATGCCGCGATGAGGCTGGCGAAGATATCGCACGCGCTGATCGGCGATCGCGCTCACCAATTCGGCCGTCGCGTCCGTCGAACCGTCGTCAACGACGACGACCTCCAAATCATCCAGGGTCTGATTCAGCGCGCTGTGGATCGCGTCGCTCAGGTAGTCAGCACGGTTATAAGTGGGAATGACGACCGTGACTCTGGGTGTGCTGCGGCTCCTCGCGGGATTCAAGATTCCCGGCCCCGGCCGAGCATTACATCGCGCATGCGTTCCGCGCGTGCACGCAGCCCAAGTCTCCATCGGATCAGCCCCATGATGCTGCCCGGATGAAAGCGCAACAACGTCACGAGCTGAGAGCAATGCCGCCTCAACCGCGGGGCGAAAGGTTCTGGAAACGACGGCGCGAATTCCAGTTGTACTTTTCCCGGCAACGACGAGATCACTCCGATGTGCTGGACAAGCGGGGGCACGCAGTAGTACGCGCAGCCGCCCGTCTCGACCAGGAACCGCCCGAGCATCCAGTCCAGCGGACCCTGGTTGTAATGCCGCGCCAGGAAATCACTGATGCGCCGCAGATCGCGGCATCGAAAGAGCAATCCCATCGAGCAATTGAACTCGCCGGGCAGAGTGTTCATCAGGACGCTTCCCGGCGGCCAGTCGCGCGGGTTGCCGGAGTCGCGAAGCGTACTAAACAACGACACCACGCCCCATTTGTCGCTCCGCGCGAGGTCGGTGTCGAGCCACGCGTGTAGTCGCGTCCAGAAGCCATCAGCCACCACGACGTCATCCTCGAGGTGGATATAATACTCGCCGCGATCCATGCAGAAATTGAACAAGTAGACGGCATCCAGCACGAGCTTGGTTTTCCAGTGGTCGTAGGCGGCAGTGCGGTCCGCGGCAGCGTTGCTCGCCGGCCGATCGCCCGCAAGCTCCGGATGCCCGTTCGGGTTCGTCAATATGGTGAGCAAGCCCGACTCGATCAGTGCGGCATGCCGGTCGGCAAGCTTTCGACACTGGGCATGCAGCGCGGGCTCGGGTTCGGCGTTGAAAACCACGATCGTGACACGGGCTCGTTCAGCGGATGGAATCTGCTCAAGCAGCGCATCGAAGGTCTCCAGCAGATAGTCGTGCTTGCGCCTCACGGTTGGTATGCCGATCACGAATTTTGCGCTCGTCGATGCCATGCCGACTGCCCTCCGCTTCAACGATCGGCCCGCTCACCCGGCAGAGCGAGTTTCGCCTGCGGTCGCCATCCGGCGGAATTCGTCGTCGTCGCGCATCAGTTCGTCGTAGCGGCCGCACGCGCGGATCCGGCCGTCGGCGATGAAGACCAGCCGATCGCAGTGCCTGACCGTAGCCAGGCGATGGGCGATCACGAGCAGGGTTTTGCGGCCCTGCAGCGACTCGATCGCGCGGGTGACTTCCGCCTCGGTGGCCTGGTCGAGAGCGGAAGTGGCCTCGTCGAATACCAGCAGGTCGGGATCGTGATAGAGCGCGCGGGCGATCCCGACGCGTTGCCGTTCGCCGCCGGAGAAGCGAACGCCGCGCTCGCCGACCACGGTGTCGAGGCCGGCCGGCAGCGTGGCGACCAACGGCTCGAGTTGCACCATCCGTACCACGGCGCGCACGCGGTCGAGGTCGATCTCGGCGTCGGCGAAGCCGAACGCGATGTTGCGGGTCAGGCTGTCGTCGAGCAGAAAGATTGACTGGGGTACGTAGCCGACCCGATGCTTCCAGGCAAACCGCCGATCGCACAGGTCCTGGCCGTCGATCAGGATGCGCCCGGACGAGGGGCGCAGCAGTCCGACCAGCAGGTCGGCGAGCGTGCTCTTGCCCGCGCCGGTCGGTCCGACCACCCCGATCGATTCGCCGCATCGAATCGTCAGCGAGATCTCATGCAACACCGGGCGCTCAGTCTCGGCGTAGGCAAAGGACACGCGCTCGAATTCGATTACGGTGTGGAGCATGACGGCATGACCGTGATCACCGTCGGGGCTGCCGCGCTCGAGGCCGGCCATGAGCAGGTAGTCGTCGTGGAGATTGTTGGCCGAGCGTGCGGCGCCGCGAATCTGATTTACCCGCCACGCGATCCGGTTGACGGACGGAACGATCCGGAACGCGGCATAGGAGAACAGCGCCAGCAGCGGCAGCCCTTCGCTGCGGACCTCGCCCTTCGCGCTCAGCAGCGCGATCACGACCAGTGCCCCGCCGACGAACAGGGTCTCGGTGAACAGCGGCGCGCTGGCCTCCATGGTCTTGGCGAGGTATCCGAGTTTCAGGATGCCGCGCAGTTTCTGCTCGACCACGCCGGCAAAATACTCTTCGCGCCCGAGCACCTTGATCTCCTTGACTCCGCCGAAGGCTTGCTGGAGATCGCGCAAAATGGCCCGTGACAGCCGGTCCTGCCCGTATCCATAGCGATCCGCCATCGCGCGCGTAAGCCGCAGCAGCAAGGCGAGTCCGCCGCCCAGAAGGCATCCGGCGATCAGGGTGATCTTCGGTGCGGTATACAACAGCACCGCGGCGATGCTCGCGGCGGCCAGAATTTCCGACGCCACGGCGACCGCCGCCGACATCCCGTCCCCGCAGACCCGGTCCACTGCGGTGCTGACGTTCCAGATCAGATCGGCGGAGTTGCGGCGCAGATGGAACGGATAGGGCATCGCGAGATAGCCCCTCATCATCGTACTTTTGAGCGCCACCACCGATTCGCCCACGACCTTGTGGCTGAAGTATTCCATCCCGAGCGCAAACAGGTTCTTGACCAGATAAAAAAGCGCGATCAGTCCGGTCAGCGCGACGATCTGGCCCTGGACGCTATGCCACGGCAGCATCGCTGCGACCCTTGAAACGACCGGCAGGCGCCCAATCGAAGGCGGATCGCTGATGATCTTGATCAGCGCGAACACCGCCGCGGCCGCCCCGGCCTCGAGCGTGCCACGCAAGAACGCGGCCGGTGCGAGGATCGCCCACCGCCATCGGATCGCGCCGGGGAGCATCGCGAAGGACCTGCCCAGGGCTCGGATGGCGGGGAAGCGGGAGCTCCGATCGTCTGATGGGCCGCTACTCAAGTCCGATACTCCGGGAGTTGCTGACCGTTTCCTCGACGATCTGTTCGAGCTGCGCGCCGAAGGCCACTTTCGAGAACTTCGCGCCCACGTGTTCCCGGCCGGCCCGGCCCATCCGCTCGGCTCTCGCCGGGTCGGTCACTAGGACCGCGAGGGCGGCGGCAAAGGCCTCCGGCTGGGGCGGGCAAAGAAAGCCGGTAATCCCGTCGACGATAGTCTCCGGCGGTCCGCCGTTGTTGACCGCTACCACCGCCTTTGAAGCCGCCATCGCTTCCAGCGGGACGTAGCCGAAATGCTCATACTCAGGGGTATAGACCACGCACCGCGATCGCGAAAGGAGGTCCCGCAACTCGCCGTCGTCCGGCGAGGTCCGAAAGACCACCTGCGCCGACACCGCGTGGCGCCGTGCCAGTGCTTCGAGGTCGCGCCGCGTGCGTGCGGGCTCGGCCGCACGCGGATCCAGGCCGCCGGCGATCACCAATCGCACGCCACTGAAAATCGCCGGAGCAAGCGTGGGCCGGAGCGCGGCCAGCGCCTCGATCGCGAGGCCGTGGTTCTTTCTGGAATCAAAGCGGCCGATCGAGAGCATCGTAACGGTATCTTCGTCCGCGCCGTCGCCATTGCGGGCGGAGCCGGCGAGCTCGACCCCGGGGTAAAGCAGCCGCGGCGCGCCCAGGCGCGGGAAAGTGTGCGCCATCACCGACGCGGTGAATCTGCTGTTCACGAGCACCAGATGCGCCCTCTCGATCGCGGCTCTTTCCGACCAGTCGATCGGGGCGCGGTACCAGCGGTAGAGAGCGCCGCGTTGCGGAGCGAGCAACCGGTCGGGGAAGTGACAGTAGAAGATGATTTTGGCCCGCGTCATCAGCCGCAGGATCGGAATCGATTGTGACACCAGGTCGGCGAAGATCACGTCGAAGTGCTCGCGGGTCAGTGCCAGACGCGAGGCCGCGTAGCAGGTCCGGCCGATGTTACATGGCGCCAGGAAACGGCCCCCGACTTGAAGCGGCAGGAAGTCTCCGTAGACGCGGACCTCGACCGTGCCGTCGCGCGCGGCCGCGAAGCAATGGTCGCGGTCCCGATGCGAGGTGACAATCGTGACGTGATGGCCGGCCTGCTGAAGACAGGTCGCGGCGTCGAGCACCAGCCGCTCGGCGCCGCCCACCCCAA
>Ga0209517_10004886_pt1 | contig 17365 bp, 16 predicted proteins | sample PeaSoiMetSII2010_FD_187695 | JGI IMG/M metagenome (GOLD analysis project Ga0209517, IMG submission 187695) | Peat soil microbial communities from Weissenstadt, Germany - SII-2010 (SPAdes) (version 2) | ecosystem: Environmental > Terrestrial > Soil > Wetlands > Peat | place: Germany...
TGGGGATGTGGATTGCGGCCCGCCCCGCGGCTCTTGCCCGGCCGGCAATGTGTGCATGAGGGGCAGCGGGTGCATGCCGGCCGGCTCGGTCGATTGCGGCGACGGCACCTATTGCAACGCCGGGTCCAATTGCTCCCCTGACGGCAAGTGCAGACGGAACTAGCACGGCGACGGCGACGCATCGCCGCGGTCCGCATCGACCGCGGCAAGTGCAGCAGGCCGTAGCGAGCGCTACGCCGCCGCGGTATACCGGCCGCGGCCGAACAGTCGATCCTTCTGCGCCTCCCCGGCCTTGTCGAACTGCGTCGTCTTGGTGCGCACGTCGTCGACCGCGGCCAAGGCCTTGACCACCGCTGGGCGCGCGGCGATGCCGGCGATCCAGGCCATGATCTTCGGATAGTCCGCCTCGACGCCCTTGCCGAGGAACATCCCGGTGTTGCGCAGCCACGGGAAGGTCGCGATGTCGGCGATCGAATACGCGCTGCCGCCGAGATAGGCTGCCTCGCCGAGCCGCTTTTCCGCGACATCGAGCGTTTTCGTCACCTGGGTCCGGTAGCGGTCGAGCGCATAGTCGTTGCCCTTCGGCGCGAAACGCCAGAAATGCACGTACTGGCCCCACATCGGGCCGATCGTCGTCATCTGCACCATCATCCACTGCAGCGCGTCGTAACGGGCCGCACCGTCTTTCGCCAGAAACTTGCCGGTCTTGTCGGCGAGGTACTGCAGAATCGCGCCCGACTCGAAGACCGTATAGGGCTTGCCGCCCGGCCCCTCGCTGTCGACGATGACCGGCACCTTGGCGTTGGGGTTGAGCTTCAGGAACTCGGGGCTGAACTGGCCTTCGGCGAAGACATCGACCGGGTGGATTTTGTAGGGCAGACCCATCTCTTCGAGGGCGATATAGATCTTGACGACGTTGGGGCTGCCCATCGCGTAGAGGTCGATCATTTCCAGTCTCCGGGGAAGTGGCACGGTGCCGCCGGCAATGCCTTGGTGCGGCGACGAATTCGTGACAATAGCGCGAGCGGAGCGATGGCGCACGAGTAAGATGCCGGGCATTACCTGCGCTTTGCTGATGCGCGCACTCTGCCGGCGGTCGACCTCCTGTCGCGGATCGAATTGGAAGGGCCGGTGCGAGTCGTCGATCTCGGCTGCGGCCCCGGCAACAGCACCGCACCGCTAAAGACACGGTGGCCCAACGCCGCGGTAACCGGGATAGACTCGTCGGCGGAACTGCTGGACGCCGCACGGCGGGATCATCCCGGCCTCGAATTCGTCCAGGCCGATATCGCCAATTGGACGGTGGACGCGACTTGCGATGTCGTCTTCGCCAATGCCTCGCTGCAATGGGTCGGCGGGCATGATCGGCTGATGCCGCGTCTCTTCGATCAGATCGAGCCGGGCGGCGTCTTCGCCGTGCAGATGCCGCGCAACCACGATTTCGCCACGCATGCCCTGATGCGCCAAGTTGCCGCCGAGGGTCCGTGGCGGGACCGGCTCGCCGGCGCGCGCGAGCCCTCTCCCGTCAGACCGCCCGAGTTCTATTACGATCTCCTGGCGCCGCGCTCGGCGGGCTTGACGATCTGGGAAACCAACTACATCCAGATCATGGACGGAATAGGGGCGATCATCGCCTGGCTGGATGGGACCGGCTTGCGGCCGTTCCTCGCACGTTTGACCGAGGCCGAACGGCCGGCCTTCCTTGAGCGCTATGCCGCCCTGCTCAAAGACGCCTATCCGGCGCAGACGGATGGGAAAATCCTGCTGCCCTATCCGCGGCTGTTCTTCATCGCAACAAAGCCGGGATAAGGCTAGACTCAAGCCAGCCCTTAGGGAGGGGACGCATGCTGCAGATCGCCGACCGGATGAAGACGCTCGGCACCGAGACCGCGTTCGAGGTGTTGGCGCGCGCTAACGCGCTTGCCGCGCAGGGCAAGTCGATCATCAATCTCGGCATCGGCCAGCCCGATTTTCCGACCCCCGATCACATCGTCGAGGCTGGCCGCAAGGCGCTCGCGGACGGTCACCACGGCTATACGCCAGCGAACGGCATCCTGCCGCTGCGCGAGGCTGTCTCCGCAGACCTCTGGCGCCGCCACCAGGTCCAGGTGTCGCCCGACGACGTGCTGATCGTGCCAGGCGGCAAGGTGACGATGTTCTTCGCGATCATGATGTTCGGCGAGCCCGGGGTGGAGATCATGTATCCCAACCCCGGCTTCCCGATCTACGAGAGCGTCATCCGCTTCTCCGGCGCGACGCCGGTGCCGATGCCGCTCTACGAGAGTGCCGGATTCTCCTTCAGCGCCGAGGAGGTGCTGGCGAAGATCACCCCGCGCACCCGGCTTATCATCATCAACAGCCCGGCCAACCCGACCGGCGGCGTGGTGCCGAAATCCGAGCTCGACAAGCTCGTCCTCGGCCTCGCACGCCACCCCGACGTCGCGGTAATGAGCGACGAGATCTACGGCGAAATTCTCTATGACGGGGCCGAGCACCATAGCCTCCTGCGCTATCCCGAGATCCGCGACCGGGTAATCCTGCTCGACGGCTGGAGCAAGACCTACGCGATGACCGGCTGGCGGCTCGGCTACGGGGTGTGGCCGAAGCAGCTCTTCCCGCACGCCGAGCGGCTGGCGATCAACTGCCACTCCTGCACCAACGCGGCGACGCAATTCGCCGGTATCGCGGCGCTGAAAGGCCCGCGCGAGCCGGTAGAACGCATGGTTCGCGCCTTCGCCGAGCGGCGCCAGATGGTGATCAAAGCGCTCAACAGTCTGCCGGGTATTCGCTGCGCCAACCCCGGCGGCGCGTTCTACGCCTTTCCCAATATCGCCGGCACCGGGTTCGACGCCAAGACACTGCAGACCGAACTCTTGGACCGCGCCGGCGTCGCGACAATCGCCGGAACCAGCTTCGGCGCGTTCGGCGAGGACTATATCCGCGTCTCCTACGCCAACAGCCTCGAGAACCTACAAGAGGCAATCGAGCGCATCCGCCGTTTCCTCGGCAATCTGCCGCACAGCGGCGTTACTTAAACGCTTTGCCCTTGAAGCTGCCTAGAAAATAGGCATTCTGCGTGGCGATTGCTTCTGTCGGCGAGAAGCGCCCGGTTAGGCGGCCCAATTTGCCAGCGCGGGGGCCTGGCATGGGTTATGCTCGGGTCTGGGACGGCGACCGCATTCGCGGACATGGGAGGTCGGCTGATGAAGAAGATCGAGGCCATCATCAAGCCCTTCAAGCTTGATGAGGTGAAGGAGGCGCTTCACGAGGTCGGGATCAAGGGCATCACCGTCGTCGAAGCCAAGGGCTTTGGCCGGCAGAAAGGCCATACCGAGCTCTATCGCGGTGCCGAGTACGTCGTCGACTTCCTGCCCAAGGTGAAGATCGAAGTCGTCATGGAAGATTCGATGGTCGAGCGCGCAGTCGAGGCGATCATGCAATCGGCCCACACCGGACGCATTGGCGACGGGAAGATTTTCGTGTCGACGGTGGAGGAAGCGATCCGCATCCGCACCGGCGAGCGCGGGCCGGATGCGATTTGATCCCTCTTGCGGCCTCCGACACGCCGGATGCCAGGAGCGGCACTCCCGTACCCCTATTTCGCTCAACCAGCAGGAACTTAGACGATGGCCGATACAGACAAGGTGATGGCTCTGATCAAGGAGCACGAGGTGAAGTATGTCGATTTCCGCTTCACCGATCCGCGGGGCAAGTGGCAGCACCTGGCGCATCACGTGCGCACGATCACGCCCGAGTTCCTCACCGGCGGGGTGGCGTTCGACGGCTCCTCGATCGCCGGGTGGAAGGCGATCAACGAAAGCGACATGCTCTTGGCGCCCGATTGCGCCACCGCCGTGATGGACCCGTTCGCGGCGCAGTCGCAGCTGATCATCTTCTGCGACGTGCACGAGCCCTTGACCGGCCAGCCCTATGCCCGCGACCCGCGCTCGACCGCCAAGAAGGCCGAGAAGTACCTGGTCTCCTCAGGGATCGGCGACACCGCCTATTTCGGGCCCGAGGCCGAGTTCTTCATCTTCGACGACGTGCGCTACGAATCGACCATGAACACCGCCTCCTACACGATCGAGGCCGAGGAAGGCCCCTGGGTCAGCGCCAAGGAGCTCCCCGACGGCAATACCGGACACCGCCCGCCCGTGAAGGGCGGCTACTTCCCGGTGCCCCCCGTGGACGGCCAATCGGACATCCGCGCCGAGATGCTCTCGATCATGTTCGACATGGGCCTCAAGGTCGAGAAGCACCACCACGAGGTGGCGCCCTCCCAGGCCGAGCTCGGCGCCGAGTTCGACACCCTCGTCCGCACCGCCGACAACATGCAGATCTACAAATACGTCGTCCACAACGTCGCCAACCAGTACGGCAAGACCGCCACCTTCATGCCCAAGCCGATCAAGGGCGACAACGGCTCGGGCATGCACACCCACCAGTCGATCTGGAAGGGCGAGCGGCCCTCCTTCGCCGGCAACCTCTATGCCGACCTTAGCGAGACCGCGCTCTACTACATCGGCGGCATCATCAAGCACGCCAAGGCGATCAACGCCTTCACCAACCCCACCACCAATTCCTACAAGCGCCTCATCCCCGGCTTCGAGGCCCCGGTGCTGCTCGCCTACTCGGCCAGAAACCGCTCGGCCTCCTGCCGCATCCCCATCGTCTCCAGCCCCAAGGCCAAGCGCGTCGAGGTGCGCTTCCCCGACCCCGCCTGCAACCCCTATCTCGGCTTCGCCGCCATGCTGATGGCCGGGCTCGACGGCATCCAGAACAAGATCCATCCCGGCGACCCGATGGACAAGAACCTCTACGATCTGCCGCCCGAGGAACTCAAAGACGTCCCCACCGTGTGCGGCTCACTGCGCGAGGCCATCGGCGCCCTCGCCGCCGACCACGCCTTCCTCACCAAGGGCGACGTCTTCACCGCCGACCAGATCGAATCGTACATCGAGCTCAAATGGGAGGAGGTCTACAACTTCGAGCACACACCCCACCCCATCGAGTTCCTCATGTACTACTCCGTCTGACCGCACCAAACTCACACCAAAAGGGCCGGGCAAAAACCACGGCCCTTTTTAGTTGCGGTGTCGTCTACGCGGGCGTCTTCGCGGGCTTCCGCGCGACAACCCAGTAAAAGCGGGCATCTTTGTTGTCTTGATCCACCAGCTCGGCTCGGCAAACATCGAGGCCGGCTTGCCGAACGAGGGATAGAGTCGTCGCCTCGCTGTTATGGCTGAAGAACATCTCGGTTCCAAGCCATTCGCCCTGCCAGTCACCGGCGGGGCCAGCGCCAAAGCTGGCCACGAAGACGCCTCGCGGTTTCAACCAGTTTGCCACGCGGCACAACAGCCCGCCGTGCTCGGCCGCCGGAACATGCGTGATCGAATAGAACGCGGCGACACCATCGAAAGAGCTTTCGGCCAATTCCACCGTCGTCATGTCGGCCCACAGGAAAGACGCCTGCGGAGCGTTCGCCCGAGCCAGCTCTATCTGTCGCGCGGCGCCGTCGATGCCGAGAACGTCATGGCCCAAGGCGGCCAGCCGCTTGGCGACCGGAATCCCCGCTCCGCAACCGAGATCAAGTACGTGGGAACATTGTTCCGGCAGGTAGCCGATCAACGCGTCGAGCCATGCGTCTCGGACGGCGGAGGAAGAATATCGCGCGAGGTACCGGGACGCGATTTCATCGTATCCGGTCGCCACGACATGCTTGGGATCGGGTTGCATTGCCCGCTCAATGCCGCAGCAGCAGCGTCGCCGCCAACGCCAGCGCCAACAGGGCAGAGATGCCCTGCCAGACCTGAACCGGGGCGCGCTCATAGAGTGTGCGCGGTTGCAAATGGGCGGCTGGGGCGCGCGCTGGACCGGCCTCCATCTCAAGCGCGAACTCGGTCACGTCGCGGAACCGCTTCGCTGGATCGGGCGCGATCGCGCGGGCGAGCGTCGCCTCGACCCAAGCCGGCAGGTCCGGCCGCAGAGTTGACAGCGGAACGGGTCGATTGCGGCGCGGCGGGCTGACCGCGTCTACATTGGCGTACGGGTAATGACCCGTGAAAGCCCGGAATATGGTGACGCCCAGAGCATAGGTGTCGGTCGCCTCGTTGCCCGGCTCGCCCTCGGACATTTCGGGCGCCATGTAAGCCGCGGTGCCGGGGATGTTCTGGGGCGGAAATTCCTCCAGGCCAGGCACGCGAACCACACCGAGATCGATCAGCTTGAGCGACCCGCCACCCTCGAGGATCACGTTGTCGGGTTTGATGTCGCGGTGAATGACGCCGATGCGATGCAGCGCCGCCACCGCGCGGGCCAGTTTAACGGCAATGTTGCGCCCTTCCTCCAGCCCCAGCGCCGGCGAGCGGGAAAGCCGCGTTTCCAGAAGCTCACCCTGGTACAGCGGCATCACCGTGTAGAGGCAGGTCTGGCGCCCCGGCGGCAATTCGAGGACGCGCCCAATCCAGGGATTGTGCACCCGAGAGCCGACCCACGCCTCGCGCACAAAGGCCGCGTGGTAGACCTCGACGCCGGCAAGCTGCGGCTTGGGAAACTTCAGGGCGAGCGTCCCGCCCTCGACCTCGTCCTCGACGCCGAAGAGCCGGCTGTACCGCCCGTCGGAGATCAGCGCTTTGAGTACGAACCCGTCGACGGTCTCGCCGCCTTCCGGCACCGGGCGCACGGGCAATTGCTGAATGGCGCCGAAGATATCGGCCGAGCCCGAGGTTGGCAGCGCGACGACGTCGAGCACGAGGGCGGTGCAGTTGTCGGTGCTGTCCGCCGCGAGCGCCGCTGCGACCAGCGCGTTAGCGGTATCCTCGGGCGCGGAGCGCTCGCGCAGGATCTCGGCGATGCTCTGCTCGGTGAGGAAGCCGTGGACACCGTCGCTGCACAGCATGAAGCGGTCGTGCAACGCCACGGGCTGGGTCGAATAGTCGAGGCGGACTTCCGTCTCGACCCCGAGCGCGCGGTTAAGCGTATGCGAGCGCCCCGACCCGTCCTCACGGACGTGGTCGGCGGTCAGGCAGGTCAGCCGATTGCCGCTGAGCCGATAGGCGCGCGTATCGCCAACATGCAGCAGATGCGCGACCCGGCCCCGCAAAACCAACGCGGTGAAGGTGCATCCCAACCCAGCAAGATCTGGGTCCTGGCGGCCCATCGCATTGATCCAGAGGTTGAGCGCGCTGACGATCTTGGCGCCAGCTCGCTGCACCTCCATCGTCTCCGGCAGGTCGCAGAACCCGTCGAGAAACCCTCGCACCGCGGTCTCGGCCGCGGTACGGCCGCCCTTGGCGCCGCCGATGCCATCGGCGATCGCCGCGACCACCTCCTGACGTGGCTCGGGTAGCTCGGAGCCGAGCAGAGCCCCAGCGAAATCCTCGTTCGCCTTACGCGGCCCGGTCTTCGAGGCAAAGCCGACAATGGCGCGGACGCCGACCTCGACCGGCGTCGTCTGATCGTCCGATCTGGCTTTCCGAGCCGCCATCAGAATTCGCCAAATCCGAGGGTTTCGCTGTTGCTTATTAACGCGTCAGTTATTTGCCTAAAGATTAGGCATTTTATACGAGATTTATTTTCCTGCGCCATCGCACGCCCGCCGCCGAACCACGCACCGCGGCCCTTTTCATCCGGCCTGGCACGTAGAACGGATAAAATAGCCGCCGGTGCTCGACGCGCCACGAAGCTGCAGCTTCCCCGTCGCCCGTTCGAGTTCGTACGTCCCTCCCTTTGGATCGCGCCAGGTAATACGGGTGTCGGTAATCGTTGCCGGAAACGCGTCGACACGCCCGTGCTCGAGATCCACGACAATCGGCCAATTTGCGCCATTCGCCAGATTGGTACAGTGCAGTTGAAGCAGGCCGGTCTCACCGGCGCGTACATCGACAGCCGTCATCAGACTAGCGGCAAGAGTGAGGCACGACACTGCTCCCACTCGGGTTAGGCCCAAAAACTTATCGCGCATTATCAATCATTTCGCCTGGAAGTTGGGAGTGCCCGGCAAATAGGCACAATTCTTGCCTCGTCAATCGCCTGAACGGCGCGCTTGTCGAATCCGGCTCTCAGTGGGGGGACTTCGGCATAAGGGTCGGGATTAAACGCTACGAGGTGGAGAATGCTAGTCGCATCACCAAAATGGTTAGATACCGGCTCGAACGCCTGGCAAATGGCGGCCGCCACATTTGTCGGGCTGCAGAGCATCCCGGGGCTCGTGATCCTCTATGGGGGCATTGTCAAGAAGAAGTGGGCGCTCAATTCTGCCTTCATGGCTATGTACGCCTTCGCGGCGGTCATGGTTGTGTGGGTGCTGTGGGCTTACAACATGGCGTTCGGTAATCAGTGGTTCGACTTCTTGGCTTGCATCGGCAAGCCACAACCGGCACTTTCCGCCGAGTTCATGCTTGGGCAGGCGAACATCCCGTTAATCTCGACGGACGGCGATTCGGCGGGCATGCCTCCCTTCGCGTTTCCAATGGCGACATTGGTCTTCTTCCAGTTCGTCTTCGCCGCGATCACCGTCATCATCCTCGCCGGTTCGCTGATCGGGCGGATGAACTTTAAGGCCTGGATCATCTTCGTGCCGTTGTGGATGACCTTCGTCTACACGGTTGGGGCGTTCAGCATCTGGGGCGGCGGCTGGCTTGCAGCGATGGGGGCGGCCGACTTCTCGGGCGGCTACGTCATTCATCTCGCGGCAGGAACCTCGGGGTTCGTCGCCGCATGGGTGATCGGCCCGCGCATCCAACAGGATCGCGACCACTTCCCGCCAAACAGCCTCTTAATGGCGATGGCCGGCGCTGGCATCCTGTGGCTTGGCTGGAACGGCTTCAACGGCGGCGATCCGTACTTCGCCAATGCTGACGCCTCGGCAGCCATCCTCAACACCAATTTGTGCACCTGTGTGTCGCTGTTGGTGTGGACGATCATGGACTCGATGGCCTACGGCAAGCCGTCGGTCGTCGGCGCGATCAACGGCATGATCGCCGGCCTCGTCGGTATCACCCCCGGCGCCGGTTACGTCAACGGCTGGGGCGCGATGGCCATCGGCGTCTGCACCGGCATCATCCCGTGGATCATGATGAACAAGGTGCAGACCACCGCCCTGTTCAAGAAGGTCGACGATACGCTGTCGGTGCTGTCGACCCATGGCGTCGCCGGGTTGCTGGGCGGCCTACTGGTCGGGGTCTTTGGCTGTGGAGACATGCTTCTCTATCTCGCGCCCGAGGGCGACAAGCAGGCTCCCGGCATCAGCGTGACCGGCCTGCTCTATGGTGATACCGGAAACCAGCTCCTGATGCAGGTCTACGCTGCGGCGTTCATCATCGTTCTCAACGTCGTTGCCACCTTCATCATCCTCAAGGTCATCTCGATCTTTGTCTCCTTGCGGATGGATGAGGCGACGCTGCGTGTGGGCGACGATGCGGTACATGGCGAGACGGCCTACAATTTCGGTGACGGGGAAGAACCCGCGGTCGCCGAATAAGGGTAGTTTCCAACAATTCTAGTAGAAGTAGGGTTCGGGGGTGCGGCCTTGGCGGGACGCACCCCCGATTTTTTCGATAAGAGGGTCGCGTCCGAGGGCCGGATGAACGAGATCCGCCCTCAACCTTCACGAGAAAATGGGCGATAGCGCGATCTGTAAGGCCTAGTTGCCCATGCCATGGGCCGATAGAAATCTATTTGCCTAATATTTATGCATCCCATTAGATGTGTTGAAAAACATCATATAATCATCATATCAACATTGATTTTTACCTCTCCAATTATATACTGTCGGCAAGTTGGTTCCCCAACCATCCGGTTGGTAACCGCCGCCGATCGATATCGATTTTTCCAGGAAACACGCCATGAATCGAAGCCTTGCCAAATCGCTGCGTCTGAGCGTCGCCGGTTTTGCCGCGCTTGCCATAGGGCAATTCGGGCTGACCGCCTCCCCGGCATGGGCGCAAACGCCCCCGTCCCCGCCTCCCAGCGCCGCTCCACCACCCGCCGCGGCACCGGCGCCCACGGCTCCGACATCGCCGCTTACCGCGCCGAGCCTGGCTGGCCCGCTAACCCTCAGCACCACACCATACAACTTCGACGCCGCGGGCCTCGGCACGGTTTATATCAGTGGCGTCGGGAGCGCCCTCTTCCTCGGTCAGACCGACCCGACGATTTTCGTTTTCCCCAGCGGCAAGGTGCAAAGTGACCACGCCTTCGCCGCCGATGCGAGCAACTTTCAGGGCATCATTCAAAAGATCGACGGGGTCTTCCAGTGGTATGTCCAGGGCGGCCTTTATTCGCTGCCGGCGCTCGGCATCAACTACATCCCGACGCAGAAGGCGGTCGCGACCGACAATTTCTATTATGGGGGGATGCCGGTTGCTTACGCCAAGCTAGTACCCACCGACACCTTCAACGTGATGGTCGGCAAATTGCCGAGCCTGATCGGCGCCGAATACACCTTCACCTTCCAGAACATGAACATCGAGCGCGGCCTGTTGTGGAACCAGGAGCCGGCGATCAGCCGCGGCGTCCAGGCTAACCTGACAACCGGCCCGGTCGCTTGGTCTGTGTCGCTCAATGACGGCCTCTATTCCGGCAATTACGACTGGATCAGCGGTTCCGCCACGTGGACTATCGACCCGGCCAATACACTCGCGGTGGTCGGCGGCGGCAATTTCGGACAAAGCGGCGCCAATTTGGTGTCGACGCCGTTTTTCCAGAACAATGAAGACATCTTCAACCTCATCTACACCTACAACAACGCGCCGTGGACGGTGACGCCATATTTCCAATACACCACGGTGCCCAAGAACCCGACCTTCGGCGCGACGAAGGGCGCCGAGACCTGGGGTGGGGCGCTTCTGGCCAACTACGCGTTCGCGGACACGCCTTGGAACCTCTCCGGTCGGTTTGAATACATCGCATCCAGCGGTAGTCTGGCGGCGGGGAATGCGAACGTTCTCGGCTATGGCCCGGGCTCTTCCGCGTTTTCATTTACCTTAACGCCGACCTACCAGCAGGGCATCTTCTTCGCTCGGCTCGAGGGATCGGTTGTTGCGTTGTCGGGCACCACCGCGGGCTTTGCCTTCGGCAAGACGGGCACGGTCACGACGCAGGAACGGATCGTGTTCGAAACCGGTGTCATGTTCTAGCGATCATCCGAGTTCAGACGCTTCAGAAGGGCCTCCCGCGGGGGGCCCTTCTGGCTCTTTTCCTTGGCATGGATCGTGCGTCGGCCTGACCAGGATGTAGCGCCAACCCTCTCCGCAGCGATCAGACGATGAAAAAGATCGAGGCCATCATCAAGCCGTTCAAGCTCGACGAGGTGAAAAGCGCGCTGCACGAGATCGGCATTGCCGGCCTCACCGTGGCCGAAGTCCGCGGCTTTGGCCGGCAGAACGGCCATACCGAGCTTTACCGCGGCGCCGAGTACGTCGTCGACTTTCTGCCCAAAATAAAGCTCGAAGTGATCCTCGACGACGCGCTGCTGCCGCGCGCGGTCGAGGTGATGATGCAGGCCGCCCGCACCGACAAGATCGGCGACGGGAAGATTTTCGTGTCGACGGTCGAGGAGGCGATCCGCATCCGCACCGGGGAGCGCGGACCCGACGCGATTTGATCCCTCTTGCGGCCTCCGACACGCCGGATGCCAGGAGCGGCACTCCCGTACCCCTATTTCGCTCAACCAGCAGGAACTTAGACGATGGCCGATACAGACAAGGTGATGGCTCTGATCAAGGAGCACGAGGTGAAGTATGTCGATTTCCGCTTCACCGATCCGCGGGGCAAGTGGCAGCACCTGGCGCATCACGTGCGCACGATCACGCCCGAGTTCCTCACCGGCGGGGTGGCGTTCGACGGCTCCTCGATCGCCGGGTGGAAGGCGATCAACGAAAGCGACATGCTCTTGGCGCCCGATTGCGCCACCGCCGTGATGGACCCGTTCGCGGCGCAGTCGCAGCTGATCATCTTCTGCGACGTGCACGAGCCCTTGACCGGCCAGCCCTATGCCCGCGACCCGCGCTCGACCGCCAAGAAGGCCGAGAAGTACCTGGTCTCCTCAGGGATCGGCGACACCGCCTATTTCGGGCCCGAGGCCGAGTTCTTCATCTTCGACGACGTGCGCTACGAATCGACCATGAACACCGCCTCCTACACGATCGAGGCCGAGGAAGGCCCCTGGGTCAGCGCCAAGGAGCTCCCCGACGGCAATACCGGACACCGCCCGCCCGTGAAGGGCGGCTACTTCCCGGTGCCCCCCGTGGACGGCCAATCGGACATCCGCGCCGAGATGCTCTCGATCATGTTCGACATGGGCCTCAAGGTCGAGAAGCACCACCACGAGGTGGCGCCCTCCCAGGCCGAGCTCGGCGCCGAGTTCGACACCCTCGTCCGCACCGCCGACAACATGCAGATCTACAAATACGTCGTCCACAACGTCGCCAACCAGTACGGCAAGACCGCCACCTTCATGCCCAAGCCGATCAAGGGCGACAACGGCTCGGGCATGCACACCCACCAGTCGATCTGGAAGGGCGAGCGGCCCTCCTTCGCCGGCAACCTCTATGCCGACCTTAGCGAGACCGCGCTCTACTACATCGGCGGCATCATCAAGCACGCCAAGGCGATCAACGCCTTCACCAACCCCACCACCAATTCCTACAAGCGCCTCATCCCCGGCTTCGAGGCCCCGGTGCTGCTCGCCTACTCGGCCAGAAACCGCTCGGCCTCCTGCCGCATCCCCATCGTCTCCAGCCCCAAGGCCAAGCGCGTCGAGGTGCGCTTCCCCGACCCCGCCTGCAACCCCTATCTCGGCTTCGCCGCCATGCTGATGGCCGGGCTCGACGGCATCCAGAACAAGATCCATCCCGGCGACCCGATGGACAAGAACCTCTACGATCTGCCGCCCGAGGAACTCAAAGACGTCCCCACCGTGTGCGGCTCACTGCGCGAGGCCATCGGCGCCCTCGCCGCCGACCACGCCTTCCTCACCAAGGGCGACGTCTTCACCGCCGACCAGATCGAATCGTACATCGAGCTCAAATGGGAGGAGGTCTACAACTTCGAGCACACACCCCACCCCATCGAGTTCCTCATGTACTACTCCGTCTGACCGCACCAAACTCACACCAAAAGGGCCGGGCAAAAACCCGGCCCTGCTTTTATTTGACGAATACTTATTTCTTTTCCAGCTTGGCCTTGTCGCCGTCCAGCCGGAAATCAAGCGAGCAGCCGTTCATACAATAGCGCAGACCCGTGGGCTGCGGGCCGTCGTCGAAGACATGGCCGAGATGGCCGCCACATTTCTGGCAGTGCACCTCCGTGCGGGTCATGAAGAAGCTGCGGTCGGTGTCGGTTTCCACCGCGCCGTCCATCGGCTCATAGAAGCTCGGCCAGCCGCTGCCGCTGTTGAACTTGGTGTCGGCGGTAAAGAGCGGTGCACCGCAGCCGGCGCAGTAATAGGTGCCCGGGTCGTATTTCTTGTCGAGCGGGCTGATGCCGGCGCGCTCGGTGCCGTGCTTGCGCAGGATGTGGAACTGCTCCGGCGTCAGCTTCTTGCGCCACTCCTCCTCGCTCATCGAGACTTCGAAATTCTTGGCCTTCGCCATGAGGGGTCCCTCGCCGCCAGCGTTTGCGTTGGCGCCAATATCGGGCTTGGCGGGACAATCGTGAAGAGGGACGGCGCGAGCCGGCGAATTTAATGGATGCGTTCGCCGCTGTCGGGCGTGGGGCGCAGCAGTTCCGCGGTCGAGCGGGCGATCCAACACCAGACGATGCAAGAGAGCTCGTCGTCGCCGATCCTCAGGCGCTCGGCCTCGCGTTCGGCGACCTGCAGCGCCTCGCTGCCGTGCCGCCGCACCAGCATCAGCGCCGCCTCCCAGATCTTGCGCTCGTTAGTCATCTGGCCGTCGGTCATCATCTGAGTAAATCCCGCCCAGACCGGCTAGTTCCCCCTAGCACCCACGATGGCTCACAATAAGCGGCAAGCCAAGCTATATATTGTTACCGCCGGTTGAAAGATATACTGCATCCTGCTTGCGTGGGTTTGGGGCCTCCGTATAATTCGCCGCGATGCCCGACCTCTTTGATAATTTGGCGCGGAAGCTCGACGACGATACCTATTCGGCAAAAGACATCGAGGTCCTCGAAGGGCTGGAGCCAGTACGCCGCCGCCCCGGCATGTATGTCGGCGGCACCGACGAGCGGGCGCTGCACCATCTCGCGGCCGAGGCGCTCGACAACGCGATGGATGAGGCGGTCGCCGGCCACGCCACACGAATCGAGCTGGAGCTGAGCCGCGAGGGCTGGGTCACGGTGCGCGACAACGGGCGCGGCATCCCGGTCGACAAGCATCCGCGCTTCCCCGACAAATCGGCGCTCGAGGTCATCCTCACGACCCTGCATTCGGGCGGCAAATTCGGTGGCGACGCTTACAAAACCTCGGGCGGGCTGCACGGGGTCGGCATCTCGGTGGTCAACGCGCTGTCGGACGCGCTCTGGGTCGAGGTCGCACGCGACCGTCTGCTCTATCGCCAGAGCTACTGCCGCGGCGTCCCGCAAGGCCCGCTCGAGCCTGCCGGACCGGTGCAGAACCGGCGCGGCACCACCTTGTCATTCCATGCTGACCCGGAGATTTTCGCCGATGCCCAATTCCGCCCGGCGACGCTCTACCGGATGGCGCGCTCTAAGGCGTACCTCTTCCGCGGCGTCGAGATCCGCTGGAGCTGCGATCCGTCGCTGCCGCGCCCCGAGGGGGTGCCGGAAGAGGCGCGGCTGCATTTCCCGGGCGGGCTCGGCGATTTCCTCAACGCGAGCCTCGCCGACAAGCCGCTGCTCACGCCGCGGCCCTTCCTCGGCAAGGTCGATTTCCCCGACGGCGGCAGCGTCGAATGGGCGGTCGCCTGGCCCGAGGATGAGGATGACGGGTTCTGCCATTCCTATTGCAACACCATCCCGACCATCGAGGGCGGCACCCACGAAGCCGGCTTGCGCAACGCTCTCACCCGCGGCCTCAAGGCGCACGGCGAGCTGATCGGCAACAAGCGCATCGTCCAGGCGACCGGCGAGGACGTCACCACCGGCGCGGCAATGCTCCTGTCCCTCTTCTTGCGCGACCCGCAATTCCAGGGGCAGACCAAGGAGCGGCTCGCGTCGGCCGAGGCAACGCGCCTCGTCGAGAACGCGGTGCGCGACCATTTCGACCATTGGCTCGGCGCCGACCCGGCGACAACCCGGCTCCTCCTCGACCGCATTGCCGAGCGCGCTGAGGAGCGCACCCGCCGGCGCCAGCAGAAGGAGATGGCGCGCAAGACCGCGACGCGCAAACTGCGCCTGCCCGGGAAGCTCTCCGACTGCACCCGCGACAGCGCCGCCGGCACCGAGATCTTCCTGGTCGAAGGCGACAGCGCCGGCGGCTCAGCCAAGCAGGCGCGCAGCCGCGAGACCCAGGCGATCCTCCCCCTGCGCGGCAAAATCCTCAACGTCGCCAGCGCCTCGGCCGACAAGATGCGCGGCAACCAGGAGCTTTCCGACATCATCCTCGCGCTCGGCGCCGGCGCCGGCGGCCAGTACAAGGAAGAGGCGTTGCGCTACGAGCGGGTCATCATCATGACCGACGCCGATGTCGACGGCGCGCACATCGCCTCGCTGTTGATGACCTTCTTTTTCCGCGAGATGCCGAAGCTGGTCGATAACGGCCACCTCTATCTCGCCCTGCCGCCGCTCTACCGGATGACCCAGGGCAATGAGACGCATTACGCGCGCGACGACGCGCATCGCGAGGAATTGCTGCAATCGACCTTCACCGGCCGCGGCAAGGTGGAGGTGAGCCGGTTCAAGGGCCTCGGCGAGATGCCGGCGCGTTTTCTATGGGCGACGACGATGAACCCAGCGCAGCGCACCGTGCTGCGAGTAAAACTACCCTCGCCCGACGAGGTCGACGATACGATCGAGACCGGCGCCGAGGCGCTCAAGCGCACCGAGCAGTTGGTCGAAACCCTGATGGGCCGCCGTCCCGAGTTGCGCTTCGACTACATCCAGAAAAACGCCAAATTCGCCCGGGATTTGGATGTGTAGGGGCGAGCCCCCAAAACGACGCTGTCGCACAATCTTGGTGGAGCGATTTCCGGGTAGCCCAATGGGCCGCTTTTGCCCCACTTCAGACCTTCGCGCCGCTCAAATGGAAGGCAGCACGGGGTGGAAATCGGCTATTCCCGGATTCCTGGAGCGGCAGGACGTAAAATTACATCATCTCAGGAGGCGGAAGCGTAAACTACCAAGACTACCAGAGTAGCAAGAGATCAAATCGAATATTATTACGATGATAAATATCGTTATTACCGCCCATACAATAATATTGACAATCCGTAGTATAATTTCGCCGCCAAACAGGAGGGGCAAAAGCAATTTGAATATCGCTACAATTGCACAAACTACTACTAACCATATTAAAAGATTTTCAAACCATGCTAAATCGAAACACATGATTATCTCCTATAAGCCGAACGGGACTCCGGTCGCCGGTTGCTCGACCACACTTCGATTGATGCCCCTCCCGCTTTTGTGAAGCGTACTCCCGGTTCGGCGTATGGAATTGATTTGAATCAACCTCCGATCAGCCACGCGTTGCGCTCCCGGGTATGAAGCGCCCAGCTCAAAACCTCCCGTAGCCGAACAGTAGGAAGATGATCAGCAGAATCAGCAGAATACCGCCGATGCCGATACCACCACCGTAGCCATAGCGCGAATAGCCATATCCGCCGCCGCCAAACAGCAGCACCAGGAGAATAATTAAGATCAGTAGACCCATTTGCAGCTCCTCCCTCTGAACCCAACACGCGCCAACATCCGATCCTCACGAGTTCAACCATCGCGACCCGAAAAGCTGCCCCCACCGGGGCGACCGCCAGAGAGACGAGCTTAGCCTAGGTAGATTTCCGAGGCTGCGCCGGCGAGCATGCTGTCCGGTCTGTTGGCATACGGCCGGCATCGCTGCCGGCCGTTGCCGTTACGGATTGGTGTGAAGCTTAGTGAATGCCGATGCTGATGCCCGGCAAGCTGATGCCGATACTGGGGCCGTAGACCACCGGCGGGGGATAATAGTAGGGCGAGCCATAATAGCCCGAGCCATAGTAGCCATTGTTATAGGGCGAGCCGTAAACCACGGGCGGGGCCCGGTAATATCCGCCGTTGTAATAGTGACCGTTATAGTAATACGCGTTGGCCGATCCGGAGAACGTCCCGAAGGCGAGGATCGCGGCGATCGCGAGCCCCGCTGTGAGCTTCGTCGCCAGGCGGCGTTTCGAGCTGGTGTCGGTGATCCAGGTCATGATGACCTCCTCTGATGAGCATGGTGACACGGTCGCAAAACGCGATCGGT
>Ga0209517_10004887_pt1 | contig 17365 bp, 16 predicted proteins | sample PeaSoiMetSII2010_FD_187695 | JGI IMG/M metagenome (GOLD analysis project Ga0209517, IMG submission 187695) | Peat soil microbial communities from Weissenstadt, Germany - SII-2010 (SPAdes) (version 2) | ecosystem: Environmental > Terrestrial > Soil > Wetlands > Peat | place: Germany...
CACTGCGATGGTGCTTGCGGAGCACGGCGCCGTCGATGGGCGCGCGGATAAAAGTTTTTTCGTATCGGGCCTGCGCTTCATCGAGTTGCGCCCGCGCCAACTGCAAATCGGCCTCGGCGAGTGAGCGGTCCTCCTCGCGCGCATGATCGTCAACCAGGGAATACTGCTCCACTTTGGCCTGGTATTGCGCCTTGGCGACGTCGGCTTCGCGGGCGAAGCGCTCCATTTCTTCGCGCGAGACTACGCCGGCGGAATAGAGTTGCTGCCTCCGATGCATTTCCGAATCGGAGTTCTCCATCACAGCCTTGGCCTCGTTCACCGACGACCAAGCTTCGTCGCGCTCCTGATGGCGGGCGCCGTTGATCACTTTTCGCAGCGTGGCTTGTTTCGCGGCGACATTCGCTCTTGCCGATTCAACTTCGGCACGGTAATCCCCGTTTTCAAGTTCGGCCAGAACCTGGGAGCGGTGGATGACATCGCCTTCTTCAACGAAAACGGCTTTCAGGCGGCCGCTCAGTTCGGAGCCGATCTTGATGTCTTCCGAGTAAGGCTCGACCTGGCCCGGTCCTGCAATCAGCGCCGGGGCTGGAGTAGCGGCAGCGGCCACGGCGACGGAGCCTTCGCGCGCGTGCCGCAGCGAGATCACGAGCGAAACGATTAGGAGAAACGCCGCGAGCCCGATCAGCAGGGCAGTGCGGTTCTTCGTGAAATTTGCGATCGAAAGATTCTTACTCATAACACTTCTCCGCAGACTTGTTTCAATTCCTCCGCAGCTCGCGTCAGCGCCGTCTCCGGCTGGTCGTGACGACGACCGGCATCGGCAAGAACCTGGAGTGCCCGTGTTCGCGCATGAACCACGTTCTCGACGGTGCATTCCAGCAGCATCGAACACTCGCGGTCGGAATATCTCTCGAGTACCGACAAGACGTACACAAAACGGTCAAACGGCTTCAGACTCGTGATCGCGTCAGCTTGAGTGTCCGGCTTCGGGATACCGGCCACTGCCTTGGTTCCGTTCCGCAAGGGCGAGGGAAAGGTCATGCGGATGGCATTCTTGACGACCGTGCGCTTTGCCCAAGAGTGCGCCCATTCTCGAAACACCGCGTTCCCTTGCAGACAATCTTCGAGACCCGCAACCAGGCATTGCTCGGCCTTGTGGCGATCTGCGGTCAGCAACCATGCGAGGGTGTACAGATGGTCCACGTCATCGGCAAACATTCGGCAGAAGTCGGCCGGCATCGCGTAGTCCGTTCTCTGGCTTCGATCTTCTTTGGTTCTATCTTCTTTGGTTCTATCTTGCTCGCTTCGCTGGAAAGGACAATTCATAGAGCTGCCTCTAAACTTGCTCCTATCATGTTGTGCACGGGAAGGCTGGGCACTTCCGCTGTTGCCGCGCGGTCGTTTCCGGCGATAGTCCCGTCTTCGATCTTCACGATGCGGTCGGCAAAATCGAGTACGCGCGAGTCGTGGGTGACAATCACAACCGCGCGGCCGCGCTGGTGCGCCAGTTCGGCCATCTGCTGCATTACGTTGCGTCCGGTGTGCGAATCGAGGGCGGCAGTGGGCTCATCGGCAAGGATGATTCCGGGATCTCCAGCCAGGGCGCGAGCGATCGCCACACGTTGCTTCTGGCCGCCGCTCAAGTCGGCGGGGAATGCCTTGTACTTGTCCGCGAGTCCGATCTGATCTAAGAGTTCGTGAGCGCGCTGCTTCGCCTTCACAGTGGGAGTTTTCTTCAGGTCGAGCATCAATTCCACGTTCTCGCCCGCGGTAAGTGTGGGGAAGAGATTGAATCCCTGAAAGACAAATCCAATGTGCTCGAGGCGGATCGCCGGAAGATCTTTTTCGTGCAGGGTGGAGACTTCCCTGCCCGCAATCCGCACGCTGCCCGACGTTGCGGAGAGAATGCAGCCCATGATCGAAAGCAGCGTCGTCTTGCCGCTGCCCGAAGGGCCCACCAGCATCAGCAGTTCGCCGGAGCGAACGTCGAGATCGACCCCGCTCAGGGCCAGCGTTCCCGTGCTGCCCTCGGTGTAGGTTTTGGTGAGCTGGCGGACTGCAATTGCGGGTTGCATCTGCTTTCTCCTCTTAGCGGCGTGTCCTCAGCGCCTAAAGGCGCATCGACAACCGACGACCTGCGGCATCGCTAAAGCGATGCCCTGATACAAACCTCGAAAAGCCCGATCATCCTTTGAAAACCATCGCCGGATCGATGTGCATAACTTTGTTGATCGAAACCAGCGCCGCGCCAACACACATCGCGAGCGTCAGAAAAAACATGCCGACCGCCATGGGCATCGGCATCAGGATCGCCGCGCCGCCTCTCTGGCTGGCTTGCACAACAAAAAAGCTGACAATCATCCCCAGCACGTAACCGATGACGGCGCTGATCCCCGCTTGTTTCATAATCACTTTGTAGACATAACTGTTGGGAGCCCCAATCGCTTTCAACGTCCCGAACTCGCGTATGTGATCCATGGTGGTGGCGTAAATGGTCTGCGCGACCACGACGAAGCCAACCACCAGGCCGAGCACGGCGGCGATCAGTACGGCCACGCCCGCGCCGGTGGTGAACATCCAGTAAAAGCGCGTCATGCGGCTGAATTCGGCCGTGGTATAAACGTCGATATTCTTTACCTGCGCGAGAATGCCGCGGCGCACTTGCTCAAGATCCGCTCCGGGCGCGGCTTTCACCAGGATGTAGGTGGTCTGGTCTTCCTTCATTCCGGCAAAGTCCTGCCCATGCTTGAATGTGGAGAACACGTAAGGCGAGGTGGTAAACGAGCGAATTCCGCGCGTAAAACCCACTACGCGGGCACGGTGACCCCGCACCTCGAAGACCTCACCCACGCCGGTGACTCCCAGTTTCTTCTTGTAGATCTCATCGAGGATCACGGCATCGGGATCTTTCAGATCTTCGGCGCGGCCTTCGACCAGATTCCAGGGACGCCCGAGTTGCGAATCGGGATTAGCCCCAATGATCTGCACCGACTCCTGCGAGCCGTTGTGCAGTTTCCACTGCGTCCACTGCGCCACCAGCTTCTCCGCGTCGCCGACGCCGGGCACGGCACGAATCTGGTTCAGCTTGCGCTCGCTGAATGGCACGCCCATTTCGACATACGGAACCTTGGGCGACGTGACCCACAAATCCGCGCCCGCATGATCGATCAGGTTAGAAGTGGTAACGGTGAAACCGAAGAACAGCCCTAATTCCACCACGATCAGCACCACGGCAAACACAATTCCAGTGAGCGTAACCGTGAGCCGGACTTTGTCGTGAAAAAGATTCCGCTGCGCCAGAGGTGGCATGGCTACTTCGCCTCTCGCAGCAACCCGCGCATGATGACAGCGAGCATGGTCTCGGCGCGATCCTGCACGGGACGCCAATCGACCCACGCATCTTCGCACTTGGCAATGTTCAGCGAGATCACGCCGTGCACAGCCGCCCATACCGTCTGGGAAACCAGTTCGGCATCGGCGAGTTCATCACGAAAGCGTCCGGCGTTGATCACTTCCTGGACCGCCCACTTCAGAAAAGCGTAGGCATCGACTTCCGGATTGCCCCTCTCGTCCCGCATCTCATCATCCAGTTCGACCGGAGGATGCGGCGTCATGAACATGAACTTGTAGTGGTTGGGATAATGCATGCCGAACTCGATATAGGTCCGTCCGATCTGCTTGAGACGCTCGACGGGATCCAGCGGCATGGCCGAACCTTGAAACACTTCCGCCAACCGGGCATAGTCCTGGTGGCAGAGTTCGCGGAAGAGTTCATTCTTGTCGGCGAAGTGGACGTAGATGGCAGTGGGCGAGTACTCGATCTTCTCCGCCACCCGGCGCATGGAAACGCCTTCGTAGCCTTCGGTAATGAACAACTCACGAGCCGCGTCGAGAATCTTGTCGCGGGTCTCGGACTTCTCGCGCTCGCGTCTTTCTTTCACGCCCATAACGTTGATCCGTGTATTAACACCGTTAACTTAACAGTGTTAAGTTACAACTCGTTGGTTCTACTTGTCAAGAATATTCTTTTCTATCGAGCCAATCTATTGAAACTAAAGGAACAATGTTGGCCGCATTTAAGGATGTCGAGAATGGGAAGGTGGTCGGTTCGTTTTCGGATACATCATGCCCTTGGGGGAATGGCACCGGACGCCGGAAAACTTCGCGGCTGAAGATCCAGTAGGGTTCTTGATCGAAGAGGCCGATCATGCTTAACACTTTCGCGGCCGCCACGTTCACCGAGGAGTTCTCTGCGCGCGCTGGCAAATTAACTCTCCTTTAACACTGGCGCAACATTGCCGCAACACGGCCCCTCTAGCGTTCGATTGGGACGATCGAGGCAAAGTTCTTTGTAGGCACGTTTTGTAGGCAAGTTTTGGAGAGCGCGTGAGGCTCGCGTTCTGGCATGGAACCTTTGGACCTTACCGACAAACCGCGCTACGGCGATCTGATCTACGTCGTGGAAGACGATCCCGACGTGTCTCGCCTCATCGAGCACAACCTGCGAACCGCAGGCTACGAAGTCTCCACGTTCTTCTCCGGGGCGCCGGTAGTTCCCATGGCAGCCATGGCACAACCGGCGCTGTTTCTTCTCGATATTATGTTGCCGGGGATCAGCGGCTTCGATCTTTGCCGCCAGATCCGCCAGCATGAACGGCTAGGTAAGACGCCCGTCATTTTTCTTTCCGCCAAGACTCAGGAACCGGACCGCCTTCAGGCCTTCGACGCCGGTGGCGATGGATACATCACCAAACCCTTCAGCCCTCGAGAGTTGATTGCGCGAATCCGCAACGTTCTCCGCGTTGCGCCGGACGCGCCCAATCACGAAATCATTCAGTTGGGAGACTTGGAAATCGATATCGCTTCGATGACCGTGCGCGTGCGAGGCGTGACCGTCCTCACCACGGTCCGCGAGTTCCGGCTTCTGGAATACTTGGCCCGGCACCGGGGACGCGTTTTTACCCGCGACCAATTGCTTGACGCGGTGTGGAAAGAAGGCTCCTTCGTCACCCCGCGCTCCATCGACGTTTTTGTGCGTCGGCTGCGGGAGAAAATCGAGCCCGACCCACGGCATCCCCGCTATTTGAAAACACTGCGCGGAATCGGCTATCGATTCGAGGCGGGGCGCTGACAAACCACTACGTCGGTACAGCCTGCAGTGAAAGTACGATTCGTATCAGGGTATGCCTTCAGGCATACCGCATGTGCCGCACTATGAGCGCGCCTTTTAGGCGCTGCGTTGGGGAGAGGAGCTTCGCCACAGGTCGATACCTTCCCGGTTCAATTGAGGCTTCCGATCACGCGCTCCGCTGCCTCGAGTATCTTGCCATCCCTTGCCACCCGGGTGAGGGCGTTGATGTCGTCGAACAGGGGCCGGTCTTCATCGAGCCTCTTCACATGACTGCGGACAACCTGGTAGGCCGCCTCCGAGGCAGGCGAGGGTTTGACCGGCGCACGCAGATCGAAGGCCTGCGCAGCCGCCATCAGCTCGATCGCGGCGACGTGCCATGCGTTCTCCAGAATCTGCCGGGTCTTGATCGCGGTCGTCATGCTCATGGAGACGAAGTCCTCCTGGTCGGCGGCGGCTGGAATGGAGCCGGTCGCGGCCGGGTGACTCAGTACTCGGTTCTCGCAAACCAGCGCTCCGGCGGTGTACTGCGTGAGCATGAGGCCCGAAAACATTCCGGCGCCTTTGGTCAGAAAAGCCGGCAGCCCCATCGACAAATGAGGATTCATGAGCCGATTCAGCCGGCGCTCGGAAAGCGCCGCCACCGTGGTCACCGACATGCCAACCAGTTCGAGCGCGAACGCCAACGGAGTGCCCTGGAAGTTCGCGCCTGTGAGCACGAGATTTTCGTCCGGGAAGAAAACCGGGTTATCGGCGGCATGGTTGAGTTCGATTTCCAGCATGTGCCGGCTCCACTGGAATGCATCTTTGGCGGCGCCGATGACTTGCGGGCTGGAACGGAGCGAGTAGGCGTCCTGCACTTTCTTGCCAGGCCGCTGGAGGAGTTCGGAGCCTGCGGTCAGCCGCCGAACGTTTTCGGCGCAGGCCTGTGCTCCCGGATAACCGCGCACGGTGTGAATTCGCGGATCGTAGGCGGCCATGTTGGCGTTGAGCGCTTCCAGCGTCATCGCCAGCGCGACTTCCTGGGTCTTGAGCCACCTCAGGGCATCGTAGAGCTCCAGGCACCCCATTCCGGTGGTGAGGTCGGAGCCATTGATGGTGGCCAGGCCATCGCGCTCGCGGAACGTAATGGGCGAAATGCCGGCGGCTGCCAGACCCTGTTTCGCCGGTAATCGACTGCCCTGGTAGAACACCTCACCCTCGCCCATGAGCGTGATGGCCATTTGCGCCATTGGGGAGAGATCTCCGCACGCGCCCACCGAGCCCTTTTGGCAGACCACTGGAGTGACGCCCCGGTTGAGCATCTCGATCTGGACTTCCACGATCTCGCGGCGAATCCCGGAATGACCCCAGCAATGCGTGTTCAGGCGTGCCAGCATGCCCGCGCGCACGTCTTCTTCGCGGCACGGTTCGCCACATCCAGCGGCATGAGAGTAGAGCAGGTATCTCTGGAATTTTTGGACCTGCTCTGGAGTCAACACCACATCGGCAAGTTCGCCAATGCCGGTGTTGACCCCGTACATGATTTCGCCGGCACGGATCTTGCGCTCGAGAAGGCTCCGGCACTTGTCGATCCGTGCCACCGCGTCCGGGTGTAACTGGATGGGCTGACGATGGCGGGCGGCGGCGGCGACATCCTCGATCTTCAACGAATGCCCGTCCAATACCAGACTGATTCCTGCTTGGTTCGACAGCGTTTCGTCCAGCACAACCGTCATAGGCTCCCCCCGCATCACGTGGCCATGCACGGAATCGTGCACGGTGGATCCTCGGGCGAGACCCGACAGGCCACTCCGCAATCTAACGCGCCGGGGCTTAGCCATGCTGTGACCAGAATCACCCAGAGCTGGACACAGCACGCTCCACGATCACTTCTCCACGATTGCTTCTGGACGATCAATTCTCAACCAGACAGTAGGCGCCAATCGCCTCGTCTTCTGGTTTGTCTTGATCGCCTCGATACATCTCCACATTCTTGCAATCGTACATTCCGTGGTTCTCGGGAAGTTGCAGCATCAGGTAGCTGCCGCTGGGCAGAACTTTGCAGGTAGTCGCTCCCTCGTTGCATTGCAGGTCAAGAGGTTTTCCGTCCTTCAGAACGTGAACGACGACCACCCCGTTTACCACCACCGAGTTTTTCACCTTGACTGGCGTTTTATCCTGTGCGAACGCCTGTTCGGCAACCAGGATGACGAATGCCGCGGTTACTACGACAAACGTTACTACGACAAACAACGAAATGGCCATTTTCATAAGCGCTTCCCCCGTGCAGAGGCTTTTCCAGCCCTTCTATATTTTCCGGCTTGGGCGGTTTTCTGTCTACGATCTGCGATCACACGTGTCTATGATCTCTGATCGCATGTCCTTTGCAAATATCACTTTGCGCGGTGACCCGAATCACTGCAAAGTATATGGGCGTAGAGGAGAATCCACCCCGTGCGGTCTTTCCTATTCAATTCGGCCCCATCCAATAGGGGCTCTTCAGTTTCACTCGCTGTGCCCGCGGTTGCCTGAGATGTGCGGGCGGGCAGGGCCCCCAGGGCTTCTGGGGTCCCGGTTACAAGAGGGCGTCGGGAGTGATCACGGTGGCCCAGGAACAGCACGCGATCCTGCAAGCAAACCAACTGCAAAAGCTGATCGAAGCGGTATCCAGCAAAGGTTACGAGATCCTTGGACCCACCGTGCGCGATGGGGCCATTATTTACGACCGCATGGAATCGGCCGGGGAACTGCCCGCCGGCTGGACCGATGAGCAGGAACCCGGCCGTTATCGCCTCAAGCGGCGCGAAGATCAAGCCCTGTTCGGCTATGCCGTGGGACCGCAGAGCTGGAAAAAGTATCTGCACCCCTCCGAGGTGAAGTTGTGGGCGGCCGAGCGCCAGGGCGCAACCTTCCGAATTCTAAACAACGAAACGAAGCCCAAGCGCCCCTATGCGTTCCTGGGAGTGCGCGCCTGTGAGTTGGCGGCTATCGCGATCCAGGACCGCGTGCTGCTCGAGGATAAGTATCGCGACCCCATCTACAAAGAACGCCGTTCGCGTGCGTTGGTCATCGTGGTGCAATGCACCCAGGCGTCGGCAACCTGTTTTTGTGCGTCGATGGGAACCGGACCGAGAGCGCAAACCGGCTTTGACCTGGCTCTGACGGAACTGGTCTCGCCGGGCGGCCACCGCTTCGTAGTTGAGACGGGAAGCAAGCGCGGCGCCGAACTGTTAGCCGAATTGCAGACCGCTCCAGCAACGGACGCGGATTGGCATGAGGCCGAAGCCGCGGTAGACCGGGCGGCTGGCCGGCAGGTGCGAAGCCTCGACACTCAAGGCATCAAAGATCTGCTCTACCAGAACTTCGAGCATCCGCGCTGGGACAACGTTGCCGCCCGCTGCCTGACCTGCGCCAACTGCACCATGGTCTGCCCGACGTGTTTCTGCACCGCGGTCGAAGACGTAACCGATGTTACTGGCGACCATGCCGAGCGCTGGCGCCGTTCGGATTCGTGCTTCACGCAGAGTTTTTCCTATATCCACGGAGGCAGCATCCGCACTTCCAGCAAAGCCCGTTACCGCCAGTGGATGACCCACAAGCTGGCTTCGTGGATCGACCAGTTCGGCACTTCGGGATGTGTGGGCTGCGGACGCTGCATTACCTGGTGCCCGGTGGGAATCGACATCACGGAGGAAGTCCGGGCCATACGGGGGGAGGAGAACACTCATGGAAAACCTTGAGCGCATCATCGCCGAACATTCTTTTTTCGCTGGTCTCGATAAGGAGTTCATGACCCTGCTGGTGGGCTGCGCCTCCAACGTTCACTTCAAGGCCGGTACCTATATCTTGAAAGAAGGCAGCCAAGCTGACACCTTCTACCTGATTCGTTCCGGCAAGGTGGCGGTGGAAGTGGTCTCGCCCCAACACGACCCGATCATCGTATCGACGCTCGAAGTGGGAGAGGTCCTGGGGTGGTCGTGGCTGCTGCCGCCTTTTCAGTGGAAATTCCACGCCCGCGCGGTCGCCGATGTGCGCGCCCTGTCTCTCGACGGCAAGTGCCTGCGCACCAAGTGCGAAGAGAACCACGACCTCGGATACGAAGTCTTGAAGCGTTTCGGCCAAATCATGGTGGATCGGCTGGAGGCGACTCGTCTCCAGTTACTCGATGTTTATGCTGTCCGGCGATGATTGCCGACGATGTTTACCAGACAATGTCTACCCGATAATGACTAACCCGACCATGACTACCGCTGCCACAATCAACCCGATGGCGTCCGAGCCCTACCTTGTACGCAACGCCGTCAAGGAGACGTACGACACGTTTACCCTGACGCTGGCGCCTGAGGACAGTGCAAACGGAACCTCGTTCCAGCCCGGCCAGTTCAGCATGTTGTGGGTATTCGGAGTGGGTGAGTTGCCGATCTCCATCAGTGGCCACCCTTCCGAGCGCGACCGGCTGGTGTACACCGTGCGGTCGGTGGGTCAGGCAACTCACGCACTCGTGAGCCAGACCGCGGGTGGGTGCGTCGGCGTGCGTGGTCCCTACGGGACCGGCTGGCCGGCGGAGAAGGGCAAGGGACGCGACGTCATCGTAGTGGCGGGCGGAATTGGATTGGCGCCGCTCCGTCCTCTGATCTACGAAGTCCTGAACCACCGCGACGCCTACGGGCGTTTAGTGATTCTCTACGGTGCGCGCAGCCCGCGGGATCTGCTTTACCGCAAGGAACTAACTGCATGGGCCCGCCAGCGCGACACTCAAGTGCTAGTCACGGTCGACTACGGCGGACTGGCTTGGCGCGGACACGTCGGCGTGGTGACCACACTTTTCAAGTACGCCCGGCTCCAGCCGTCGCGTTCCACGGCCATGGTCTGCGGGCCTGAGATCATGATGCGTTTTGTCGCCCGCGAACTGGAAGCCCATGGACTCGCCCGCCCCGACATCTTTCTCTCCATGGAACGAAACATGAAGTGCGGCATCGGATTCTGCGGACATTGCCAGTACGGGCCACACTTCATTTGCAAGGATGGGCCGATCTTCACCTACGAGCAGCTCCGGCCGCTGCTGGAGAAGCATGAGCTCTAAAACGAAACCGAAGCCCAAAGCGAAGTCCAAGCCGAAGATCGCGGTCTTCAAGTTCGCCTCCTGCGACGGCTGCCAGTTGAGCCTGATCGACGCCGAGGACGAACTCCTGGGCGTGGTCGGAGCGGTCGACATCGCCTATTTCCCCGAAGTGTCGCGCGCCATGCTGAAGGGGCCCTACGATATCGGCTTGGTGGAAGGATCGGTCACCACTCACGGTGATGCCCAACGCATTCAGGAAGTGCGACGGCAGTGCAAGACGCTGATTGCCATCGGCGCTTGCGCCACCGCCGGCGGCATCCAGGCGCTGCGGAACTGGAAGGATGTCGATGAGTTTATCCGCGTCGTGTACGCCACGCCGCAGTTCATCAGCACCCTCAAGCTCTCCACACCCATCGCCGAGCACGTGCCGGTCGACTTCGAACTGCGCGGCTGCCCCATCAACAAGTACCAGTTGATCGAGCTGATCACGGCCACGCTTATCGGACGAAAGCCCAACGTTCCCGCCTACAGTGTGTGCCTCGAATGCAAGCGCAAGGCTAATGTGTGCATCGCGGTGGCCCGCGGCATCGCCTGCCTCGGCCCCGTGACCCAAGCCGGGTGCGGAGCGCTCTGCCCCAGCTATGACCGCGGCTGCTATGGCTGTTACGGACCGATGGAAACGCCCAATACCGATTCCTTGACCAGCCAGTTCCGCATTCTCGGACGCACCGGCGATCAGATCTCTCAAGCGTTCCGCGGATTCAATGCCTGGGCTTGGCAGTTCCGCAAGGCGAGCGAGGAGTGCGAGCGAAAATGACTGGACGCGCCTCAAAGACGATTCATGTGGAAACACTCGCCCGAGTGGAAGGCGAAGGCTCTCTCTACATCAAGCTGACCGGCGATCGCGTGGCCGACGTGAAGTTGAAGATCTACGAGCCGCCCCGCTTCTTCGAAGCCTTGCTGCGCGGCCGGCACTTCTCGGAAGCGCCCGACATCACCGCCCGCATCTGCGGCATCTGTCCGATTGCTTACCAGATGAGCGCGGTTCACGCCATCGAGCGCGCGCTGGGCATTCGCATTGACCCCAGCGTTCGCTTGCTGCGCCGCCTTTTCTACTGCGGAGAATGGATCGAGAGTCATACCCTGCACGTCTACATGCTGCACGCGCCTGATTTTTTAGGGTGCCAGGACGTGATCGCCATGGCCCGCGATCATCGGGAGGTAGTGGAGCGGGCGCTGCGGATGAAGAAGATCGGAAACCGCATTGTCCAGGTGCTGGGCGGACGGGAGATTCACCCCATCTCGGCAGCCGTGGGTGGCTTCTATAAAGTACCCACGAAATATCAGTTGCGCGAAATGGTGGGGGACCTCGAGTGGGCGTTGGAAGCATCGCTCGAAACCGTACGCTGGACCGGCACTTTGGAGTTCCCGGATTTCGAGCAGGACTACGAATTCGTGGCACTGCGCCATCCGGACGAGTATCCGTTTAACGAGGGACGGCTGGTATCGAATCGCGGGCTGGATATCGACGCCGCCGAATACGAAGACCACTTTGTCGAGCAGCACGTCAAACACTCGAACGCCCTGCACTCGGTCGTCCGCGGAAGGGGCTCGTATCTGGTCGGACCGTTGGCGCGCTTCAACCTCAACTTCGACAAACTGCCAGCGGCCGCGCAGCAGGCGGCAACCGAAGCCAAACTCCGGCCGCCGGTCAAGAATCCATTCCGCAGCATCTCGGTGCGCGCAGTCGAACTGGTCTTTGCCTGCGCCGAGGCCCTGCGCGTTATCAAAGAGTATGAGCCGCCGGCCCTTCCGCGAGTCGAGGTCCCGAACCGCGCAGCCGTAGGCCAGGCCATCACCGAGGCTCCCCGCGGCATCCTCTATCACCGTTACGCTTTCGATGACCAGGGCCTGATCATCGCCGCCAAGATCGTCCCGCCCACTTCGCAAAATCAGAGGCGCATCGAGGATGATCTGCGGGAGTACGCCGCGCGCCTGGTGGCGTGGCCGGAGGAAGAAGCGACGTGGAAGTGTGAGCAGGCGATTCGCAACTACGACCCGTGCATTTCCTGTGCCACACACTTTCTGAAACTCACGGTGGAGCGAGGCGAGGCCGAGCGAGGCAAGGCAAACGGCCTCTGATCCAATGTCCATGCGCATTATCTGTTGCGGAAATCCGGAACGAGGCGACGACAGCGCCGGGGCGCTGGTGGCGGCGCGCCTGCGGGAGCTAGGAGTAGAAGCTGAGACGCGCACCGGAGAAGCCGCGGAACTGCTGGAAGCGTGGAGAGGGGCCGATCACGTAGTCGTGGTCGACGCGGTCGAGACGGGCGCGCCTGTCGGTACGGTGTGGCGATGGGACCGCCGGCACGCCCGCTTTCCAGTACGCTCGTGTACCTCCACCCATGGATTGGGTTTAGCGGAGGCCATCACCCTGGCCCGTGTTCTCGGCCGCCTGCCCGAGCGGCTGCGAGTCTACGGAATCGAAGGACGGCGATTCGAGCCTGGAACCGAAGCCTCCCCAGAAGTGAAACTGGCGGTGGAGGATGTTGCCCGCCAAATCGTGGCGGTTGCCGTTTCCTCAACATCTTGATCCGACTGTCTTTCCTATCTTAAGTTTGTCCTCGCCTTATACTTTCTCCATGTGCGGACGCTATCGCCTCGCCCGGAAGAAAGAGATTCTGGCGGAGACATTTGCTGTGGAAGAGAGTGCCGTTGAGTGGAGCCCTCGCTATAACGTCGCTCCCGGACAAGACGTGGTAGTAGTCCGGCAGGATGCGGCCCGACCCACGCGCTCGATTTCGCTGGTGCGCTGGGGACTGATCCCGTCCTGGTCGAAAGACGCCAAGGCCGGATACAAGATGATTAATGCCAGGGCGGAGACGGTTGCCGATATGCCCGCGTTCCGCGATCCCTTCCGGTCTCGCCGCTGCCTGATTCCCGCCGACGGCTTTTATGAATGGTCGAAGCAGGGCACGCAGAAATCTCCGTTCTGCTTTTCGATGGCCGACGATTCGATCTTCGCCTTCGCTGGAATCTGGGATCGATGGAGGAACCCAAACAAGGAGTCGATGGAAACCTGTTCCATCATCACCACGTCGGCGAACGCAATCCTCGCCGGCATTCACGACCGGATGCCGGTCATCTTGAAGCGCGATCACTACGACCTCTGGCTCGATCCGGGGTTCAACAAGGTCGATGATCTTCTCGACTTTCTCAAGCCATTTCCCGCCGACGCCATGCGCCACTACCGCGTGAGCACTCGTGTCAATTCCGTAAAGAACGACGATCCCGCTTGCTCTGAGGAATATGTCCCGAACCGGTTGTTCTAGGGAGCGACCGCCGAAATAGCTTCCTGTTTGCCGACTATCCGCCCAGTAAGTCGGATACTGCCAACACCTGCCTGATCGAGAGCGGGGATCAGCTGACGGGGTGCTTACCAGACGTGCGGCATAAGGCGGTACCGCACTTTCTCGCGATAGGCCCGGTAGCCTTCCAGATCGCGTGCCAACAGCTTCTCCTCGCCCAAGATGCGCAGAATGAGCAACCCGACCGTGGCCAGACCTACGAGAAGGCCACAAACGGAGCCGAGCAGCAACGGGCCACCAACGAATACTAGACTTGCCCCAAGATACATGGGGTGGCGAACAAAGCCGTAGACGCCCGTGTCAATGACATGCTGGCCGCGCTCGGTCTGAATACGCACCAGTTGCGACAGATACGGGTTATCGGTGAACGCGCGGAAGAACGGGAAACTGCCCCCGAGGAGCAGGATGCCTCCGCACACTTCGCTCCACAGCGGTAGACGGGGTGTCCAACCGAAGCGCACATCGAGCGCCGGCACAACGATCGAAGCCAGGAAGCACACTTTTATCCCGATGAGGATAGCCATATCGGCGCGCGATTCACCGCCGCTGCCGGGCATGCGCATGCGCTCGGCCAGCAGCGCAGGATCCTTGTAGTGAAGCCACAAGAGGATGGCGGTAGCGAAGGATGCCCACCAGACACCGAAGATCCAGCCCTCCACCCAGCGCCAATCGCCCGACAGCCATAGCAGCAGGGCTGCGAACCCTAGAAAGACAACGGGGGCAGCCACTACCATGAGCCCGGTGATGATCGGTGTGGGGCGCATCGGAAGCCGAAAACATCATACTTCCGAGACGTGCTTGCCTTCCACTGTCGGAGCGGGTTGCCGCGTGGGTTTGACAGGACGGCAAGACTCCTTCGGGCGGTCACGGGCAACCCGGAAATGATCCTGCCGCTGGTACACGCAGGCAAGAAACGATAGGGAGAATCACATTCTCCCAACCACACTCCATTAGTGGCTCTGGGGCAGTCAGTGGAAGTCGTGAGATCGAACGTCGACTTTGCCGATCTTCAATGGACGCACGACATCCGCCTTCACCGAGATCACATTCTCCTGGTTTTGCAGCTTGCCTTCGACTAACAGAAATTTGCCGTAGGTGACCACGCGTCTGTACTGCTCATAGACGGCGGGAGTAACGATTGCGTTGGAGATTCCCGTCTCATCTTCCAGGCTTAAGAACACGAATCCCTTGGCGGTTCCCGGCCTTTGCCGGGCGATCACGCATCCGGCGATCCGAGTCTTTTGTCCATCCTCGAATTTCTCGAGATCGCGCGCACATACGATGCCCATGCGGGATAGCGCATTCCGGTGATAGGCCATGGGATGCGGCCCGGTGGTGACGCCGGTACCGTGGAAGTCAGCCGCCAGGCGCTCTTGCACGGTCATTGGGGCGAGTGGCGACTCGTTGCCTGTAACTCCGTCCTGCTCCGGCAAATCTCGCAACAGCGGTCCCGCGGGACGGCCAGCGTATTCCACTTGCCAGAGCGCATCGCGGCGATGGATGTTTTCTCCCAGCGAATTCAACGCGCCGATCTTGGCCAGCGTGGTGCGATCGTTCTTGCGCAACTCGGGCACGCGCAACCCGAGATCGTGAATGGAATCGAAGGGGTGACTCGTGCGTGCGTGGACCAAAGCCTCTCCCACTTCTTTCTGTAATCCTCGCGCGTAGAGCAATCCGAGCCGGAGCGCGAAACGTTCGGCCCCGTTGCCGCTCTCCGGCTCCAGCGTGCAGAACCAATCGGAGCGCTGCACGTCGATCGGTTTCACTCTCAGTCCATGACGCTGCGCGTCTTTCACCAGCGTCGAAGGATTGTAAAAACCCATGGGCTGGTTGTTCAGCAGCGCCGCCGTGAACGCCGCCAAATAGTGGCACTTGAGATAGGCGCTGGCATAGGCAATCAGCGCAAAGCTGGCCGCGTGCGATTCCGGGAATCCGTAGAGCGCGAAGGACGCGATCGACTGAACAATCTGCTCTTGCGCGTCAGAGCGAATACCGTTGGCAGTCATTCCCTGGCGCAGCTTTATCTCCAGCTCGCGCATTCGGGCCTGCGAACGGCGCATTCCCATGGCCCGCCGCAGTTCTTCCGCTTCTCCGCCACTGAAGTTGGCGACGATCATCGACATGCGAATCAACTGTTCTTGAAAGAGCGGCACTCCGAGCGTTCGTTTCAGCACGGGCTCCAGCAGCGGATGCGCATACGTGACCGATTCTTTCCCCTGCCGCCGCTTCATATAAGGGTTCATCATCTTGCCTACGATCGGCCCCGGACGGATGATGGCCACCTGCACCACCAAGTCGTAAAAACGCACCGGGCGATTGCGTGGCAACGCCGACATCTGGGCGCGGCTTTCGACCTGGAACATCCCCACGGTGTCGGCCCGTTGCAGCGTGCGATAAACCTCCGGATCGTCCTGTGGAAGTTGAGCGAGATCCAGTGGCTCTTTGTAATGCCTGGGGACCAGATCGAGGCAATCTTCGAGGACGGCCATCATACCCAACCCCAGCAGATCGACCTTGATGATCTTCATGTCGGCGCAATCTTCCTTATCCCACTGAATGACGGTGCGCCCTGGCATGGACGCCGGTTCGATGGGAACGACCGCATTGAGCTGGCCAGCGCAAATCACCATGCCGCCGGAGTGTTGCCCAAGGTGGCGGGGAATATCCTGCATGCGCTCGCAGATCTCCAGGTACTTGGCGATGCGGCGATGCTGGATGTCGAACCCTGCGGTGCGGAAACTGGCGTCCAAGGTGTCTGTTGGGCCTTTCCATTCCCATGCGCCAACCAACTTTGTAAGCCGGCCCAACGTGTCCGCATCGAAACCGAGCGCCTTGCCCGCTTCGCGCGCGGCAGACCTTCCTCGGTAAGTAATGACATTGGCGGTCATCGCCGCGCCCAGTTCGCCATAGCGCTGGTACACGTATTGAATGGCGCGTTCACGGCGGTCTCCGCTGGGCAAATCGAGATCGATATCCGGCCACTCGCCACGTTCGGCCGATAGGAAACGTTCAAAGAGCAACTCCATGCCGACCGGATCAATCGCCGTGATGCCGAGCACATAGCACACCACGCTGTTCGCGGCCGATCCACGCCCCTGAACGAGAATGCCCTCGCGCCGACAGAACTGCACGATATCCCAAACGATCAGGAAATAACCCGCGAGTTCGAGTTGACCGATCAGTGCCAGTTCGCGGCGAGCTTGCTGCCGGGCTTTCTCGAAAAGTTTCGGGTCGCGCTTCGGCAAATACCGTTCCCGCACGCCTTCCTCGACGCGCTTCTCCAGGAACGCCTGCATGGTGCCGCCATCGGGCACGGGATAGCTGGGGAAGCGGTATCCCAGATCGCTCATCTTGTAGGTCAGGCGCACCGAAAGCTCCGTGGTATTAGTAACTGCCTCGGGAAGATCGCGGAACAGCTCCTGCATCTCACGGGGAGAGCGCAGGTGGCGTTCGGCATTCAGTGAAAGCAAGCGGCCTGCAGTGTCGAGCGTCGAGTGGTGGCGGATGCTGGTTAGCACGTCCATGACTTCACGCTCGGACGTTTTGGCGTAGTTGACGCCATTGGTGGCGAGGAGTGGCAACTTCAAAGTTCGCGCGATTCGAACCGCTGCCTGGTTGCGGTGTTCCTCCGTGCGGTCGAAGTGGCGCTGCAATTCGACATAAACATTTTGCGGGCCGAACAGGTTCACGAGCCTCTCAACTTCGCGCCGGGCTTCGTCGAATCCGCCGCGTGCGAGGGCTGCCGCCAGTGGGCCTTCGTCGCCACCGGTCAGGCAGATCAAACCTTCGGAGTGTTCTTCTATGTCGGCAAGGGTTGCAGCGCCT
>Ga0209517_10004888_pt1 | contig 17364 bp, 18 predicted proteins | sample PeaSoiMetSII2010_FD_187695 | JGI IMG/M metagenome (GOLD analysis project Ga0209517, IMG submission 187695) | Peat soil microbial communities from Weissenstadt, Germany - SII-2010 (SPAdes) (version 2) | ecosystem: Environmental > Terrestrial > Soil > Wetlands > Peat | place: Germany...
CTCGATTCAAGCGGAGACCTCTACTTTTTCTGATTGGTTCTTTCCAGGGAACCCAATCAAAGTATCGGTCTTCCGCCCCTCTGTAATTTGGACAGGTGTGGTTGGCAACCTGCGGCCGATTGACAATCGGCCTGTCCGAGTGTCTACGGCCTCACAATCGTTATCTACTTCCCTGACGCTTCAAAACCTCAATCATCGCGGCCGGAGTAGTGATCCGAGTGGTTTTGTGCCGTCTCACGGAGAGCAGCTCCTTGTCACCAGTCACCAGGAACTCGGCTTGGCTCGCTTCAGCTAGCGCGAGCAGATAACTGTCCTTGGGGTCCGGCGCGACCGGACCGCCAGGCAGATCGCGACAATAAAAAGAGAAGTCCCGTAGGCCCGCTGCGAGCAGCTCGGCCGCGCTGGCGCGAAGTCTCGCCCGGAAAAACGGCCGGCTAGCGACATCGCGAACTTCCGCTATCAGCGGGTCGCAGGCGACCAGCGTAAACCTCTTGCGCTCCCAAGCGTCGAGAAGCCTTGCGGGCGTGCCCCGAGGCGACAGGAGCGCGGAGAGCAGGACGTTGGTGTCCAGTATCAGGCGCATGACGCGCGTTTAGCGCCGTTTCGCCCGCTCCCTGTAATGCTTCGCGCGCACGTCTTCGACGGCTTCGTCAATCATCCTCTGGAGTTCGTTCGGGGAAACGTCAGCGAAAGCCTTGCGGGCTTCGCGGACCGTCTGATGAAAGATGCGCCAACGGACCGCCTCCTCAATAAACTTCGAGAGGTCGCCCTTCTTCATGCCCTGGGAACCCAGGAAAGTGCGCAAGGCAAGATCGGCGTCTTTGGACCAGGTAATCGTCAGACGGGTGGTTTCTGGCGCGGACATGCATCCCTCGTCATATAAGCATACAACCGACTATCAGTATAGACGAGTGCGTTAAGCCGAGCCGCGACAGTAATGGAGCGGTTCCGCAGCTGCCCGCGTTTCAGTCACAAGCTTTGCGCGGGAGCCTGAACGAAGGAACTCAGAAACGACGTCCCTCGTCGATGAGGTCACGAACCGTGGCGCCGCCGAGGCTCTTGCCCTTGGCAAGCTCCCGAATCCGGGCCAACGCCTTGCGGCGTTCCTCTACCTGTGCGGCTGGCAACTCAGCGGCTTTATGAGTGACGACCTCGACGGCCTCGTCGTTCTGCAGCTCGCGGCCCAAGAGCCGCTCCACGGCAACCCGCTCTTCTGGCGCCAAATCCGTGGTTTTGTGGGCGTGCTGCATAGGGCCTCTCTTTTATGGTACTCAAGATGATTCCAAACCGGCGTTGGTCAGCCGCCGGCACGGTGGGTCCTGGGAGACCGCCTTTACTGCAGCTGTGACTTAGGCCTTTGTTAGGCGGCACCTTACCGGGCGGTTTGATGAAAACATCGTCAAGAATCTCAATCACGGCAAATGCCACGATGTGGAAGGCGTCTGCCCCCTCTAGGTGGAGCTTGGCCGTTGGAAGGTCCCGCTCATAGTCGTACGCAACCACGTACGATTCTGGACCGACGACATCCCAGTCAAACGCCCAATGAGCAAAGCCGTTGCGCAATAACCGAAACGTTCGGTCGTTGAGAAAAGCCCGCGCAGATTCAAGGAGCGGCCTTTTGCCACTGGCGAGTGGGGTTGCCAACGGCGAGTCTTCGCTCAGGACGAATCGGCCAACAGGGCCGTCGATAATTAGAAATGTCGGAATCCATCGGCCCAAGAACCAGCCGCGAGCCGCGATGCCTTTGAATTGCTCGGGGGCGTCCTGCCACTTAGCGCGCGCAGCCATGGCAATGAAGTGAAGAACATTTCGAAGGCTCGGCGAACGGCCGCGTGATTGGCGAGGTACCCGCGGAGTTCTCTGTCGAACCCTTCGTCCGCGAGCAGTGCCCGACATTCTTATTGGAGCTGCGAGAACGGTGCAGCCGAGGTTGCCCATGGTGACGCCGCTATTCGTCGCGAAAGCCGCAGAAATGCGGCCCGAAGCATCACGTCCTTCTCTGCCGTTGTCATGTTCCGGATGCTAAACCGATATTTCTTGCTCTGACAATCGGCCCACCCAATGAAGACCAATTTGACGTCTGACTAATCGCACAAGTCGGGTGGCAAACGCGTCCGCCCGGTTGCGGCGACCGTCGCACCTGCCGCGTTGGTGGCGCAGACAATAAAAAAGGCGAATCCAGGACTTGGTTCTCAAACGCTGGTCGGCTTCCTTGAGCGCTTGCCGCCGACCAGCGTTGGAGGGTTGATTGAATAGATGAGGACGAATAGCGCTATTGCTCCGCCCGCTCGAATATAGCTCTGAATGGACACGGAGATCAGCCCTGGTATTGCAGCGCCGACTCCGGCAGCCGCAATCGCGAGGATCACGCGAAACACGAACCATTGAGTGGGTGTTGGATCTTTGACGACGAACGCTATAAGGAGGAGAACAATGACAAAGACTACTCCGAAACCGAACGCGAGGGATGCATCATGGGACAACTCATCGCTTTTAGGCCCTACAGGCCCGCGCCCTTCTTGCGTTAGAGAATCAAGTCGGTAGACTTCGAACGTCCCACGCGGCGCCACCTCCGAATCGCGCTGGAGCGAACAGTCCTGTAGATCGCCCCTTGCATCGACAGAAGTTAGGCCGAGATCAGGAAAATCACTTTTGCGTAGCCTTTCAGTCCTACACACGTACCGCCCCGGCGTCAGCTCTAGCAGGCGGTCATTGTCGCCCGGGTGGTCGACTTTCGTCCAGCCACCTGCGCCGACCGCCACCCAGAAATGAGCGTTCGACTTCAATATGCTCGCGCCTCCCGATGTCGTCTCGCAACCTCGCACGTCGCGATCGCCGACCCAGCCGAGAGATCGATTCCCCTGTACGTCTACGTAGCACAATCGGACATTGTGCGCGTGACCCATATGCACCGAATCGGACGGCAATTTCGCTAACTTCCCACTTCTGTCGTATGACACCTCGTGCCAATTCGCTGCGTTTAGTGGGGGACTTAGCTGAAGGACAGTGGTCAGAGCGAGGCCAAAAATTCAACGTCCGAAAAGCCGATTTCGTAGGTTGGGTTCCAAGGTGTTTCTCCTTACGGATAGCGGGCATTATACACGATTTCCTGGATGAAGCGCGTTAACTGAGTTGAAATTTCTGAGCGCTCTCCTAGCTACGCCGGAACACCAACATGATACCCGGCAACTACACCCGCTTCAATACCCCAACTTCAACATCCCCTGATGCTCCCCGTTCACCGTCCCCTTGGTCAGCCACTCCAGCGACGCCTTGAACAGCAGCAGGTGATTCTTCTCCCACATGGCGTTGTGCGACGAGCACGCCAGATCCACGAACACTTTGTTCTTCGACCCCAGGTCGTTGTACAACTCGCGCACGCGGTCGGGGTTCACCTGCTTGTCGTGCGCGCCCGACACCATCAGGTACGGCGCCTGCATCTTCGCGGCCGCCGCCGCGTTCCAGCCCCACGTGGTGGTTTGCGGAGCGCGCCGCACGCCCGCGCTCCACGTGGCGCCCACCGGGTCCGATTCGAGCATCTTCGACCACACCGCGGCATGCGCCGCCGGTTCATACTGACCGGGGCAACCCACCTGGCGATCCCAATTGGCGGTGAACTCGGCTTCGGACTGCGTGTTGAACGTCGCGCCCTTGCCGGGGAGCTGCGCGGGCACGTCGCCGGAAGAATTGCGATTGTAGGCCGGAGCCAGCACGACCAGCGCGCGCACCTTTTCCGGATGCAGCACCGTGTACCCGCCGGAGCGCGGCCCGCCCAGCGACCACGCCAGCAGATTCAGCTTGTCCACGTGCCGAAGTTCGCGAACGTGGTCCACGACCGCCCCGATATCGTTCCAGTCCGACGCGATGGTGGTCAGTTGGTTGTTATAGCTCGGCCCGCAGGGCGCGGCCAGCAGCACCGGCACAAAGGCCGCCTGCTGATCTTTGGAGAGATTGCACGGATCGTCCATCGGCGACGGCCGGGTGGACCGTCCATAGCCGGTAGTGTCCATCGCGAACACGTCGAATCCGTTGTGCGCCAGAAATCCCATCCAACTGTAATCCGCGAACGGAACGTCGAACGCGACTTCAGCGGGCGTGCCCGCGCCATGGATGAACAGTGCGACGCGGTCGGTCAACGCGCCGCCGCGCAGCGCGGTCGAAGCCTGCACTACTTCGCGCACATAGATTTGCGAGGTCCGTCCGTCGATCACCGGAACGGTGGACTTCACCTTTACGTAATGATCGACAGTGAGCAGCCGCGCGGCATCGTCGGCGAGCAACGATGCGGCGAAGCCGATGGTTAGAGCGATGGGTGCGATTGCGTTGAGTTTGCGCATGATTTGAATACCTCGTCGATCAGAAACAGATCCGTCAACAGAGCCCGCAGGTGGATGGACGCGTTCAGATTGTCGATGAGCTGCGAGCTGATCACCGGCTGCGCCAGCACCAGCTTCATCGCGGCCAGCGTATCGCGAGCGTCCCGTTCAAGCACCTCTCGAAACGCTCCGTGCTCGGGACCCGACCCCGCCGCTTCATACTCCGCGGCCATGCCGGAGACTGCGTCGATGCCACGTTGTAGAAAGTCGCGTATGGCTCCGGACCGTCCGCCGCCGCTATCGCCCGTGAGTCCCTGGGCCGCGTAGGCCAGCATGAACTCGTAGCACTCCTCCATCACTGCGCAGCGGTCCATCAGGGTCTTCGACATGTCTCAAGAATGATATCATCCACTTCGATTAAGCGCCCGAGGCTCCGAAACCATACAGCACTTCCGGATTCCGCACGAGAATGCGGTTGCGAGTCGCGGCGTCCGGAGCCCACTCCGATAACAGATCGAACAGCACGGCGTCGTCCGGCTTGTGGCCGTCCGGCTCGCTCGGATGCGGCCAGTCGCTGCCCCATACCAATCGTTCCGGCGCGGCTTTGACGAAGTCTTGCGCGATTCTCGTCGCCTCGGGGTAGTGCGGCGGGCCAATTGTGCTGTTTGAATAAGCCCCCGAAAGTTTGACCCACGTTCGCCCCTTGTCGATGAGCCCGCGAATGATGGCATGCGACGGATGGTCGATCCCGGCAGTCCGCGGCGGCTGGCCCAGATGGTCGAACACGATCTGCGAAGGCAGGCGGCGCAGCAGGTCCCCGATCATGACGATCTGCTCGCCGGACAAATTGAACTGCACATGCCAGTTCATCATGGCCACCCGCTTCGCCAAAGGCTCGATCATGGCGAACGTCACCACTGCAGCTTGAGGATCGGTCAAGCTGAATCGAATTCCGCGCACACCAGCGTCGTGGTACGCCTCTAGTTCGCCATCCGTCACGGTCAGGTGCACAACAGCGACGCCTCTGGCGTTGGGCCGCAGTTGGACCAGCGCATCCAAGGTCGCGCGATTGTCGGTGGCGTAGTTGCGAGGCGTGACGATGACCACTCGCGAGGTTCCGATTCGCTGTTGCAGCAACCGGTACTGCGGTACCGCCGCATTTTGCGGAGGCACTCGCTTTTCCCCCGGGTTGGGGACGAGCGGAAAGCGAGCCGCGTCGTAAATGTGCATGTGGCAGTCGGCCGCACTGGCCGGAGCCTTCAGCTTTGGCTTCGCGGTGCCCGCCGAATTGGGGACAGCGGCGGCTTTCGAAAGTTGTGTCGCCGCCGCGGCCAAGATGCAATTGCGAACGAACGCGCGGCGTCCGATCACGTTTAGCGTTCCGGCTCCGGCGCCCAGCGTTCCGGGTCGTGATGTTCCAGGAAGTGGTCGCGCGTGATCGATCCCAGCACCATCGACCGCGTGATCGCCAGCTTCTCCGGGCGCAGCGCAAAGTAGATGTGGACCATGATCAGCGCGATCAAGCCAACGCCCGCCAACCCATGCAGCACGTACATCAGCCCCCACGTCATATCGCCGAATACGTACGGATTGCGCGTGAAAATGGGTGTGCGCACGCGCTTCATCATAAAGAGACCGGTCAGGGTCACGCTCAAACCCGCGAGCACGATCACCAAATGGTACATCTTGTTTTCGAGCGGATACTTGGCGAACTTGCGGGGCGCGGGAGCGGACTCTCCGGTAGCCCGCTTCCACCTGCGCAACGCGTCCTCGCGGTCAATCGCATCCGGCCAGATGGACCAGGGGTCCAGGAAAAACGTGGCGTGAATGATGTGGTAAATGATCGACGCCGTCAACACCAGGCCCGCGATCCAGTGATACGTGACCCAGGCGAACGGGTAGCCGACCTTCGGCAGGAATGCCGTGACTAGAAGCGCCAACATGGCCGCGGCCATGATCCAGTGAAACAGCCGCGCGGCCAAGGAATGCCGCGCGACAGTATCCGGAACCTTCACCGCGGCATCGGCGGCCACTTCTCCTTGAGCGGGTTCGGCATGGGCGGCGTGCTTGACCGCGACCTGATACCAGATCGCGTGCCCCATAAGGAACGCCAATCCCGCGATGGCCGAAACCCAGATCAGGAGAAACGAAATATGGACGGGCACCGTCTGACCCCACGGACTGGTGGCGAATTCTATGACGCCCATGTGGCCTCCTGCACTCCGCCGATGGCGCGCTTGACCAGATTCTTCATCAGCGGAATTTTGTAGCCGTTGTGCTTCAGAGGCTCAGCGCCCGCGACTGCGATCAGGCCGGCCATCGCGCCGGTGGCCGCGTCGGGAGCTTTTCCAACTACGGCGTCTTCGACGGCTTTCAAACGCAACGGCCGCGCGGACGCGCCGTTGAGCGCGATGCGGATACGCTCGATCTTGCCTCCGGTGACCACCATCGCCGAAGCTACGTTCATGATGGGGAAGTCCCACACGTTGCGGTCGCGGATTTTTTCGAAGTAAAACTTCGCGCCCGCCCAGGTGGCCGGAATGCGGATGGCGGTCAGCAAGTCGCCGGGCTTCAGCACCGTCATGTGCATGATGTCGATGGCTGGGCCGACGAAGTAGTCTTCGGCGTTCACTACACGCTCGCCGCTCTTGTTGCGGATCACCATCTGAGCTTCGAGCGCCACTAGCGCGGGCGCGGAATCCGAAGGGTTGACCGCGACGCAGCGGTCGGCCTGCAGAATGGCATGTTCGCGGTTGATGGCCGTGGGCGTATCGGCGAAGCAGATGTTGCCGCCCGCGCGATAGCATTTCCATCCGCTGCGGTAATACCAGCAGCGCGTGTCTTGCGAAATGTTGCCGCCGAGCGTGCCCTGGTTGCGGATCTGCGGCGACGCGGCTAGCTCGGCGCCCTCGGCTAGGAGGCCGTACTTTTCGCGCACCACGGGATGGCGCACGACCTCGGTCAGCGTGGTCATGGCTCCGATCGCCAGGCCGCCGTTGAGTTCGCGGATGCCGGAGAGTTCTTTGCACTGGCTGAGGTCAACGACTACCTTGGGCTTTTTTATGCGGTCCTTCAGCCAGTCGAAGCTGTCTAGGCCTCCGGCCAGCACCCACGCGTCGCTTCCGTATTGGTCGAGTAACCCGACCGCATCCTGAGCCGTCGCCGGCTGAAAGAGTTCGAACGCCGGCATAATGTCACGAATGATCGCCATGGGGGGTCTCCTTTCGTACTGGGTTTGCGGCAGCCGGCCGTGCGTCGGCACGAGTGCCGACGTGGCAAACTAAAGTTCGCTCCACGTGGCAAACTAAAGCGCGCTCCACGGGTCCCATCCTCATATGTGGGCCGTTAAGCCGTCCTGCATGGGCCGGCCGGCTTCGAGCGATGCCAGAATTGTGTCCAGGTTGACCGGAGCGCGCCGGAAAATTTCATCTCCCAGAGCGTCGGAAAGTGCGTTCAGAATGGCGCAGCAGCCTGCGCCCACCGGGGGCTCGCCGATGCCGCGAGCGCCTATCGGCGTCTCGGGATCGGGAATGTCCAGCGCGTCCCACTTCATGTTGACCGGGACATCCAGAATCGTGGGCGGTTTGTTCTGATAGAAACGTTTCGCCAGCGGCAGGCCGTAGTGCTGATCGTAGACCCACTTCTGCCCCAGAGCGTGGCCGATGCCTAGCGTTGAGCGGCCGAGCACTTGCCCGCCCAAGGAGCGCGGGTGAATCACCGTGCCGACGTCGGCGATCGCGGTGTAATCGACGATCGTGTATTTGCCGGTTTCGAGATCGACCTCGACTTCGGCGAACGCCGCGACGAAAGAGTGCGTCGCGCCATCGCGAGGCCAGGTATCCTTGGCTACCGCGAGTAGTCCTTGCCCGGCAAGTTGCGTCATCGAGGCCGCGGTGAACTTGTTCACGTCCTTCGGAGCCTCATGACCGTCGTAGACGCCGCCTAGTTCGATGGCTCGTTTGGCGGCCTGCGCGAAGCTCAGGCCCGCGCCACCGCCCTTGCGGAAGACGCGTTCGCGGGCCACCTCGTAATCCTCAGGCTTGCCGCCCAAATCTTTCGCGGCGATCTCCTGAAGTTTCTTCTTGGCGTCCTGGACAGCCATATACGACGCGCGCGTCATGGCATGAGTGGTCTGGCTGCCTCCGGACGGCGCGCTATTCGGAAGGCCGAGAGCGGTACTGCCCCAGACGATGTCGACCTTCTCCCACGGAAACTCGAGCACTTCCGCGACCACGCGATGGGCGTCGCTGACGCACTCGGTTCCCAAATTACCGATGCCGGATTGAACCGTGATGCGGCCGTCGGGCTTGATGATGAACATGCTGTCGAACCCGATGGAGCCGCCGACGAAGCAACTGGTGGCGACGCCGATGCCGCGGGCTTTGGTGCCGCTGCGCTTCACCTGCACTTTGCGCTTGTCCCACTCGAACAGCTTCTCGCCGCGGTCGAGCGCTTCCTTCACGTAGCAACTGGTGATGTATGCCCGCTTGCCGTTCGCCGCGGGAGGGCCGATGGGCGCTTTGCCTTCGGGAGCGTTGACGCGGTGAATTTGCACCTGATCGATGCCCAGCTTCCTAGAAGCCTTGGCCAGGATCGGTTCCATGAGCGTAATACCCTGGAATCCGCCCGGCTGGCTCTGCGAAAGCCGCGGCGGCGTGTTGGTCAGCACCGAGATGCCGCGCCAGCGCATGGCCGGCGGCTGGTACATCAACGAAACCATGCGGCCGGCATTGTTGGTATCGCCTTGCGGATCGTACGGGCCGTTGTCCAGCAATACGAACATGTCGATGGCCGTGATCTTGCCATCTTTCGTGAATCCGACTTTGAGGCGGCCGTGGCTGCTGGGCCGGGCTCGGCCGATATAGTGCTCTTCTTCGCGGCTGACGCGCATCATGACCGGCGCGCCGGTTTTCTTCGAGAGCAGGGCCGGGATGATGGCCGAGATCGCACTGGTGATTTTGCTGCCGAAACCTCCGCCGGTGTACTCGCTGATCACCACTACCTTGCTGGTGTCCGGAAATCCTTTGTCGTCGAGTAGGCCCAGCCAGCGCGCGATGGCGGGCGAGGTCTGCTGCGTGCTCTGCGTCGAGCAGTGCACGAACACCTTGCCGTTTTCCCAATACGCCATGGCCGTGCGCGTCTCCAGCGTCTGATGGCTGGTATTCGGCGTGACGAAGGTCTCGTCGAGCACCAGGTCGGCGCTCTTGAGGCCCGCTTCCACATCGCCCCAGCCCCATTCGTCGCTCTGCGGCGCGACGTCCTTGGCGCTCATGCTGTCCGGCCGAAGCTTGCCCATGGGGAGCTTGCCGTCCTTGGCGTCCGCGAAGTCGGCTTCAGTCCATTTCACCTCTTTGAGCTGCGGCGGGGGCGCTTGCTGACCTTGAGGAGTTGGCACGCGGACCCAGACGTTGCCTTCGACGCGAGCGTTGGCTCCGCCGGGCCGCAGGCTCTCCAGAGGATCGACCACGTGCGGGAGCCGCTCGAAGTCGATGTAGATTTTCTCGATGGCTTCGGCGCACGTTAATTCATCCACGGCGCAGACGGCGAGTATGGGCTCGCCCTGATACACCGGCTCACCGGCGAGTCCGCGTTCTCCGAGCGGATTGGCCGGAATCCGCGCTCCCAAGTCGGTCAACGAATCGGCCACCTTGGGCATGTCGTCGGGGGTCAGGATGGCTTTGACGCCGGGCATCTTCAGAGCTTCGCTGGCATCGATCTTGCGGATGCGCGCGTGCGGCATGGGGCTCAGAACGAGCTTGGCGAAGAGCATGCCCTCGGCGCGATAGTCCTCGGCGTACTTGGCGCGGCCGGTTACTTTGGCTACCAGGTCGGGAGTGACGTAGTTCTTCCCGATCAGTTTGTACGGAGGATGAGTGGGGAGCTTGTCAAGTTTTGGATCAGGCATGGTCCACCTTCCGCAGGAGTTCGGCCCCACGCATCATTGCCGTGAGGATCTTGTCATAGTCCTGGCAGCGGCACAGGTTGCCGGAGATGCCGTGGGCCAATTGCTCGCGCGTGGGGTTGGGGTTGGTTTTGAGGAACCCTACGGTGGCCATGGTGAATCCGGGCATACAGAAAGCGCACTGGAAGCCTTGCTCTTCGACGATGCCTTGCTGCACGGGGTGAAGCTTGCCGTCAGCGCTGGCTAAGCCCTCGATGGTGACGATGTTCTTGTTCCTCGCGGTTTGCGTGAGGATGGAACACGAGTAGTGCGGCACGTCGTCGATCAGCACCGTGCACGCGCCGCATTCCGAGCGGTCGCATCCGATCTTGGTGCCGGTAAGGCCGAGTTTGTAGCGCAGCGTCATGGCTAACGTTTCCTGCTTCATGACGTCCACCCGCCGTTGCTGGCCGTTGACGGTGAGCGTTACCAGTCGCTCCACCGATCCGGGAGCGGATTGCTGGGCGCGCACCGCGACGGAGCGGAACAGGTACGCTCCCGAGGAAACGGCGCCCGCCGCGATCACGCCCTTAATAAGGTCGCGCCGGGAGTAGCCCTGTGGGGCGGCTCCGGTGTTATTTTCTTCTGCCATATGTGATCACCTCACGCTTGGCTGTGGTTCGGAGAACCGGGAAATATTATATACCCACTGGCAAGCCGGAGAACAGGGGGGTGGCTGTGGAGCACGTACTCGTACGTGCCACGTCGGCAATCTTGCCGACGCCCGGCGGGGACCCGCGTCAATCCCCGAGAGTTTCCCAGCCAAGTGGCGCGGGAGCGGGCGGCGGACGTGCGGTCGCGATTGGGCGTTTAAAAGCCCGGCTTGTGGAGCGAGCTTTAGCTTGCAACGGAGGCTTCAGCCTCCGTTCGGTTCGAGTGACACGTCGGCACGGGGACTGAAGTCCCCGTTGCAGGCTGAAGAGCCCGCTCCACGGTTCACGTGCAAGATTACGGGGCGATGCCGGCGCTCACTTCGGCGCGAATTTTCGCTGCGTCGCCGGGGGTGATCCAGCCATCTTTGACGGACTTGTCCACGGACTCGCGCACTTTCCTCGCGTAGTCCGCGTAACTGCCGTACTGCACTTCGAGGCGCGACCAGGCTAGCGCATTGGCATGGCCCAGTTCCGCGCAGGCTCCGGGACCAATGCTGTTCTGCGTGTAATTCACTACCGGATCGTCAACCCAAAAAGTCCGCACGCCGCCCAGCGCGCCGCCGAACAGATCTTGGTTTACGGTCGCCTTGGGTGTATCCGGGTCCTTGATCTGGATGCGATCGGCGTGCGGCGGAGCCACTCCCTTGCGCACCCAGTTGTCCAACTGGTTCAGCACCGCGTGATAGATCGCCGGCATCAGCGGATACTGGATCAACTGAATCTCCGGAGTGCAGCGCGCGGTGAACGGAAACTCGGGCGTGCCTTGGGCGTTGCCGGCTGCCGTCGCGTCGGCCATTGAGGCCAGCGAATAATAGTTGTACTTGTCCAGATGGCTGCCGCCGGAAACTTCGTACCAACGGAACCGGTCGTTGGGATCGTCGCTGTCGGGCCGCCGCGCGTTGAACGCTCCCAACACCTCGCCTTGCGCGAGAACCGCTATCACCGGCACGCCGGCGTTCTTGATCTGATGGCGCGGATCGCTTCTTGGCAAGTTGGCCGCGCAGGAGTTGAGCCGTCCGATGCCGTTGGGTTGCTTGGACAGGAAACCGTCGTAGACGAACTTGCCTCCGGCGAGCTTGGCCTGCGGATGAATCGCGTTGATGTAGGTCACCACGTCGCCGCCTTGCGTCGTCATATAGACGGCCTGCGCGCGATAGCCGCCGAAGGGTTGGCCCGCGTCGTTGCTCTTGATCAGCGCGCCGACCTGGCTGTAGACGTCCCACTTCAGTCCGTCCTCGACATCCGGCGCGGGCTGTCCGTTGGGGCAATTGCCGCGCGTGGGGTTCGCGTAGGAAAGCGGCGCGTAACGCTTCGCGTCGAAGATCTTGAGCCCCGGGAGCCCGCCCGGCGGAGTGATCGCGACCCAGCCGTCGCCGCGGGCCATGATTTCGTCGCCCAGCCAGCCCCACATCATGTCCCAATCGAAGCGCCGCGCGGTGTTGGGAAGTTCCACCATCACCGACCCGCTGAACTTGGCCGGATCCTTGGGACGCCGCACGCGGATGCGCGTGGTGTAGGGAGCATTGGGGGTCTTGACCGCGAGCTTGCCGTCGGCGCCCCAATCGTACACGTTAGCCGTGCCGGAGACAAAATATTCTTCCTCGACGTAGCCGGACTTCGACAGATCGAGCGGCACCAGATAACGGTCCGCCGTCATCAGCGCGATGGCGTCGGGCGGGCTCTTGGACAGCTCGGGCACAAAGTGCGTGATGGGCACCAACGTGGCCTTCGGAACCGGAGTCGTCTGGCCGGAGGCGCACGAAGCGGCGGCCACGAGCATGGCAGCCACGTACCATCCAGTGCTACTCAAAATGCGAGTCATGATATTTCTCCTTGGAACTTTGCGCGCGCCTTACGGAGCCGGCGCGGTCAGCGGTTGCGGCGATCCGCGATGGCAGGTGTAGCATCGGACGTGCACCTTGCCGTCGCCGAACCTGTCGTTGATCTCGCGGCTCATGGTCAGCATCATGCGAGCCGTGTTCTTCTGTGGTTTGTCGTCGCTATCGAAGGCCCCCTGCACGTGGCAGAAGGTGCATTGCACGCCCAGTGCCTGCGTGAACACGTCCATCGACACCCGGAAATTATCGGGCGCCAGGATTTTGAGATTTTTAGGCGCCGCTTTGGCTTTCTGTTTGCCGTCGCCGCCAGGCTGTTGCGCGAGCAGGGCGAGAGCGGCCAACGCGGCCGCGGCCGTAATCGACAGGACAATCCGCATGGGGAGTATTGTACACCCGAGCGGGTCCTGGTAGCGGGTCAGTTTCCGATGTGCCAACGACACCCCTGAATGGACGTAACCAGATTGTCGGAAGGGGTCGCGGCCCTGGCGCGGCGAGATGGAGGTGTACCTCCGTTCGAGCGCTGGAAAAAACGCGGTCTCTACCCAAAGGCGAGGGACACTTCGAGCGAGGCGCCGCAATTCCTGGAGCTTCAAAGAACATTTACCACCCGGCACTCGGAAGTAACGTCTGTGCACTCTTTTCAATCGCCACAACCGACGAATTTCCGCGCGCTGAATTTATTCAGGGGCCCCTTTTAACCGTGCTTCATGACCCAGATCACGTACTGGAGTCTCCGTTTATTACGCAGAGCTGACAACTGCGGCTGGTCTTAACTTGGGACAGCGCACGCCCACCGCACGACCAGACGCCAGAGGAGAGCCATGGATCCCCGCGCTGGTGGCTGCCGCCCCAGTGGATGGACCGCAGCACTTACCGCACCTCTAATTTACACGCGGGCGCGAAGGATTTACGGGTGCGTGGTCGGTAAGTGTCTCAAGACTCGGCAGAAGTGGTCCGGAAATGGTCTGTGATTCCGGAATGCGCGGCGCCGGATTGGCAGTCCGGCACAACGAAGGGCCGTGGCTTTGGATTTCGACTATCGCCGATCTATTCAGCGGGAAGAAACCGGAGATCTTTGGGCTGATCCTGCAACCTTCAGGAGGCCCGAAGGAGGCGGAGGGTGGCGAGCAGAACGAATTGCCGTTTTAGTTGCGGCACTGTGGGGTGCGGCGAGACAAGTGTCGGCACGAGTGCCGACATGGCACGCACGAGTGCGCGCTCCACGACGGCTCCCAGTTCAATATTTGCCGCAGTCTGGTGTATACTCGCAACGGTTGTTTATGCGCGCCCTTACCTTTTGGCTTGTATGTGGGTCCTTTTTGTGTGTACCCCTGGCGATGGCCCAGTGGGTTAGCTATCCGACTCCGGGCATTCCGCGTACTAAGGACGGCAAGCCGAACCTTGCGGCTCCCGCTCCGCGGACGCGCGAGGGCAAGCCGGATCTGTCGGGGATTTGGACCGTGCCCACCGGCAAGTATCTGGAGAATCTCGGGGCGGACGGCGTCGAAATTTCGATGACGCCCTGGGCGGCGAAGCTGTTCCAGGAGCGGCAGGACAACTTCGCCAAGGATCGGCCCAGCGGACGGTGTCTGCCGCATAGCGTGACGGATTTCGACGCGCACTTTCAGCCTAAGAAGATCATTCAGACGCTGGCGTGATCGTGATGCTGTTTGAGAGTTATCACTCTTATCGCCAGATCTTCACGGACGGGCGGCCGCTGCCGGCGCGGCTGGATCCCGCGTGGTTCGGGTACTCGGTGGGGAAATGGGAAGGTGACACGCTGGTGGTGGATACTACGGGAGTCAGCGAGGAGACGTGGCTGGACGATTCCGGGCACCCGCACAGCGATGCCCTGCACATTATCGAGCGCTTCCGGCGGCGCGATTTCGGGCACCTGCAGGTCCAGGTGACCATCGACGATCCGAAAGCTTATTTGAAGCCGTGGACGGCGACTATTGGTTGGGAGTACTTTCCGGATACTGAATTGCTGGATTGGGTTTGCGATAACAATAAGGACCCTGAGCACCTGGTTGGGAAATAGCTTCAGGGCGCGCCTTACAAAAACCGGGTTAGGGTGGAACGCCAGGACCAGCACGCTCACTCTCGAACAGGATAGGGCGAGCGGACGAGCATGTGTCGGCACGAGTGCCGACATGGCACGCATGAGTGCGTGCTCCACGGCTAGGCTTTTTGCAGTAACGGGCGGAACTCCAGCACGTTCTTGACCGTCTCGATCGAGAAGATTTTGTCGATCAGTTTTTGTGTCGTGGCTGCGCCCAGGACGGGCGTGATCAGGTCGCGGGCCTTGGCGATGATCTCCTCGCGGGTCATGGGGTTTTCGTAGGTGCCGCGCACGGCTTCGATGCGCTCTTTGAACATCTTGCCATCCGTTAGCGTTACCTCGACCACGGCTACTCGCTTGGGCATCAGGGCTTCCAATTCCTTGTCGTGCACCAGTTGCACTTTGGCGCGCTGGGCCAGGATGGCGGGGTCTTTCATGCGCGGCTGGTCGTGGGCCGATTTGAAGGATGCCGTACCGTCCAGCAGCATTACGGCCAGCATGTGCTGGATACAAATGTCGGGGATTTCGCGATTGTCGACGATGCTGGCTTCGCCGTCGGCCACTCGGGCGACGATTTGCTTGACCTGCGCCGCAGTGAAGCGATTTTTCTGCATCAGATTCTGGAGCGCGTCCAAAGGCGCCTGGATGGGCGAGCCTACGGTCCATTTCTTTACGTTGGTGCGGAGGATCTCGTAGCGCTCGCCGAGCTTGTCCGCCACCATCGAGGGACTGTTCATCGGCCCGAAGGCGTCGAAGAAATTGTCCGCGCCTGTCAGGACGTCGTCTACGCCGGTTCCGCCCGCTTGAACGAGCAACGCCGCGGTGACGCCGTTGCGGGCGCCCATGCCGGCGAAGTCGAAGGCTTTCTCGATGTGATCGGTGTCACGCTGCCAGGAGGCGAGACCTGAAGCCTCCTGGGCCGCGTAGGACAGGGTCCAGCGCATCTGCTGCGCGGTGAGCTTCAGGGCGCAGGCCGCCGCTGCCGCCGCGCAAAAGTTAGTGGCGATGGCGTGGGTGCTGCGATGGGTGGCATCCATGTACTGCAGCTTGCCTAGCGTGGCCGTGAATCTGGTGCCGATGTCGTAACCCAGCGCTACGGCTCGTGCGAAGCGGTTGCCGTCGATGCCGGTTTTTTCGCCGCAGGCCAGTGCGGCGGGGATGGTCGCGCAGCCGGGGTGGGATTGGGAGAGCGGATGGGTGTCGTCGGTTTCATCGGAATGCGCTAGCAGGCCGTTGGCTAGGGCGGCTTCGATGGGTCCGCACAGGACGTTCGAGCCGGCTACCGTCGCGACTTTTTCGCCGCCGTAGGCGCGGGCGAACTGGATGGCGAAGCGGCCGGGCGGCAACTCGGAGCCGGAGATCATCGCGGCGAAGGCGTCCAGGATCATTTGCTTCGTTTTTTCGACCACGGCGTCGGGGAGTTTGCGGTCGCCGGCGGCGGCCATGTAGTTGCTGAGCGTGGTCATCATGGGGCTGATGACGCCGGCCGCGGAGGACCGGCCGGGTAGCGCTGCCGAGGCCAGGAGGCCGCCTGCGGATTGGAGGGCTCGCCGGCGGGTGATGGCGCGGGTTGCTGGTGATGCGACTGGTTTCATGGTTTCCTCCAATTACGGGGCGGTTGCTCGACTGATTGTATCCCAGCCGTGAGGGGCGCTCTGCGGGAGGGCGATTCGCTGGTTGATCGGCCACGCGTGGGCACGAGTGCGTGCTCCACAAGAATGTTGCCGCGATGTGGTAGCTTCAACGAAGCTGGCCGGCCTCGCGTCGGCACGAGTGCCGACGTGGCACGCACGAGTGCGTGCTCCACGGCTTACATGTGACTAAAGAAAGAGGGTTGACTACATGATGAATCGAAGTTTCGCTCTGTTCGCGGTTGTAGTAATTTCCGGGGCCGGTGTTCTCCACGCGCAGGACGCCAACCCTATCAGCGCCAATATGAAGCAATCCTGGAACAACGTGAAAGGACTGCTGCAACGGACGGCAGAGAAGATGCCGGAGGAGAACTACGGGTTTAAGCCTACTCCGGAGATGCAGAGTTTCGGCCAGCGCGTGGGGCATGTGATTTCGTTCAATATGCGCGGCTGCTCGACCGTGCAGGGCGAAGTGAAGAACCTGCAGATCCCGCCTACGGCCAGCAAGGCCGACATCCTCGCGGCGATGAAGCAGGCTGATGAGGTGTGCGACGCTGTGTTCAATTCGCTGACCGATGCGGAGGCCGCTAAGATGGTCAATGCGGGGCGGGGGGCGCAGCGGCAGAAGCTGGCTGTGCTGCAGGGGCTCGTGCTGGAACATTCGCAGGAGGTGTACGGGTATATGGCGGTTTATTTGCGGCTGAAGGGGATCGTGCCGCCTTCTAGACCATTTTCTGAGTATTTATAGACCATAGCCGCAGTGGCGAAAATGGGCTGTTGCGTGTTCTGAATTCACCGCAGTAAGGGCCGCGGCCACGGCATGCTCCAGCAATTCCAGTTGGCGGATCTTCCAAGCTCGCAACCTTTGCTTGACCTGGAACCAACACTTTTCGATGGGGTTGAAGTCCGGGGAATACGGCGGC
>Ga0209517_10004891_pt1 | contig 17347 bp, 15 predicted proteins | sample PeaSoiMetSII2010_FD_187695 | JGI IMG/M metagenome (GOLD analysis project Ga0209517, IMG submission 187695) | Peat soil microbial communities from Weissenstadt, Germany - SII-2010 (SPAdes) (version 2) | ecosystem: Environmental > Terrestrial > Soil > Wetlands > Peat | place: Germany...
CGGCATCGCGACGGGCGGCGGCCGCCAGCACCTGCAAGTAGCTGCCGCCCACCACGAGCACCACGAGTTCCCGCGAGTTGCGATAATTCCAGGTCGCAGCCTCCAGATTGTGCGATTCCTGGCGGATACGCTCCAGAGCGTGAAAATCGAGCACCGGCGCCGTGAGGAAGGCGCGCGCGTCAAACAGGCCGAACGGTCCCACAATCGACGGCAGACCAGGAATCGTACCCGGCTTCAATCCAAACGCAGCGAGACTTACTTGCTCCGCTGTTTCCGAGATGCGGGTGTTGAGGTTGGGCAGCATCTCGCTGAGCGCTTTCCAGCGAGCGCCGCGCGCGGCTTGCGTCTGGTCGGAGGAGAGCAGCAGTCCGAGGTTGTAGCGCAGACCGCGCTGGATGGCCTCGAGCATCGAGAGCTTCAGCACGCCCGGCGTCGTCGGTCCCGAGGGCACGCCTCCCAGAAACGGATTCTGCTGCCCGGAGGCTGAAGACAATGGCGGCGCGCTGGTGCCCGTCTGCACCTGCGGGAGGGGCTGGGTGAATCCAGTGCCTTGCGCGACCGCCCCAGCGGGAAACAGTAGGCTGACGCTGACGAGCAGGCATCTCGACGTTGCTGACCGCAGCCGGGGTTGACGTGCGAGCACAGAATTTGGATGCGTGCGAGCCGGGAGACGGCGCAGAGGTTTGCGTAATGGTGGTGTCCCTGCGGGACTCACTCCTCTTTATGCCGGTGACCCGGCACTTACGTGCCGGGCTTTCCTATACCGCGCCTTCGGCGCTGCGTGTTCATCACCGGATGACCCGATCTCCCGATCACCCGATTTCCCGATCCGCGCTTACCCGATGGCCGTAGTCACTCCCGTCACCGCGCCCTGCTTGACCGCCATCAGCTCGGCGGCTTTCTGCGCGATGTGCTCGGCGCTGACCTCGAACTCCTTGATCAACTCCCACGGATATCCGGATTCGCCGAAGCGGTCTTTCACCCCGATGGCGCCGGTGATCACCGGGACGCCGTAGAGCTCGGGGCTCTCGGTCAGGATGCCGCTCACGCGCCAGGCCAGGGCGCCGATCTGGTGCTCCTCCGCGGTAACGATGGCGCCGGTCTCTTTGCCGGCGCGCAGGATGGCAGCCGTGTCGATGGGTTTCAGCGTGTGCAGATTGATCACGCGCGTCTCGTATCCGAACTCCTGCTTCAGGATCCAGGCGGCGCGCATGGCTTCCGGCACCATCGGCCCGCAGGCGATGATGCTTACATCCTCATGCTCGTTCGAGTACTCGTCGGCCAGCACCGTCTCGAAGGCGTCGATGAAGTTCTCCGTCTCGTGGCGGAGGCGGATGACGTTGGCTTTGCCGAAGACAAACGGGGTCGCCTCGGTGGTGACGATGGGCGTAGCCTCGCGCGCGAAGCGGAGGAACTTCGGCCCCGGCTGTTTCAGCAGCAGGTACGTGGTGGCCTTGCGCGTTTCTACCGCGTCGCAGGGCACCACGACTTGCATGTTGGGCAGACCGAGGACATTGAACAGGTCTTCGAGCGCCTGGTGGGTGGCGCCGTCCGGGCCGACGGAAACGCCGCCGTGCGCCCCCGCCACCAGCACGTTGAAGTCGCCGTAGCAGACCGAGACCCGCAACTGGTCGAGATTGCGCGACGCCGCGAATGTTCCGTACGTCCCGAAGACCGGCAGCTTACCTTCGCGTGCCAGCCCTGCGGCGGCCGCCGTCGCTGACTGCTCGGCGATCCCCATGCTGATCCAGCGGTCTTTGCGCGCGGGCTTGCCGGCGTAGAACTCGCTGATGGTGATGGAGCCGGAGATGTCCAGCCCGAGGCAGACCACGCGCTTGTCATCGCCGTTCTCGGCCAGCGACTGCCCAAAGCCCATGCGCGTGGGCTTCATCGTGGCTTTCATTCGGGAGCCGCTGTTCCACCAGTAATTGCGGCTGAACCTGGGCAGCTTGGCATCGAGCGTGCGGTCCACTTCCGCTTGGAACTGTTTGGCCTTCTCCAGCAGGCGGGCGTAGGGGATCTGTTTGTCGAGTCCGAGTTCCTGCAGGCCCTTGATCATTTCATCGACGCTGGGCACTTTGCCGTGCCAGCCGGCGACGTTCTCCATGAAGCTGACGCCCTTGCCCTTCACGGTTTCGGCCAGGATCACCGTGGGCTTGCCCACGGTCGTGCGCGCCTTCTCCAGCGTTTCCACGACCTGCTGCATGTCATGACCATCGCAGCTCAACACTTCCCATCCGAAGGCGCGGTATTTCTTGTCGAGCGGCTCGATGTTCATGACGTCCTGCACGCGGCCGTCAATCTGCAGTCCGTTCTTGTCCACGATGCCGATCAGGTTGTCGAGCTTGTAGTGGGCGGCTTCCATGGCAGCTTCCCAGATGGAGCCTTCCTGCTGCTCGCCGTCCCCCATGATGCAGAACACCTTGTGCGGCTTGCCGGCGAGCTTGCCCGCGAGCGCCGTGCCCACAGCCACGCTCAGGCCCTGGCCGAGCGAGCCCGACGACACCTCCACCCCCGGTACCTTTAGCCAGTGTGGATGTCCCTGGTAGGGCGAGCCCAGTTTGCGCAGCGTGACCACGTCTTCCGGCTTGTGATATCCGGCGAAGGCCAGCCCGAGATAAAGTGCCGGCGCCTTGTGTCCCGCCGACCAAATGATGCGGTCGCGATCTTCCCAATTCGCGTGCTTGGGATCGTGGTTGGCGACTTTGAGATAGAGCGCGGCGGTGATGTCCATGATGGAAAGCGTCCCGCCGGCGTGTCCGGATGCGGCCGCGGCCAGCACCACCAGGTCGTAACCGCGCATCAGGTTGGCCGCCTGTTGCAGTTCTTCGACGGAGTAGTCCCGGATCACCTTCCCGGTCTTGGAATCAATGAGTGCCATGGCGTCCTCACAGGCTTCCACCCTTGACTGGCAGGGCAGCCCCAAAACGCTTTATCGTATGGCAGGAAGCCTGCGTGCCTCAGTGAGTTCAGTCACAGCGGGGGGTGATGAAGGAAATGGGAAGTCGAAAGTGGGAAGTTTAGTCCCCGCTTGCATGCGGGTGTATATTGTTGAGGATTCAAGGTCGACGGCTGTTCAGGCCAGCGCGGATTAAAGCCTGACGCACAGGTTTCGCCACTTCGCCGTTGGCAGCTCCCGCTGGAATGCCCCGGTCGGCCCCGGAGACCCAAAGTAGACCAGGAAAGCTAGTAGCCGTGGCTGGGTCCGGGCCGACTTGTGAGTGCGAAGCAGACGGCCCGAATCCCCGAGTAATAAGACTCGGGGGCGGGTTTATAGAATCTACGTGCAGCCAGCGTTTCTGGCTTGTGAAGTCCCATACGGATTAGGAGGTCGTGATGAAGTTCCCCCGTCTGACAGGTAAGTTTGCAGGAAAAGCTTTCGTAATGGCTCTGCTGTTGGTGCCCGCACTCATGTGGGGGCAGGAAAAGAACAAGAACGCTCCGGCGAGCAAGCCTGCACCGGCGCAGCAACGGCAGCCCACGATGGGGCAACACACAACCACCGCGCCATCGCGGTCAGCTGCACCATCGCGGCCGGCGGCTGCGCCATCGCGTCCGGCCACAAGCTCCCGGCCGAGCACGAGTACCTCGACGCGACCGAGCACGAGTACCTCGACGCGACCGAGCACGAGTACCTCGACGCGACCGAGCACGAGTACCTCGACGCGACCGAGTACGACCCCATCGACCCGTCCGGGGACGACCACCGGCACGCGACCGAGTACGACCCCATCGACCCGTCCGGGGACGGCCACCGGCACGCGACCGAGTACGACCCCATCGACCCGTCCGGGGACGACCACCGGCACGCGACCGAGCACGACCCCATCGACCCGTCCGGGGACGACCACCGGCACGCGACCGAGCACGAGTACCTCGACGCGCCCGAGCACGACTACCCCCACGCGGCCGGGGACCACGACCCGACCGACGCCCACGCATGCGCCTGCGCCGCGGCCCCCAAACCGAGTCATCGGAGGTCACACCGTCTCCTACCGTCCGGGCGGGCGGGTTGGGACGATCCACACTGCGCACGGAGCCACCATCTACCATGGACCGCATGGGGGACGCGTAGCGGTGCGCGAGCACGGCGGTGTCCGCACCGTCAGCATGGGACGGCATGGCGGCTACGTCGAGCACGCCTATCGCGGCGGTTGGCATGGTCACGAGTACCGAGTGCGGTCCTACTGGGTGGGCGGACACCGCTATGCCGTCGCCTACCGTGCCTACTACTGGGGCGGCCGGCCTTACTACTGGTATGCGCCGGGCTTTTACTACCGGCCCGGTTTTTACGGATGGGCGTATAACCCGTGGGCCGTCCCGGTGGTTTACGCCTGGGGTTGGGGCGGTGCTCCCTGGTTTGGCTTCTACGGGGGCTACTTCACTCCGTATCCGGTGTACGCCAGCGCCAATCTGTGGCTGACGGATTACATCCTGGCCGAGAACCTGCGCCTGGCCTACGAGGCCCAGCAGGACGCGGCCGCTGCAGCCGGACCCCCAGACGCCCAACAACGTCCGCTCTCGCCGGAGGCGAAGGCGCTCATCGCCCAGGAAGTAAGGGAGCAGTTGGCAGCCGAGCGGCAAGCGGCTGCCGGGCAAGCGAACCAACCGGCCGGAGGGGCCCCGGTACCGGAATCTACCAATCAGGCGCCGCCGGCGCTCGATCCCACGCAGCGTGTTTTCATCGTCGACAGCAACCTGGACATCACCACGGCTGACGGCGGGGAATGCGGAGTTACCCCCGGGGACATCCTGCTGCGCACCGGCGACACCCTGGTCGACGGCGCCAAGGTGGGAGTGAGCGTGCAAAGCAGCAAGAACGGTGACTGCGACCCCGGCTCCAACGGCAACGTGGAAGTGGCCGATCTGCAGGAGATGCACAACCACTTCCGCGAGCAGATGGACGCCGGACTCAAGCAACTCGCCGACAACCAGGGCAAGAATGGTCTGCCCGCCGCACCCGACACCGGCACCGTCGCGTCCAACGACGTGCCTCCGGCTGAGCCTGACAGTGACGTGCAAGCTCAGGTGCAGGGCCTGCAGAGCGAAGCCGACCAGGCCGAGAAAGACGTCAACCAGCCGGCCTCCGGCCGAGGAGGGACAAAGTAGGATTGCCGCAAGACCGCCGGATCGCCGGGACCATCCTGGCGATCCGGCCAGTTCGGCCCCGCACACCATATTCTCGCCGGAGGACCTCCCATGCGGCCCAGAGGCGATGTCCTGATCCGCGTCCTCAGCTTGCTGATCGGCTGGGTTCTGCCCTGGCCGGCGGCCTTCGCGCAAACTCCTCCTCCAGCTTCGCTCGAGCAACAGCTCCGGACGGACTACAAACTGGTGAAGACGGCGTCAGACGCTGGCGGCCTGAGCGTGGTACAGCCAGGCACCGTGCTGGTGGTTCAGAAGGGAGGCATCCTCGGGGTGGTGCACACCAACGTTATCATGTGCAGTGCCAAGTACCAGGACGGCAGCCTCAAAGCTCCGGGTGGCTTCTGCGCGGCCATGATCAAGGACAAGTCCCGGTTTCTCAATGTAGGCGAGAAGGTTTATCCGTCTAGGATCGATTTCAACGTAGCCAAAGAGAGAATTTCGCTGCAGATCGTCGAATGTGACTCGTGCAACGGAGTGAGTGAGCCCTCGTTCTTGAAATCCCAGGTTGACTTCCAGTTCGGCAAGGGCTATCTGGAGAAGGCCAGTATCGGAGAAATCGAAGACACCATCAGCCAGGTGCTGCCTTTTGAGGCCGGCGGAGAGGAGCAGGCGCCCCAGGCTCAGGGCCAGCCGGCGGCGCCAGGTCAACCCGGCGATGCGCCCCCGGCGCAACCTTGCACCGTCGAGGTGGGACAGACTCCGGAGCAGGTGGTGGGATGTCTTGGGCAGCCGGAGAAGATCATCAAGGTCGCCCCGAAACAAATCTACGTCTACAAGGACTTCAAGGTTACGTTCCTGAACGGCAAAGTGTCGGACGTGCAGTGAAGTGCGTGCTGCCAGCGGCGTGATGCTGGCAATCTCCCGACGGCCCGGTCGCTACATCTCCCTGCGGCCCTCCATCGCCTTCATCATGGTGACTTCGTCGGCGTACTCGATGTCGCTGCCCACCGGCAGGCCCATGGCGATTCGCGTCACCTTGACGCCGGAGGGCTTAACCGCTTTGGCCAGCCAGGTCGCGGTGGCTTCGCCTTCGACCGTGGGATTGGTGGCCAGGATGACTTCGTCCACCTCGCCCGCCTTGATCCGGCGCAGCAGGTTGGCGGTGCGCAGATGCTCCGGCCCGACGCCGTGCAGGGGCGAGATGGAGCCGTGCAGAACGTGGTAGACGCCGTTGAAATGGTGCGTTTTCTCGATGGCGGTGATGTTGGTGGGCTCTTCGACCACGCACACCAGGCGCTGGTTGCGGGTGGCGCTCGCGCAGTAGACGCAGGGATCGACGTCGGTGATGTTGTTGCACACCGAGCACAGGTGGAGCTTTTCTTTGACGTCGCGGATGGCGGAGGCCAGGCCTTCGGCGTCATCTTCGCTGGCCCGCAGGATGTGGAAGGCCAGCCGCTGCGCGCTCTTCGAGCCTACGCCGGGCAGTTTCTTCAGTTCGTCGATTAGGCGAGCCAGGGGCAGGGCAAAGTCAGGCATAGGGATTGGGTGATTGGGTAATTTGGTAATTGGGTAATTGAGGCTGCGGCTGCTGGATTTTTCAATTACGCAATTACCAAATTACACAATTACCAATTACACAAGCCCCATCCCGCCCAGCATGCCGCCGAGGCTCGACTGCATGGCCTCATCCACCTTGTGGCCGGCGGCATTGACGGCGGCCATCACCAGGTCCTGCAGCATCTCCAGGTCGCCGGCCTTGGCCACCTCGGGATCGATCTTGATGCCCAGCACCTGCTTCTGGCCGTTCATCTTGACGCTGACGCTGCCGCCGCCAGAAGTGGCTTCCACCGTGGTCTGCTGCAGCTTGCGCTGGAGTTCCTCATATTGGCGCTTGGCCACGGACACCATTTCCTGCAATTGTCGTGGATCGAAGCCGGGCATGGATCCTCCTACCAGCGAGGATAACAGGAGGCGGGCCCGCAGGAAACCCCGCTCAACTGCGCCCGACGTGGATGGAGCCGTCGCCGGTGCGGATGCGCAGCGTGGGTCCGCCGCCATTCAGCTTGCCGCGCACTCGGGAGCGGCCGAGCTGGCCCGCCATCTCCACCGGAATGTCCACAGTCACGTGCCCGTCGTGCGTCTCGGCGTCGAGGTCGGCGGCGAGTTTGTCGGGCAGGAGAACGTCCACCCGGCCGTCCTTGGTGCGCACGCTCCAGCCGCCACCGATCTTCGAGCCGGGCTGCGCGCTCACCCGCACATGGCCATCGTGAGTGCTGACGTCGAGCGCGTCGAAGCGGCCGTCGGCCTCGATGGAGCCGTCGCCGGTGGAGGCGTTCAGCGAGCCGTCGGCGCGGTAGACGCGGATTCTCCCGTCGTGGGTGGCCAGACGAGCATCGCCTTTCACGTCCATCACTTCGATCCGGCCGTCACCGGTGTGGATGTCGAGGTCGCTCTCGCGCGGCAGCGCCACGTTGATCTCCACCGAGCGATTGGAGAAGCCGATCACCACCTGGTGCGGCACGCGCACTTCCACCTCCACGCGGTTGCCAGTCTGGCGCTCGGAGACGCGCACTTCGTCCCCAATGCGGTAGCCAGTGGCGGTCACGCGCACCTGGATTTCACGCGTCTCGGAGCCGGTGATGTGTACGGAGGCGTCGTTGGTCTCGACGCGGACCGTGGGCTTGCCGGTGACGGTGAACGTCTTCTGCCAGTCGGCGGCAGAGCAGGGAACAGCCAGGCAGGCGCACAGCAGGGTGGGCAGGAAGACTCTGGATCGCATCGAGACACCTCGAGCTTGGTCAATGCTGAGTGATACGAGGGTGGGGCGGAAAAGGTTCCCGGCTTCCGGCGACCGGACAAGCAGTTGCTTGTGAGAAAGCGATTTCTCGACACCTATGTGAAGCTTGTCCATCCCATCCGGGTAAAACTATAGCGGATTTTGAGATGTTCCAGTCCTTCGGCTACTCGCTTCTGAATCTCTGCGACTCGACCCTCGGACAATGCATTCTTATAGTCAGGCGGGAAGTATACGTTCTGCTCTATCCAAATCATTAGCTCCGAGTCTCCATTGGTTTCGCCCCATTCAGCACGGAATGAGAGGGTGCGCCCAGCCTCTTCGTAATCGACCCAACTGTCTTTGAATCGCAGCAAAACTTTCACCGTGTATCCATCGCCTTTCCATGCACTCGGGTGCCTCAGGTGCGACCACAACGACAGAGCAACGAAGCCTGCAACGATCACAATGACGGGATAGAAGCCGAACCTGACCCAGACCAGCGCAGCCACGACCAAGAGCACGAAATAAATCCATTGATTGGTCCACATGAGGACTTGATTATGGAACATAACAACCGTGATTTCCCGCGATTTTTCGTCGTTGTTGAGAACACGGTTTTCACCAGTTATTTCAATAGATGCCACGGGCCGAGCCATTTACGAGATAGCTAGATAGCTTCCCGCCTACCGCTGTTTTTCTTTGTGGTCGATGACGGTGCGGATCTCGGCGCCGAACTTTTCCTGCATACGACGGACGACGGGGTCTTCGGAGGCGCGCGAACGTCCCGGACGCGCTGGGGCGGGCGCGGGGGCGCTATTGCCATTGGTCGCGCCGCCAACAACCTGCACCTTGACCGGACGGCCCAGGGCTGCGCTGGCAGCTGTGTTGATGATCTTGCGCGCGTCGGGTACCAGCAACATCTCCAGCATTTTCCCCGAGGCCGCGGTGCGGACCACGACTTCGGCTTCTTCCACCTTCCACTCGCCCTGCTCCAGATGGTGAGCCAGCATTCCGTGCTTGCCTTCCAGTTCCTGGAGGACCCTGCCGGCGAGATCATCGCTGGGCGCGCTCTGCGGACTCTCGGCCACGGCGATGCTCGCCGACATCTCCGCTTTCGGGCCGCTGCTCTTGCGGGCGCGGTCTTGCTCGAATGGCGAAGGCCGCGAGGGCTCCGCGACCCGCGTGGGAGCGCTTGCTGTCGGACGTTGCGGCGCAGCGGGCGCTCGTGACGGCGTCGCGGGGGGAGTTGCTGCGGCCCGGCCCGCGCCCGCCGGCGCCTGGCTGAGCAGCTCCTCGATGGGCAGCAGCCGTTGCGCGTGCACCAGCTTCAGTAAACCGAGTTCCAGGTGGAATCGCTGCTCCTGCTTGTAACTGAGTTCGCTGTGGGTGCGCAGCAGGATTTGCAGGAAGCGCGTGAGGTCTTCCTCGCTGAATTTTTCCGCCACGCGGGCGACGCGCGCGCGTTCGTCGGCCGAGATCTGCAGCAGTGGCGAATCGGCGCCGCCGACTTTGGCGACCACGGCATTCCTCAAGAAACGGACGAGCTGCCGCGCGAAGTGCGCCGGGTTTTGTCCTTCGGTGACCAGTTTATCGAGCAGACGCAGCACGCGTTCGCTCGAGTTCTCGGCCACGGCGTTGAGGATCTCTTCCAGCGTCTCCGAAGGGACGGCGCCCACCAGGCCGCGCACCACCTCCGCCGTGAGCGCGGCGCCACAGCAGGCGATGGCCTGGTCCATGATGGAGAGCGCGTCGCGCATGGAGCCGTCGCCGGCCTCAGCCAGCATGGCCAGCGCGCCGTCGTCGGCCTGGATGCCCTCCTGCCCGGCGATTGAGCGCAACTGTCCCACGATCTCCTCGAAGCGCACAGCATGAAAGCTGAAGTGTTGGCAGCGCGAGCGGATGGTCTGCGGAATGTCCTCGGGCTGGGTGGTGGCCATCATGAAGATGACGTGCCCGGGCGGCTCTTCCAGAGTCTTGAGCAGGGCATTGAAGGCGGCGTCGGTGATCTGGTGGGCCTCGTCGAGGATCCAGATCTTGTAGCGGTCGCGGGCCGGCTGGTAGCGCGCCGATTCGCGCAGCTCGCGGATCTCGTCGATGCCGCGGTTGGTGGCAGCGTCGATCTCGATCACGTCCACCGCGCGGCCCTCGCGGATCTCCACGCAGGAGTCGCAGACGCCGCAGGGCTCCGCCACGGGATGCGAGGCGGAGCGGCAGTTCAGCGCCATGGCCAGGATGCGGGCGATGGTGGTCTTGCCGATGCCGCGATGGCCGCTGAAGATGTATCCGTGGGCCACGCGCTGCTGCGCGATGGCGTTCTGGAGCGTGCGCGTGACGTGCTCCTGCCCGATCACGTCGGAGAAACGCTGCGGGCGGTACTTGCGCGCCAGTACCTGGTAGCTCATGGGAAGTTCGATTATACGTGACCGCCGCCGCAGGGTTCAGAACTGGAACCCGGAGTCTCTTCGCACCACCGCTTCGATCAGCCCGTAGGGCTCATCGGTCGCGACGAAGACTTCGTTGTTGTTGTCCATCCCAAACGGGCTCAGGTCCACCGGCAGGTGGTGTTTGTTGGGCATGGAGAGGCGGATGGCGTCGATCTCGCCGAAGGCGTCCAGCACTGCCCCGGCCATGGCGTACAGCGTGTGCTGCACCGATTCGCTGCGATGTACGGCGAAGGTCTGGAGCAACACGCCGCGCGCGCCTTCCCAGCAGCGTCCGAAAGCGACATCCTGCCGGCCGTAACTCCAGTTCGCCTTCACCACCGTGGCGAAGATGCGGTCGCGGGTTTCCTGGAGCGTGGTGTAGGAGTCCCGGATGTAGCCCTCAAACGCCGACTCGTGGCTCTTGAGCACCAGCAGGTCTTCGATGCCGGCCTGGATGGAATGTCCGGCGCGCGTGGCCGACACCATCGCCGTACGCTTGTCCGGGCGGCCACCGACGAACGCCCAGGGATGCGGTTGGCCCTCGGCCGGGATGCGCGCCCACTGCCGCTCGGTCAGGGTGACGCGCACGTTCCTGACCGGCGGATTGTTGGCCAAGAAATGATCGGTCAGGCGCAGCCCGAATTCCTCGATCTCGCCCACGGGCCGCTGGCCGGCCAGCGCGTAGACGGTGTTCTTCATGGTGTCGGTGGGCAGCACCTTGCGGTTGTCGCCGAGGGCGTGGACCTCCTCGAAGTCGCCCTCGAACTGGATGTCGAGGGAAACGTCCTTCAGGTGGTGCTGTTCACTGCCGCGCGTGATCCGCACCAGGCGGACCCGCGATTTGCCGTAATTACTGGTCGAGAGCTTGATTGCCATGGCTCAGCTTCCCCGATAAGTGGAATATCCGAACGGGCTCAGCAACAGAGGGACGTGGTAGTGCTGCGCGGCGTCGCCGACCGTGAACATCACCTGCACCTGCGGATAAAACGACGGTTGCTGGCTGGCGCTGAAGTAGGTTGCGGTATCGAAGGTGAGGCGATAGGTTCCGGGCGCGAGTTTTGCGCCGGCAAGCAGGTCGGTGATCCGCCCGTCCTGGTTGGTGACGCCCTGCCCGGCGCTCTGCCAGCCGTCGCCCGCTTGCTTTTCCAGCGTGACCGGCACGCCCGCTGCCGGACGGCCGGTGCTCGTGTCCAGCACGTGGGTGGTGATGGCGCTCATAGGTCCAGCATTTTCTCCAGGCGCAGCCGCATGATCTTCTGCTGCTCGCCGGCGGCCACGCGCAACTCGGTTTCGGGATCGTTCTTCATCCGCTCGCCGAGCAACGCCAGCATCTCTTCCGTGCTCTTGCCGCTGGCGCACACGATGAAGATGTAGCCGAAGCGCGCCTGGTAGCGCTGGTTGGCGTTGGCCAGCTCGTCCAGCAGGTGCGGCGCGGAGTTTGCGACCGACCGCTGCTCCTGCTCCGACCATTGCCGCGCCTGCTCCGGCGGCCCGCCCGCCGCCTTGCGCTCGCCGATCTTCGGATGATGGTTGAAGGCTTCCAGCCAGTCATTTTCTCCGAGTTTCTCCCCAGCTTCCCGCGCGCCGTCGAGAAGCTGTGCTGGGTCATGGAACGGACGCCGCGCTCGCACGCGTTCGGCCCACGCGCTCGATCCGCAGCAATTCAGCAGCGCCGCGCGCGCGGCCTCATCCGGCAACGCATTCAGCCCGCGCAGTCCCTCGGCGATCCGGCCTTCGCGCGTGGGCACTCCGTAGATGCGCAGCCGCGCCACTCCCCCATCGGGGTAGATGTTGAAGCGCACCTGCGAGGCGGAAGCGCCGTCGGTGATCTCGAAGCGGTGCACCGAATCGGCCTGCAGCAGCGTGCGCGGCAGAACTTCCTTCCAGGCGTGCGGTGACCCCGCGCTGTCGCACACTTCCAGCGAACAGCTCTCGGGAAAATTTCCCTTGAAGTGCGAGGTGTCCACTTCGACCTGGCGGAGGACGCCCGCGATCCCCAGCCGAATGATCACCCAATCGTGGCCCGGTCCGCGCCGGCGCCTGGTCTCCCAGCCGTCGCCCATGTGCGCGCTCCTCGCCGGCATGAGCAGGTTCTGCGGCGCGCTGAAGAACTTGTCACTCGAATCCAGCACGCGCCCGCCGTTGGCGATGGCGGCGAGGTCGATGCACGCAGCTTCGGCCAGCGCCAGCACCCGCTTCCAATCGGGAAGAGCCTCGCCGTGCACGCGCAGCCGCGCCACCCCGCCATCGGGATAGATGTTAAAACGCAAATGGGTGTAGCGGTGGGAATCGCCGATCTCGAAGCAGTTCTGCGTGTCGCCTTTGAGGGCCGACTTGGGAAGGACCTCAGCCCAGCGGATTGCGTCGGAACTCACCTCTTCAACCCGCGCGCCGTCCGCGAGCGCACATGCGTCGACGGAGCAGTGTTCCGGATAATTGCCCTTGAAGAAGCTGGTATCCACCACCACCCCGCGCAGGATGCCGGGAATGCCGAGCTGTACGATGCACCAATCAAATCCCGGGGTGCGCCGCCGCCGCGTCTCCCAGCCATCCATCCATTTGCCGCGGTCGGTGTACTTCTCTTCGATCCAGACCGGCTTGGCCGGCTTCAGCAGGTTGTTCTTGGGCGCGAAGAACTCATCGTTCGCTGCCAACACGCGTGCGCCAAGGCGCTCGGACGCGAGGTCAACCCATTGCCTGAAGTCGCTCATGCCTGGCCTCGCTTGAGCACGCGCCCGGCGGCTGGGGCAGGGAAGTCGCCGCGCTCGTAGATCTTCTGCCCGCGCAGGAACGTGGCCTGGACCAGACCGCGCAACTTCCGACCGGCATACGGCGTGAGCTTGTGACGCTGCTGGAGCGCCGCCGCATCGACGCGGAACTCGGCTTCGGGATCCCACACCACCAGGTCGGCGTCGCAGCCGACAGCGATAGCGCCCTTGCGGCTCAAGCCTGCCAGCCGGGCTGGTCCCTCGCAAAGCCAGCGCGCAATCTGCGTGACGCCGGCTCCGCGCTGTCGCGCCTCGGTCCACACGACGGGCAGGCTAAGTTCGAGGGAAGCGATCCCGCCCCAGGCGCGCATGAAGTCACCGGTTTCGCGACACTTCATCGCCGGCGGACAGGGAGAGTGATCGGTGGCAACCAGGTCGATCGAGCCGTCGGCGAGCGCTTGCCAGAGCTGCTCGCGGTTTGCGCGCCGCCGGACCGGAGGCGCACACTTGAATTCGGTGGCGCCGTCGCGGATTTCTTCCGCCGTGAGGGTCAGGTAATGCGGGCAAGTCTCGACCGTGATCTTCGCACCCTCCGCCCGCGCGCGGCGCAGGCAGGGAAGCGCGTCCGACGAGGAGAGATGGACCACGTGGACTCGGGCATCGAACTCCCAGCTCAGGCGGATGAGCAGGGCGATGGCATCGTTCTCGGCGGCGCGCGGACGCGACTTGAGCCAGGTGGAATATCGCCGCGGATCGTCGCCGCGAACTTCCGCGGACGCTTCCTCAATCGGCTCCGGCAGCTCGCTATGGACCAGCAGCACGGCACCGAGCGATGACAGCACCGGCAGCGCTTCCCGCAGCTCCGGTTCACCAACGGCGGCGAACTCCGGCACGCCCGAGGGCGACAGGAAGCACTTGAACCCAAACACCCCGGCTCCGTACAGGGCGCGGAGCTCTGCAGTGTTTCCCGGAACCACGCCTCCCCAGAAGCCAACATCGACCGCGAGCCGGCCCTCGGCCGCCGCCACCTTGGCGAGGAAAGCCTCGACGGTTGTCGTCGCCGGAATGCTGTTGAGCGGCATCTCGATCAACGTGGTCACGCCGCCGGCAGCCGCCGCGCGGGTGGCCGTCGCGAAGCCTTCCCACTCCGCGCGGCCGGGTTCGTTGATGTGAACGTGCGTGTCCACCAGGCCGGGCATGACGACGGCATCGCCAAAATCGTGCTGATCAACACCCGAGCCGAACTCCTCAAACCCGCCGATGGCGGCGATGACGCCATCCTGCGCCGCGATTGATGCCGGACGCAGCTCGCCTTCGGCGAGGACGCGCTGGCTGCGGATGACTAGCGTGCTCATGCCGGTTCGCCTGCCGGCGGCGCGATGAGTCCCAGGAGAAACTCCTCCAACAGCTTCTGCGCCACGCGCATGCGGTAGCGAGCAGTGGAGCGGAAGTCGTCGATGGGTTGGATCTCCCGCGCCAGTTCGTCCCCGGCCGCGCGAATCATTTCCGCGGTGAGTTTTCCCCGCAGGAGCGCTTCGGTCTTGCGACAGCGCAGCACGGTCGGGGCCACGCTGCCCAGCGCGATACGAACGTCGCCGATCTCGCCGTGCTCGACCAGCGCCGCACCCGCGAAGCAGACCTTGGAAATGGCCTGCGCTCGCCGCGTTCCGACCTTGCGATAGTATTGCCGCCAGTTTTTCTTCGTCCGCGGCAGGCGGATGTTCCGGATCACCTCTTCCGGCCGCATGTCCATCCTCTTATAACCGAGATGAAAGCCGGCATAGGGCACCCAGCGCGTGCGGCTCGCCGAGACCAGTTCCAGCTCGGCATCGTAAACCAGCAGCGCGGGTGGAGAATCGGCCGCCGGCGAGGCGTTGGCGATGTTGCCTCCCAGCGTGCCCCGGTTTTGGGTGGCGATGCCGCCGGTCTCGTACGCGGCGCGGCAGAGCAGGGGAAATTCCTGCTTTAGAATGGCCGTCGTCTGCACCTGCCGGTAGGTGATCATGGCGCCGAGCGTGACGTGGTCGTCGGTCAGGGCGAAGCCGCGAAGGCCCTTCAGCCGGGCCACGCTCAAGAACTTTTTGTCCGCGAGCTTGCCTTGCTCGAGCAGCACCATGAGATCGGTACCGCCGGCGAAGGGCTTCCATTCGCCGGGCTCGCGCGCCATGGTCTCGAGCGCTTCATCGAGTTCCAGCGGGACCCGCATGTCGTAGGCGGGCAGGTACGATCTCATGCGCCCGCTCCCACGCTCTTCTCGCAGGCTTGCATCACAGCTTCAAAGATCCGCATATATCCCGTGCACCGGCAGAGGTTACCGGCCAAGCCATTGCGGACGTCGTCTTCGATGGGCTGGGCCGAGTGGCGCTCGATCAGCGTGACCGCGGCCAGCACCATCCCCGGCGTGCAGATGCCGCACTGCGCGGCGCCGCACTCGACGAAAGCCTCCTGCACGGCCCGCAGCGTTTCGCCGGAAATGCCTTCGATGGTCGTGATCCTGCAGCCCTCCACCTGCGCCACCGGCACCAGGCAACTGTTCACCAGTTCGCCGTCAATGAGCACCGAGCAGGCGCCGCACTCGCCTTCGCCGCAGCCTTCTTTGGTGCCGGTGAGGCGCAGGTCCCGGCGCAGAATGTCCAGCAGTCGCGCCATAGGATAGGCCTCGACCGTGCGCGGCTCGCCGTTAACCGCGAAGCTGACCGCGACTTTCGGCGCCTCAGGCATGCACGCTCTCCAGCGCTTCCATCAGCACTTCCGGCGTGACCGGAATGCGTTTGATGCTTACGCCGATGGCGTTCTCGATGGCATTCACGATGGCCGGCGCCGGCCCGTCGATGGGCAACTCGCCAATGCCCTTGGCGCCGCCCGGCCCGTGCGCGTAGGGTACTTCCTCGAAGAACACGCGAATACGCGGCAGGTCGGCGGAAGTCGGCATGATGTAGTTGGTCATCTGGTTGTTGACCATGCGTCCTTCCTGCCAGACTACGTTCTCGTAGAGCGCGAAGCCCACGCCCTGTGCCACGCCGCCCTCGATCTGCCCGGTCGCCAGCACCGGATTGATGACCCGCCCGACCTCCTGCACGGCGACAAAATCATCCACGCGAATTTCGTACGTGGTCATGTCCACCGAAACCTCGGCGACGTACACCGCCCAGGCGTAAGCGCCGTAAGCATCGCCGCGGTACTTCTCGTCGTCCCAGTGAATGCCCGCAGGAGTGCTGTACTCGCTGGTGGATTTCAGCGCGCCGTGGCGTTCGATGAACTTGCGGCAGGCTTGCCGGAACTGTTCCGATGTGTATTTGTCCGGCAGCAAGCTGCTAGACAAAAGTTGCTGGCGGATGCCCAGCACTGCCGATTCCACCAGCTTGCCCACCACCATGCAGGTGCGCGAAGCCACCGTGGGACCGCTGTTAGGGACCAGCGCGGTGTCCGGCTGCACGATCTCGATCATGTCGTAATCCACGCCCAGAGCTTCGGCGGCAATCTGCGAAAACACCGTGGTGGTGCCCTGTCCCATCTCGGTGCTGGCGGCGAGCACACGCACTTGGCCTTCCGGCGTGGCCTCCGCGCCGACCAGCGACGCCATATAGCGTTCGCCGGATCCGGTGAATCCGGCGCCGTGCAGAAACGACGCCAGGCCGATGCCCTTCTTCACCCCGCGGCGCGGATTCTCCTTCGCAAAGCGCTGGCGTTTGGCGGAGTAATCACTCAACTCGAGCGCGCGCTCCATCAGCGCGGCCATATCGATCTTCTCCCGGACCACCTGCCCGACCGCCAGCCTCTCACCTTCCTTGACGAAGTTGCGGCGGCGAAATTCCTCGGGAGCGAGGCCGAGCGCTTTGGCGGCTTGGTCCATCTGGCGCTCGAGCGCGAAGATGCTCTGCGGCGCACCGAAGCCGCGAAAGGCTCCGTGCGGCGGGAAGTTGGTGGCCACGGCCTTGCTGCGGATGCGCACGTTGGGACAGAAGTACGGCCCGGCGGCGTGAATGGTTCCGCGCGACAGCACCACCGGCGAGAGCGTGGCATAGGCGCCGCCATCCACCACGAACTCGATGTCCATGGCCAGCAGCTTGCCCTCGCGCGTCACGGCGGTGCGGTGCCGGGTGCGCGAAGGGTGGCGCTTGGTGGTGGCCGCCATGTCCTCCATGCGGTCGTAGACGATCTTCACCGGCTTGCCCGATTTCCACGCCAGCAGGGCGGCGTGCCCGGCGATCATCGACGGGTACTCTTCCTTGCCGCCGAAGCCGCCGCCGGTTTCCGTCTGGATCACCCGCACGCTGTTCACGGGCAGGTTCAGCAACGTCATCAGCGCGCGGTGGACGTAGTACGGACACTGCATCGAGCCCCACACGGTG
>Ga0209517_10004896_pt1 | contig 17340 bp, 8 predicted proteins | sample PeaSoiMetSII2010_FD_187695 | JGI IMG/M metagenome (GOLD analysis project Ga0209517, IMG submission 187695) | Peat soil microbial communities from Weissenstadt, Germany - SII-2010 (SPAdes) (version 2) | ecosystem: Environmental > Terrestrial > Soil > Wetlands > Peat | place: Germany: Weissenstadt...
TGTTGAGGGTCATGGCAACGTCGGGCCGGTAGACGTCGGGCCGCTGCCGCGCCAACTCGCGGCGGATGGCCAGCGCCTCCTGGTAGCTGGCGCGGGCCGCCTCCAGGTCGTTGAGGGCGTCCTGCACGCTGCCCAGGTTGTTGAGCGTCATGGCGACGTCGGGCTGGTAGACGTCGGGCCGCTGCCGCGCCAACTCGCGGCGGGTGGCCAGCGCCTCCTCGAAGCTGGCGCGGGCCGCCTCCAGTTGCCGAAGTTCCTGGAGCCCTCCGGCAAGGTTGACCTTGCAGAAGGCGACGAGGGCCTCATCCTGAAGGGCCGCCGCGATCTGTACGGCCTGTTTCGCTGCTTGCAAACCCGTGTCGAAGAGGCCATCCTGCTCCTCCACGGGGAACTGCCCTGCCGTCTCACACAGCGCCATGCGCGGGAAGAGGCGCAGTAGCAACAACGTGAGTTGTCCTTCGTGAGGCAGTGTCTTCACCAATTCCTCGGACACTTCTCGGTCCCGGTTGAAAGGCTCGTCCCGCACCTGCGAGAGGAACGCGACCAGCTGTCGCCAGCGCTTGGTAGCCGATGCTTGCTCCCCGCGCACAACGGCAATGGCCGCGTCCAAAGCCGGTTTGTGTTGGTGCGCCATCCAGTAGCGCACCAGCGCGTGCCAGCCGCCCTCGACTCCAGCTTTACGGACGTAAGAAGTGTGTACATGGGGAAAGTCCAGCTTCATGGGCCGGCCATTCCTCGCCGTGTTGGTCAGTCGCGAGACGTTCGAGTTCGGCATCTTCGACCAGTCGTTCATGGTGTGGCTCCTCTTCGCAGTCTCAGCGGCTGCGGTTGGCGAAGCCCAGGGCACGGCTGAGCATCAGCGGTTTTCATGGTGCCGATCTTGCGCGTCTCAGCGGCTGCGGTTGGCGAAGCCCAGGGCACGGACCAGGGCAACGTGCGACCCCGAATCCTCGCGGAGCAGCGTTGGGACAGGACGCAATCGGTCGGCACGCGCCACCGGGCTACCCGATGCTTCCGGGCCGCCGCCGAGTCCACGTCTCCGCACCGCGTCCTGTGTGCGGGGGAGGCATGGCCCGCGGCTCACAACGCATCCCAGCCCGGCACCACCCTGGCAAACTCCTCCTGGAAGGCGGGCCGGCCGCGGTTCGCCGCCTTGACCTTCCTGGCAAACGATTCCCATTGCTCAGGGGTCCTGAGCACATCGACCCACACGTGCCGGACCAGTCGGGCGACGGCCGCCCTGGCAGCGTAACCTTTCCGCTGATCGTTCCGATTCAGGTTGCCGAGGCCGGAGCGGTAGAAGGTCAGGATCTGCTCCGGATACTTATCCTCCAACTGGGCGGCGATCTGGAGCAGCGCGGGACTCCAGGAGCGGCTGTCGGGAAAGCGCATGGCGGACAGGATGGCGATCGCCCGGTCGTGCTCGCTCCGGTGCATGTGGATCTCGAGGCGCTCCATGTCCCTGGCGTTCTCCAGGGCGGCAAGGAGTCGGGGCTCGTAAGCCGACCACTCCTCCGCCGTGCATAGCTCCCGGAACGCCTTGTACTTCTCCAGGCTCAAGCCCGAGATCGTTTCAGCGAGTTGCAGCTCGAGGTAGCCGGGCCGGTCCCCCGACTCCCTGGCCCGCTCCGCCAGGAAGGCGCGCAGCTCATCCATCCGCCCCTTGCCCTTTTGCATGCCTTCGCGAGCCAGCGCCAGTGCCCGCTCCCGCTCGCCGTGTTCCCAGTAGAAGGTCGCCAGGTCGTGGTAATCCCCACCGTATTCCATGCGGCGCGAACGCAGGGCCAGGTACTTGTCCCAGTCGCCGAGCTTCCGGTAGATGCCCCGGGCGTGGTCCACCAGGTAGTCTCTCCCGGAGGTTTCCATGCGGATCGCCAGCTCACGCAGGTCGTCGTCTTCTTGACAGGCGGCATACGCCACGTCATATAGGCCATCCTCCATGCCGGCATGGTTGTTGATGATGTACGGCATGACCCGGTCGAGCAGGTCCCAGCGGGCGTCCTCGGGGATGCGGGAGTGCTTGAGCTTTTCGGAAAGCTGGTACAGCAGCTCGGCCACGCGCTCCTCGGTTTCGTCGGGGCCGCCGCCGTACTCATTCAGGTCGGCCAGGTCCGGTTCCAGCTCTTCCCAGAGGGCGAAGACGGCATCCGCGTCGGCATCCGCCCTGGCCTCGGCGGTCAGCGAGACGTGTTGCTGGAGAAACTCCAGGCACTCACGGCGCACCTCCGGCCGGCCGCTGGCCAGTTGCCGAACCAGCTGCCCCAGGATCGTGGCATCAGACGCCCGGATCAGCTGAGACAGGGGATCCTGTGGCTCTTCGCTTTTCTTCTTGCCCATGATTCATCTCCGTAGGGGAGTCGGGACGTCATTCGCGGCCGAATGGCTGAATCAGGCGATTCTTTACCCCGAAGGGGTTGCATCGCAAAGCCCAGGGTCGCGCCGCGCACCCTGGGTCTGGGTCCGGGGCAAGAACCGCATTGTCTACCCCGAAGGGGTTGCATCGCAAAGCCCAGGGTCGCGCCGCGCACCCTGGGTCTGGGTCCGGGGCAAGAACCGCATTGTCTACCCCGAAGGGGTTGCATCGCAAAGCCCAGGGTCGCGCCGCGCACCCTGGGTCTGGGTCCGGGGCAAGAACCGCATTGTCTACCCCGAAGGGGTTGCATCGCAAAGCCCAGGGTCGCGCAGCGCACCCTGGGTGTTCAAGGGTGCCCCGGGTGCGCAAGGGCGTCCCCGGTTCGTACCCCGAAGGGGTTCCATCAACGCCCTGATGCAACCCCTTCGGGGTAGACAACGCGGTTCTCGCCCCCGACCCAGACCCAGGGTGCGGTTCAGACCCCAGGGTGCGCTGCGCGACCCTGGGCTGCGTGATACAACCCCTTCGGGGTAAAGAACGGGAGCGAGGGGGGCCTCTCGAACAGACTCTTACCGTCGAGAGCCGCCCAACTCCACGGCGTGGCCGACGTCCGCCAGCGGGTAGCTCAGGCCGGTGGCGACGAACGGCGCCCAGTACACCGGCGACGCGAACGGCGGATCGTTCGGCGAGCGCCCGACGTGGTAGGCCGCCGACCGCTTGCAGAGGGCCCGCTGCTCGTCGGTGTCGAGGAGCTCCAGCAGCTTCGGCAGCACCTCGTCGCGCAACGCCACGCCGCTACGGATGCCGCGCAGCCAGTGCTGCGCCTCGGCCAACGCGGCGCCGACGCTGCGGCCCTCCAGGTACAGCTCGTGGAAGCGGTGCGCCAGCAGGGCGCTGGACACGTCGTGGACCGCCCACAGGGTGGACAGCACGCACGTTGCCCCCGCGAACAGGAAGCCGCTCGCCAGGCCGACGTAGTCATCGACGCGGTCGGGTCGCACCATGCCGCTCTCGCAGCCGTTGAGCACCGTCAGCACGTTCTGCCGGATATGCATCTGCGTGAAGACGTGCCGCAGCGTCAGCCAGCCGCCGCGCGCCGACTCGTCGTTGGCGCCGAGGATCAGGGCCGAGCGCAAGGGGTCTTGCGGGTCGAAGGTGGCGTGCCCGGTGTAGTGCAGGACGTGGCTGGCCGCGGCCTCGCGCATGATGGCGTCGCGGTCGGCCTGCTCGCGCGGCAACCAGCAGTGGTCGGCATAACGGCGGCGCAGGCCGGCCCCCTCGACCTCGGTAAAGGGGAGGTCCGCGGTCGGGTTCTCGACCAGGACGAGGCGACTCGGGAGGGGGCGCTGGCGGCCGGCGCAGCGGTGCAGCAGCGACAGGCTCGGCGTGTAGGCCACCTCGTCGAAGGCGTCGGCGAGGTAACGGCCGTCGTCGAGGGTGCAGGCGTGCAGGGGGAAGACGTGCAGCGCTCGGTTGGGCGAGAGGACGAGCCGGCGAATGCCCCGGCCGGCCAGCACCGCGACGACCGGTCGCACTGCCCGCTCGGCCACGGGACGAAGCAGGTCCGGCACTGCCGCTTCCCACGCCGCACGGTCGCCGCCGTAGTAGCTCTCATACCAGGCAATGGTCAAGTCCCACCCCTGCCGGCCAACGAGGTCGGGCAGCGTGGCGGCGAAGATGTCGTCGCGGGTGACGACGAGGGCCAGGCCGCGCTGTTGCGTGAGGCTGTACTGCACGAAGGCGGTCGGCATGTCGGTGGGGAGCAGTTCGCGGGCCTGGGCGAAGGTGATGGGCGCTACCGGCTCGTCGGGGTCGAACTCGGGATCGTAGTCCGTGCGAAGACGAGTCAGGGCGGCGTCGTGCTGCCGCTGCAACTCCTCGAATTCGCGGCGGATGTCATCGAGCCGGGAGGCGGGTCGGGGTGCCGCCGGCGTGGGGGATGGGGCGATGTAGCCGCCGGGTCTGCGTATTTGCCGTAAGCCGCTGCCGGTGAGCTGCGTCTCCTCTCCAAGGAGAGCAGTATCACCGCTGGCGTTCTCCTCGTCGTCGAGGCGGCGCCGCGCCTGCATCAGGCGGCGCCGCAGGACACGGAACTCGTCGCGCAGGTCGGGCGGGGCGCCGGCCGGGTCGAGGACCTCGTCGGCGAGCATGTCAGTGAGGTTACGCGCCCGGCTGGCCTCGGCGACCTCGACTGCTTCGTACAGTGCGTTGCGCTCGGCGTAGACCTGCCAGATGTCCACGTTGACGCCGACGAGGTTGTCGTACACGTGCAGCGCCTCTCCCTGGACGCGCTTCCGCTGCTCGGGATCGCGGAATCGCCGGCGAAACGCCTCGGCGCACTCGCGCGCCTTGCGGAAGGCATCGCGGGCCGTGTGCCGGTCGGGCCAGCCAAGCGAGGGCGCCTCGTGCAGATGGAGCCTGCCGAGGTTGTTCCAGGTCCACTGCCGCTCCACGAGGCGGGCGCTAGGCCGGGTCGCGGCATCGGCCTCGTAGAATTGCGCAGCCTCCTCAAAGCTCCGCCGCGCTGCCTCCAGGTCGTTGAGGTCGCGCTGCACGTTGCCCAGGTTGTTGAAGGTTCCGGCCACGTAAGGCCGATACACGTCGGGCCGCTGCCGCGCCAACTCGCGGCGGATGGCCAGCGCCTCCGCGAAGCTCCGCCGCGCCGCCTCCAGATCGCTGAGGTCGCGCTGCACGATGCCCAGGTTGTTGAGGGTCATGGCGACGTTGGGCCGGTAGACGTCGGGCCGCTGCCGCGCCAACTCGCGGTAGCTGGCCAGCGCCTCCTCGTAGGTCCGCCGCGCCGCCTCCAGTTGGCGCAGCTCCTGCAATCCTCTTGCAACGGTGACCTTGAAGAAGCTGACGAGGGCCTCATCCTGGAGCGCCTCGGCGACCTGTCCGGCCTGTTCCGCGGCTTGCAAACCCATGTCGAAGAGGCCATCCTGCTGCTCCACGGGGTACTGACTGGCCATCTCGCACAGGGCCATGCGCGGATAGAGGATCAGCAGGTACAGCGTCAGCTGTCCCTCACGCGGCAGCGCGGCCATCAACTCCTCGGACGGCTCCCTGCTCGGGTCGAGGGGCTCCTCCCGCACCTGCGTGAGGAACTCGCCCACCTCGTGCCAGCGCTCGGTCGCCGCCTCCTGCTGCCGTCGCAAGACGGCAATCGCCGCGTCGAGGGCCGGCTCATGCTGGTGCGCCATCCAGTAGCGCACCAGGGCGGGCCAGTCGCCCGCCTCGTCGAGTTGGCGGACGTGGGGGGCATGCACGTCGGTCGGTTGGGTGTCGCTCACGGTGTCGCTCCTTCCTCGCATCTCAACGGCCGCGGTTGGCGAAACTCAGGGCGCGGATCAGGGCGAAGTGCGGCCCCAGGCAGTCGCGCAACAGCGCTTGCACCTGTGACAGCGGGTCGGCACTCGCCAGCGCCTTCCCCGGTCCCCGCAAGCCGCCGGCGCCCTCCTGCGACCCGAGGAACTCGTAGGCGCGCCGCGGGTCGGGCGGCATCTGCTTCAGCGCGCGGCCGAGGACGTCTTGCAGGCCGGGTGGGAAGTGCCGGCTGACGTCCTCGGACAGCGGGGCGGTGCGCGCCAGCAGGACAATCGTCTCTGTCCCGGCCGGCCCTTCCAGTGGGATGTCCTTCCAGCCGAGGACTGGATCGTACTCCGGCACGCGCAGGCGGTCGGCCTCCTTCGCCGCCGGGTCGGGCTTCCAGGAGTCCGGTAGCCAGCCGTGCAGCGGGTACAACACGCCATCGCTGGCGATCCACAGCAGGTACAGGTACGCCGGCCGGTTCAGCCGCGCCTCGACGTGGAGGCGCGTGCCGCTGGGCATCGGCAAGGCGCCGGTATCGTCGAGCAAGCGGTCACGGTTGGCTGCCGCGTCCCACCAGCGGACGGCCAGGGCGGCGAGCAGCGCGTCGGCGTTGCCGGCCAGCGCCTTAAGATCGGCACCACGGCCGAAGTCGGCCAGTCTCTGTCCCACCTCGACGACGGACGGCGGCCGGCCGTTGGGGTCGTTCGCCAGCATCCGGCGAAGGAGGTCCGCCAGTGCCGGCGGCAGGGTGTCCGGGACGTCGGCCGTGCCGCCCGCCACCTGCCCCGTCAGCGCGAAGAACAGCGTCGCGCCCAGGGCGTAGACGTCGGCCCGGCGATCGACCCTGGCGATGCTGACGCGCTGTTCGGGGGGAGCGTAGCCTGGGGTGCCCGCCCCCTCGTCGGGGCGAGTCAGGTCGTCGGTGTCGCCCTGCTTCGCCAGGCCCCAGTCGAGCAGCTTGACGGTGCCGGCGCGGGTGAGGAAGACGTTGCCCGGCTTGACGTCGCGGTGGATCACGTCCTGGGCGTGGGCGAAGGCCAACCCCTCGGCGACCTGGCAGGCCACCGCGCAGGCATCAGCGATCGTCAGCGGTCCGCGCCGGGCGACGACCTGCTTGAACGTCTCGCCGTGCAGGCGCTCCATCACCAGGAAGGGGCGGTCGCCGTCCTCGCCGGCGTGGTAGACGCGGACGATGTTCGGATGCTCCAACCGGGCGGCGATGCGCAGCTCACGGCGAAAGCGCCGTCGCAACCCCTCGTGCTCGTGGTCCAGGAAGTGGCTGAGCCGGATCGTCTTGACGGCGACAATCCGGTCGGTCGAGCGCTGGCGGGCCTCGAAGACCTCGCCCATGCCGCCGCTGCCGATGGGAAAGAGCAAGTCGTACTCGCCGACGCGGTCGAAGGCGGGCAGGTCATTCGGCACGATGGTCGCCTCCGGGTGAGGGGGAACAATGCGGGTCGCCAGGTCGTCGGAGCCCTCGGGGAATGGCGGCTCGGCGGCGGCGCTGCGCACGGCGCCCTCGAAGACGTCATCATTGGGCAGCTCGTCCAGCGCTTGCAGACAGACCGGGCAACCTTCGATGTGGGCGCTCTCCTCGTCGGTGGCCAGGCCCGCCAGGAAGGCGACCAGGCGTTCGCGATTGGGACACTGCATGGCAACCTCCTCGGGTTGGGGATCGATGCCGTCGTTCCGCCGTTGCTCGCTCGGCAAGGTTGCAGCGGAGGCAACAGTGCTGAGGTCGGGTTGGGCAGCGCGGGCCGCGCTCGGCGAGTTCTGTGCCACCGCCCCCCACACCCTTCTGCCCCGTGGCACAGAACTCATTTTTTCGTCGTAAGCCGAAGGCCAACAAGGGGATAGTTGTGTGCCACGTATCAACTCAATAACCCTGGGGTGAAGCTCTGCGTTGGTCGCCGTAAGTCCTTATTTTTCAACGCGCGAGCCGAAAGTTAGCGAACACTTACCCTGGGTTATTGAGCTGTTACTGTGCCACGGGGTGGCACACAACTCGTCCTCGGTGGCACACAACTCGGGCCCGCACCGATCCCGAGACCCTGACCGCCGACCCCCGCCGCTGTTCAGCGAATACCCCCACAATGAAACCAGGCCGCTAACTCTCCCTGCGTACTTCGGCAGCATGTGTGTGTGCGCGCGCAATGCAATCCATTTCCGTGCGATCCTTGGCTGCCGACTCCCGCACACTCCATGAGAAAAACGTTGGAGCATTTCAGGAATTGATGGTGCCCGCGTCCCCGAGATCGACTTCCTGGCGCAACCGCTTGAGCACCTTGCACTTGGCAACGCGAACGGCATTCCTGCTCAGCCCGAGCTGTTCCGCCGCCTCCGACGTCGCTTTCTCCTCGACCACGACCAGCCAGAACGCCTGCCAGGTCTTCTCCTCGAACTCTCGGCGCACTAGGTCCAGAGCCCGACGCAGCACCGGTGACAGAACGTCCGCGGGTGGCAGGGAGCCCGATGAGTCGTCCGTCGGGGCCGGCACATCGTCTACCCCGGCGACGGCCTGCGGCTGTCGTCCTTGGCGGCGGAAGTAGTCGGCGATCCGGTTGTGCGTGATCGAGTAAACCCAGGCGGTGAAACTGCCGTCCTCACGGCGGAAGGTGGCGATGCCGCGCCACACGGCGAGGCTCACCTGCTGCACCAGGTCGTCCGCGTCGTCCGGTTGCAGGCCGGCCCTCTCGCCCCAGCGGCGCACCACCGGGGCGTAGAGCCTCACGAAGCGCGGCCACCACTCCGGCGCCGCGGGGCCCCCCGGGCGGTACAGGTGCGATGAAAGATCGGAAGGGTCGGAGGACGAGGAAGGCGTCATTGGAGGACCGGCGAACAGGGGATCATTGGCGCGCGATGCCCGTACCTCAAGCGTAACGGAGATGTCCGACCGAAGGAAGGGAGGCGATCCAAGGGCGGACCGGCCTGTCCGCAAGCGGCCAACCGGGTTTCACGGGCCGAGCGGTACCAGCAGGGCCATCATGCGCTCCGGCCGAACCACTTGCTGCCCAGTCATCCAGGCATCCGCGCCGTCGATCAACGCCCGGCCTTCCTCACCCCCCACGCAGATCCCCAATCGCCGGCGGGCGGCGGCGGCGAAGAGGCGCATCGCGGCCGCGTCACACCGGCCGGCCGCGTCCCGCAGCAACTCGACCGCCCGTCGGTCTCCGCGGGCGGCGGCCGCCCCGGCGTACAGCAGCTGCGCCAGCGCTTGCGCCCACGGCACCCCCTCGCGCCACATGGCCCGCGCGTCGCGCTCGGCGGCGCGCAGCAGCGAGGCCGGTCCCTGACCCTGCGCCGCGGCCGCCAGGGCCGCCCGCCCGCGGATGTGCCACAGAAAGATGCGCACCTGCTGAACCCGCAGCAAATGCGACCGCTCCAGCAGCGGCCACTGCTCGGTGAGGCGGCGCCAGGCGCCGGCGCCGTCCCCCTCGTAGAGATCGATCTGGGCCTCGTCGAGCAGGCGGTTCATGTGCTGCACGTGGAAGCCGTCGTGCGACCAGCGGCGCATGACCTCGTCGAGTTCGGCCCGCGCCCGCCCCGGCTCGTCGGCCGCCAGGCGGATGAAGGTGCGGATCACCAGGCTCAGGTTCGTCTCGCCATACAGGTCGTCGCGGTCCTGCGCCTCCTTGATCAGGCCGGGCAGGCGGCGGGCGATCTCGGCCACCTCGCCCATGAACATGAGCGGCCACAGGGCGAAACGCTGGGCGGTCCCCAGTTCCCAGGCGGTGCCGGTGCCCGCCTGGCGCAAGGCGGCCTCGGCCTCATCGCACAGGGCGCGGCCGGTCGGCCAGTCCCCTTCCAGGGCGGCGGCGAAGCCGCGGGCCAGCACCGCCAGTGCCCGCGGGTACGGCCGGCCGTCCTGCCGGGCCAGGGTCCCGGCGGCCGTCAGCAAGGCGTCGGTGCGCCGCCGGCCCCAGGAGCCACTGATCGACTCGTGCGCCGCCTCCATCGCCAGCGCCGACACGAGCCGGCCCAACTCGCCTGCCTCCAGCGCCAACAGCAAGGAGCGACTCTGGAAGTAGGCCCCCTGGATGGGCTCGACCATGCTCAGGCCGGTGGCCGCCGCCAGGCAGACGTCCAGCGCCCGCAGATCGGCCGGCGGCACGTCACTCGCCGGGCGCGGGCGGAACGCCAGTCCGCGCAGGCGCAGGCGCAGGCGCTGCCAGACCAGCGACCAGAACGCGGTGCGTGGTGTCGCACACAGGCGCAGACCCACCGACTTCAGCACCGCGCGCAGGGCCGACAGGCCGGCATCGACGTGGCCGCTGCTCAGCAGCTGCAGGGCCGCCCGCCGCTGCAGTTCCAGCGACTCGTCCGGGCCGGCGCCGGCGGCGGCCGCGAGGTACTGCTCGGCCGCTTCGGCACCGCGCCCCGCCCCGGCCAGGGCGTCTCCCAGGCGGGCGCGCAGCCGCCGCCCGTCATCCCCCTCCGGATTGAGCAGTTCCAGCGCCAACCGGTACAGTTGCGCGGCCCGCTCGAAGGCCAGGGCCTCGGCGGCCTGCCCCGCGGCCCGCGCGGCATGGCCGCCGGCGCGCGCCGGCTCGCCGGCCCCCAGCCAGTGGCCCACCAGCACCTCCGGGTCGCCGGCTCCCGCCTCGAGGACCTCGGCCAGGCGCCGGTGATCCTGGCGGCGCTGCTCCGCGGAGAGCCGCGCCGTGACCGTCTCGCGCACGCGGTCGTGATAGGTCTCCACGGCGCCGCGGTCCGTGGGGCCGGCGCCGCGCAGCAGGCGGGCCGAGCGCAGGTAGGCCAGCGCCTGCTGCCCCTGATCCTCCACCCCCGCCGCGCGGCAGGCGTCTTCCAGGGACACCGGCCGGCCCGCGACCGCGACCATTTCCAGCAACCGCCTGGCCTCCGCCGGCAAGCGACCGATTCGGGCCCACAGCACGCTGCCCAGCGTGAGGTCCGCCGCCCCCCTTCCCCCGAGCGAACTTCCCTCCTGGAGGTAGCGCACCAACTCGTGGACGAAGAACGGGTAGCCGCCCGACTGCCGGCCAATCGCCTCCGCGTGCGGTTCCGCTTCCGGCCCGAGCAGCGCCCGCACCAGGTCGCGCAGCTCGTCCGGGCCCAGCGGCTCCACGGCCACCTCGTACCAGCGGGCCGCCTTCGCCAGGCCGGCGAAGGCCGCGATGGAGGGACTGACCTCCGCATCCTCGCGCCGGTAACAGCCGATCAGCAGCAGCGCCGGCGGGTCGGGGGGCGCGAGCAGGTCGGCCAGGAGGGCGGCACTGTCCAGGTCGCCCCATTGCAGGTCGTCGATGGCGAGGACCAGCGGCCGGCGGTCCCCGATGCGGGCCAGCAGTTCGCGGAGGGCGGCGAGGGCACGGCGGCGCACCTCCTGCGGGTCGGGCGCCTCGCCGGGGCGGCGCGGTGCCTCGGCCACCGCCTCGATGCGGCGCAGCACCGGGAAGGCTCGCGCCAGGGCCAGGATGTCGCGCGGCAGCAGCGCCTCGGCCTCCAGCCGTGACAGGCCCTCCAGGTGGCGGCTGAGGGCGTCGATGAGGCTGTCGAGCGCCTTGTCCGGCACCGACTCCTGCTCGTAGCAACGCCCCGCCAGCACCACGGCCTCGCCGCGCTCCGTCAGATCGTCGAGGAAGCGGCGGAGCAGGGCGCTCTTGCCGGCCCCCGAGCGCCCGTGGACCGCCGTCACGACCACCTGCCCGCGCCGCGACTCGGCGAACGCCTCGGCCAGGGCCGCCAGGTGCCGCTCCCGCCCAACCAGTGGCGCTTCCCCAACGACCGGCGACGGCGAGGCTCTCGGGCCGGGTGTACCGCCGCCCAGGCGCCGCAGCACCTCCTCGCCGGAGGGCCGAGCTGCCGGGTCGCGCTGCAGCAGCTCCAGGCAGAGGGCGCTGAGGTCGTCGGGGACGCCCGAGGCGCGCGTCGCCGGGGGGGGCGGGTCGGTCCGCTGCTTGGCGATCAGGACGTCCAGCGGCGCGCCCTCGAACGGCGTCCGGCCGGTGAGCGCCTCGTAGAGCATCACCCCGACGGCGTACCAGTCGCTGGCCGGGCCGACGGGAAGGTAGGCGGCCTGTTCCGGCGACATGTAATCGACCGTGCCGAGCAGCCCCGGGTGAACGCTCTGGTACTTGCCGGAGCGGTCCAACTCGGCGGCCAGGCCGAAGTCGAGCAGTACCACGCGCCCCTGCCGCGTGACCAGCACGTTGGACGGCTTGACGTCGCGGTGCAGCTTGCCGGCCACGTGCAGCGCCACCACGCCCTCGGCCAGTTGGCCGAGGGCCTCGCGCAGCCGCGCCGCCTGCTCTGGCCGCAGACACCCCGGCGGCGATCCGGCGCCGCGGACGTGGGCGAAGAAGTTGACGCCGTCGAGCAGTTCCATCGTGAAGAACCACAGTTCCCGGTCGGCGACCAACTCGTAGAGGGATACGAGGTGGGGGTGGTTCAACTCGGCCAAGGCACGGAACTCGCGCTTGAAGCGGTACAGCGCCTCCGGGTGAGTGCGCTGCATGACTTTCAAAGCGACGCTGCGGCGGCGGCGGAGGTCGCGGGCCTCGTAGACGATGCCCATGCCGCCGTGGCCCAGCTCGCGCACCAGTTCGTAGCCGGGGACAGCGGGTGAATGGCCGTCCGGCCGTCCCCCGAAATCGGCCACCCGGGTTGGCGCCATCGCCTCGGCGGTCGGCGTGTGTGCGGTGGCAGTCCGCGTGCCTTCGGCCAGCAGCCGGTGCAGCTCGATCTGCCGGCGGAGGCGGACGGCGTGGGCGGGGAAGCGGGCCGCGAATTCGTCGGCGGAGGCGGGGTCGCCCAGCCCCTCGCGCAGCAGGTACTCGGCGAAGATCAGCTCGAGGGCCATCTCCGGGTTGTCGGCCACGGCGGGGTGGGCGGCCAGGTAGTCCTCGGCGCGGAGGCGCTCGCCCCCCCGCCAGCGCGCCTCCTGATCGACGCGCAGCACCTCCAGCAGGGTGTGGGCCGAGACGGGGCCGGCGCCCGCGAGGAAGTCGCCGAGGTCCGGCCGCTGTCCCGCGCCCCACAGTTCCTCCAGGCGACCGGGCAGGTCGGTACCCGGCCGGGGCGCCGCCGCGCGCTGCTCAGTCATGGTCGAACTCGTGCCGGGCCAGGGCGACGGACCAGATCGCCGAAGGGGTTGACATCGGAAATGAAAGGTCCGCGCGCGTTGCTCCTCCCGTCATGATACGCCCCCTGGTTCCCCCTGGCCGACAAGCCGGGGCGAAGTCTTCTTCCAGGCTGCTCATGGCGGTAATCAGGAAGACCGTTTCTGCCGGCATCTCGGGCACCAGGTGGAAGCGTTCCGTCAGCAGCGTTGTCAACGCTTCCCGATGCTCCCGGACCTGCCGCGCACAACAGAGCGCGGCCAGGAGGCGGTGTCGGTTTGCGGAAATATAGTGGAATTCGCAGCCCGCCCTGGGATAATGCTGTTTCTCTCGCTACACCTCAGGATGACCGGAGAGGTCGCACGGCGGGCCAGCGCCGCCCTCGCCCCCCAACTGCTCGAAGGACGGTGACCGATGCCAGCGCCGAACGCCGACGACCCATTGCGGACCACCGACCACGCCCCGGCTCGGGAACCGGAGGCGGCCCCCGAAACCCTCACGACCGCTGCCCGACCCGCGGCGGAGACCGGGCAGGCGCCCCCGTCTCTCGCCGGCCAGGCCACCGTCACGTTCCAGCCGCTCCGGGCGGTGACGTCGCGGGACGACTCCGCGGCGGCCCCATCCGAGCCCAGCCCCAGCTGCGCCCCGTTGCCGGCGCCCCGTCGGGAAACGTCCGAGGCCGCAACGCTGCCTCCGCCCGCTCCGCCTGCGCCGGCGCTGGGCAGCGAAGCTGGGACGCTGCCGCCTGGTGCCGCGCTGCCGCCCCCGCAAGCGACGTCATCTCCCACGGTATCTGTTCCTGGTTACGAGATCCTGGGCGAACTGGGCCGGGGCGGCATGGGCGTCGTCTACAAGGCTCGGCAGGCGAAGCTCGGCCGCCTCGTCGCGCTGAAGATGATCCTGTCGGGAGGACATGCCGGGGAGGCGGACCTGTCCCGGTTCCGCACCGAGGCCGAGGCCATCGCACGCTTGCAGCATCCCAATATCGTGCAGATCCACGAGGTGGGGGAGCACGGCGGCCTGCCGTTCTTTTCGCTGGAGTTCTGCGCCGGCGGGTCGTTGGAAAAGAAACTCGCCGGCACCCCGCTGCCACCGAAGGAAGCGGCGGCGCTGGTCGAGACGCTGGCGCGGGCGATGCAGGCCGCTCACGAAAAGGGCGTCATTCACCGCGACCTGAAGCCGGCCAACGTGCTGCTGGGCGAGGATGGCACGCCGAAGGTGACCGACTTCGGCCTGGCCAAGAAACTGGGCGAGGCGGGCCAGACGGCGAGCGGTGCGGTGATGGGGACGCCGTCGTACATGGCGCCGGAGCAGGCGGGCGGCCGGTCGGCGCAGATGGGGCCGCTGGTCGATGTCTACGCGCTTGGGGCGATCCTGTATGAGTGCCTGACGGGCCGGCCGCCGTTTCGGGGGCCGACGGCGATGGACACCATGATCCAGGTGGTTGCGGACGAGCCGGTGCCGGTGCGCCAGTTGCAGCCGCAGGTGCCGGCCGACGTGGAGACGATTTGCCTGAAGTGCCTCCAGAAGGAGCCGGCCAAACGCTACGCCAGCGCGCTGGCATTGGCGGAGGAGTTGCGTCGGTTCCAGGACGGCGAGCCCATCGCGGCCCGCCCGGCGGGGGTTGTCGAACGCGCGCGGAAGTGGGCGAAACGCCGCCCCGCCGCCGCGGCCTTGCTCGTCGTGAGTGTTTTCGCAGGGCTGACGGTGGTGGGCGTGGTTGGCTCGGCGGCCGCGATGGTGTACGGCAAGAATCGCGACCTGGCCAGGGCCAACCTCGATTTGATCGAGGAGCGCGACCGGGCCAAGGCCGCAGAGGAGAAGGCCCTCACGAAGGAAGCGGAGGCCGTCGCGGCAAAAACGGACCTCGAAAAGTCGAACGGGGCGTTGAAACTCGCCACCGAGGACCTGAAACGCTCACGCGATGGCCTGGAGACGACGTTGGCCCGCAGCGTGATTCGTCCGCTGGCGTTGCAGGGCTATGGCACGCCGATGATCGATCACGAGTGGGAAGCGTTGTGGGAGTTGGCCACCACTCGACCTGGCCGGCTGTCCTACCGCTTCGTGGAGGAAGCGTCACGCACTCCGGTGACCAGCCGGCAGCTGCGCGGCCGGGCGGCGCTGGCGCTGCCTGCGGCGGTGGGACTGGACGCAGAACGCCGCGCCGAAGTCGAGAAGGTGTTGCTGGCGCGATTGGCTGACCCTGCCCTTGGGGCCGAACAGAAGAACGATCTGGCGCTGGCCTTATCGGCGTGGGATGGGCTGAGTGGCCCCGGGGCCGTCGGGACGGCACGACAACGCATCGCAGCTGTGACCGACACCAAAAACGCAGTCGCCTTGGTGCAGCTGGTGCAGGGCCTGTCGGCGGTGGCCCCCCGCCTGGAGCCCCAGGAGGCTGCGCAGGCCGCTGCCGCACTCACACAGGCCATGAAGGACAACAAGAACGCATCCCCCTTGGTTTCGCTGGCGGAGGGCCTGTCGGCGGTGGCCGCCCGCCTGGAACCCAAAGAGGCGGCCGCCGCACTCACACAGGCCATGAAGGACAACAAGGACGCAGTCGCCTTGGGGCAGATGGCACAGGGTTTGTCCGCCCTGTTGTCCGCCCTTCCTCCCGCGGAAATCCCCTCTCGTTCCGCAACGGCCGCCTCCGCGGTGGCCTTCCCAACCGGCACCGGCCACCCGCTCACCGCCCTCGCCCTTCTCATCCCCGCGGCCGAGCCGCTCCCCTGCCGCCTGTCCACGCAACAGCTCGTCGAACTCCTCAAGATGCCGACCTGCATCCCCGAGGCCCGGCGAGTCGTCCTCGACCACCTCGGCAACCGCTACAAGCGCCCCTTCGCCGACGTATGGGAGTTCGTCCGCTTCGCCAAGGAGCAGCGCCTCGACCTCGACTTCACCAGCCCGCCACAGCGCCCCGAGGAGACGACCGCCGCGGCGGCGAAGCCGTAAGCAGTTCCGCCGCGAATTCGTGGAATCGAAAAGACGCGATGCGTGAGACTCGCGACGGGGGTAGAATAACAGGCGGAGGTCATGGCCCGGATTCGGACTGTTCCGAGCCTGATCGTGGGCAACCCGTTTCGCGCGGTGGCACAGGAGGACGACAATCATGTCGGCAAGCACGGTCGCGATCAACGAGGCGTCTTATCAACGGCTTCTTGACCTGGTCGAACAGACCGGCCGTCCGGCGGCCGCGATCCTCGATCAAGCCCTCGCCGACTACGAGCGCAAGCTGTCCGGTGGAGAGAACGCCAGCAACGGCCGGTCCACGCCAGTTGCCGCCGAGGAAGCCGAACTCCTGGAAGACACCGGACGCATCCGCATGCCACCGCGAGCCAGGCGGTCCGTCGTCGCGCATATCGTTCCTGCCGGGAGGCGTGCCCCCCGACCCAGCATCGCGGCGGAGGAGTAGGCCGTGACCGCCGAAGCTCCGGCTTTTCCCTGGTATCGTGTCGTGTACGGGGCTGCGCTGGAGCAGGGCGACCTTCTGTTCGGCTGCCCGCGCTTCGTGATTCCGGCGGAGGCCGCAGGGGCAAGCGGTGACGTGATGCTCGCGCGGGAAAGCGTCGATGCCATCGTCCTCACACAGTCCTGCGACCTGGCCGTGCGGGCCGATGGGCAGTCAGAGGCCGCGGACGTTCTGCTCTGTCCGCTGTACCTCAAGAACGACCTGCTACAGCACCCCGTCTTCAAGAAGGACGAAGCCTGGGAAGAAGTCCGCAAGGGGCGGCGCCCCTTCTTCCACGTTCTCAACGAGTGCCGCCTACCCGGTCGAGAGAGAGATTTCGCCCTCATCGACTTCCACGCGCTCTTCACGCTGAACGTGGACCTCGCGCGGGCCTTCGCCTCAGGAACCGGCGAGCGGCTTCGCCTGCTGCCCCCTTATCGCGAGCACCTGTCGCAGGCATTTGCCCGATTGTTCATGCGCGTGGGGCTACCCACGGACATCCCGCCCTTCGGAAAGAGGAAATGACGGCGCGACATTCTCCGGAAGAACTCGCTGTGTGTCAGTGCGGCCCGCCGCGTCGTCCTCGACCAACTCGGCAATCACTTCCGCTTCGCCAAGGAGCAGGGACTTGACCTCGACTTCACCAGCCCGCCGCAGCGCCCCGAGGAGCGCACTCGGCAATTCGCCCCTCCAGGTCCGGCGACGGGGCCGGCGGTGTCTTGAAGGCCTGCTGTCGCCGCGGCTCGAAGGTATCGCTGGAGTTCACGTACGGCTCGACTCCCTGGCGGAACAACACGTCGGCCAGGTCGGTCAATCGGCCGCGCGAGGAAAGTGCTTGACGTGCCTCGATCTCTCCTGCGACACTGGTCATCATGGGACCCGAGATCTCCCCCCACCCCCTGTCCCCCTCCGCCCTCCGCCGGCGCCTGGCGCTGTTGGCGGCGTTGGCCGTCGTCAGCGCGGGCGTGCTCTTCCTCGGTTGGGACCCGATGCATCAGGACCCCAACTACCACGTCTTCGCCGACTCCGACACCTTCCTCGGCGTCGCGAACGGCCTGAACGTCCTCTCCAACGCCCCGTTCCTGCTCATTGGTCTCCTCGGCGTCATGCTGGTCGTGCGCCGCCGCGACCTCTTCCTCGACCCGGCGGAAGCT
>Ga0209517_10004897_pt1 | contig 17340 bp, 15 predicted proteins | sample PeaSoiMetSII2010_FD_187695 | JGI IMG/M metagenome (GOLD analysis project Ga0209517, IMG submission 187695) | Peat soil microbial communities from Weissenstadt, Germany - SII-2010 (SPAdes) (version 2) | ecosystem: Environmental > Terrestrial > Soil > Wetlands > Peat | place: Germany...
GTCTCGAAAGGCGCACCGGATACCGTGCGACTTCCCGTGTGGCGCCGCCGTGTCGGAAGAATCTGGCCAACGATACCGAGGTACTTCATTTCCTGAACTGCCCAGCCTACGAGTTTTCTCCGCAGGTCACTCTCCTGTCGTCGATTCGCGGTAAGAGCTAACAGGACATCGACGAGCAACATCTGATACCGAAGATTGAACAGTTGCGCCCACAACCTGGATTCCGGCTCGGTTATCGAATTCCGAATGCCATGGGGTGCTCCGACATGGCGACGATCGGAGACGAAAGGATTTAATGGCACGGGAAGGATTGCTCCCCGATAGCTGCTCTCATCGCTCTTGAATTCCTCAAATATCCGCAGGAACCTCTTAAAATGTGACAAATTCCCGGCACGACCTGCGTCGTTTTCCATGCCTATGGGACCTTCTCCCTGGGCCATGATCCAGTCGATCGCGGCCAGCGCACGTTGTCTGGGGTTCGTCTCACTTACCTTCATCTCCTTCTCAAACACGCCCCACTCCTGAGCAGTCGCTTCAAAGTCTTTGAATGATCGAAGACTCACAAAGTCCCGGTCCTGGAGGTGAACTCCGAGCAGGCCGGCACTCCCCATGCACGACGCCAGGGAGGGATGCATCTGCCAGCGTCCCTCGGATGAGTCACCCTTTTGAAAAAGCCAGTACAAGGTGAGGTAGACCACCCCCACACGATTTATCTTCATCTTCAGATCGGTCTTGACCATCTTCATGGCCTGTTCGAGTACCCTCTTGTCCGACTTTGAATGAATCTCACTCAGCTCGGGACTTTCCGTGACCACGTATTTCGCGAGCGATTTCACGCTCAGCGGCTCAAAGCGGACTGGAAATGGGTAGGCATCCGGATGCAGAAGAAAATTGTTCTCCCGGTTGACATATATATCGGCGCCCAGCGAGATCAGCAGATTCTGGACAGTAATGAGGTGAGCCATCTCCTGACGTGCGATGAGTCGAATGTCCCGTTTCCATCGGTTGACCACAGCGAGCAGACGATCGTCACGACCTTCTGCAAATTGCTCATCGATGGAGTAGGCCGCATACAGATACTGTGCCATCAGCGCATGCTCAATTTCCGCCGCGATTTGAAGCAAATAAATTGCCTTGAGTCGAGCGGTTCGTCCCGGGACGGACGTCAGACCAGCCGCGCAAACTTTTTCCGCGAGGCTGTGAGGGCCTCTTCCATGTCGAGTCGCCAGCTCCGCTGCGCTCGATGGATTCCATCCGATACCCCACATCCTGCTTCTGAACATGGTCACGCCCCCTGTCGAGCGCAAGCGGCAAACACGGGCAACCAAAATCCTGGATAGCTCGGATTAATCACGGTGCTCTGCTTTATCCGCCCAACACCGTCTGAAGGGCAGAGATGCTGGGGACAAAGAAGTAGCCTCCGCCGGTCGGTACGACCCATTGAGCCTTCGTTGAAACAGACGCCTGCTGCACTTCGGATCCAAATATCACGCAACGTCGTTCCCGGTTTTCACCCGGTGTGTCATTTTGACCAACCAGGATGTCATGCCCCGCCGGCATCTTTGGGCGCGATGGATCCCCCATCCAGCGCGCCATGAGGAATTCGAATTGGTCCTCGATCGAAGCCTGAATGCTCAGGAAGAGCAGTCCTCGCTCACCTTTTTGTGGATCGTTATTGATGGTCGCGTACGGATTCCTGATTGGTTTCCCAAAAGGAATTCCAATGCGAAGCAGACGGCGAGCGTAGGTTGAATCGCGCCCGCCCGTGTCGGAGGCAGAGTCGCGGGTGTTGACCTTGCGGATGTGAGCCGCCCACGGACACGTGAGGCCTGCGGGATCCGCCATTGATTGCGGGAATTTGTCGACAAACCCCGAGTTCAGGGTGTATGCGTGTGCATCCGAATCAAAGCGAAAATGATTGTTCGCCAATTTGTTTTTGCCGAGACCGCGATCATCCTTCTGCGGGACACGATTCACCGGAGCCCCGCTGAACCAACGGCCAACAAGACGGGAGGCCAGTTTCTCGTCCATCATTCCTTTGAAACCGGGCAGCTTCGAGAGCCGTTTCGCTTCAGCACGCATTGTCCTCCAAAATAATCCGACATCCTGGCGGAGACGGCGGAAAACGAGGTAAGAACCATTTGCGGTCCATGCTGGTATCGCGGCGGACGGAGTTCCGGGCACCAAAGGGTCCGGACTCGTCGCCGGATGGCCTAACACCAAGACTCCCGGCCAAACCAGATCCTGCCCCGGATATCCGAACAGAGAATGGATTGGCCCTTCTGCTTTCGCGATGTGTCGCGGAGTGATGAAACTGTTCGGATCTTCCGATGCTCGACCGCGGATTCCAGGTTGCGAGATGCCGTCATCAAAACCGAAATGCTCATGGCCGGGATGGTCCGGACGAACATCCCCTTTCTCTCTATAACTCATTTTGAGTCCCGCTTTCTGAATGATCCTCGCCAATTCAGTCGCGCGTTTGTCGACCTGCGGACGCGTGTCACCGGCGATAACGATCAATGCATCCAGCTCGTTGCCTGGTCCTCCAACTTTCCAGTTTTTAGGATTGCCCTCATCCTTCAGGCCGACCGGATCACCGAGGTAAGCGGATCGCGCGGCAAGGCCCTGACGGAAGGCATCGCTGCCAAGGCTTGCAGCGCCGAGCGTAGTTTTACGCAAACCACGGTAAGTGAATGCCATCCCAACAAGAGGCTTCGTCTGGCCTCGCGGTTTGCGTCGAGATTCTACGGCCCGATGTCGTTGACGATCTTCGAGGCCCTCCCGTGCCCGCGTTACGTTCGGAGTGAAATCGCGAATGAATGCCTTGAAGTCGATAGCCACTCGTTTGTCGTCGGGAACCACGATACCGAGTAAGGTTTGATGTGGTTTAAGAAATCCGGGGACAACCATCGCCTGGATATCGGTCATAGGAAGCACTGGTTCCAGTGGCGGCTCGACTTTTGATTCTTTGAGAACGTTGGGCATCGATTTCCTCACTCTTATAAAACCGGAATCGGCTAAGTCTGCGCTGGGAGCTGTACGTCGCAATGCCGGCTTTTCGAACCGGCATTGTCGCCGCACCGGACTGTTTTGGATCGCCGATACCCTCGTTGAGAAATCCTTCCACAGCTCCAGGTGGAGTCGATTTGAATTGTTCGAGCGCTAACGGCCAGCGGGGATCAATAAAAACGCGGCCTGTGCCAGCCGCGGGTAGCCGGGGCAGGTGTTTCGGGACTATGTTCGCAGTCCCCACGAGCTTCACCGTGATGCATTCCGCAATCTGCCCACCGTAACGAATGGGAACTCCGACGATCGTCAGATCACTGATTGTGAAGCCACGTTTTTTCGGAACCTCTACGACCATGCGCTCAATCATCCCGGGAAGGCCGCGGAGAATGCGGACGCATTCGGAAATGCTTTTCTTATCCGGAGCCTCCCATCCGGACAGATCGATGTGATCCATATACAGCCCAACAGGATTACGCAGCGTGACGTAAGCTCCAAGCCGCGCCAACGCATTCACGGTCGCACCGATGGTGGGATCGCTGTTGCGATTTGGTCCCCCATACGCGGCATAAGCCATCAGCGCGTCGGGCTCAACCAGCAGCCGACCTTTAGGATCGGTATAGAGAATCGATGCGTCTGCGCCAAGCTTGATTTCCGCAACCAGCGAGTTTGGAGGCGAATTTAAGTGAGCGATCCCGAGCGTGGTGTTCCACTTGTTATAGATGTTGTATTGCTTTTTCTTGGTGATGGCCTTTCCGTTCGCATCCTTGACATCGCTTGACACGAAAAGATCTTCATACTTTACGTCTGGACTGACGAGTTCATGGTATAGACGGAGCAGAGTTTCCGGGTCGCCGGGAAAATACTGATCGCTGATCGGCACAGTGGGGTCACCAGGAACCAGCCCCGTGAGTGACATCCAGTATTCGGGAGGTTCGGAGGTAAACGTAACCTGCAGAATTCTGTCTGTATCGGGGTTGCGCCGAACGTGCCACTCGCAGTACTCCTCCTGTGGCCGATAAAAAACACCGGATGTACCGGCCGTGTTGTCGGGATCCGGAGGGTATACGCCAAAGCTTTCAATCGGCCACGGGCGATCTGCCAGGATCAATGCACGCTCGCGTCCGTAGCGACGAAGCAGTTCTTTGGGAAACGCGTTCCAGGTAATTTCCTGCTCGACTGCGATGCCGCCTGGGTCGAAGGTGGCAGCATTGTAGTACTGCAGTGGAGTGTGGCCATACATCGCCTGGTCGGCAGCAATGTTTTGATCGAACCACGCGGACACAGCCCGGTTCCACGCTTCAAGTTGCCCAGGAATAGCGTTAAAGTCAGGCAGGAACGCGGGAGTGTCGTACTGAGTTAGAAGCGCCATTGCAGGTCACCATTCCCCGAGTCTAACGAGAGCTGAAAACGATAGCGAAAGCGCACACGTACTGCATCGCACGGCAACTCTGGATAGCCGGATCAAGCGTCAACAACTCTTACAAACAACGTAACTACTACGCCAGCCGGGAAATGCGACCTGATAATCCCAACGTTTGCCAGCGCGATAGCTCGCCATCAGGACTTGGACTTTTGTTGCAACACTAACCACGTTTGGAGTTGCTTGAGGAGCTCATTACCGTTCGGACTGCCCCAGCCGGTGCAGAGATCGTAGCCTTGCGTCGCAGAGTAGCCGTTGACCTGCGTGCTGCGGTTGTTACCGGTTGCAGTAAAAGCACCCGCCACAAGGCCTTTGTCAGGATCAAAAGTGAAGTCCCGCCCTTCGACGATATCGCGAAAGGCTGCCGTTTTGCCATTTGCGTAGACGAAGTCATTCAGGAAGAAACCTGGTACCTTGCCGTTGAACGTCTGGTTGAGCGACTCGCGGATGCACGCCATTAGAGCAGCCCACATCGGGGCAGCTGCGCTTGTCCCACCCACGGGCTCGATCGGAAGTTGGGAACCAGGTGGCTGGCTGACAAGATAGCCGGTGGTTGAGCCGGCATTGCCGGCCACGTCCGGCACGCAGCGTCCCTTTGAGGGAGGTTTGTTGGCCGATTGCAGTGCAATACCCGCATTGCTTTGATAGCTCGGCGCGGTCGTATAGCGATCGCTGACTCCGCCACCGGTCGCGCCACCGTAATAGAACTTGCCTTGTTGCAGGTTACCCAGCTCGTTCCAGACAATCTCCTTGTCAATGGTTCCATTCTTCGCGTAGACCATCGTGCCCCCGACAGCTATTGCGTACGGACTGGTTGCAGGGTATCCCGCATGAGCGGTCTGAGAAAACAGGGTCACTTCCTGTTGGTCCACTTGTCCTCGCATGCTGCTGGAACCTTGATCCCCGGTTGAGACGAATACAGGAATGCCAACGGCGGTCGCATCCCTGAAGGCTTCGTCAATGTTTTGATTCAGCATTGGCCACCCCGGGTCGCCAGCGCTCCCGCGCAGGTCCTCATCCAAGCCATAACTGATTGAAACGGCAGCGTAGTCATCATTGTGGATCGCCTGATCCATGGCATTCAGGTAACCAGCGCCTGTCCAGGGCGCGAAGTAGACATCAATGGTTGCCTTTGGCGCCATCGCTCCGATGACTTCAATGTCCAGATAGACTTCTCCAGTTACCGGACTGTTGACTTGCATTTCCGTGCTCAAAACTGAGATCGAATTCACGGTCGGCGGTGTCTGCAGGCCAATATTCCGCGTGAAATAGTCTGCGAGGACGGATGGATCAAAGCCGCCTCCGAACTCAAGGACTGCCACGCGTTCGCCGGCCCCCTGTGTTGGTGGAAAGTTGTATATTTTCGCCACCTGGTTTGGGTAGAACGAGCCCGGGAACTGGGCTTGCGGGTCCAGATTTGCCGCCCTGCGGTTGACGCGCACACCGTGCCGGACCACAACCGGCATATTATTCAGGCCAAAGACACCCGTGATGATCTCGGCTAACTGTCCTGGCATTCGGATGTCATTTTCGGGGCAGCGAAAGTTTGTACCGGTTCGAGAGTGCTTGTACATGAGCAGCTTGACCCCGAAGGCTCGAGCCATGGCATCAGCTGAACCGACAAGGTGCATCTGTCGCCTGCCTAGATCGACATTCGAAACAGACAGACCCTGCTGTTTGGCCCAATGCTGAACCACGTCTGCATCCTCCCGATTCGAGCCGTAACGTTCCGAGAGTATTTGTCGGGTGATCCCCACACTCCGTTTTCCGGCAACAAATTGTTCGAGAGTCGGTAAACCTTTCTCGCTTTTGCGCCGTAACTTGATAGTGATCTCGATGCGCTCGTTCGGATCAGCAGGGCCGATCAACGGGTTCTTGTGTTCCGGCACCGATCCTTTGAGGACAATTAGTTTGTCAGTCATCCTGGCCTCCTTCTCCTGTTCCGCATGCCGTGATTGGTACTGCTGCTTTGCGATCCCTGTCTTTTTCCGAGAAACCTCTGAGCACAACAAATCGGGCTACATGAGGCGACTCGAGCGTTACCCATACCAATGAAAGGCTACGAGCCGGCCTGCACATCCTCTGGAACATCACTCTTCCGCCCGCGCCGAACCGGCGTCAAGATAGCCCCACCGCGTGCACCTTCGAATGCGCTGAACCGAGTTGCATTTATTCGGTCGTTAGCAATTGAAGACCTCCCACACTCAAAGACTTCCGGTTCACCGGTATCGTCGTGGTGCCCGGTACCGCGAGTAACGAATAAGGGACCACGACGAGGCTTAGTGTTTCGAGGTTCGCATTCCCCATAGCACGAAGCGCGTTCGTGATATCAAATGTCTCGTCCATTTCCGAATGCATCGCATGCGAACCATCGTTTCCGCCGGCGGCGTGCCGAAAAAGGGCGACCGACCCTATGAAGGATGGATCGGAACGCGAAAATTCGCCCTCAGTCTTCGCAGCCAGATGAAGGTCAAAGCCGGTGCTCTCGACTAATCCCAGATCCACTTTGGACAGACGCAGAGCCAATCGCCGGGTAGCGGATTGAGAGTCCAGCGCATTGAGCGTGTGGATGGTATTTCCCAGGTTCTGCTTCATCGCTACCGAAAGAGGGATCACTGCCCTGCCGACATTTAGAACGCTTGCCGAGACCTCAGATTCAACCATCAGTTGTGCCGGATGGAATCGAACTGCCAATTGCTCTGCGGCAATTGCCGGTCCCACGTGAGGCAGGGCCAGGGGTTTACAGTTCGGGTCTTCGTACTTGAACCGGACTCCGAGAGCTCTGTAATCGAAATAGGTTTTCCGCGGTTCATTGACGACCTTGCCGTCCGGGTCGAAGAAGAACCACGGACGTTCATTGAACCAGTAGTCGGACGGCAGCTTGCCCCACTGCTTCCCCGGCTTGCACGACCATTCCGCCCAGAGTCTGTCAATGTTGGAGTGGTGAATGGAAAAGATGGGATCGAAACCGGCAGTCGGGGGAGTCGCCATCGCTCCGGCGGTGCCTTCGCCATTCGAGGAGTCGATTATGCCACCGACCGCTCGATGAATCTGATCGTGCGGATAGCTTTCGAGCAGACCTCGTGTCGATGGATCCTCGTCGGCAATGCCGCCCGCAAGACCTTCTCGTTCGGTCTTGCCGAAAAACACTGGCGAGCCCATCGACAAGCTGACGTCCACCGCTGAATCGGAGAGTTCCAGCAGCGGGAGCCCGGTGACAAACGGATGTTCGTAGCCACAGAAATAGAAATCCCGTTCCGCCAGATACAGGGGATTGATATTGTCGTCTGCATCATTGCTCAGATTGCCGTCGAGGTGCTTGATGCCAAATTCCCTGGGAAATTTTCGATTGCGCTTGTCCGTATAGTTCCAATAGGGCAGCGAGAATCGGTCCTCCTCCGTATGCATACGGAGAACCTTTTCGAAGTGATACGTGTATCCACGGTGCCAGGGAAGAAAATTCGCGGAATTTTCACCATCGTGCGGACACTGATTCCAATATCGCTTTTTGAAGACATTGCTAACGTTCGGATCTTGCGCAGACGCTTTGTTGATGGCGTCCTCGGTGACTCCGTGAATCGCGGCCTGGTAGAACCAGCTCAGTGGATCCGATGGCTTGCGCTGCTTCATAGCCTTCACTCCCTTGCGCAAGGCAGCCACCAGCTGCGTGTCCTGCACGAATTCATCGAGCGGCATTCGCGGAGCCGGGGGAACGGAACTGCCCGGCATCGCGAACACCGGGCCGTTTACGAGGGTCGATGCGGCAGATACCACCAGCAGCTTGACAGCATCTCGACGAGAAAGTGCCATTCGTTCTCCGTTTCGTCTTTCCCTATGGGCGAAGCCACAAGCAAGCGACGGCATGGCAAGCCGATGCGCTCGCCTGCGGACACGTCAATTATTTGGGGAAACGGCGATCCGAAGCCCCCTCGGATGTGAAGCTCAGTGCAAGCTCCACTCTTCAGTTCGCCGAACGGGCAAAGACTACCGCTCGCGTCTACAAATGTCAACGCGAATCTGGGACCGACTTAGTAAGTCACTACACATGAGGAACGGACTCGATCCCACCCATGATCATCGAGGTCAAAGGCTTTTCGGTGAAGATCTGACACCCATATTTGTTTCGCGGTCTTCATCGAGAGCCATCAAGTTCTCTGCTTATTTGTCTTTGTCACCGCACGTCTGGCCGGTCTCTTTGCGGCAGGTTTCCTTGCCTACGCTTCGTCCTTCGACTGGATGGCATGTGCGTTGGCGAGCGCCCGATTGTCGTCGAATCTGATGCGTCCGAGCGAAACCTGCAGCACAACTAAACGGGAAGTCCCTCGGAGAACAATTTCATCTTGTTTCCTGAGTGGACGTTGTTCGTTACAAGCGCCTGCTGAATCTGAACCGGGTCAATGTTCTCCGGGCAAAGGGCCGATAACTCTTCCAGGAAGTTGGGGAAGAAAGCGATCGCTTCTCTGCCGCTCAGCAGTACTGGAGAGGCCAGCAAACTTAAAGCCCACGAATCTTCCTGGGTGAAAGCGGAAATGGCATCGGCGCAGTATCCGTAGCAGACCGCAAGCATAACGAATTTCTCTTGCAAGTTTTCTGACAGCGCCGCCAACGAATACCAGTCCGTGACGCCTGGAGGCCCATCGACTTCGGTGACCGTATCGTCATTCGGGTCTGGGCCACCATGCGCTACAAGAAGAAGGCAATTGAAAGTTGGCGTACTGTCAAAAACGGCGGAGTACTGGTCTGTGTCCGCGGCAAACGCAGGGCTGTTCTCAGTCAGGTCCACACCGCGCTTCCTGAGTTCATCGCAAAGGGTTGTGGTCACGCGGTGCTCAACACGATCGCGGTCGCGCGTGACATCCACGACCAGGACTCTCGGATGGCCCGGAGTCTTCCCTGTGGTCAATTCGGTCACGTCGCCCTCCTGAAGTACATCGAAGCGATTCCTCATTCTCGGCCGAAGCTTCGCACGCCACATTGGCTTCTGCCCAGTCAGTGCGTCCCACGAGTTACCTCTAATAAGGGCAACCAAATAAGGCGCCTTACTGCCATTCGAGACCAGGGAAAGCATACCGCACCCCGGCGGAACCGGTGCTGCGGCCGGTACGGCGAGCGGACAATCGCCGCGTCTGGACTGCTTACGCGTACTATTCCTGGCGAGCCATGGTGCGAATTTCCGGGACGGTTCGTAAATGCGGAAAATATGGGAAGTCACGTCTCGGGAGGATGGCCGGACTGGACGAGGGTGAACTTTCTTTAGGGATGGTTGGGCCTGTCTCCAAGGAAGGCAAACAATACCCTGCGTCCGCCAGGCTCTTTTATCGCCTTTTTCGAGGACTCCGCGGTTACGAAGACGGAATTGATCTGGGCCAAGACCTGAGGATCATCAAACGTCAGAACCCAGCGTCCGTCCTTGGCGTCATCGTCGTGGAAAATACCCAAACTTCGTATCGGCTTCTCGGCTCCAAGCCGTTCGCCCCATACATAGAATGAAATCTTCGCTTCCAATTTCCGCGGGTCTGTCAGGTCGTACGCATAAAAGATGAGGGACTTCCCTTCTGTGTAGAAAATCCGGCCAAAGGCACGCTGGTTTTTGCCGTCTCCGTCCCGGTCATGCACGTCAATGATGTGTAGATTGCGCGCGACCACGAGGTCCCGCACATCACTTCCCTTTTCAGCAAGCTCCCGTTGCTCCGCCAGAGCCGCAGATTGGTCGGAAACTTGTTTTCGAAGTTCACGAAGCTCCGCGTCCTGGAGAGCGAGCACCGTATCACTCGCGTTCTTTTCGGACTTCGCCTTTTCCATCTCTGCCTCGAGCTGCGCGGTGCGAGCGTCCCGCTGTGATTGATCTGACGCTGCCACGGCACTTCCCTTCTCTGCTTCGGTAAGGCGCGAATTCGAATTGTCGTTCGCCTTCATTTCGGATTCGATCTCAGCACGTTGTTCCCGAATCGTAGCCGACATGAACTTCATTTCGGAGCGGGCCGCGGTCAGCTGCTGCTGGAGTCGGATATCTCCGGCTCCGCCCTCTTGGGAAACCGTTCCTGGAGACGACACGGTCGCCTGGCTGGCAAGAACTGGCGGACGGTCAACCGCCACCGGAGGTGACTTCCGCCTGCCGATGATCAAAAAACCAACGATCAGGACGACTGCGGCTACAGCGCCGATGCTCGCGAAAAGCCAACGGTGATTTGTTGCTGGTACTCGGGGCAAGTTCTCGCGAGTTAGCTCGATCCCTTCTGACCTGGCGCGAGCGACAAATCTCTGGGTCATGCCGGTGGGAATCTGGCAGCGAAGATGCCTCGCAGCCAGCTGCGAGAGGGCTTGGGCGCTGATCTGGGTAAAGTCGTACGTCGCGCTGCGACAACTGGGACAGGACTCGAGGTGAGATCGTAGATCCGCTAACTCGTCCTGAGAGGCTTGCCCGCTGGCAGCCAGCGCGCAGAGCTCCTCGTATTGCTCATGGATATTCAACGAGGATCCTCTTCCCTTTCAGCGTGTGTTCGGCGGCCGTCTTCGCTTTTCCTTTGGCCTTGCCGGTTTCCAGCAGGACCTCCCGCAATTTCGCCAGCCCTCGATACAAGTTGTGCCGCACAGACGAAGCCGAATCGCCGGTTTTTGTTGCGACTTCTTCCGCCGTCAATCCCTCGAAATACGTGAGCACGATCACTCGGCGTTGGCGTGATTCGAGGGTCGCGAGAACCTGCTCCACCAGAAAGACCACCTCCTGCGGAGGCAAGCATAGCAAATGTCCAGGCCCATTAAACAGTTCCGCTGGCATCAGGTCGTCCAGTTCTTCCCGATTGTAAAACCGGTTGGACTGGAGATGCTGCCGGCGGTCGATACTGCGGTGGTAGGCGTACTGCAGCAGCCAGGTTTTGAAGCCTCCGCGGTCGGGATTGAATTGGCTCGCGGCCCGGAAGATATCGAGGAACACCTTTTGGACGGTCTCTTCCGCTTCCCCATCATCGTGGAGGATTGCCCGGGCGATTCGGAAGACCAGCGGGCTGTGTCTCTCAAACAAAACGGCGAGGGCATCGTTACAGCCCGTGCGTAATGCGGCCATCAAGTCTTCGTCAGTCAGCATTCGAAGTCGAGAGGGAGAGAGGAGCAAAGTCGCCAGTTCTTCATCCGATAAAGGCATGGGCTCCACCTGAAAGAAGTGCCCGACTATGAGTCAAGAACCAAGAATTAGGAAGCCCCCGAAGAGTTGCGAGCCCTTCCCTCCCAATCGAGTTCACTCAATTGTTCGTGCGATTAATACACACTATAGGTGGGTCGCACAATTGTGGTCAAGTAGCAGATTGTTTCAGGATGTCGCACAAGCTGAATCGCAGCCAGCACAGGGCAAATCCGAAGATTGCGTTCGGGCTCGTGCTGCGACAGCTCCGAGAACAGAGTGGCGATTCACAGGACTCGTTTGCCCATCGAACGGGATATCATCGCAACTACGTGGGCCAATTAGAACGCGGTGAGAAGAGTCCCTCGCTCAATGCATTATTCAACTTATCCAAAGCGGTCGGGCTCCGACCTTCTCAAGTGTTGGAACTGGTAGAGAGACGACTCGGGTTTTGATCTGTTCGGCGATCACCTCTTGACCCGGCTCCCCATGAGAGAACTGTGGGCCACTCCGGGGTCGAATTATCTATGGCGTCATCCTCTGCGGCCAATCGAACCGCGATTTCCCCCCGGCGCACTGCTGGCACATCGACGTCTGCAAAAGAGGCCTCGCCTCGCGTGCAATGGCGGTCCGACAGTCAGTCGGCCCGGTCAGGGCAATATCTTCTACAGCAACGAAGTCGCACTCAAAGTGAAGATCACTGAAATTCTGCACGTCGTTGACGAGATCCAGAATCACTCAAAGCCTGTCATAAACCACTGCTATCGTGAATTCCTGCTCCAGAATGGCGATGCCGAGGAACGCGAGTATCCCGATCCAGAAGACCAGGTGCGTGAAGTGCTGATCCATGGAAACTGCCTGTCACAGAGAGATATTGATGTTTGTGTAGCCTTCGATCTTGGCGAATTTGCAGCCCAGTCCGGATATGAAAATATGCGCGAATTGCACGACGCCCTCGTCACTAAGTGGGGCTGCCCGACATTTACCTGTTGCCTCCCCGACGGCGGCTGGCGACTCGACTGTTGTGTCTGGGCCTGATGCCACGCGACTCCTAGGTCGCCAGCCACTTCGCATAAGCCCTCACGTCAATCATCGGCACGGTGCCGCTCATCTGCAGGCGAGCAATTAGCTCCAGAAGAAACGCGGTTGCGGGCTTTCCTTGCGTTTTCAAAGAGTGACACCCTTTTTCATCACACCCGAAGATGCCGTGTGCCGCAACGCAACCAAGATCGAGACGCCGCTCGTCTTCTTGCTTCAAAGCGTCTAATAAAGGCTGACCCATCGCCGGCCTCCACTCGCTCTCAAACGTCAGCAACCCTCCCAGGATGTAGGGCAGGGGCTTCGGCGGAAACACTCCGCCCGCGTGCGGAATCGGCAGGCTTGTTCTCATGAGTTTCCGGACGCTCTGGACCTTGTCCTGCGCGTATTTCACGAGTGAGGCGTTGATGACCTGTTTTGCCTCAAAGACCGCGTATACGCTTTCCGCCGGAACGACCACCTGTCCCTGGAACTTAAAGATGAACGGAGAATACTGCCGGTCGAAAATCACGACATCAATCTGCTCGCTGAAATTTCCCTCGCTGTCCACGACATGAGCTTTCGCGGACTGGTAGCGCTTCGGCAGATAATTCTCGAACAGTTCGAGCCAGACTTGCTCGCTCGCATCGCCCTTGGTACCCGGATGACCAAACGACTTACGCGCAATGGCCAGACGCTGCTCGATGTCATCGTGCAGCCCCGCCAGCAATTGAGAGAGGGACCAGTTATTCATGCGTTTTCAGTCCTTACAACCTACGTCAGGACTCCTGTCCCTGACTTTCCTTGAATGGCGGCGTAGGCGGGTGCTTTTCAACCACCTCTTTGGCCAGCTCAAAAGTGATAGCACTCGACGGATAAGCCGCAAGCAAAAGGCCCGGCAGAAATCGCTGGGCTAAATCCGAGTAGGTATACCCATATGAACGCCCGCGCGTGGCTCCCGTTGCGACGACCAGCGAGTGAATTTGCTGAGAACTGAAACCCAGCTCCTCCAGTACAGGCTTTAGAAAAGCCGTCCGCTGCGTCTCGTTCGGCCGCTTGAACGTAAATGTCACTGCCGCCCTGCGACGAACCGCCGGATCAAGCGCCTCAAGGCGGTTCGTGCACATCACCACGATTGCGGGCAGATTGCCGGTTGCGAGATCGTCCACGCCGCGAATGAGCGCGTTTACGCCTGCGCGGTCTTCATGATGCATCTGGCCAAGTTCGCGGGATTGTGCCAGCGCATCCGCTTCATCGATCAGGAGAACGATGCCGGAGTGGCGCTTGCTTCCGCGTCCCGCCCCGCGCTTCGCCGCCTGCTTGACTTCCGCGAACGCCGCCGACAGTAGGCTGGTCATTTCGCCGACTGCGCCGGTGCCGCGCGCATTGAGACTCAGCGCGTAGAGCGTGACGCCGATTCCCGCTTTGCGCGCGACGGCATCGCCGAAAGTCTCAGCCAATATCGTCTTCCCGGTTCCCACATCCCCGGCGAAAATGAACAGCGGAGGTCGATCCCGGAAGAAATCGACAATCCTGATTCTCTGGCGGTGAAACGTGTTGCTCCATGCTGTGAGACTCTCCGGGTCGAGCAGAAGCCTCGCCTCTTTAAGCAGCCGCTCCTTCATTTCGTCGAGGCCGACAAGGGAACCGAACCGCCTGGCGGCGGCCGGATCTGGATATTCACGAACCTCTTCGAAGATGCCGACTTTATTGTCCATCAGGCAACCGGCTGGAAAGTCTGGCGGCTTACGCCGCATCCGCCAGAGAAATAATTACGATCCGATGTCCAGTAGCCTGCCCCGTCGGAAGGCGGATCGCCGGAAGTTCTCTGGATCGGAAGATCGGACTTGAAGCGGACCTGCTGATCGGAGGACAGCTCGAAGTACTTTGCGTTCTGAGTCAGGTAGTTGAAGAAAACCGCTCCAGTGATATCCACGTTCGCGACAACTTTCCCGGCACGGTCGTCCGTAGTAAGCAGGCCATTGGCATCCACCTTGTATCTCCAGGACACGATTCGTTTGCCGTCCTTCTTGTAACCGAATTCGTATTCCCTGAGATAACCGGCATTAAGATACTGCGCCAGCTCCTCCGCGTACTCACGAATCCGTTCTTCCGAAGGTTCTCCATAATAGTGGGCGCAGAGGTGCATGTCAGCCGCCACTTTGGAGGAAACGTAGCGTGCATTGATGATCGTGAAGGTAGCGGATTTCGTAACGCTGAATGTCATGGTTCTATCCCCGGAAAGAAGGTCCCAATACGTCTTGCCAGCACTCAATCGCTCTTCCCCGCGTCGTGGCGAATCGGGCTTCGGATATCGCCTCCAGCGCGTCCTGAGCGGCACTTACGATTTTCTGCCGGTGGGTTTCGTCGTAAACGGCGGCGACGTTGTTCGTTTCATTGACGGGATCGAATATTTCCATCGGCTTTCCCGTCGGCCCCGGCAGCTTGGACGCCGGGTAGTAGTCGGTGAAGGAAATCCGCGTCTTAAGCCGGGACTTCACGATGTAACCGAACACCTTCTCCAGCGCGACCGTGTAATCCCCCATGCTCACGCCGCTGTCAGCCAAGTGCGCGACGATCATCTCGGTCATGAAGGACTTAAGTCTGAACCCGTCGTCCTTGATTTTCTGGAGCCTGACCCACCATTTCACGAGACGGCCCACCTGTGCGAAGTGGTCCTTCTGCTGCGCCTTGCGCTTCCGGATGAAGGCCAGGTGCAGCGGAATGCTGGTGAGAACCGGCTTGCCGCCGTCAAACGCGAACAGATATCCCCGGTCATCAGGGTCGCCCTTGTACTGGACAGGCACGACATCGACGCTCAGCCCGCTGACCGCGTACTTGATGCATACGGAGTGCTTGTTGACGGTAATCTGGTCAGGTTTCATTTGCGGATATGCTTCACGCAGGCGCTCTGCCAGCCAGTTGAGCAGTTCGGGCTCAGCGGTGGGAGTCTTTTCCGCCTTGACGTAAAACGCCACGTCCACATCGTTCAGCGTTTTCAGCGCCGTGCCTTTGGCGAGGCTGCCGGAGAGCAATGTTTTGATGAGGCCGTAGTCGGGGTGATCGGCCGCATACTTATCAAGCTTTTCGCGCAAACGACGAACTTGATCGCGAAATTCTTCCGCGTCTTCCCGGCTGAGGTTTACCGATTCCGCAGCGAAGTCGGCGATGTCGGCATGCGTGATCGCTGCCGCCGAAAAGGGGCCGTCCACCTTGCGCAGCTCAAGCGTGTTCATCGACCGCTCCCATCGCGGTGAGAATCCTTCACCAGCTTCGAGAGCGATTCGCCGCCGGAGCGCTCCCGCAAAGTGTCAAGCCGCGCATCGCCGCGGATTCCGGGCGCAAAATCAGGCCCGTAGGTTTTTCTCAAAGTCTTGATGAGAGTGTCGCCGCGTTTTTGGCGGATTTCGCCGTTCTCGTCGCGACACCGTTGATCAAGGCCAGTGTTGCAGTGATCTTTACTCTTGGCCATGGCCGTTTCTCCACATCACCCGAAAGCGGATATTCTCTTAGAATAACACGCAACCGTCGATTATGCAAGCTAACCATAGTAGACACTATTAATAACCTGTTATTATTATTGACATCAGTGCAGCATACCGCTACAGTTACGCCGGTGAAGTAATCATGAACAATACCGATGTGTTTTACCGGCAGGTTGGTGAGAATATCCGTGCGAAGCGCAAGGAGCGGGGGTTGTCGCAGGAAGGGCTCGCCAAGGCCATCGGTCTCAAGAGACCGTCAATGAGCAATATTGAGAAGGGACGGCAAAACATTCTATTGCATACATTTCGCGACATCGTCGAGACCCTGGGGACGACGACGGATGCCCTGTTTCCCGAACGAACCATACCCGAGCCGCAGAAGATGCCTGATTTGACCAGCTACTCCCCACAGGTTCGGGAGTTTGTCGAGGCAGCTATCAAACCAGCGGAGAAGGAGGAAAGCCATGGCGATCAGAAGACGTAAGATCGAGTCGCTCATTGAAGAGCTTCTCTCTACCTACCAGATAGAGCAGGCTCCGGTGCCGGTGGAGCAAATCGCTAAAGCAAAAGGAGCAAGGATTTTCTATCAGTCGCTCGAAGACAATGTTTCCGGCTTTTTGTACCGGGACAGTGCCCAGGCAGTCATCGGCGTCAATACACACCATGCTCCGGTCCGTCAGAATTTCACAATGGCTCACGAACTCGGCCATTTCCTGCTCCACGACCAGGAACAGCTTCACATCGACCACGAATTTCGGGTCAGACTCCGGGATGATGTCTCAAGTCAGGGGACCGACGAGGCCGAGCGCGAAGCCAATTTCTTCGCAGCTTCGTTGCTAATTCCGAAGCGCTTTCTGGAAAAAGATCTAGCGAGCGAGCAATTTGTCGATATGTTCGACGATTACTTGGTGACCGATCTCGCCCGCAAATACGGGGTGAGCACTCAGGCGCTCGCAATTCGAATGCAGACTCTCGGCTATATTCAAGAATAAGTTGGCGAACAAAGTTTGGCACATCCTTCATCGTGAATCAACGGCGACAAGAATTTCATCAGCTCCTCCTGCAGACGAGCTACTGCAACTCCCTCACACTTCATTGCTTTGCGACCAGAGATTTTACGAACTTCAGTGTTGTCAAGGCGTATCTCGTACAAGTTTGCGTCTAGCAAGCGAACAATCAGCGAATAATCGGGCGCTATACTAGCTCTATGTCGCAGTGGTATCGACCCGGGCCAGTATCCTCTTTGATGCACAAGGAATAAACGGACTCCCATGGCGAAGACCGGTCGGAAC
>Ga0209517_10004898_pt1 | contig 17338 bp, 10 predicted proteins | sample PeaSoiMetSII2010_FD_187695 | JGI IMG/M metagenome (GOLD analysis project Ga0209517, IMG submission 187695) | Peat soil microbial communities from Weissenstadt, Germany - SII-2010 (SPAdes) (version 2) | ecosystem: Environmental > Terrestrial > Soil > Wetlands > Peat | place: Germany...
CCGTCCACGGCGGCCCTACGATTACCCCTCTTGTTGGCTTCCCCCTCGCATGATCGGCCAGACCATTTCGCATTACCGCATCGTCGAGAAGCTGGGCGGCGGCGGGATGGGTGTCGTCTACAAGGCCGAGGACACGGAACTTGGGCGATTCGTGGCACTCAAGTTCCTTCCCGCGGATGTGGTTCAAGACTCCCAGGCACTGGAACGATTCCGCCGTGAGGCGCGGGCCGCGTCCGGCCTAAACCATCCCAACATCTGCACCATCCATGAAATCAGTAAGCACGAGGGCCAGCCGTTCATCGTGATGGAGTTCCTCGACGGCCAGACGCTCAAGCACCGTATCACGGGCCGTCCGCTGGACCAGGAAACGCTGCTGGACCTCAGCATTCAGATCGCCGATGCGCTGGACGCCGCCCATGCTGAAGGCATCGTCCACCGCGACATCAAGCCGGCGAACATCTTCATCACCAAGCGCGGGCAGGTGAAGGTGCTGGACTTCGGGCTGGCCAAGGTGTCGAAACCGAAGATGCAAGCCGTGGGCGCAGATGCCACGGCGACGACAGCGGTCAGCGAAGAACATCTGACCAGCCCCGGCAGCGTGATGGGCACCGTGGCCTATATGTCGCCCGAGCAGGTGTTGGGCAAAGAGCTTGACGCGCGCACCGACCTGTTCTCTTTCGGGGAGGTGCTCTACGAGATGGCAACGGGCGACCTGCCGTTTCGGGGGGACACCGCCAATGCCGTGTTCGACGCCATACTCCACAAGGCCCCGGTCTCGCCCTTGCGCCTGAATGCTGACCTGCCCGCAAAGCTGGAAGACGTCATCAACAAAGCGCTGGAGAAGGACCGGAATCTGCGTTACCAGAGCGCCTCGGAGATGCGCACTGACCTGAAGCGGCTGAAGCGGGATACGGAATCGGGCAAAGTGGTCGGAGAGGCACCCGCGACCGACACCTCCGCTTCGTTTCAGCCAGGAACTTCGGTGTCCGGATCTGCGGGCGCAGCGGTTCCATCTTCCGCCTCAGCATCATTTGGTTCTGTGCTGATCGCTGAAGCGCGGCGGCACAGAGGCGCGCTGATCGGTGCGGCTGTGGTGGTTTTGGCGCTGGCAGTCGCGGCCGCGTTCGGCGTGTACAAACTGCTGAGCAAAAGCACTCCCGCCATCGATACCCGCAACATCAGTATCCGGCCGCTGACCGAGCACGGACAGGCCATCGAGTTTGCCAGCATTTCGTCCGACGGCAGATTGGTGGCCTATGGCAGGCGGGAAGGAGAACGCAGCCTGCGGGTGAAGCAGGTGGCCACGGGCAGCGAGGTCACGGTCGTGCCACCGCAGACCGGGTTCTTTGGCTCTGGCGCCACCTTCACGCCCGACGGGAATTATCTGTACTACACGCATGACGATCCGGCCAACCCTAACGCTGTCAATCTGTATAGCGTACCGGCCCTCGGCGGGGCGTCGCGTCAGATCGTGAGCGACGTGGCCAGCGCGCCGGCATTCTCGCCTGATGGCAAACGCATCGCGTACCGGCGCAGAATTCAGGACAAAGGCGAAGATCAGGTCTTGATTGCGAATGCCGATGGCACCGGCGAGCAAGTCATCTTCCGACATGAACCCGAGAATTTGATCACTGTTCCTTCCTGGTTGGCTGCGGGCAACCTCATCGCCGTAGGCGCCTTTGAGGTGGGGAAAAACACGATTACATCCATTCTCGTACTCACGCCGGAAGGCAAGCTGGTAAAGACCTTTCCGCTCCCCATGATCGTCAGCGCAGTTGCATGGCTGCCCGATTCCTCGGGGTTGTTCTTCGCGGGCGCTGAAAAATCGACTGGCCTGCGGAATCAAGTCTGGTTTCAACCTTATCCTGCCGGTGTTCCTTTCAAGATCAGCAACGACTTGAGTCAATACTCCTCGCTTAGTGTTACGGCGGACGGTAATTCGTTCGTCACCGCCCAGGCACGCCGAGCGGCAACGATTTACATAAGCGACTCCCCAGCGATCCTGAATGACAAAGTCGATTGGAAGCTAACTCCGATCTCGACCGAACAAGCGACTGGATACGAAATCTCATGGACCGCAGCCGGTAAACTCCTGCAGCGGGATGCGGCGTTTCACATCTATGTGACTGCCGGAGATGGCAGCAGCCGGGTTCGCTTGCTGGAGAATGATGACTTGGCTTTCGACCCAAACGCCTGCGGCCTGGGTGATGTCGTGGTTGTGTCCAGGGTTCTCGAGAACAACACGCGCCACCTCTGGCGTCTTAATGTCGCAACCGGTGAGTTGAAGCAGGTTACCTTTGGCAAGGACGAGGAGTGGTCTTCCTGCACGCCAGACGGCAAATGGGTCGTGTACCCAGGATTTCTGGCGACTGATGATGTACAGCACATTTTCAAAGTCTCCATTGACGGTGGCGCACCCGTGGAATTAGCCCACGGAAACCTATTGAACAGATTGCCGGGTACGCCATCGCCAACGGTCTACCCGGCTGTGTCCCCGGATGGCGCATTGGTGGCTTATGTAAGGATTGACGGGCGGGGAGCCGGCGCTAGGTCGAAGTTTGTCGTCCAGAGGCTGGAAGGCGGCCCACCCTTGCAGGAGATCGATGCTCCCGCGATCTTCCGTCAGCTCGGATGGACGCCGGATGGGCACGCGCTCACTTACGTGTACGACACGACGGGAAATACGCAGAATGTGTATATGCAGCCACTCGCTGGCGGCGCAGCGCTGCAGTTGACCCACTTCGATTCTGAGCCGGCTCATGTGGCCGCCTATGCGTGGTCACGGGATGGCAAGAAATTCGCGATCACCCGCGCTCGCTACAGCGATACCGATGTGGTCATGTTCAGCGGGTTCCGTTGAGACCAGTTCAAAGATCGGGAAGGAGTCTGGCTTATGCTGGAGATTCAGACCAAGCACTTAGAACCCGGAAGAATCACGCTCGGCAGGGTCGGGATTGGTCAAGAGCTCGCCCTAGCGACCATGCAGAAGTTCGTTGAGCGTGCGATCAAGCTTTACGAGTACGAGCGGAGAGCGCCCAATGCGCGTTCTGTCTTTTTTGCCAACAAACTCTAAGAATCATCGGGCAAATGAGCTGCACGCTGGGCATGTTCCGAGCCCTCTATCAGCTGTTCAATCCAGATTCCGATCATGAACGGCAGAAACTCCATCCGAAAAAGAGCGTAATAGATCCCTAGGAAGCTTGCCGCGAAGACCAAGACTAACAGAAGGAATATCCCGGCGGTCGCCCAACGTGGCATCATGCGGCTGTTGAGCCACGCGATTGCGAAAGCGAGTAAGACCTTTATTATCCACCTGCTCCATCCATAGACCCGCCACGTCTCGGATTCGCCAGCCAACTCGGTCTCTACTGCCGAGGCTGTCAGCTCGATCCCAAGCTTCGGTCCAAATGGCGTAGGGTGAATGTCGCTGAACTTCCCTCCCACCAGAACGATGTCGCCGAGTTCGCCAGGTCGCGGTTTTGCGCTACCCCCCTCGCCCATTAAATCGGAAAGGGGAATCGAGGGAAAATCCCAATCGGTGCGGAATTCTCGTACTCTAACTTGCTCCTCCGCCTTTTTCTTTTCATCTGCGCTTTCGTCTGGTTTTCCGCGTTGAACGAGTGCACATGCATCTTGGGCACCGGTATCACAATAGGCTCGAAGAATCGCCCAGTGCAGCGATTGTGGGTTCGCGTCTGTTGGCACGACGCGTTGAAACCCGCGTACAGTCCAATCGGGATCTTGGGGCAAAAGCGGCGAACCCACGTACTCGGGCTGATCCGCACGATTGCCGAGCACCTCACCTGCCTTCCACACGTACGAACGGTTCCGCTCCCCAGGGTTGTTCTTCTCCTGCTGGTGCGAGACTCGTGCCCACACAATCTTCGACTTACCGGTCGGTATTTTCAGACTCTGGAAACGCGGAGCTGAAGTATCGATATCTACAACCAGCACTTTTGGCTCGTAAGCCATGATCACACTCAGCACGTTTGCGAGCTTCTCTGGCTGTAACCATTCGCCCAAGTACGCTTCGAGTTCGTGTTCATCAACGGTAACTAGCCGACAATACCGCGCTGATCTTGGTTTCGTCACGCTGAGCAAGACGTCCGAGCCCGTCAGCGTGGCTCGCTCAAAAATCCATCTATGTCCAAGCCAGTTCGTGAAAATCAATAGCGGCATGAGCACGGCGAGGAATCGCCAATTTGCGACAATATTGAGGAACGGCCGCGGGTGCGGTGTCCAGAGACGACTGCTGAGGTTTTGTGATCCCTGCGCTGCACGAGCTTGGGGCGGCCGTTTCCCCATGAGTCCTCTACCGGTGCGCCAACGTGTATAAATAGGCACGACGAAGAGCGGGAGCAGTCGAGTCTGTATTGTCCCAGCCCCGCGTCGCATCCACGACCTGGCGGAAATCGTTCGCCAATTGCTCAGATTGAGGCGCTCGGGCAACTAGCAACTCGGCGGAGTTCGGCGTTCTCCTGGGAATCCCAGAACTAATCTCGCAGAGGAATAGGCGATAGAGGCCAGTATGCACACTTCTTACCGGCAATAGCGTCGGTCGTCTTGGATCCCAGGAATACTTCGTTGGCCTCGCGTCGTCAGGACACTTAGGCTCGGCCATATCGTCCAGCGGGCACAATTCCAGTACATAGTCGCTAGCGTCCCAGTCTCCAAAGATATTTTGGAGACTGAGAGCCTCTTCGCGCAACTCCACTACACCATCTGACAGCGGCCCGGGTGATCCCCGCGTTCGCAAAATACCTTGCCTGAGGTTGTCGTAAATCTTTGGATGATCTGCAGCGAGTTCCAGAACGGCGTCAAAAAAAGCGGTCACAACATTCTTTTCCGGCTCAGTGGGTATTAGGCGTCCCAAGTTCAAAGGATCCTTGCACCCCAGCTCGCGAGGATTTGAACAGTCGAAGGTCTCCAACGCTCCCCAACGCGACCGAATCACAATCGCCTCTCGGCCGTTAACCTTTCCAACAAGTACCAACTTGCTGTCCCGATGAACGGGGTACATCCTCCAGAGGCCCTTGAAATCCTGAGAACCACACTGTTGATGGGATTTATCGCACCAGGTCCCCTGCGCTCTGACCACTGTTCCAATCACTTCTGCGTAGGCAGGCGCCCCGAGGTAAGCCGCAATCATCGCGAACCATAAGACAGCCCTCACGGTAAATTCCTTGTGCGAGGAGCGCATGGCCACAAGCATTGTACCTCACAACGGTCTGCGTTTTTCCTGGGTTTCAGTTAGATTTCCGATCCTGGGTGCTCATAGGCCCCGACTGGCCGGGTGTCACGCACCTTACCTCCCTGGCCGGAGTCTCGCACCATCCAGGGGGTGTGCGTCTCGCTCCGCCGGTGCCGGTTGTCAAGGCTTTCAATCGCTCGTAGACATCTTCCGGTACTGCCGTACGCTGCTGAAGACCACGAAATCCTTGCTCTCCATCACACACGCCATTGCTACCTCAGAAAGTCCGGGAAGAACTCGGTGTCGCTCAGTCCGCACTGGGATGACATCCTGTGGCCGTGAGCCAGCCAAGCCTGCTTCTCGTTCTGCCTAAGCTGCTCGATTCCTACCGCGTCCACGTAGTACACAACATTTCGTCCCAATCGATCTTCCCTTTGGCTACTCGGAACGAGGGCATTGGAGATCACTCTTCTCCGTTCCCCGGGACTCAGGGCGTGTCTCGCTCTGGCCGCAGCCAAGGCATCCTGCGCCCTTTTAATTCTGGCGCCGCTGATTGTCATGTGCATTGCCAGATCAACAAAGAAGGCAAAGTCAACTTCCGTCGGCGTAGGAGGCTCTGAAAGAAGGCCGTACAGTTTCCGAAGAGGGGGCTTCAGCCACTCAGAAGATTCGAAAGCATACCAGTCATAGGCAATCCTTACTTGCTTTTGCGCTCCTAGAGCATGGAACATGCGTTGCCACACTCTGCGTCGTTCCGGATCTTCGAACACAGCCTTGACGATGGAATATCCTGCGTTGTGCGGCTGTCTCACCAGTTGCTTTAGAACAGACGTTTCATTCCCAAAGATGGCTTCGGTAAGTCCGGGTTGTTCGCTTAGGACCTTTGCAAAAATTCCGCGAACCTCATTTCCATACCCAATCGTTGCCCCGTATGGTCCCCATGTCAGGGCTGAGGCGTCATCGGAGGTTCCAAAGTTCCACTCGATGCGGTCGTAGTCCGTTCCCTCGTGGGACAACCATAGTACGAAAGAACGCTCCATAACAGTTGGAACAGGGTCGTCCGGCATGAGAGCATGCCAGAGCCGGGCAGTGACTTCCCCGTTTTGCGAAAGCTTAACGTCACGTGGCCCGAGGCGACAGGCCTGAAACTCCATGACCGCTCTTTTCGTGCCTCTCCCCAGTTTGCCGTCTGCGGTTATGGGAGGTTTGCCGCATTTCTCCAGAGCATCAGACAAGGCACTCTGCAGCCTTGCGATCGGGCCGAACTTGGAACCGACAAGAACGCCACTGCGGCTGTCAAAGAGGATCTGGTCTCTTTGCTGGGCAAGAAGAGGAAAGGAGATGAATACGAAAACCCACAATGTTTTACTGAGGCGCGGAATCACATTCATCCCCTTTTCGAGGTACACCTCAGACGAAGACGTATGAGGTTACCCGCTCTTTAGTCGATAGCTGCTGACGGCGGCGCGAGATACTATCTTACGCGATTCCCTCCTCATGCCTTCGCCATTTCTTTCTTGCAAGATGGCTTTCAGGGCCCAGAGCTCTTTGTATCCCATAATGCGGCAAGATGGGTATCCATGCGACTCAGGTAGCCACCATATCTTGTGGCGGGACGGTCTTCGATGCGCAGCCCGAGGTAGCGTATTGGGCCGAACCTGAGTCAAGTGGATACCCATCTGCGGCAAAAGTGCTCGGGTTTGTAAGGCGGGATCGGAGAGCGTTCCTGCCGTAGACGTAAGCAGCTGATTCGATGAGGTGTTGCCAGTGTCTCGACCTTTACCAGTTTGGCCGTTCCAACCGGACAGTCCGGGTTCCGACACCAAGCTCCTGGAGACGGCGTCGCGTTCCAGGCGTAGCTTTCGCCCGGCCTCGCCTGTGGGAGCCTGGACCGGCCGAGCGATTCCTGCCAGCCGCAAATCACACTCGAAGAATCTTCCTGAAAGACCCGCAATCATTGGCGCCGAGCTCTCCGGGCATCCCGAAACCGCCGGGAGGCTCCATGCCCGAAACCACAGAAACCCCGTAAAACCGGGCGCCTGTCAGATTCCTGCGCAGAGCCAGAATTACTAACGTCACAAAGAAACAACGGGCATGCGGCCTCTCTGCTGGTATTCTCTACACATTTCATCGCTCGGGGGAGCGTCATGTGCAATCTCCTGAAGATTCTTTCCACTGCAGCCTTTCTTCTGAATCTTGCCTCCGGCTTTGCCTCAACTGTCCAGCCTGACGTCGGCCAGCAGGCTGACGAGATCGTAGCCGGCTACAGAAAAATCATTGTGCTCACGAACAACCAGGCTTCACTCGATGCACTCACGGGCGAGCGGGTCTCCATTCTGGGGAAGATGTTGTTCCAGGAAAACGAGGAACGAATCTCCGCTCTGAGTGCCGGCTTGGTCGCCAATCAGGCAGCGCTGGCAACATTTCTCGACCGACTGGAAAGAAATCCCGACTACCACGATGCCGACAAACTGGTTTTCCGCGACTTATTGGACGACCTCTCCGCCGGTCTTACGAAGGATAAGAATGCCGCTTTGCAGAAGCGCCTTGCCGATGATGTTGGCGCCCTGGACCAGATTCAGGTCCTGTATCAAAAAGAGCTCGCCACAGTCTTCGATCAGTTCCGAACCCGGGGAATGCCCGTTCGGCGTGAGGCTTGGGAGACATATCTTGTCTTTATCCAGCAGAAATACCAGCGCGAGCAGATCCTGAAAGAATACGAGGCAGCTTTGCCTGCGGATGAGAGCCTGGGCGCCGGAAGCAGAAAGAAAAGGAGCAGCGACGAACTCTTTGGCACCGAATTGCCGCCAAAGACTTTGCTGCTCACCTTTGATGATGGGCCGCATCCTCGCTACACCGACCGTATTCTGGAGATCCTGAAGAAATACAACCTTCAGGCGGTATTTTTTCAGGTAGGGCGCAATCTGGGCACGGTCGCGAACGACGGCACGATCAAGCTCACGCCCACTGCGGCCGTGAGCTATCGCATTCTGGAGGCCGGCTCCTCGCTTGGCAATCACAGCTACACGCATGCACTACTTCCCAAGCTTGACCGGGCGGGATATTCGAATGAGATTGATTCCACCAATAAGGTACTCAAGTACATCCTGAAGGGCGATCCAGTCCTGTTCCGTCCTCCGTATGGCGCCCGCAATGGCGGCATTCTCCAGGTGGTCCAGGCTGACAAGCTGAAGTCCATGATCTGGAACATTGATTCCATGGATTGGGCCGATCCTGTACCCAATTCCATCGCCCAACGGGTCTTGAAGCAAGTGGAGCATGAAGGACGGGGAATCATCCTTTTTCATGATATCCACCGGCGGGCCATCGAGATCCTGCCCTCGTTGATCGAAACGCTGCAACGGGCTGGCTACCGCTTCGCTTCATGGAATGGCCGCGGTTTTTCCGAATGACTCTCGGGGCGTCCAGACCGTCACGTTGCCCAAGTCTTCGGAGCCCGCCTTACCGGGAAAGCCGGGCTGCCATCATTTGCATAGCGCAGCCAACGATGCCCAGGCAATGCGCGATCTGCTCGTTCAGAAGTACAAATTTCAAGCCGCAGAATGTTTTTCTCCTGTTGAATGAGTTAACGCAAACCATCTGCCGAGGGCCACATCGTGGTGCCTCATGGGGACGTCCTCGCGCAGGAAAACTGCTGCGTAGACCAACAGGGACACAGTGATCCATCGAGTCCACGAGATTGTTGCGGAAACTGACTTTTGCGGCACATCCCCCAATGCCACGGGTCGCTCTTCGAGGAAAAACCGGCAACTGAGGCTGGCTCTGCCCCGGATGCGGTCTTTTGGGAAGCACGCCGGCGGTGGCTCAGGCAGCGCAGGGATCACATCGAGATAAGCAAGTATTGGGCGTACGCTTCGAATCAGCGGAGATTCACCTGCTAAACAAATACGCCTTGACACGCTTCGCTGCGATGCAATAATGGCGCCCATCATCAAGGTCGCCCGGGTGACACCAACACAACGACTTGTCTTTTCGCTCCCTCGCTGGAGACCCGCAGTAGCCGCGCTTGCCTTCCTCTGCTTGATGCGTCCGCTGCCTGCGGCACTCACACGGCCGCCAGAGCCACAAGCTGCCGCCGCCAATCCGACTCAACAGAAAAGTGCTGCCGCGCGCCTCGAGGCGGGCAAACCAGTCGAGAATTCGCTCGCGGGCGGCGAGAGTCATTCTTATGGCATGCAGGCCGAGGCAGGACAGTTTCTTCATGTTGTCGTGGAGCAGCTCGGAATACATGTGGTCTTGACCCTCTCTGGCCCGGATCGAAAACTGATCGTTTCGACGGAAAACCCGAACGGAACGACAGGATTACAAAAAATCTCGACGATCGCGAGGTCAAACGGGATCTACATACTCGACCTGGCATCTGGGGACGAGAATGCACCGCCGGGACATTACCGCGTTTCGATGGATCAGTTGCGCGTCCCCACCGAAGCGGACCGCTCACGCACTTTAGCGGAGCGAATATTCGACGATGCCGGAGAGCTGTACGCCGGGGGAAACATGGTTTCACGTAATCGTGCCGCCCAAAAATATGAGGTCACTCTGCCGTTGTGGAGGAGCGCGGGCGACGCCTATGAAGAAGCCGTTACCTTGAATAGACTCGGCATGATCTACGACGGCCTCGGTGCGCGGAAGAAAGCCCTCGATTATTTCAACCAAGCGCTGCCCCTCATGCGCGCCATGGGCGACCACGCGGGCGAGGCCGCGACACTCAATCATATCGGTGGTATCTATGATGCCAACGGGGAAAGGGGGAAAGCGCTGGAGCAATTCAAAGCGGCACTCGATTTCGAGCGCGATATGGGCGAACAAACGCTTCAACCCAATACCCTAGGCGGTCTCGGCAAGGTCTACTTCGAACTCGGTGATGGGGATATGGCGCTGGGCGCTTTTGAGCAAGCCTTGCGTCAGGCACATCAACTCGGCGACCCTTACGCGCAGGCCTCGTTGCTAGGCAATATCGGTATGGTCTATGACTGTCTCGGCGAGAAGCAGAAAGCAATCGATTATTATAACCAAGCGCTCTCACTCGCGCGCACCTTGGACGACGGTAACGGAGAGGCCGAGACACTGAGTAAGATTGGCGGAGTCTTTGACGACCTAGGCGAGAGACGAAAAGCGCTGGACTACTATAAACAAGCACTTAAGCTCGCGCTTCAACTCCGCAACTTGGCCGAAGAAGCTTCGATCTACAACAATATTGGCTTGGTTTATGACGAGCTCAAACAAAGACAAAGAGCGCTGACTTCTTACAATCTTGCCTTGTCGCTCTGGCGACAAGTGGGGAACCGCACCGGGGAAGCGAAGACACTCAACAACATCGGATTCTTCTACCACAACCTCGGTCAAAACCAGAAGGCGTTGTGGTATTACAAGCGGGCACGACCAATCTTGCATGCTGTAGGTGACCGGTCCGCAGAAGCCATGACACTACACAATATCGGCGTTGCATACGACCGCCTAGGGCATACGCAAGAAGCCTCACATTATCAGAACCAAGGTCTCCTGCTTTTCCTGGAGGTTCATGATCTGTTGGATGAAGGCCTTGCTCTGAGCGACCTGATGTTGCATTCGAAGAACACGGGGAATCCCACCTTAGCCATCTTCTTCGGCAAGGAAGCGGTCAACGCCTACCAGCAGGTTCGGAGGAATATCGTAGGGCTCGACAAGGACTTGCAGAAGAGCTTCGTGTCCTCCAAGGGAGATACGTACCGGGAGCTTGCGGGCTTATTGATATCACAGGGGCGCCTTCCCGCAGCGGAGCAAGTCCTCCATCTGTTGAAACAAGAAGAATACTTCGAGTTCATCCGCCGGGATGGTGAGGAGGCTTCCTCATTCACCACTCCTATCGCACTTACCACAGATGAATCGGAGTTAAACCGCAAATACGAAGAGAGCGCGAACCGGATCACAGCCATCGGCGATGAATGGGCCTTACTGCGTGCAAAACGTTCGCGGACGCCGGAAGAGGAAGAACATCTCGCGGATCTCTCAAACCAGATGAAGGTGTCGAACCAAGTTTGGAGCAAGTTCCTAAGTGACCTCTACGTGGAATTCGGCCAATCGAAGGAGGCAGAAAGGAGGGTGGAGAATCTGCAAGAGTATGCCAGCGGAATGCAGCGGGTGGTGCGGGAACTTGGTGACGGCACCTTGGCCCTTTATACGCTGGTGGGCGAGGAAAGGTATCGTGTGATCGTGGTTACGCCCACCGTGATGGTCGCTCGCGAGTATCTGATCAAAGCCGAAGACCTTCGAAAAAAGGTCTTTCAATTTCGGCAGGTCCTGGTCGATCCAAAGTCCGATCCCATCCCGAAGGCGCAGGAACTGTATCGCATCCTCGTCGGTCCCGCGGCACAGGATCTCGCGGTCGCAGAGGCCAAGACCCTGATGTGGTCGCTCGACGACGTGCTGCGCTACGTCCCGATGGCGGCTTTGCACGACGGCGACGGATACCTGGTCGAAAAATACAGGAACGAGGTATTCACGCCGGCGAGCGTCGCGAGCCTGACAGAGCTCCCCAATGTGAACGGCTTGCGCGGCCTCGGCATGGGCGTCTCGAAATCCTACGGTGATTTCAGCGCTCTGCCGTCCGTCCCCGAAGAGCTGCACCGCATCATTCGCGACAAGAATGTCTCGGACACGAACGGCGTGCTCCCCGGCCAGACGATGCTCGACGAAACCTTCACCGGAGACACCATGAAAAAAGCTCTCGAGCAGAACTATCCGCTCGTTCACATCGCCAGCCACTTCGTTTTTTCTCCCGGCAACGAGACCAACTCATTTCTGCTGCTGGGCGGAAAAAGCCCGCAGGGCGAGCATCTGAGCTTGGCGGAAATCCGCACGGATCCGGCATTCAGTTTCACGAACACTGAACTCTTGACGCTGTCGGCCTGCAATACGGCTGTGAGCGGTTCAGCCGGCGACGGCCGCGAAGTCGACGGCCTCGGCATTCTCGCACAGCAGAAAGGCGCGAAATCCGTGGTCGCAACGCTGTGGGCCGTGAACGATGAAAGCACAGGGATCTTGATGCAAAACTTTTATCGTTTGTGGATCACAAATGCCGGTATGCCGAAGGCCGAAGCGCTGCGCCAGGGCCAACTTGACTTTTTGCATGGCAACGTAGCGGCCAAACCGACTTCCGGCCCGCGCGGCTTTGTTCCCGACAAATCGGACGAACAGGTAATGCCCGATCCTCTCGCTCCTTACACCCGCCCCTATTACTGGGCACCCTTCATTCTGATCGGCAACTGGAATTGAATCAGTAGAAACTCTTGGGCGTGAGAGGACGTCCCCGATCCGAAAACTCGCCCGTCTGCCGGCGCCACCTGTGGGCCGGATAGGCGCACTGCCCATTTCTTTCACATCGGCGTTGACTCGTGATATAAGGGGCAGGCTACTTACCAGGGTGTCCCGATGATGACGCCGCTTCTGCAGATTTATGGGATGGCCTTTACCATCCGCTCGCCAAGAAGCGCAAGTGAGAATCTATGTCGTCTGGTCAAGCACTGCGGAGACTTGTGCAGTGCTGCGGCCAGATACATAGAGAATCCACATCGCGCGTAGTCTGGTGGAAGGAATTGACCATGATGCGTATGGTCCTGATCGTCGCGGTCCTCGCGCTTTTCTGCGAAGCGTTTGCTGCTGAACAGAACGATGATTATTCCCCAAATGACGAAATGACTCGACCCGTTTGGCAGCTAGGGAGCAATACCGTTGGCCCGAATGCTGGGGATGGATCTCCTGAAGCAATGTCGAACCTTGGCGGCAGCTTTCCATCCGGTCAGGCAGCAGGGACCACGACCAAAACTAAGAAGTCAAAGCCCCCTAAGCCCGTCAGTGATTCCCAGATGCCCACCATCCAAAGCGTCAAGGTCGGATACATCGACGGCGCGATCATCGGATCTCAGATCCGCATTCGCTTTGACGCAGCCTTTCGCGATAACGCTACTGATCGCGCGGAGTTCTTCTATCCACGGTACCAAGGCGTCAACAACGGACCCGGGCCGACTTCCGTTCTGACGGACTTGAATTTCCAGCAACTTTACTTGCAGGCCGAATACGCACCGAGTAAGCGCTTTTCAGTTTTCGCGGAGGTTCCGGTGCGTTGGATTCAGCCCCAGCTCACTGTAGGCAACGTAAACCCAGCGCTGACCCCTCCGTTTGCGAATGTGAATGAGGCCGGGCTCAGTGACCTTGCAGCTGGATTCAAATTGGCTGCGGTTGCATCCTCCAATCAGTATCTTACTTTCCAGTTCCAAGCCTACTTCCCTTCCGGGAATGCTTCGACAGGGCTCGGCACAAACCACTACAGCGTCGAGCCGGCTCTGCTCTACTATCGGAGGCTTTCGGATAGGGTAGCGTTGGAAGCACAAGTAGGGGACTCGCATCCGATCGGAGGATCTTTTTGTCCGCAACCCTGCGTTGCTGATCTTCCTGGCCTACCGAAAGCGTCTGGAGGATTCGCAGGCGACGTCTTCTTCTACGGCGTGGGCCCGAGCTACGTCCTCTATCGGGGCGAACACGTCCGGATCGCGCCTGTAGTCGAGCTGGTCGGCTGGAGGGTACTGGGCGGGCTTGAGACCAACTGTGTGTCCGGTAAGATGCCCGACGGGAAGGTCAACCCCTGTCTCAACCAGGACGCTGTTAGCGCAGACGGTACCAACATCGTGAACCTCAAGGTGGGAGCGCGCACGTCAATTGGCAGACATAATTCTTTCTACGTAGGATTCGGGCACGCGGTTACACGCTCGCACTGGTACGAAGAGATCGTCCGAGTCGAATACCGGTATTCGTTCTGAGCGATTTATCAAGCCGATTCCGTCCTGCAAGGTTGCGGGATCCGTCCTGCAAGGTTGCGGATATTACCTACGGTCACGCTTTTAACTCGAAGAGGTAAGCCTGTCGGAGGCCGTTGCGGACGAGGAGCTCAATGCGTTTGATCGGCCGCGCTGGACGAATTACGGGCGGGGGTTTGGCAAGCTTGACTGTGCGATCTATTGTATTTCTTTCGCTGGAAGGTGTAGTGTCGCCGACTGAATCCAACACGATGGCGGGCGTTTCAGTCTCGCGCCAATCCATTCTCAGAAGAACAGACATGCGAGAGATAGTGCGTGTAGCGTCGGTGTCTGTATTGCCGCTGGCTTTTGGTGTCGGTGTGCGCGGAGCGACCAAGCGAGCGCTCTTAAGCGGCATTAATCACTATAATCCATCAGCAGCCGAGAGCGAGGTGCTCAAGAGAATCACCGCCGAACCTCACAAATCGGACAGTCGATTTGCGCCAGGCTATGAATGGCCGGATCTCTCGCCTGCTCCACCGCGGACTTCGAGTAAGAGAACATGCCAGCATGTTCTCCTACTCCCACCGCCTGAAAAGCGGACAGATCACTTGCTAAATCGACCGGACACATCATGTGCTAACAACACTGTTGGAAGGAGCCCTTGACACTGCAGGGTCCCGATGTTATCAAGCCCGCCGCAGCCTCTGCTTGGGCATTCCGGCTTTGGGCCGACTTGCGGCCTGTATCAGATCAGGGGAAGAACGTGCCATGCTGACGACTGCTTTTGCCAATGTGCAGCACCAACTTATTCGCCGTGTTGCCGGTTGTTTTCTGATGCTGGTATCGCTAGTCTTGGTTCTGGGTCAGCGACCAGCGATGGCTCAGACGAGGCGTGCTCTTCTTGTCGGGATAGACAAGTACCGCCCCGCAACAGAAGCCGAGAACGCAGCGGCTCGTGAGAAAGGTGTGACCGCTCCAAAACGAGGCGACTATGCGTTTGGCCCTCTAGACGGAGCAGTGAACGACGTTGAAAGCGTGCGGGACGTGTTGCTCCACACCTTTGGTTTCACGAGTGAGAACGTCCATGTGCTTCAGAACGAGGAGGCCACCCACGAGGCGATAGTCGGCGCCATACGCAAATACTTTATTGCTGAAGCACACGACAGTGATGTGCTGTTTTTCTTCTATGCCGGGCATGGGTCCCAAGTAAAGAACTCGCTTTCCTACAAGACCGACAAGCAGGATGAGACCATTGTCCCCTGGGACGCGAATGCAGGCGTCTGGGACATCCGCGACAAGGACATTGCAAGACTTTTCAATGAAGCCCTCGACAAATACAAGGTGACGCTCACCGCAATTTTCGATAGCTGTCATAGTGGGTCGATCGCTCGCGGATTAGCCAGCCCGGTGAAGGTTCGCAACATCCCCGGAGATACTCGTGATGCTAAAGATGATTATCATCCGACGCCTCCGGAAGACAGAGGGGCTCTCATCATCTCGGCAGCCCAGTACAATGAGTCAGCATCGGAAGATGTTGACGAACACAACAGCGAGAGTATCCCGCACGGCGCCTTCACGCTTGCACTGCTTCGCACACTGAACCGTGTCCAGCCGAACACCCCCGCAAAGGATGTATTCCGTATGACCAGGGTAGCACTCCATGCCGCGGGATTTGAGCAAGAACCTGTTTTGGCCGGGACCGACGATCGTTTCACGAAGGGACTTTTCGGCGATCTGAGTGGTGTTTCCACCTCCCCGAAGGTGCTGGTTCAGAACATCACGTCAGAGGGAAAGATCGTGTTGGACGGCGGTTACTCGCTCGGGCTTGAACCAAAGGCGGAACTGAAGAAGGTCGAGAAGTCACGCGGCTTGCAGGTTAGGGTGCGCATCGTGGCAGTGAACGGGCTCAGCAGCAGTGTGGCTGAAGTCTTAGATAAGAGAGATCTCGCATCTATCAGGAAGCTTGATGCTTTTGAAGTTGATCGCTGGGCCTTTCCTGGCGGAACAAAGCTCTCCGTTTGGCTTCCGTCGTCCAACCTGCCCCTGAGCGAGGTTCGGAAGGCTGCTGTGGGATTCGGCGAACTGCAGCAAGACCCAGCGATCAAATGGGTGGATGATCCTACAGAGACGACTCCTACCCACATCATCAGTTGGACGGGACGAACATGGGAGTTGCAAACCCCAACGGCGACTGTGGAACTGTCGGATCCAGGTGCGAAGTCGGTTGCGGCACAGTTGAAGACCGACAAGTCGTCCGAGGTCCGGCTGTTCCTCTTCCTACCCCCTCCTGTTGAATTGAAAAGCAAGCTGCCCTTGGGGCCCGGCTCCGAGAACAGCGCCATCGATGTGGTAACAAGCTCCACCAAAGGCAAATATTGGCTGGTGGGAAGATTCTCAGGGCAGGCAGTGGAGTATTCATGGGTGCGACCGAACGCTACCCGCGAGGGGGCTGAATCCGAAGATCTTCCCCTGCTGGTACGCAGTGATTGGTTAAAAATCGAACCCGCTAATAGCGACCACGTTTCTGAGAATCTACTCGACCATCTTCATGGTATTGGCAGGGTGGTGGGTTGGATGACCCTCGCTTCGCCGCCCGACGAGGGTGGCTTTCCATACGCGCTGGTACTTCGGGACACCGATACCGGTGCTTGGATTACAGGTTCTGAGTTGGAAACCCTCCAGGGCACCGTTAGTGAGAGGTCATCGCGCATCGCGACGCCGATCGTGAAGGGAGGACAGCATCTTGAGATTGTCTTGAAAGCCGATCCGAACAAACTCAAAGGATTCCAGGAGCCTCGAAAGGTCTACGTTTTTGGCATCAACTCGTTCGGCGGGTGCAGGCTGTTCTTCCCGAGAGGGGCGGATGACCAGCGAAATCTGATACCAACCAAGAATGCGGACGGAACGTATGATAAGGAAATCGTCGTCGGAAAGATCAAGGTCACCGAACCCTGGGGAGTAGACAGCTACATTACGCTCACGACCGAGCGGCCAATCGGTGACTTGACGGTGTTTGACTGTGAGGTGGTTCGGACTCGAGGTGCGGTTGCTGTGAGGGACGCAAACAATCCACTAATCAACCTTCTACGCAGTAATGGCAGCACCACCAGAGGGTGGGGTGAAGAAACTCCAGCGAACTGGTCGATTCACCGTTTGTCAGTGCGAAGCATTCCACCCAGCAACAAATAATGAGGCCAAACGGTGGCGCAAGTGCCTGCCGTCCGTCTCGTCAATGCCAAGGGCGCCAACCTTTTGAGCAAACGAGAGGAGGAGGTGGTCCGGCAAGTTGCTGAAGGCTTGAGCAACCACGACATCGCACAGCAGCTCCATCTGAGCGATCACACGGTGAAAA
>Ga0209517_10004899_pt1 | contig 17334 bp, 20 predicted proteins | sample PeaSoiMetSII2010_FD_187695 | JGI IMG/M metagenome (GOLD analysis project Ga0209517, IMG submission 187695) | Peat soil microbial communities from Weissenstadt, Germany - SII-2010 (SPAdes) (version 2) | ecosystem: Environmental > Terrestrial > Soil > Wetlands > Peat | place: Germany...
CGGCCTGGGCTCCGCCGCTTGCTTGCGTGCGATCGCCAACAGTTGATGCGTCAACGCCGCCCCTTGCTCGCCCGCCATGCGGACTTCTTCCACGTGCTGACACAGTTCGCTCGTCTCTAATCCACCGCTCTCCCATCCACCGTTCGCCAATCGTCCCCTCTCCAAACCAGCGCTCAGCAGGTCGCAGTACAGCAGAATGCCGGTCAGCAGGTTATTGAAGTCGTGCGCGATTCCTCCCGCCAGCCGTCCGATGACTTCCATCTTCTCGGCTTCGCGCAGATGTTCTTCCACCCGCTTGCGCTCGGTCGCATCCGCCAGCATCGCGATCAGGAAGGCGGGCTGCCTTCGCGCGTCGCGCCCGAGCGACACCGTCAGATGCCCCCAGAGCTCGGAACCGTCTTTGCGCCGGTAGCGCTTTTCGATTTCGAACGAGCCGCGCTCGCCCCGCATCAACTCGCCCCGCCATCGTTCGTCCTGCGAAAAATCGCCGGGATAAATTTCGCGGCCAATCCCGCGACGAGGGTCCGGATGAACTTCCGGATGAACTTCCGGAAAAAGCTCGCCAGCGTGCGCGCCGGCCAGTTCCTGTTGGCTGTAGCCCAGCATTCTGCAGAGCGCGGGATTCGCTTCCAGAATCCGGCCATCGAGCTGGCAGATCCCGATTCCAATCGCGGCCTCTTCAAACATTGCCTGGAAGCGCAGCTCGCGGTCGTAATCGCGTGCCGCCGGAAATTGAGTCACGACGTTCATGCCGATACCGCTCCTCAAGATTCAGCCCGCCGCCCGACCCACCGCCACATCCGTTTGCGGTCCGGAGAAACCGCAAGAAAATGCTGGCTAGCGTCGGCACATTGCAACCATTGCGATTCCAAGCTGGGAAAAAGCAACTCAATTTTTCCGCGAATGAACCGCGCTAGCCTGATTAGGGCATTAATTTACTTGACAACTCACCTGCATTTTGCTAAGATTTGAGCATGGAACCGAATACACTACAGAACGCAATCCTCTACTTCGCAAGCCCCGACAACTGCCGCGAATACCTAGTCGCGCATCGCTGGCCCGACGGCGTCACCTGCCCGCGTTGCGGGAGCAAGAATGTTCTCTTCCAGCCAAAGTATAACCGCTGGCAGTGTGGCAGCAAGCACGATCTGAGACAGTTTACTTGCAAGACGGGCACAATTTTCGAGGAATCGCCGCTCGGTCTGGACAAGTGGCTTCTCGCCATGTGGCAGGTAGTGAACTGCAAGAATGGCGTGAGCAGTTATGAGATTGCCAAAGCTATCGGAGTGACTCAGAAATCCGCATGGTTCATGGATCACCGGATTCGGTGTGCGCTCGGAATGATCCCCACCGACAAACTCATCGGCGAAGTTGAAGCGGATGAGACGTTCATCGGAGGTAAAGCGCGGAATATGCACCTGAGCAAGCGCCAGCGCCGCATCACCGGCACGGGCGGGAAAGACAAGACTGCGGTCATGGGCATCATGGAGCGCGGCGGCAACGTTCGCACTGTCGTAATTCCGAACCGCAAGAAAAAGGCGCTGCAAGATGAAGTCAAGAAGCACGTCGAAGCGGGCGCGGCACTCTACACTGACGCTCTGCTCTCGTATGACGGACTAGCAAGTGACTACGCCCATCAAGTCGTTGATCATGCCGTGCAATATGTGGATGGGCGGGTGCACACGAATAGCCTTGAGAATTTCTGGTCGCTCCTGAAGCGCGGGATCAGCGGAACCTATGTCAGCGTAGAGCCGTTCCACCTGTTCCGCTATTTGGACGAGCAGACCTACCGATACAACAATCGCAAGATGACCGACGGTGAGCGGTTCAGCATGGCCGTTTCTGGGATCGTCGGCAAGCGGTTGACGTTCGACCAACTGACAGGCAAGAATCAGGTGATGCACACGGCGATGGTCAATTGAAACGGCAGAGAAGAGGGAAGCGGAAAGCCAGCGGACAAGAAGTCTGATTAATTACCAGTTGACTTTCCTAGGCTAGATGAAGCACCATGTCCCGTCAATGGAAAGACCCTTGGGATGGTGGTGCCTACCTCCGCAAAACGAGTGGTCGGGGGCGATGTACTGAAAAACTAGTGCAACTCGTGTGTTTTCAGCATCTAAGTACTCGTAACCAATCGTACTAGTGCCCTTGGGGTATTTCGCATCGGGGCTGGTTGGTTTATTGTAGTATTCGACAGGGGTGAGGCCTGCCAGTTTGTCAGCCCACCCATTATTGTCGAACTGCTCTTGGAGGAACTGTTTTGAGACGCGCTTTCGTGGAGAATCGGTCATGAATGTTCACGCTGAAATGCTAAATCGTTTGGGCGCATACTTCCGCGACGAAATAAATGTTGAGGTACTGCGCGACTATATGGTTGGCCAATACCTTAATTCCTCGGCGCTTGCCGACGATGACAAGAAATTCCTGTCGGAATTTGAGGGGAGATATGCTGAGTTCTCAGACAATCTCATCTCGGAGCATTCCTTGAAGTTTTTACTTGCCAACTGCATCATTTCTAGTCTCCAACTGACCGCCATTCCTCAATTCAAAGTTCTGGGTGCGAGTGCATCTACCAGCTCATACGATATCCCCAGTACCTCTGGGACTTGTTCCCCTGAAGAACTGCCTGTTCTGTCACATGCCTAACCTTGGGAGCTGCCCTGCTTGGGGAGCCCCTCCGGGTGGGCCAGGAACTCTCAGAACAACATTCCACGTCACGACCAGCGGATCGTTTTGCCCGTCGATTGTCATGCTGAAGCTATAAAGTCCTGCACTATTGAATTGAATCCCGCCAATTTTTACCGGGATGATAAGCGGCTGAGCCGGATTCAGCACCGGAATCATGCCCATCGCCTGTCCCAAAATGGTGCCGGACTCTTGATGTTGAATCTTGATGCGGAAGCCAAAATTTCCGGGACGATCGGATTCGAGGTTCAGAAAGAACGTGAGCGTTGGCATCGGAAACGGAATTTGCTGTACGACCATATCTGGGGTGTAGAGACCGATCAGAATGAACTTCCCGTTGTCTTCGCGCCGAAAGTCGTCGCAGACTAAGATGTACCTTGCTGTTATGGGCATTGATCCCCCTCGTGATACAGATTGTGGAGACTCCTTAACGAGCCGGATTCTCCTAGAGATTTTTCTTGACGGGATTACGAGCGGGACCTTATGATGGGGTTGTCAGCACACCTAAAGCCCTCTGACGTTTCTTCCGTCGAGGCAAATCTTGAGCCCGCAAGATATCGCGGGCTTTCTATTTTCTAGCACACTTTTGTCCAAGGGACAACCAAGGAAATACCTCTTATCCACTGAGTTATGCACAGCCACAATCCCTTGGGGTGGGCTTTTACATTAATAAAGTAGATTGTGGTGCACTGTTTACATGGCAGTTACCTTCTTGAGTCTGGCGCGAGATTTGCTCCTGTCACTGCATCTTTGATTGTGGCACTAGATCAGCAGAAACTCTGGTTGTATTATAGGAGCGCATGAAACCGTTGCCTGTTGCACCAGACGTACCGGGCGAGACGCCTGCGGAACGGCTGAGCAATGCGCTCAGCATGGTTCTGAGAGTGTCCAAGGCGGACTTGCTGAAGAAGGAAGCACGGCTCAGGCGGGCCAGCGAAAGAAAACGGGCCGCAAAGAAACGCACTCGTTGACTCCGCGCAACCCTGTCACGGCTGCCTACAAACATACCCTTTTCCATGATGAGTTGCCAGCTATATTAATGCCATGATTAGGGAAGAGTGTAGCGCCAACTCCCATGGCCGCTAAGTGCGATCCATCACATCAAATTTGTGATGATTCCGCGATGATTCGTAAGGGACGATTCGGAAGAAAACTAAGACTGGAGCTGTCGGCCCGCCGCCGGAATGCCAATACGGGCAAGCCCACCCGCCCCAATTCGGAACCCAGCAGGCTGCCGGAAACCTCGAACCCAGTGCGAAAAGGAAGGGCACGAGTTGTCGCGCCGGAAGTTTGGACGCCGGGCAATTCTGCGCGTAGCCAAACATCCATCCCATGGACCTGCATGTCAACCTGGGGTTTGGTCTTTCCTTCGGATATGCAGCAACTTCTCGACCACGGCAACGACGGTCCCGGATTCGTCCTTAACCTCGACCATAAACGCGCGCTCGATTTTTTCCTGCGAATTCAGAGCCTGCTTGATTTCGCGGATCTGCTCTTCGGACAGCCGGAAACTGGCGGAAACCGTTCCGCGTCCCGGCTTCTTGAAGCGGATGCTCGCCGACTGGTCCCAGACTATGTAACCCTTTCCCAGATTCTCAATCAGCATGAGCATAAAGAACGGGTCCGCCATCGAGTACAGCGACCCTCCGTAGTGGGTGCCAACGTAGTTTCGGTTCCACCAACGAAGCTTCATCTCCACGTCAACCTCTGTCCAGTCGGATCGGAGTCGCCTTACTCGGATTCCCGCGCCCAGAAACGGCGGCCAGATATTCATAAGCATTCGCATGTGGCGCTTCAAAGCTGTTTTCACGCTACGCTCCTTGCTAATGTTCACGCCTGCACCATGCCGGGCTGCCACACAGACGTACAGAAACGAGCAAAAGTCGCAAAATTCCAAAATCTCCCGCGTTGAGTAGCGGTCTCTTCTTTCGCCCCGCTAGGGCAGGGCTCGTTTCCGGATTTCCACCCACGGCTTGCGCCGTGGCTGGATTCTTGCGCCGCTCCGGCTTGGTGGGGATTCCTCACAAGCACGAACCATCTTAGGTCACAGCAGGCCGAACCGATTTCCGGTAGTGTCAGTTCGTGGGAACGAACCTTAGCACACACGGATGGAAACATCGTCGTCCATCTGATCTTCAGCACGAAGGCACGCCAGCCTCTGATCACTTCGGGGCTTCGCGATGATCCCTTCGCCTACCTCGGAGGGATCGTCCGCGAAATGCAGGGCGCGGCGCTTATCATCAATGGTACTTCCGACCACGTTCATATGCTGGTGCGGATTCGTCCCGCGCAGTCAGCGGCGGAGGTGGCGCGCGTCCTCAAAGCGAACTCGTCCCACTGGTTTCTTTTAAAGTGGAAGACCGATTTTGCCTGGCAGACAGGTTATGGAGTGTTCAGTGTGAGCGAGTCGAACATTTCGGCCGTGTCCCGATATTGCGAACCAGAAGGACCATCACCGGAAGCGTTCATTCAACAAGAATTGGGGGGCTTCCTCAAGAAGAACTGGATTCCGTAGGACGAGCGGTACATCTGGGGTTAGATTGCGTTCTTTCGCCCCGCAGGGGCTGCTCGTTTTCCGCTTTCCGCCCCCACAGCTTGCGCGGTGGGTAAGAAGCGACGAACAGGCAAGCCCCGGTGGCGCGAGAGAATAGTCGGCTAAGGCCCTGCGGTTACATTTCAGTGCTGTGGAGGCGCGGCTGCATCACGAACCGCAGACGGCGGTGTGGCATCACTTGTTTCGGTCTTGACTAGGGGCCCCGCCAGCGGAGCGCTACTCTTGGCCAAATCAGTCTTAATCTCGACCTTCTGATTGGCGAGCAGATTGATGTCCGTCTCGAAGGTTTGGTAGCCGGGAAGGGCGACCCTGATCTGATGTGTTCCCGGAGCAACTAGCATCCCTCGACCCAAGCCCTCAAACTCCCCTACGTGTCCCACGAAAAGGCCGTCCAAAAAAACTGCGGCTCTCGAGGGATTGACCGCGATCTTAACTGTGGCCGTCACGGCAGGAAGCGGTCCGGTAGGCGCCTTCTGCATGGCCACGCGAACGACCTCCTTCTGCCCGGGCTGGACAAGAATTCGTTCTGTGAAATCCTGGTAGCCGTCCTGACGCACAGTAACTACGTGTTCGCCGGGTAGAAGAAGAACCTTCTTCGATCCCTTGAGCTCTTTCAGATAGCCTACGTACTCTCCGTCAACCCAGACCCCAGAAGTCTTTTCGACACGGGATCTTCCTTCAAATTGAATTTCTCCCAGCACATCGTTTTCAGCGCGCATTGGGGCGGGTAGAAGCAGGGCAAGAACCAAAAGCAATACCCACAGTAATGGGTCTACACTTCGGAGTGTTTTTTTCATATTGGCCTCCATAGCCAGTCGAAATGGGACGGAGAAGCGCACCTACACTGATTTTCTGATCCCCTCTAGCGCGACTCTTTGTTTCGGATTGCAGACAAGAGCCAAAACTGGCCCGACACCCACGCCAACCAAGAAGAAAGTGACGGCAGAGTACAGGTCGTATTGACGTTTCGTTGCACCTTCCATAAGCACTTCGCTCCATGGCGTTCTTGCAAAAGACGAAGCGGCGAACACTCCGTGGACTGCAAGAACGGTGCCACTTTACCAACGCCCTTTGTTTTCCTGCCGATACATGACTCACAGGGATCACGAGCAAGAAACTTCGACCGCCCAAACGACAAAAGTTCTCGCGGCGGCGATCTAAGAGCAAAGACCAGCCGTGGTACAAAATCAAGCGGGAATGTGGTAGGAATGTGCGAATGAAGGGACGGGCGCCCCAGGCTATCGCGCATCCTCACTCTAAAGGGTGCCCCGGCGAAGCTCCGCTTGGGCGGGAGTGTTACGTGGCGGAGAAGTCCAGGGCATCCTATGCCGATTACATCGCCATCATCCTGCTGACGCTCAGCTTCATCTGCGCCTGTGGCCGTCCTCCCGCTGAGAACGCTTCGAGTTCCGCCGATTCACAAAAGCTGCCCTTCGATCGGCAGCCGCGCTCGACCGGCATTTCGCCCAGCCAGTCGCTGATTCCATCCGCCACGAAGCTGCCCGAGGGAACGCCCATCCCGATTCGCCTGCAGAGCGCGCTTTCGAGCGCGTCGTCGCATGCAGGAGACACCTTCAGCGCAACTGTCGATGAGCCGGTCGCGATCGACGGCGAAACGCTGATCGCGCGCGGCACACCCGCGACCGGCCACGTGCTCGAAGCCAAGCCCTCCGGAGGCTCGCTAGAACCCGGCTATCTGCGGATCGTGCTGGTGAGTTTGAACGTCGGCGGCCGGACGGTCACGATCGAGACCTCCAGCATCTTCGCCAAAGGCGGCTCCCGCGAGGAACGAAACCCGGCGACCGGCGCGGCTTCTGGCGTCAGTCAGAAAGATAAAGATATCGTTTTCGGCATCGATCGTCGTCTCAACTTCCGTCTTTCCCAGACCGTTGACTTGCAGTGACCCTTACTTGCATTGACCCGGCTACGACCAAACCATGCAGCAGGACTTGGAGAAAATTCAGCATCTCTAAAGAGTGTGCGTGAGAACTGCGTCGTCCCTCCGGGACTTGAATCATTTCTTCCACTTTTCCCAGCGCTGAAGAGCTGGGCTAAGTTAGTTTGCCCCTCCGGGGCTGGATTGTCGCCGCCGCACAGCGCGCCGGCTGCCCGCGAATCTGGTCGGAAGATTTGAACGCAGGCCAGAAATATTTCGGCGTCACCGTGGCAAATCCGTTCCACTGATCGCGTTTGCGGCAGTCCAAGTCAATTTTCCCGGTGATTCAAGTTTTTCCTGCGACTTGGGACCTGACTCCAACAGCGGGTTTCACGGATCCGGTGTACCCCGAAGAAGTTTGCGGTCGAAAAAGCCCAACCACAGAGGAACACAGGGGAACCCTCATATGAGACCTTTGTTTCCCTGCTACAATCGCTAGCTTTATGATTCAAGGGAACTTCCTGCCCGACAGAAACGTACTTCACCTGTGCTGTTAAAGTCGGCCCAGGGAACGGTCGGTGCTCGGCCCTAAAGGGGCTTCTGATTTCGAAGAACTAACGGTATCGCTAAAGCGATACCCTGATACGAACCTTGGTTTTTCATCTGCCGTGGTACCGTGTCCCGTAAATTCGCGACGTAAGTTCGGGCTGGAGCGAAGCTAAAGTTCTGTGCATCGCGAATCAAATGCATAGGTCCTTCGCTTCGCTCAGGATGACGGTGTGGATTTATGCCGCGAACTTGCGGGACGCTACATTCGGCAGCTCAACACTAGGCAGTCAAGCGGAGTTCGCGGAGTCCAGTTTTGGAAGAAGCCCAGGTTGTCGGATTGCTGGTGCGTCGCTGCGTTGGGGGCGATGCCGCGGCTTGGGAAGAGATTGTGCAGCGCTATCACCGGCGGATTTACAACGTCTGCTACCGGTTTGCCGGGGATTCCGAGAACGCGCAGGACCTCACCCAGGAGGTCTTTATCAAGATGTATCGCACCCTGAACACATATGACGCGGGTAAGGGCGCGTTCATGACCTGGGTCACCACCATTACGCGCAATCTGCTGGTGGATCACTTCCGGAAGACGAAAGGCGATCGGATCACGGATTCTTTGGATTCGGCACCTTCTGAGCATGAGGATGCGCAGCCGCTTAGCACGCAAATTGTAGACCGGGGGCTGCCGCCGGATGCCCAGGTGCAGAGCCGGGAAACGCGGGAAATGGTGCATTTGGCGCTGCAGAAACTGTCTCCGGAGCTGCGGGAGGCGGTGATTTTGAGGGATTTGCAGGACATGGACTATCGGGAAATCGCCACGGCTCTGAGGGTTCCGGAGGGGACCGTCAAGTCCAGAATTAACCGGGGACGCGCGGAACTTGCGCGCCTCCTACAACGTACATATAGGCAGGTGATGTGATGCCAGAGGAAACAAAACACGGGATCGAGTGCACCGAGTTCGAAGCGCTGGTCAGCGACGCCCTCGAAGGGCGCTTGAGCCCCGCTCGCAAGGAGAGTTTCGAAGCCCATCGGCGCGTCTGCGCGGTTTGCGGTCCGCTGTTCGCGGACGTGCAGGCGGGACAGCAGTGGCTGCGGGCATTGGCATTGGAGCCGGTCGAGCCTCCGGCGTATCTGGTGCACAACATTCTGGCGGCCACCAGCGGAGTCGTGAGCGCGAGGCCGCTGGCGGCGACTGCCGACGGCAGGACGACTCCGTTCGGAGAGCGGGCGCGGGAGTGGTGGGATTCCTTCTCCGCTTCTTTCTTCAGACCGGTGGCGGCCTTTGTGCGTCAGCCGCGGTTTGTGATGTCGTTCGGGATGATCTTCTTCTCGTTTTCGCTGGCGCTGAACGCAGCCGGCGTCAAGCCGGCGGATGTGGCGAAGATCGACCTGCGGCCGGCGGCGCTGCGCCATGCCTACAACGACGCGCAAATCAGAATCGTGAAGTATTACGACAATATCCGCTTCGTGTACGAAATCGAATCGAAGGTGCGCGAACTGAAGCGGGCCAACACTCCCGCCGAGCCCCGCCCCGCGGAACCGAAAGAAAATCGCAAGAACGATACCAGTGGGCAACCAGAGCAGAGACAGGATCGCAACTATTCGCGCGAGGACAGCCAGATCGTGCTGGCTGCAATGACGAGGGGATCGAATGAAGTCCGTAGCTGCGGGCTACGAGCTGCGAGCTGCGAGCAAACTCAAGCTCGCTCGTGGCTCGAAACTCGAAGCTTAAAGCCACCTGTTGTGACGGTGACCACGAACGGGAGGTTTGTATGAACTGCGCCAATCATGCTGATGCGTCAGCAGTGGCCTATTGCCGCACTTGCGGAAAGCCACTGTGCGCGAACTGTACACGTCCGGTGCGGGGCGTGATCTACTGCGAGGACTGTTTGGGAGCGAAGATGGAAGGCGTTCCGGCGGGAGCGGCGGGGTTTGCTCCTGCCAGGTTCCCTCCGGCAGCGTCGGGGCAGGTTCCCCCACCGCCTCCTCCTCCGGGAAGCGGCAGTGGACCAAACCCGACCGTGGCCGGAATTCTTGCGGGATTCTTCCCCTTCGGCGTGGGCGCCGTGTACACCGGGCAATATGCCAAGGGACTGGCGCATCTGGCCATCTTCGGATTGCTCATCGCCGGGGTCAGCGCCAGCGACAACGGGCACAGCGAAGTTCTCGGTGTTATCTGCGGTCTCGGCATCGCGTTCTTTTACGTCTACCAGATTATTGATTCGGTGCGCTCAGCCAAGGCGATCCAGATGGCGCAACCGATACCGGATCCGTTCGGCTTGGCGGCAACGTTTGGCGGCGGGGCAAAGATTGAGACCAGCAAGATCCCGATGGGCGCGATCGTGCTCATCTTGATCGGTGTGCTCTTCCTGCTGCACACCATGGGCCTGACCGAATTCGGTCTGGGTCGTTTCTGGCCACTGATTCTGATCGCACTCGGTGGCTGGATGCTCGCACGCAACTGGGGTTTGGCGGGTCTGAGTTGCTCGGGCTGCCAATGTGCGCGCTGCCGTACGCGGCGGCTCATGGGGCCGGCGATGGTTTTGACCGTGGGCGTCCTCTTCCTGCTGCAGAGCCTCCATGTGGCGGGTTTTGGCCGCACCTGGCCGGTAATTCTGCTGGTGGTTGGCGGAGTCAAGTTGCTGCAGGGAAGCGCGTCGGCGGAGGGACACATTCCGTCAGCGGGGGCGGGCACAAACCCGCCCATTGCGGGAGGCCCGATTCCTCCTGCGCCGCCGGTTCCACCCGTTCCACCTTTTCCTCCCGTTCCACCACCCAGTGAGGTGAACCGTGGCTAGCCCAATGATGACTCCGCCTCCGCCTCCGCGCCTTCCGCACCGCTCGATCGCCGGGCCCGTCGTGCTGATCCTGATGGGAATCCTGTTCCTGCTGGGGACGATGGGGATCATGGATATCCACCACCTCGGATCGCTGTTCGCGCGCTTTTGGCCTGCCCTGCTCATCCTGTGGGGGGTGCTCAAGCTGATCGAATACGAACAGGCCAAGCGCCTGGGCCAGCCCGCGCGCGGTATTGGGGTTGGGGGCGTTTTCCTGATGCTGTTCCTCATCGGGACGGGACTGATTGCAACCCAGGCGGCACGGGTGAACTGGAAAGACCTCGGGGAACACATCCAGCTTGGCGACGAGGAAGGGCTCGACGATATTTTTGGCGGGTCCACGTTCAACTACAGCGACGAACTGAGCCAGGAAATTCAGCCCGGCAGTACACTGCACGTGAATGACGACCGCGGCACGATCACAATTAATGTGGCCGATACCAAGACGATGAAAGTCTCGGTACGCAAGAAGGTCCGTGCGGAAAAGGAGCCGGACGCGGAGAACTACAACAGCAAGACCAAGCCCGAGATCACAGTCTCCGACAAGATCGTCACGCTGAACGCCAACAGTCGGGGCGCGGGCGACAAGAGCGTAACCACGGACATGGATATTTATGTGCCAGCGAATACCGCGCTGGTGATCACCTCGAGCCGGGGCAATGTGACCATCGCGGGCATGGCCAGCGATGTTGAGGTCAACCACCATCGCGGCGAAGTCAACATCAACGACCACACCGGAAACGTGTTGCTGAATCTGGAGGGCAGTTCCGTCCGGCTGGGAAAAGTGAAGGGCGATGTGATCATCCAGGGCAAGGTGAACGAAGTAGCGGTGGAAGACGTGGATGGCGCGGTCCATCTGAATGGAGAGTTCTGGGAGACTACCCGCCTGATGCGCATCAGCAAAACGGTCAGCTTCCGTTCTTCGCGCACCGACATGGAATTCTCGCGGCTGGATGGCAGGCTGGATCTGGATTCCGGCGACCTGCGCGCCGATTCGCTGGCCGGACCGATGCACCTGACGACCCGGTCGAAGGACATTGCGCTCGAAGGCTTGTCGGGCGACCTGCGACTGCAAGACTCGAACGGGACGGTCTCGGTCGGGCTGCAGAGGCCGGGGAACATCCAAATCGATAACCGCAAGGGCGACGTGCGGGTTTCGATTCCGCCGAATACACCGATCAAGGTTGAAGCGCGCACGCGCCAAGGAGAGATCGAGAGCGACTTCGACGAGATCAAAGTTGACAATCGCGACAAAGAATCGAGCGCCAGCGGTTCGATCGGAACCAACGGCCCGCGGCTGGTGATGAACTGCGAAAAGGGAACGATTGAGATCCGCAAAGGGACGGTTGCAGCGGTTCCTCCGACTCCGCCGACTCCGCCAGCCACGCCCGCGAAACCGGGCAAACCGGCGAAAGCGCTGCCTGCTCCGAAGGCGGCGCCGGTGGAGAGCGAGAACTAGGGGTTCGGCTGTCAGCTGTCAGCTAATCAGTTCTCCGCTTCTAGCTTTAGGCTCTTGGCCAAGAGCTGTGAACTGCACGGTGCGACGGATTGCTGTTGAAGCATTCGCGATTTCGCTTATGAGATGAGTGCTGGTTAGTTAGGGGCTGGGGAGCGAAACATATTTTCCCCGCAGCCTGCTCGGCCGCTTTTACGCTGCCCGGAATCTTGAAAAATCCACAGAAACATCTAAATTGGAGTAGTGTTATCGTTACTGGAGGATGGTGACAACAAAATGAAAAAGCTGATTGGATTGCTCGTGTTATGTTTCGCGTTTTCTCTCTCAGCGCTGGCACAGCATGGCGGCCATGAAGGCGGCGGCCGGCCAGAGGTCGGTGGCGGCCATCAAAACATTCCTAGGCACGGTCCTGCGAAAGTAACCACCGCGCATCCGGCCGAGGAAAACCGCAAGTTCAACGACAGGGAAGGACATCCCAACGCTCCCCACGTACATGCCAATGGACAATGGGTGGGCCATGACACCGGCCGCGGCGACCCTCACTACCATCTGGATCATCCGTGGGAGCATGGCCGCTTTACGGGCGGTTTCGGTCGCAGCCACGTGTGGCGCCTCGGTGGCGGTGGTCCCGGCCGCTTCTGGTTTGGCGGTTTCTACTTCTCCGTAGCTCCTTACGATATTGGCTTCTGTGACGGCTGGCTCTGGGATTCCGACGACATCGTCATCTACGATGATCCCGATCACATCGGCTGGTACCTCGCCTATAACGTCAGGCTCGGAACCTACGCTCACGTGCAATATCTGGGGAGGTAAAGCGGCGAGATTTTTGTGAGACAGTACTTGAGGACTTCCCCCACCCTTCGCATGAGCCGCGAAGGATGGGGTTCCTGAAGCATTTGGGGCCGGGATCGCGTTAGTGCTTCTTTTCTTCGGGCGTGTCGCTCTTGTCGTCTTTCTTCTCGTCTTTCTTCTCGTCCTTGGCCTTCTCCTCGATCGAGAGCAGTTCGACCTCAAAGATCAGGGTCGCATTGGGCCCAATGTCGGCGCCCGCGCCCCGCTCAGCATAGGCCAGGCTCGAAGGAATGAAGAGTTGCCACTTCGATCCCACGGGCATGAGCTGCAGCGCTTCCGTCCATCCTTTGATGACTTGATTGACTCCAAACGTCGCCGGCTGCCCGCGCTTGTAGGAGCTGTCAAATTCCGTGCCATTGATGAGCGTGCCCCGGTAGTTACACTTGACCGAGTCGGTCGCAGTGGGTTTCGGTCCAGTGCCGGCGCTCAGAATCTTGTACTGCAATCCGCTGGGCAATGTCACGACGCCGTCTTTACTTTTGTTGGCGGCCAGAAATGCTTCGCCTTCGGTCTTGTTCGTAGCCGCATCCTGTTGCGTTTTCTCCTGCTGCTGTTTGCGAACCTCGTTCTGCACCTCGGTGAGCACGGCTTGCGCTTCTTCTTGCGTCAGGCGCGTCTTACCGCCGGAGCTCGAGTCCTTCAATCCCTGGGACACGAGATTCCAGTCCACCTCCACCGACTGACTTTTCAGGTTGGCCCCAAGTCCCTTCCCGATGTTCATTCCCAGGGCGTAGCTGAACTTTTCTTTTTGCGTTTTAAGCGCCGGAGCCGCCGCGCTCTTCGCTGCCGTTCCCGTTTGCTTCACGGGAGCTTTCGCCGTTGTGGCTGCTTTCGGAGTTGTGGCTGCAGGAGCCGCTGGAGTCGTTGCCGCCGGAGTGCTTGCTGCTGGAGTCTGCTGGGCATAGCCATCTCCGGCCAGCATCATCCCTGCGGCCAATAGTAGCGCTGTAGTGAGAGATCTTTGCATTCACCTATTGTCACATTGCTCCGCGTTCTGCGCCAGACCGGAGGCAATGCGGTATTGGTCTAATTCCGTGTCGCTGAGCCGCGCGCTTCGAGCCACGAGCTTCGAGCAAACCGGTTGCTCGCCGCTAGTAGCTTATTCCGACGCCTGGAAGCAGGGGGCCCCGCATTTCGCTATAATCCCTCCATGAAAATCCATCGCTTGTTATCCCTCGCACTGCTCGTGATTGCGCTGGCATCGGCCAGTTCGGCCAAGATTTTGGTTCAACTCAAGGATGCTCAAGGCAAGATTGTGGGCTCCGCGATTCTGTCGGAATCGGCTCCGGGAATCGGGATGGAAGTCAATATCGAGAATCTGCCTCCCGGCGAACATGCCATCCACTTTCATCAGAATGCGAAGTGCGACGCCCCGGACTTCAAGTCCGCGGGAGGTCACTTCAATCCCGATGGCAAGAAGCATGGATTGGAGAATCCGGAAGGCCACCACGCCGGCGACAATCCCAACTTCACGGTCGGCGCGGACGGCAAAGCGCATTTTAAGTGGGAGGATAAAGACGTCAACCTCGGCAGCGACAGCCATTCGCTGTTCAGCAACGGAGGCACGGCCATCGTAGTGCATGCCAAGGCCGACGACCAGAAAACCGACCCAGCGGGCAACGCGGGCGACCGCATCGCCTGCGGCGTGATTACGAAATAAAGACGATCGCTAATAGCCGGGCTTTCGTTCTCGTTGCCCTGACCAAAAGAAATCGAAGGCGCCTTCCCCATTTGAGCACGAACATCTGGCTGGGCGGGCACGCCGTCGAATCACAACCCCAAATACGCCGCCCGGATCTGTTCGTTGCCTAAAAGTTCTTTCGGAGATCCCTGCAGGGTGACTTCACCATTTTCCACCACGTAGCCGCGGTCGGAGATGCTCAGCCCGTCCACCACATTCTGCTCCACAATGAGCACGGTCACACCGGACTTGCCGATCTGCTGCACCTTGGTGAAAACCTCTTCGACGATCTTGGGGGCCAGGCCGAGCGAGGGTTCATCGAGCAACAGCAATTTCGGCGCGGCCATCAGACCGCGCGCAACGGCCACCATCTGCTGCTCACCGCCGGAAAGCGTACCGGCCAGTTGCTTGCGGCGTTCTTTCAAAATGGGAAACAATTCTAACTGTTCTTCAATGGCCTGTTTGATCCCGGGGCGCTGGCGCGGAATGTAGGCTCCGAGCGCCAGGTTTTCTTCCACGCTCATGAAGGGGAAAAGTTGCCGCCCTTCGGGAACGTGACTGACGCCGCGCATCACGATCTCGTGCGGCGGCAGCTTCGAAATGTCCTGGCCGTCGAAGTACACCTTGCCCTGCCTCGATTTCAACAGCCCGGAAATCACTCGCAGGGTTGTGGTCTTGCCGGCGCCGTTGGCCCCGATGAGCGTCACAATTTCTCCGGCCTTCACCTCGAAAGTGATGCCGAACAGCGCCTGCAGATCACCGTAGCTGGCGCGCACATCATCGAGACGCAGCAAAGGCGCATTCACGCGACAATCTCCTTGTACTTCGACCCGAGATAGGCTTCGATGACTTCCGGCCGGTGCACGACGTCCTGCGGCAAGCCTTCCGCAATCAGCGTGCCGCGATCGAGAACCATGACGCGATCGGCGACACGCATCACCACCTGCATCACGTGCTCAATGCCGCCGATGGCCGAGATGCCCCATTCCGGCAGGCGCTTCAACAACAGGGCCAATTGAATCGCTTCCGAAGTCGGCAGACCGGCCACCACTTCGTCGAGCAGCACCAGCTTCGGTTGTGTCGCCAGGGCACGAGCGATCTCCAGGCGCTTCAGCATGGGCAATCCCATGCCGCGCGCGGGAAGATGAAGGACCTTTTCCATCTGCAGAAACTTCAGGACCTTGATCGCCTCCTGTTCGGCTTTAGCCGGGCTGGAGGTGCGCAGAAAAGCACCCAGCATCACGTTCTCCAACACGGTGAGGTTGCGCAGCGGCTTCACGATCTGGAAAGTGCGACCGATCCCGAGCTTGGCGGCACGGTCCGGGGAAACCTTCGTAATCTCCCGCCCCTCGAAATGAATGCTGCCAAGGTCAGGATGAAAGACACCGGTAATCAGGTTGAACAAGGTGGTCTTGCCGGCTCCATTTGGCCCTACGATAAAGGCCATTTCACCTGGCCGCACCGAGAAAGACACGTCGTTGATAGCCTTGAGGCCGCCAAACCGCTTGCTGACGTGTTTTGCTTCCAGCAGAGACATCCCAAGAATTTCCTACTCCGAAATCACCGCTCGCCGCGCTTCTTCCCGACTGTCGGGCGGTTCCGGTGTGGCGAATGGCGCGCTCGGCGCGGCTTTGAAAACACGCAACCTGTTGGCAATGGTGCCCACAATGCCTTCCGGCAGGAACAAAACCACCACGACAATCAGCACTCCATAAATCAGCAGATGCGCTTCCTTGAAAAGATTCTTGAAGAGTTCGGCTGCCGTCTCCAGAGTGATGGAACCGACCAGCGGTCCGATCAGCGTTCCCGCGCCGCCCAGCATGGCCACGATCGCGATCTCGGTTGAGATCTCCATCGCCAGCACCTGGTCCGGAACGATGAATAAAAACAGGCTGGCATAGAGCGCGCCCCCGATGGCGGTGAGCGCGGCGCTGATCAGCAAAATCCACAGCTTGTAACGCGCAGCATTCACTCCGACCGCCAGCGCCGCATCCTGGTCTTCGCGAATGGCCAGCAAATAGTAGCCGAACCTGGAACGCTCGATCCACGCCGTTATTGCGATGGCAATCATCGTCAGCAGCACGCCGGAAATATAGAAAGCCTTGGTGGTGGATTGGGGAAACAGCAGCGGAACCTGCGCTCCCACGTCGCCGCCAGTCAGGTTGGGCAAATTCTTGGCCGTCAGCCGAAGCACTTCCGCGAAGGCAATTGTGGATAGCGCAAAGTAAGGTCCGCGCAGCCGAAAAGAAACACTGCCAATCACCGCCGCCGAAATCACCGCCAGCACCATGCCCAACAAAACCGACAACCAGGGAGACACACCCGCTTCCGAGAACAACGCCAGCGAGTAAGCTCCCACACCGAAATAGGCAGCATGTCCCAGCGACAACTGGCCGGTGTACCCGCCGACCAGGTTCCAGGCTAGTCCCAGCGCCGCGAACAGGAAGACGCGAAACAGAACCTGCAGGGTGTAGTCGGATTGCACCACCAGCGGAACCAGCAAGGCCAGCAAAAAGAAAATCCCAGCCAAGATGAAGTACCAACGCTTCATGCGCGCTGGCTCCCGAAAATCCCGCTGGGTTTCGCCGACAAGACCAGAATGAAGATCACGAAATCGACGGCCAGGGCCCACTCGTTGCCCCAGTAGAGACTGGTCAGACTCTCTACCACGCCTAACACCAGCCCGGCAATGACCGCGCCCTGGATGGAGCCCATGCCTCCCAGCACGACCATCACGAACGACTTGAGCATGAACTGATCGCCGACCTCAGGGAATAGATAGAAGACCGGCAGCAGCAGCGCTCCCGCGATGCCGGCGGCGGCGGATCCGATGGCGAACGAGATGGCCTG
>Ga0209517_10004901_pt1 | contig 17315 bp, 15 predicted proteins | sample PeaSoiMetSII2010_FD_187695 | JGI IMG/M metagenome (GOLD analysis project Ga0209517, IMG submission 187695) | Peat soil microbial communities from Weissenstadt, Germany - SII-2010 (SPAdes) (version 2) | ecosystem: Environmental > Terrestrial > Soil > Wetlands > Peat | place: Germany...
AAGGGTCCTCACCAATGCCGGGGCCAAGCCTGGCGACCTGTTGATTCTGACCAAGCCCCTTGGAACGGGAGTCCTCTTTAACGCATGCAAATCGGGGAAGCTTCCCTGGGGCGAGCTTGAGTCGATATTGCCTCAGGTTGCACAATTAAACGGCACTGCAACGGAGATTTCCCTTGGATTCGATGTAAATTCCTGCACGGACATAACGGGCTTCGGGATACTGGGCCACACGCTGGAGATGGCCAAGGCAAGCTCTGTCAGCATCGATCTCGAGTTTGGCGCCCTGCCCTCCTATCCGAACTCGGTTGATATGTATCGCAAAGGGGAAACGACGGGCAGCAACAAGCCGAACAGGGAACTTGTCGAGGATTTCCTGCATATCTCTGCCCGGCTCTCTGATGAGCAGCGTCAATGGCTTTTCGATCCTCAGACCTCCGGCGGTCTGCTCTTGTCCGTTCCGCAATCACGGGCCGAAACGCTTCTCGGCGAACTCAGGGCCGCTGGACTGCGTTCTGCCGCCATTATAGGAAAGGTCCGCAACGGCTCTCATCCGGAAATCAATTTGTTATGAGGCTGAGGCTTGAGCTCTCGACAGTGTTCAGGAAATCGGCTTCATCAAGGTCGAGTTGGAACCGCACGGGGCCGCGTGAGCTGTCTGTATCGCAAGGAGCGTTTCCATATCTCATGTGAATGGGGCATTGCGAACCGGGCGAAGACCATAGAATAGCAATTGAAGTGTGCCCCTTTGGAAATGTCGTTACCTCGGCGTCTACATAGTCCAAAGGAGCAAGGGCCGCGCTCTTCTCCACAAGCTCATCATTTTCGGCAATGCAAATAAGCCACTTGATGCCTTTTTCCCTGATACTCTTGAAATTAAGATGGCGTCCGAATAGTTTAACAGGCAGTGTCCCGTCACCAGCCACCGGGTTTGTGTAAGAATCGAAGCTTAACCTGGTGATCTCAACCGGAATATCCGTAATGTCATAGGTCAGCCAATGCCTGATAGCAGCAGAGACCTTATTGATCATCAGCGGTTTGTTTGCTCCGGCGGCTAACAGCTCGACATCCCGGTAGAAGCTGTTGATGGGAGACTCCTTTTCAATACTTTTCAATTTATAGACCCAGCTCATTACTTTTCCGTCAACCACCTTGTTTCCATTCGGCAAAGTCTTGAGGGAATATCCCAAGTCCCTGAAATGGTGGGGCAAGTGTTCTATGTATTCGACAAGCCCCTCGCTTCGTGACCCATCCAATGGCGCCACACAGGTTATGAGAGCGTCCACGAGCCCGTCCAACTCGCCAGACATGACTCCGAGCGCCGCCATGAATCCGCCCTGGCAATACCCGTTAAGTGTTACCGCTCTTCCATGCCTTGCCACCAGTTGTTCGCAGAAGTTCCGCGTGTCCAGCACATCTTCTTCACCTCTCATGAGCTGTACGGCGGGATTTTCTTCTATGTTTTTGACAAGACGAATATAGGTGGGAATCCCTTGATTTGCGAAGGCATGGACATAGCTTCTGCCCTCTTCGGGCAAAAAAGCCAATATGTTGGCCCCCAGGACATATGGAGGAACAATCAGGACCGGTTTGCCATTCTCACGCACCTTAACTGCACTAGAGATGGAGAGCACCTGATAGAGAGCGAACCGATCCGTTTCAGCAACTTTGACATACCTGCCGTTATCGAGATGAAAACCAAATTCGGATTCGATCTGCCGGACTGCACCCGGATACACGTTTACCACCATATCCATGAGTTCCAACTGTTTTTCGGAGAAGCCGACCAAATCCTGAGGGTTTCCTTTTTGCAGACTATTCTCGACAGCAACCAGCGCATTCCACATCTCGCGCATGTGGTACTTACTCATTGCCGACATGTCCGCCATGGCTCCCCGGGCGGTGAGTTGCATTTCGAACATCAGAAGTTGCAGGTAATCAAGGGCCAACTTAAATGGACCTTCGCCATTGGAGCCATTTTTCTCGATATTGGAAAAATATTGCAGGGCGGTCCAAAACGGCGCCATGAAACCGGAAGCATAGTTCATCATGCCGGTCAACTGGAACCATCTCAATTTGGAGGTGATAAAGAGTGCTTCGAGCAATTCGGCGTTAAATGACAAAAGCCTTTGGGGAGAAAATCCCGATGCCGGTTTAATAATAAAATCGGAAAAGGACGCAGGAGAATCTTTATCCACTCTTAGCCTCCACCATCACTCCAGACAACTCCCTGGCGCAGCAGGGTTGGTTGCTTCGGGTTTTTACTCTCACAGGGTCTCCGTGACTTGCAGGACAGAATGTAGGCACTGAACCCCACACTTGCAACATGTGCAATCTGCCAAGTTTTGCTTGAGGGCAATCAGGCGAATATAGTATTTTCCAAAGCCAAAGACCTTATTGGGGGAATATTATCATTTGCCAATCCCGACCACCTAATTATACTTAGAATATGTATAACTTTTGGACATTATTAAGAAGACCTATTTTTGCCCTGGCACCGCTTTCCGGCATAACCGACAGCGCATTTCGCCGCATATGCAAAAAATTCGGGGCAGATGTCGTATATAGCGAACTGTCCAGTTCCACAGCCTTTGCCTATAATCCGGAATCAACGCTGAGGAGCATGCGTTTCGATGATTCGGAGCGCCCTTACATTGTGCAGCTTTTTGGAAATAACCCCGAACACTTCGCCCTGGCAACCCGTCGTGTGAGCTCAGAAATTAAGCCGGACGGGATCGACATAAACTTCGGCTGTCCAATCGCAAAGGTATGCAAGCGGGGAGCGGGGGCGGCCCTGATGACGAATCTGCCTCTGGCCAAAGAAATAATCCAAAGCGTTATCGAGAATACTCATCTGCCTGTGTCCATCAAGACCAGGATTAGAGTAAAGGAAGTAGATCTTCTTACCTTTCTCGATTATGTCGGCGATCTGGACATCGAAGCCTTAATGATCCACGGCAGATCATACGCCCAGGGTTTCTCCGGACCGATCGATATCGAGACTACTCGAAACGCACGCGCCCACTTCAAAGGGGTGATCCTTGCAAACGGCGGTGTAAAGAATGCGTCTCAGGGAATGGAACTACTTGCAGAAACGAGCGCCGATGGAATAGGAATTGCCAGAGGTGCGCTTGGAAATCCTTGGATTTTCAAGCAGTTAAAAACCATGGGAACCGGCGGCATGAATGGAAAGCCCGCTAAAGAAGATGTCTTACTGACGGCGATGGAACATGCAAGGCTTGCAGTCGAATTTAAAGGCGAGCGTGGGATCATTGAGATGCGAAAACATTTGGGCTGGTATCTCCAGCAAGTACCGGGAACAAAGGAGATGCGACAACAGGTGTTTAAGGCCGGCGGACTCGATGAAGTTGCCGAACTGCTCGGTCGGGTGGCCCAAAAAGGCAGCGGCCTCTAAGAGGTGGATTTAAAGCTCAAATTGCACCCACACCGGAGTATGATCGCTTGGATTGGGCTGGCCGCGCAGATCGGCATCCACCAGGCATTCAACCGAGGCATTGGCGACAGGTTCGGTGGCCCTGATATGATCGAGCCTCCAGCCAAGGTCTCTTTTAAAACTCTGAGGCAAGCGGTAATCCCAGAAAGTGAACTGGCGAATATCGGGGTGGTGTTTTCGGAAAAGATCGATGAATCCCCAGGAAACTACTTGGGCGAGAGCCTGTCTTTCCAGAGGGTGAAACCCTATTTTGCCTTCCATTCTTTTTGGCGAAAAAACGTCTATCTCCTCCGGTGCAACATTGATGTCACCTGTCCAGATGATTGGATCGGAGGGCATGTATTCCCGGAGGAAAAGACTCTTGAGCCTGGTGAAAAAATCGAGTTTTAGCTGGAAGGCCGGATGATCGGGGCTTCTGCCTTGTGGAACGTAGGTGTTGAAAATCCAGATTCCATCAATTTTTGCAGCGATCAATCTGGCCTCCTCGTCCGAGGCGCCGTCACAGAAACCTCGCCTTACCTGCTCGGGTTGACGTATGCTAAGAATTGCGACTCCATGAAATGATTTCTGTCCACACACGCTTGCCTGATACCCGACCTCGCGTAGAGAATCGAACGGAAACTCAGCCTCCCGGCACTTGATTTCCTGAAGACATAAAACATCGGGCCTGTTTCGCTCCAGCCAGGACACCAGCACATGCTCGCGCGAGCGAACTCCGTTGACGTTGAATGTCGCTAATTTCCATTTCACTGAAAGCACCCTCCCGCTACGGGCAATACTGACGTATATACTCACTTTTGCCTTTTTACTTTTTATTGTTGCCTTGCCCCAGCCGCCTCGGTCAAAGTGATATTCAAAATAATGACTTGCTCGACTATTGGGAACATGTTAAAAAATTGAGTTTAATAAAATACGCACTCCCCTTTTCCTTATGGTGTCCAACAGTCAACGGGCTGTCCGGATGCAAAGGGGCGGAGGCAAAACCAGAAGGAGTTGACCTATGGCAGTTGTAGGAATGAAGCAGTTACTGGAAGCAGGGGTCCATTTCGGCCACCAGACCCGCCGATGGAACCCCAAGATGAAACCTTTTATCTTCGGCGCTCGCAATGGAATTTATATCATAGATCTGCAGCGCACTGTCAGGCTTTTCAATACCGCCTACCAGTTCGTAGTCGATACCGTGGCGGCGAACGAGAGCGTGCTTTTTGTGGGCACCAAGCAGCAAGCCCGTGACACTATCCAGGAAGAAACCGACCGCTGCGGCATGTTCTTCATCAATCAGCGGTGGCTGGGTGGGATGCTCACCAATTTCAAGACCATGAAGCAAAGAATCGACCGGCTCAAAGAACTCGATGCGATGGTCGAAGATGGAAGCATCAACAGGTTTCCGAAAAAGGAAATTCTGGGTCTTTCGCGCGAACGCGAAAAACTGGAAAGAAACCTGGGCGGCATCAAGAAGATGACCCGGCTGCCCGGAGCGCTCTTCGTTGTGGACACTCAACGTGAGAACATCGCCGTGATGGAAGCCAACCGGCTCGGCATCCCGGTTGTGGCGGTAGTGGATACGAACTGCGATCCCGATGTGATCGACTATCCCATTCCTGGAAATGATGATGCAATCAGGGCAATCAGGCTTGTTACTTCAAAAATTGCCGACGCGTGCATAGAGGGCCGTGAGAAGTTGTCCGAGATTCAGCAGGCAGGGATTGACAAGGGGATCGAACTCGAGGAAGTGCCGGCCGGACAGATTCTGGGTCAGGAAGAAAAAGGTCCGGTCGTTGAGGTTATAAACCCAGTGCAGACCGAACAAGGTGAAGAGTAGCAAACTGGAGCAGCCGGACCCGCAGGGTCCGCTGCTCCTTGCCTTCCAGGCACTGGCGCCGCTTCGGCTCTCGCCTCCCGGTTCTCAGTCTGCCGCAGACCGTTCAATACGGTCATAAATCTGAATAAAAGACTACTGAATTTGAAAATAGGATCGTTTTGTTTTACAGGAGGAAGGAATTGGAAATAACATCAGCAATGGTAAAAGAACTAAGGGACAGAACCAACGTGGGCATGATGGACTGCAAAAAGGCGCTTCAGGACGCAAGTGGCGATTTGGAGAAAGCAGTTGATCTGCTGCGCCAAAAGGGTATTGCCAAGGCCATGAAACGTGCAGGCCGGGAAGCCAGCGACGGCCTCGTTCACGCATATATACACAGCGGTGGTAAAATCGGGGTCCTGATAGAAGTAAACTGCGAGACTGATTTCGCCGCCAAGAGTGAAGATTTCGGTGAATTCGTGCGCAACGTTGCACTTCAGATAGCAGCCGCAAACCCGTTGGGGATCAACCCGGAAGACATTCCACAGGATTTGATTGAGCGCGAGCGTGCTATTTGTCTGGCCCAGGCGCAGGAATCAGGCAAACCCGAGAACATCCTGGAAAAAATGGTTGACGGAAAAATGCGCAAATTCTACGAAGAAAACTCACTGATGCAGCAAAAGTATATTCGCGATCCTGACAAGACTATCCAGGATTATTTGAATGAGTTGATAGCCAAGGTCGGCGAAAAAATAGAGGTGCGCCGATTTTGCAGATATCAGCTCGGCGAATAGATGTGTGAGCCGAAATTTGAAGATTTGGCGGAGAAATTCCTGATGATCGAAGAAGGCAAGCCGGTTTACCACAGAATACTTCTCAAGCTGAGCGGTGAAGCGCTAATGGGGTCTCAACCCTATGGCATCGACACAGTCGTGTTGCGAGATATTGCCGAGCAGATTGCGCAAGTGCACGAACTGGGCACACAGGTTGCTCTCGTAATCGGGGGCGGCAATATCTTTCGCGGAGTTTTGGCCGCATCGAGTGGAATGGACCGTTCCAATGCGGACTACATGGGCATGCTTGCAACCGTGATGAATGCTCTTGCGATGCAGGATGCCCTGGAAAAATTCGGCGTAGCCACCAGGGTCCAGTCGGCGATCGACATGAAAGAGGTTGCAGAGCCTTTCATTCGGCGCAGAGCCATCCGGCATTTGGAAAAAGGTCGAATTGTGATTTTCGCTGCAGGCACGGGGCTCCCATATTTTACCACTGACACGACCGCGGCCCTTAGGGCGAGCGAGATAGGCGCCGAAGTACTGATGAAGGCAACCAAAGTCGACGGGGTCTACGAATCCGATCCGGAAAAAAACCCTCTCGCCCTGCGCTACGAACGCATCAGCTTTTCCGAGGTTTTAACCCGGAACCTGAGGGTGATGGACGCCACGGCGATATCTCTGGCCAGGGAGGAGAAAATGCGCATTATTGTTTTTAACCTCAAAATGAAGGGCAACATCAAGAAGGCGGTTCTCGGCGAGCCGATCGGGACTGTGGTGGAGGAAACCTGTTATGCTCGATGAAATCTATTGTGATCTCGACGACCGCATGAAAAAAGCAGTAGAGACCCTGGAATCGGAAAACAAGAAGCTTCGAACCGGGAGAGCTTCGATTTCTCTTGTTGATGCAATCAGGGTTGACTACTATGGAACTGCTACTCCGCTAAGCCAACTGGCCACCCTGACAGTACCCGATCCGCGTACGATAGTGATCCAACCTTGGGACACTTCGGTGGTTGGTGAAATTGAAAAAGCCATTCTCAAATCCGATCTTGGACTAACCCCGATGAACGATGGCAAGGCAATAAGAATCAATATTCCGCCTCTTACGGCCGAACGCCGCCGCGATCTTGTCAAGGTAGTGAAGAAAAGGGCCGAGGATTGCAAGGTCGCTGTGAGGAACATCAGGCGTGATATAAATGAGAAGATCAAGGACCTCAAAAAAGACAAGAAAGTGTCTGAGGACGAACAATTTCGCGCTCAGGACGAGATTCAGAAGCTTACGGACGACTACGTGAAGAAAATCGACGCCGTTTTCGGCGCCAAAGAAAAGGAAATCCTGGAAACCTAGATGGAACTCGATTTGAAGCGCCTTCCGCGTCATGTTGCCATCATTATGGACGGCAATGGACGCTGGGCCATGAAAAAAGTCAGGAATCGAATATTCGGACACCGGAAGGGCGCCGATGGTGTGCGCTCCATTGTGACCTGTTGTGGGGAGATGGGCATACGGTATTTGACCCTCTATGTCTTTTCCAAAGAGAACTGGAATAGGCCTCAAAAGGAGGTGCGAGCGCTCTGGGAGTTGCTCGAAAAGTATCTCAAATCCGAACTCCCCGAACTGATCGACAAGCAGATACGATTGCGGCATATCGGTGACGAAGAGGGTGTTCCTGCATCCGTGATGGAGCAACTTCGATTTGCCGAGCACAGGACCGCCAATTATGACAAACTCGTTTTGAGTCTTGCTCTAAACTACGGGGGCAGGCAGGAGATCACACGGGCCGCAAAGCTTTTTCTTGCAGATGTCCTGAATGGTTCATGCGGAGCGGGCCAGCTTACCACCGAGCTTTTCTCACGTTATTTGTATGGCGCCGACCTTCCTGACCCCGATCTGATCATTAGAACCGGAGGCGAAATTCGCGTGAGCAACTTCCTGCTTTGGCAGATAGCTTACGCGGAGCTTTATTTCACGGATGTTTTATGGCCTGACTTCGGCAAGGCCGATTTTGTCGAGGCCTTAAAAGAGTTTCAGAGAAGAGAGCGACGGTTCGGCCGCACCAGCGAACAGGTAAAGGACCGCCAGGACCTTGCAATCGCAGATGATGCCGCTGCCGGCGAGATTGCGCTTTGAACCAAGAGCTTGGGATAAGTCAACGGCTTACGCAATTAAACAATAGCGGCTGCGCCTGCCGTGCACCTGGAGCATCCAAATTTCATGCCTGATTCCCTGAAATCGTCTTCCCATATGCTGCGTTGGATTACCAGCATAGTTATCGGGGTGCCGCTTATCCTATGCATTGCCTTCGCTCCCCCCTTGTGCTGGTGGTTTCTTATTATCCTGGTGGCCGAAATTGGTTTGTGGGAGCTATACGGTCTCCTTTTCCACGTTCCTCTTTCATGGAAATGGAGGTTCTTTTACTTTGCAGGCGGATTGTTGCTGCCCTCAGGAGCTTACCTATTCGGTATCACCGGCCTTACTTTCGCTCTTTTTATCTCGTTTTTCGCCGCACTTTTCCTTATGATGATTTCATCTCCACTTGATCACGATGAAATAGCACGGATTGGCCAATTATGTTTCGCCTGGCTTTATTTGCCCTATTTTCTTTCGTTTGTTCTGCTTATCGGGGGTGGAACGCAGGGTAGAACCTGGATTTTTTTCTTATTGGCTGTGATCATAGCTGGTGATGCCGGCGCCTATTACACTGGATTGCGGGCGGGCCGCCACAAGCTTTACCCGGCAGTCAGCCCGAAGAAGACGATCGAGGGTGCTGTCGGCGGACTTATTTTGAGTATAGTTGCCGCAACGGCGATCGGATTTCTTTTTTTGAAAAATGTGCCTCTGGCAAGTCTGTTCGTTTTCAGCCTGGCAATTGCGGCTGTTGGACAGGCCGGAGACCTGATTGAGTCCATGATCAAGCGTAGCGCGGGCAAGAAGGATTCGAGCGCACTGCTTCCGGGCCATGGAGGTTTGCTCGATAGGCTCGACTCTTTGATTTTCGCCTTCCCTATATTGTGGTGCCTGTTACAATGGGCCGGTTCGGGCAGATATAACGGATTTTGAGCGGTGGATATGACCAGGAAAAAGATATCGATAATTGGCAGTACCGGTTCGATAGGAAGGAGCACGCTGGAAGTTGTGCGCCAGTTTCCGGACCGTTTCGAGGTAGTTGCTCTCGGGGCCGGTGCAAATGCGGCTCTTTTCTTCGAGCAGATAATGGAGTTCTCTCCGCGGATAGTCTCTGTTATGGACGCCCGGGTGGCATCCAGCCTCCAAAATCTTCTGGCCGGGAAACGGGACCGCTTTCCCGAAATCCTTTATGGCGGGGAAGGGTACTGCAGGGTGGCGGCTTGCCCCGAGGCGGATATGCTGGTATCTGCCATGGTTGGCGCTGCCGGTCTTTTGCCTACACTTTCCGCCATTGAGGCTGGAAAGGACATTGCGCTCGCCAACAAGGAGACCCTGGTTGCTGCGGGAGAAATCGTAACGGAGGCCGCCGCAGAAAACAATGTCCGGATCCTTCCGGTGGACAGCGAACACAGCGCTATTTTCCAGGCCCTCCAGGGCAACCACAGAGAGGCCCTCGACAGGGTGCTTCTAACAGCCTCGGGAGGCCCTTTTTTCCATAAATCCAGAAAAGATCTGGAAACAGTTTCGCCCGAAGCTGCACTTTGCCACCCCAACTGGTCGATGGGCCCCAAGATCACCATTGACTCTGCCACCCTTATGAACAAGGGCCTTGAGGTGATAGAGGCCCACTGGCTGTTCGGAGTGCCCCTCGATCGCATATCAGTATTTATTCATCCGGAAAGCGTTGTACACTCGATGGTTGAATACCTTGACGGCTCGATAATCGCGCAGATGGGAGTTCCGGATATGAAAATACCCATAGCGTATGCCCTGGGGTACCCCGAGCGTCTCCCTGTCAAATGTCCCAAGCTGGATTTATTCAGTCTTCAAAAACTATCGTTCTATCCTCCGGATGAAGAAAAATTCCCTTGCTTGCGCCTGGCCTTCGACGCTTGCCGCATCGGATCGACCATGCCCGCGGTGCTTAATGCCGCAAACGAAATAGCGGTGCATGCTTTTCTTAAGAAGACCATCAGTTTCTACGACATACCAAAAGTGATCGGTGAAGTCATGGCTTCCCATAAACCCTGTGAAAAACTCGGCCTTGATGCTGTTCTTCAGGCAGACGCATGGGCGCGTGAAGAGGCATCGAAAATTATTGCCTGCCGTGGTGTGCAAACATGCTGCTAAATCGAAATTGCAACTTATATTGATGAAAATAAATTTACGTTGAAGTGAGGTGTACAACTTGCTGACTACCATACTTTCAACCGTTATAGTGCTTGGAATTTTAATTTTTGTTCACGAACTGGGACACTTCCTCGTAGCCAAACGCTCGGGAGTCACCGTACTACGGTTTTCTCTCGGTTTTGGACCTAAAATATTCAGCATCACTCGAGGACAAACCGAATATCGCCTGTCGCTGGTGCCGCTTGGCGGCTACGTCAAAATGCTCGGCGAGGACTTAGAGGAAGAACTGCCGGAAGCGGCGGATCGAGCCGGAGCTTTTTCAGAGCAGAGTGTGTGGAAGCGGCTTCTGATCGTATTTGCGGGACCGCTCTCCAACTTTGTTACTGCGATCCTCATTTTTACGTTGCTCTTTGCATTTTCCGGAATCCCGGAACGAGCGCCCGACATCGGAACTGTCAATCCCGGATCGCCAGCTGAAAAGGCCGGCCTGCAAAGCGGGGACAGAGTGCTTTCGATTAACGGTGTGCCGATCCGTACGTGGGACGATCTTTCCGAATCCATTGAGAAACTGGGTCTAAACCCCCTGAATCTCCGCATAAAGCGAGGAGATTCCGATCTCTCTATTGCAGTCACGCCTGCCATTGATGAGGCCAAGAACCTATTCGGAGAAACGTTCAAAAGACCGCTGATCGGTATTACCGTTTCAGATAATAAGATTGTCAGAAAGGTCAATCCGCTTGCAGCGGGCTATTATGCCCTCGATCACACTTACCAGTTGAGCAAACTTTTCTTTATGACCGTTATTAAGCTGGTCGAGCGGATAGTACCGCTCAACACGCTTGGCGGACCCATAATGATCGCACAGATGGCCGGCAAACAAGCTGCCAAGGGCGTTGTCGACCTGATGTACTTCATGGCTCTGATCAGTGTAAACTTGGCGGTCCTCAATCTTTTGCCTATTCCGGTACTTGATGGAGGCCATATTTTCTTTTTCTTAATCGAAGCGGCCCTTGGCAAGCCTTTATCACTGCGAAAAATAGAAATCGCTCAAAGAGTTGGGCTTCTCGCTCTTTTGTCACTCATGGTGGTTGTTTGCTATAATGACATAGGGCGGCTTGGCCTCGACTGGTCCACGATCACTTCATGGTTTCATCATCTGTGGTCCAGGGTGTGAACAGAGGTCAGCAGAACTGTTTTGCAAAGCGCCGTCAACTTCCGGCGCTTTCTTTTTTCGCATTTTTCGCTTAACTCTTTATGCGGCATCAGCCTTCCATGCTATGAAAATTCTTGCAGCCGATACCTCAACGCCGTCGGGCAGTCTTGCGCTGTTCGATGGTGAAAATCTGACCGCGGAATGGACGCTCAGGTCGGGCAAGACACACAACAGGCGATTGCTCAAGTCGTTGGATTCAATTCTCCGGAAAGCCGGGTGGGACCTGAAATCGATTGACGCATTCGCGGTTGCGAGCGGGCCAGGCAGCTTTACAGGTCTTCGGATCGGAATGACGACCATGAAAGTGCTGGCTTGGACAACCGGCAAGCTTTATGGTTCGATCTGCTCCCTTGACGCCCTCGCCTTCCCTTTCTGCTTATCTGCCAGTCCGATATGCGCAATGATCGACGCTCGAAAGAGTGAAGTTTATTGCGCCCTTTATCGGCCTGATGGAAAAGGAGGTCTCAATCTCGATATTCAGCACTCGGCGATGTCCCCTTCCCTGCTCGCCGAGAAAATATTATCCAGGTTCTCCGAACCTGTTATTTTTTGCGGAGACGGCTGGACTGCGTACCGGAGCCTCTTAAGGGCAAAGTTGGGAGATTTGGTTCTCGAGCCGCCGTCCTGTTTTCATATAATTCGGGCAGCCTCCGTTGGAGAGCTTGCAAGAAGAAGGTTTGTCAAAGAGGAATCCGATGACCCAAGGTCCAGCGCACCTATGTATCTTCGGGCATCGGAAGCAGAAATTCTTTACCCTGACATGGCTGAAAAGAGCAGTGGAAAACCGGAAATTATTTAACTCGAACCGGCTCAAGCGGTCTCTCATGAGAAACGGGGTAAGAAGAAACAGGCTAAAAGTCCTGTGTAACCCCGGGTTCCCGCTCTACTATATTCTCCGCAACCTTGGATGGTTGAAAAGCGAAAAATGGTGGACAAATTTATCTCCCCGCGCCAGGCGTGTGATCGCCTCAAAGATGGTCAGCGAACGGGTCGCAATATTCAATGAAGTGAGAAAATGGAGAAAGAACCCGAAGGCCGGCTGTGTTGCTGCGCCCGGGACCAGCGCTCCCTTTGGACCTGCCGGGCAAATACCGGGCTTAAATCCGGGCGGCATGAAAGCGCCGGAGTATTGCAACAAATGTGGCCTATGCTGCGAGGTGGCAAGCGGAATGCCGGATTTTCCCGCCCCGGCGGCACTGCCCAAGCGCTGGCGTGAGGTTTTTGGCAATGGTTTGGGCCGAGGCCACCGTTTTTGCCCCTTTTTATGGGAAGACAATATCTCAGGCGGCGGCCTGTGCTCAATTTATCCCCTTCGATCCAATCCTTGCCGGCTATTTGGATCTGAAGAATGTGACTTTTTCTGGAAATCTACTGAACCAGTTGAGCTTTCGAGCGCCAGGAAAATCCTGCTAGTTGGGCGATGGCTGATTAACATCGTTAATCCCCGCAAGCTGCCACCGGTTGGCCCCTACAGCACGGCTGAAAGTCCAAAATTCCTGGAAATTGACCGGATTTAGCTTATCACCATCGATGACTTCCCCGGTATTATCATCAACCGTGTAGTCCAGTAGGTTTGCAGTGAAGAGCACAGTTATGAAATCCCTGCCGGATTCCTGCCAGACTTCAGCGGGCTCAACTTTACGCACGGCAATATTTTCCAGGCGGTTGACAGTATGCTGCCGTTTCATCCTTTCAAATTCACCGCTGAAATAATCCCTCATTTCCATGGTAGGCAGGTCCTTCACGTCATCGAGACTGCGATTCATCCATGCAGCCTCTATCCGAAAGAAAAAACCTTCAACGGTTTGCAGGAAATTCTCCGTGTTGAATGAAGGATCAGTTTTGCCAATCTCCTCCAGCCCCCTTTGCACCTCGTCCATTTGAGGCATGTAAGCCTGCCGGCCGCCGCCATAGGAAGGTGATCCGTACTGGGGATAGCTCTCGGATTGTTCATAATAGATGGATTGTCCGCCCCTTCTCCGCACAACGAACTTGTAGAGAAAATAGATCAGCGCCACTATTATGAGCAGGTCCAGCAAACCTGGTCCAACCCCATGTACCATTTTATTTCTCCTTGGGCTTTGATGACACTCAGTAATTTTCGGAAATTAATCACTTCCGCGCACCCGCGTTAGTCTCAAATCAGTCACTCCAGCCCGAAAACGCCATAAATCGACATTACCTTTAATTTGACAGCCGATTACTTCCGAAATCTTAACAGTTTTCAGCAGAAAATTCGATGTGAGGACTACTCTCATACGCAAGAAGGTCACCTCATCGACTCCAAATAGCTATGAAACAGCTATAAGGTTATGGACAAACTAGCGCCGATTGAGGTAAAGAAAAGATGTAAAGAAAAAGGATAATTGAGAATGTGCAATTTCAAGGAGGTAGAGGAACATGACTGTTAGAAAGATTCTTGTCGTCGGCGCAGGGAACATGGGAGCAGGAATAGCTCAACTGTGTGCCCAGCAAGGTTTCGATGCGGTGATCAGCGATATAAGCCTTGATCTTTGCACCCAGGCTAAATCCCGCATAGACAAAGGCCTTCAGAAGAGAGTAGACCAAGGGAAGATGACCGAAGCTGAAAAGAACTCGGTCCTTTCGCACATATCTTTGGCTGGGGACCTCAGTGTGGCCCGGGAATGCGATTTCGTAATCGAGAGCGTTCTCGAAAATATCGAAATAAAGAGGAAGGTCTTTACCCAGTTGGACAGCATGGCGCCGCCGGATGTCATATTCGCGACCAATACCACTTCTCTTCCTATTAGCGCCATCGCGGACGCCACCCGGCGCCCGGAAAAAGTTGTGCAGATGCACTTTTTCAATCCACCTACGATAATGAAGCTTGTAGAGATAATGCCCGGCAGGAAGACGGCCCCGGAAACCCTCAAGGCTGCCGAGGAACTGGCGAGACAGTTGGGCAAGGACCCGGTGGTTTGCAAGAACGAGGCGCCTGCCGGGATTGTCAGCCGCGTGCTGGGTCAGTTGCTAAATGAGGCCAGTTGGCTTGCGGCTTCCGGGGTGGCTGAGCCGGCGGATATCGATAAAGCGATGAAGCTCGGAGCCAATCATCCCATGGGGCCGTTCGAACTGCTCGATCTCATCGGTTTGGACATCCACAGGGCCAAAATGCAGACATTGGCCAAAACCCTCAACGACCCTCGCTATAAGCATCCCGAACTAATTGACAGGATGATTGAAGAAGGCCGATTGGGCAAAAAGGTGGGTAAGGGTTTTTATACTTACGAATAGGGACCGGGTTATGCAAAAAACCCCCTCGCACCATTTCGGTGTGAGGGGGTTTTTTAAAGTATGAGGCGGCGGCGACCTACTCTCCCACGCAGTTTGCCCGCGCAGTACCATCGGCGCAGAGGAGCTTAACGACCGTGTTCGGGATGGGAACGGGTGTGGCCTCCTCGCCATAACCACCGCCTCAAATTGTTTTTCATACCGAATAGGGATAACGAAGCTTGGTTTTGCTTTTCAGTTATTCGAAACTCAAAGCTGATAACTCGAAACTCTTTAGTCTTTCCTGGTCTTAACCGATTGTCCTTTTAAATTTGAGGATGGTCAAGCCGCACGGCCTATTAGTACCGGTTAGCTAAAGACATTGCTGCCCTTACACACCCGGCCTATCAACCTCGTAGTCTACGAGGGGCCTTCAGGCAGGTTGCCCTGCGGGAATTCTAATCTTGGGGTGGGTTTCCCGCTTAGATGCTTTCAGCGGTTATCCCTTCCGAACGTAGCTACCCAGCGCTGCCCCTGGCGGGACAACTGGTACACCAGAGGTCCGTCCATCCCGGTCCTCTCGTACTAGGGACAGATCCCCTCAAAATTCCTCCGCCCACGGTAGATAGGGACCAAACTGTCTCACGACGTTTTAAACCCAGCTCACGTACCGCTTTAATCGGCGAACAGCCGAACCCTTGGGACCTGCTCCAGCCCCAGGATGCGATGAGCCGACATCGAGGTGCCAAACCTCCCCGTCGATGTGAACTCTTGGGGGAGATCAGCCTGTTATCCCCGGCGTACCTTTTATCCGTTGAGCGATGGCCCTTCCATTCAGAACCACCGGATCACTAAGACCGACTTTCGTCCCTGATCGACATGTCTGTCTCACAGTCAGGCTCCCTTCTGCCTTTACACTCTACGGCTGGTTTCCAATCAGCCTGAGGGAACCATCGCGCGCCTCCGTTACTTTTTTGGAGGCGACCGCCCCAGTCAAACTACCCACCAGGCACTGTCCCCAGGAAGGTTTCACTTCCTCGGGTTAGAACTCTAAACGCATAAGGGTGGTATTTCAAGGTTGGCTCCACGAAAGCTAGCGCCTCCGCTTCATTGCCTCCCACCTATCCTACACATACACGCCCAAAATCCAATGCCAAGCTGTAGTAAAGGTGCACGGGGTCTTTCCGTCTAGCCGCGGGTACTCGGTATCTGCACCGAGACTGCAATTTCACTGAGTCCCTGTTTGAGACAGTGCGGAAGTCGTTACGCCATTCGTGCAGGTCGGAACTTACCCGACAAGGAATTTCGCTACCTTAGGACCGTTATAGTTACGGCCGCCGTTTACTGGGGCTTCGGTTCAACGCTTCTCATGTCCGAAGACACAATGACATCTCCCCTTAACCTTCCAGCACCGGGCAGGCGTCAGACCCTATACGTCGTCTTGCGACTTAGCAGAGTCCTGTGTTTTTAGTAAACAGTCGCTACCGCCTCTTCTCTGCAACCCCCCTCGGCTCCAGGAGCAAGTCCCTTCACCTTGCGAGGGCACACCTTCTCCCTAAGTTACGGTGTCATTTTGCCGAGTTCCTTAAACAGGGTTCTCTCACGCGCCTTAGGATTCTCTCCTCGCCTACCTGTGTCGGTTTACGGTACGGTCACCTGGAAAACTCACTAGAGGCTTTTCTTGGCAGTCTGGGTTCAACCAGTTTGCGGGATTGCTCCCTCCACATCACCTCTTGGCGTTAGCGGAACAGCGGATTTGCCTGCTGTCCCCGCCTACGGGCTTATACCGGGACTTCCATCACCCGGATGGCCTACCCTACTGCGTCCCCCCATCGCTATTAACGCGTTCCCGGTGGTACAGGAATATTAACCTGTTTCCCATCACCTACGCATTTCTGCCTCGGCTTAGGGACCGACTAACCCTGGGCAGACGACCTTTACCCAGGAAACCTTAGGCTCACGGCGAGCGGGATTCTCACCCGCTTTATCGTTACTCATGTCAGCATAATCTCTTGCGCAACCTCCAGCGCTCCTCACGGTACGCCTTCGCAGGATAGCGCAATGCTCCCCTACCCAACACCCCCTAAAGGGCGTTGCCGCGGCTTCGGTAAGGCACTTTAGCCCCGTTAAATTTTCGGCGCAGGCACACTAGACCAGTGAGCTATTACGCTTTCTTTAAAGGATGGCTGCTTCTAAGCCAACCTCCTGGTTGTCTGTGCATTCCCACATCCTTTTCCACTTAGTGCCTATTTGGGGACCTTAGCCGACGGTCTGGGCTCTTTCCCTCTCGACCACGGAACTTATCTCCCGCAGTCTCACTCCCGAAGACGATATAACGGCATTCGCAGTTTGGTTGGGTTTGGTAATCCGGTAAGACCCCTAGCCCATCCAGTGCTCTACCTCCGTCATTCTTACTTCGAGGCTGCACCTCAATGCATTTCGGGGAGAACCAGCTATTTCCAGGTTTGATTAGCCTTTCACTCCTATCCACAGCTCATCCGAGAGGTTTTCAACCCTCTTCGGTTCGGGCCTCCAGTAAGCGTTACCTTACCTTCACCCTGGCCATGGATAGATCACCTGGTTTC
>Ga0209517_10004902_pt1 | contig 17313 bp, 14 predicted proteins | sample PeaSoiMetSII2010_FD_187695 | JGI IMG/M metagenome (GOLD analysis project Ga0209517, IMG submission 187695) | Peat soil microbial communities from Weissenstadt, Germany - SII-2010 (SPAdes) (version 2) | ecosystem: Environmental > Terrestrial > Soil > Wetlands > Peat | place: Germany...
CCCCCTTAAAAATCTCTGCTCCAGTGGCCCTTGGCTCCGCCAGCGGTTAGGTCCACACACCGGACTACGTGTGGTGATTTCACGAAGCTGCAACCTTCACATACCGCTGCGGCCCGCCATCTTGCTCGCCCCGCTCCGGACGGGACTTTTACGACCGAGCTTGCCTGCCCCGGATCGCTCCGCGGACAGGTCGGTCATCACTACAGGAACGTTCGTTTCATTCCTGACCGGACTCGCACCGGCTGCTCCGCCAGCTTTGTGGGCTGCACATCAAACTAAATCAGGGTTGAAAGCACGCATCCACAGGCCAGATGCCCCCGAAACCCTGTCTCTCTGGGTCTCGGACGCACGTTTGCGGTTGTTGGAACGCCGCCTTTAGGCGACAGCACTCGCGCCCAGAGCCTCGGATGTGTTGGTGGCGGTCGCATCCCGCCAACTCCGAGGCCAGATCCACCGAAATTCAGGGGTAAATCCCATACTTTGCCCCCGGTTTTGCCTTGCTCGAGGCGCTCGCTTAGCCCTACCCATACTCAAAGCTTAACAAATTATGCGAGCGCAAAGGCCCACCCAGTTCTTGAAGTGCAATGGCTTCAGCGGCCTGGTTCTTCTTTCCACTGTCCTGGTTGGCCTTTGCTTCCAGTCCCGGGCCAAACCCAACCTCGAATCCGGATGGCTGAATCCGCCGCCGGAAGCCCGTCTGCGCGCCTATTGGTGGTGGCTCAACGGCAACGTGACCGAACAGTCCATCACACACGACCTCGAGCAAATGAAAGCCAAAGGGTTTGGCGGCGCGGTGTTGATCGACGCCGACGGCTCCAGCCAGGAGGGCAATGACCGCGTCCCGCATGGCCCAACGTTCTTCTCTCCGGAGTGGCGTCAGCTTTACAAGCACGCACTGCGCGAGGCCGATAGGCTCGGGTTGGAGCTAAGCCTCAATATCCAGAGCGGCTGGAATTTGGGCGGACCAGTGGTCGAGGCAAGCGACGCACCCAAGAAGCTGGTTTGGACGGAACGCCGTCTTCGCGGCCCAGCGAAACTCGGGGTCAAACTCGAGATGCCCAAAGGCCGCGACAACTTCTACCGCGACCTCTTTGTGCTGGCGTATCCGGTCAACCCGTATTCGCCAGCCGGCCGGAAGCCGATTCAGAACCTGCCGCAGAAGGCGCTTCTGCGAGCCCTGGAACCTTTTTCCGCCCCGGTTTCCACCCCGCTCTTCGAAGAGTATCCCGCTCTGGCCGGCGAAGAGGACGCCCAGGTCCAGCAGGTGCTCGACCTGGGCGCCAAAATGTCGCCCGACGGCACCTTGCGTTGGGAAGTTCCGGGGGGCGAGTGGCAACTCCTGCGCTTCGGGTTTACAGTCAACGATCATTGCCGCGTCTCGACGTGCAGCCAGGGATGGGAAGGTTATGCTATCGATCCTTTCGATGCCGATGCATTCCGCCGTTATTGGGACGCAGTCGTCGAACCGCTCATCGCCGACGCTGGGCCGTTGGCGGGCAAAACGCTTAAGTACCTTCACACGGACAGTTGGGAAATCGAAGTGGCCAATTGGACGCCCACCTTGCGCGAGGAATTCAAGACGCGGCGAGGTTATGATCTGCTCCCGTGGCTGCCGGTCATCGCCGGCAAAATCATCAATGGGCGCCAGGAAAGCGATCGTTTCTTGGAGGATTTCCGCCGAACCATGGGCGACCTGGCCATCGATCATCACTACCGGCTGTTTCGCGAAGGCGCCCATCGTCATGGCCTGCTCATTCACCCCGAGAGCGGCGGCCCGCACGCGGTGCCCATTGACGCGCAGCAATGCCTGGGCTTCGACGACGTGCCGATGAGTGAGTTTTGGGCCTGGTCATGGACCCACCGGGTCGGGGACGCCAACCGCTTTTTCGTGAAGCAGCCGGCCAGCGCGGCGCACACTTACGGGCGCCGACTCGTTTTTGCCGAGGGCTTCACCACCATCGGCCCGCATTGGCAAGAAACCCTCGGTGACAACCTGAAGCCGGCGTTCGACCACGCCTTGACCGAAGGGCTAAACGTGTTGGTGTGGCATGCGTTCGTCTGCTCGCCCGTCAGTCAAGGCGTGCCCGGACAGCAGTACTTCGCCGGCACGCACCTCAACCCCAATGTCACCTGATGGGAGAAGTCGGCCCCATTCTTCAGCTACATCAACCGCTGCCAATGGTTGTTGCAGCAGGGACTGCCGGTCGCCGACGCCGCCTATTACTACGGCGATCACGTGCCGAATTTCGCTCAAATGCGCCAAGCTGATCCCGCCCACGTCGGCGCAGGATACGATTACGATGTGGTCACGGCGGAAGTGCTCCTCAACCGCATGGAAGTGAAGGACGAACGGCTGGTGCTGCCCGAGGGTGTGAGCTATCGGTTGCTGGTCCTGCCAGAGCTCACTGTGATTTCGTTGCCGGTGTTGCGGAAGCTGCAAAAGCTGGTGGCGGCTGGCGCCACCGTAGTGGGGCCGCGCCCAAGCCAAGCCAGCGGGCAGACAGGTTTCCCGGAAAGCGATACCGAGGTGAAAAGCATCGCCGATGACCTGTGGGGCAAGGCCCCGAGCGCAGGACAAGTTTCCAGCCTGTCCCCGCGCCAAGTGCTCGCAGGTCAAAGCGCCCGCGAAGTGTTGCTGAGCAAAGGCATCCAGCCCGATGTTGAATGGGAGTGCGGCCCTGACAGCAAGCCGGATATCAGTTACATACACCGGCGGGACGGCGAGACGGAGCTTTACTTCGTTGCCAACCGAGCAACCAACATTGCGGAACTAAACTGTACCTTTCGCGTTGCTGGCAAAGCACCCGAGTTGTGGGACGCCGTAAGCGGTGAACACCGCTTCGCCGCCGCCTATTCCCAGCGGGATGGGCGGACGACGCTTCCACTTGAACTTGGGCCTTGTGGTTCGCAGTTCGTGGTCTTTCGCGAATCCGCTGCCCGCCATCCGGCCAGTCTGAGGCGCAACGAGCCAGAGTACCGAACGCTCATGGAGATAGCGGGGCCGTGGAGCGTGTCCTTCGACCCCAAATGGGGCGGACCGGAGTTGGCGCAATTCGATTCACTGGTCAGTTGGACCACTCGCGACGAACCAGGCATCAAGTATTATTCCGGCACCGCCGCTTACCGAAAGAGCTTCGAGCTGCCCGCCACTGCGAAGGGCCGCTCAACCTGGCTCGACCTCGGAGAGGTTCGCGAATTGGCGGAAGTAAGGGTTAATGGCCAGTCCTGCGGCATAACCTGGGCGCCGCCGTTTCGCGTCGATATTAGCCGCGCGCTCCACCCAGGCAGTAATCAGCTTGAGATAGAAGTAGTCAATTTCTGGCCCAACCGGATTATCGGAGACCAGTTGTTACCCGAGACCCAGCGTTTGACGCGGACGAACATCCGCAAGCTGACGGCTGCGACGCGGCTGACACCGTCCGGTCTGCTCGGGCCGGTGCGCCTCGAGATGGCCGAAACAGGCACCGGCATTTCACCTGAGAAATAACCTCGCAAGGCCTCGAGGAAGCTTAACGCTTTCCAGACCCGCGGACTCGAACTAACTTCTGCACCGGAACCGGCGATGAAAAAGTATTGGCATGTGATCAATATCGGGATCCAGAACAACCTGACCTATCGGTTCAATTTTCTGGCCCGGGCGCTGTTTGGGTTGATTCCCTTGCTGGCGGTTCTAAGCGTTTGGCGGACGATTTACTCGGGCAAGGCGGCTGGCGCGGAGGTCGGCACTTACACGCTCGCCGAGATGATCTCCTATTATCTGCTGGTCACGGTGGTCGATGCCTTCACAGCCGTAAATGACGACGATTGGCAGATCGCGGCCGACATCAAGGACGGCAACATCAGCCAGTTTTTGCTCAAGCCCATCGACTATCTCTGGTATCGGCTCTGCCTGTTTCTCTCGGGGCGCTTAGGGTACCTGGCAGTAGCCGCGGTTCCTCTCGGGCTGTTCATCGCTTGCTTGCACCGGTACATGGTCGCACCGCCCAATAGCGTGGCGCTGGCGCTGTTTCTTTTTTCCATGGGCATGACGGCGTTGCTCCAATTCTTCATGTCGTATGCAATGGCCATGCTGGCCTTTTGGGTGCTGGAAGTCTCCACCTTCATTTTCATCTTGTTTGCCTTCGAATATCTCGCCAGCGGCCATCTGTTCCCTCTGGACATTCTGCCGCGCCCGCTGGCACAAGCCCTTTATTTTACCCCCTTCCCATACCAGCTTTATTTTCCGGTTAGCATTTACATGGGCAAGACGGCCCCGGCTGAATTGTGGCGCGGCCTGCTCTTGCAAGGATTTTGGGTGGCCGCCGGCTATGGCATCGCCCGCTTGGCCTGGCGTCAGGGCATTAAGAAATATTCGGCAGTAGGAGGCTAAAAGTGAATTTTGCTCGCTACCTCCGTGTTTACGCCGCGTTGTGGAGAAACTCGGTCACGCGGGAAATGATTTTCAAGAGCAACTTCCTGCTCTGGATCGTCGTCGAGCTGCTTTGGTTCGGCTTGCAGCTCAGTTTCATTGGCGTGCTCTACCTGCACACCGACCATATCGGCACCTGGACGAAATGGCAGGTGGTGATGCTGGTTGGCGCCAGCCACTTCATTCAGCAACTCTTTCAGGCTTTTTTCCTCATCAACTGCACCAACCTTTCCGAATTGGTGCGCACGGGCAAGCTCGACTTCCTCCTCCTGCTGCCGGTCAACACTCGCTTCGTCGTCTCGTTGCGCCAGGTGGACTTGGGCGCTTTCGTCAATGCCAGTTCCGCCGTGGTTGTGATGGCCTACGCCGCCCGCCAGATGCACTTTGTGCCTGGCGTTCTTCAAGTGTTGGGTTTCCTCGCGCTTTGCCTGGCCGGCATTACCATTCATTACTCACTCATGTTCGTCCTCGCCACCGTCAGCTTCTGGACGGTGCGAGCGCAGGGTATTGTGTGGGGTTACTACAACCTCTTCCAGGTCGCTCGCATGCCGGACGAGGCCTTCGAAGGGGTCTTCAAAGCTGTGTTTACGTTTGCTATTCCGATGCTCCTGGTCTCGAACGTGCCGGTGCGCCTCTTGGCGGGCAAGCTGGCTTCGGGCGCGGGCATCGTCGAGTTGTTGGTCATGAGCCTGGTCTGCTTCAGCCTTTCGGAATGGGCCTGGCGCGCTTCGTTGCGCCGCTATACCAGCGCCAGTTCGTGAACCGGCCCAGTTGCGCGTCAGAGTGCGACGCGTGGCTCTGCGAGCGGCGGCGTGCCCGATCCGCGCGCCAGCGGGCCGCCGGAGCGCGGGGCCGTAACCCGCAGCAGCCCACCTGGCACAATAACCGCCGAAGCACCCCGAAGCCCACTCTGAAGCTAACCAAACGTCGGGCGCGGTTGCGGGGGTTGCGGCTGCCAAGGTGCCCAAGGTGCCTTTTTTTATTGACGAGCAGGCGTTCGGTCCTTAACATGCGCCTAAACGCTATCCGAGACGGGGAAGCCTCTTGGGCAAGCTTCTTCGGGCCACAAGCGCGCGGAAGCCCGGCTTCCTTTCGGCTAGCTAACTAAAAACTATCTCGACGCGGTGGGCAGGGCGGCACTCAGAAAGTGCTCCCCAACGGCCGCGAATCAACGCGCGACGGGTCGCGTCGAGTTTCTGAAGGAACAGCGATGAATACGCACCGGCTCGTAGTTAATCCGGGTTCGCCGGCCGCCTGGGAAATCCAACTCAGACAGGGCGTCAATCGGTTGGGACGCGGCTTTGCCAGCGATTTCAAAATCGAGGAACCTTCCGTGTCCGGTTCCCACTGCGAAATCATGATTAGCAACGGCACGGCCATCATTAGGGATTTGGGCTCGACGAATGGAACTTACATCAACCGCGCACCCATTAAGGAAGCGGCGCTGAAACCCGGTCAAACCATCCACCTGGGCGGAGTCGAAATGATCTACCAAATGGACGCCCCTGGCGCCGCCGAAACCGTCGCGCCCGCCGCGCGGTTGGCCTATCAAGCCGCGCCTGCCCCTAGGCCAGTAGCGGCTCCGCGCGCCACGCCGCCGCCCATTCCCCCGCCAACCGTCCAAGTTGCCCCTCCGGTTGCCCCGCCCGTTGGCGCCCCCGCGGGCACTTCGAAGAACTGCAAGTTCCATCCCCGGACCGCTGGGCGGTTCTTCTGCAACCACTGCCAACTGCATTTCTGCGAGTTGTGCGTCACCTCGCGGCAGGTGGCGGGAGCGGCCAAAAAATTCTGCCGCCAATGCGGCCAGGAGGTTGTGCCCGTGCAGGTGAAAATCCAGCGCCCTGCGGGGGAAAAGGGCTTTTTCGCCCGTCTGCCCGGCGCGTTTATCTACCCGTTCAGGGGCGCCGGCCCGCTCGTGCTGATCGTGGCGACGTTGATTTTTTCTGCGCTGGGCCGCCAGGGAATCTTTAACCTGCTCCTTACGATGGCTGCCTTGGGTTACCTGTTTTCTTACATGCAGAGCATCATTCACTGCACTGCCGCCGGGGACGATGAAATGGCCTCTTTGCCAGGTATGGATGGACTGTTTGGCGCCTTCCTCACCTTGGCTGGCACTGTGATTATCAGCTTCGGCATCCCGATTGGACTGGGCGTCGCCAAGGTTTTCTTCGATGTTGAGGACATACCTTCGAGCGCCATCAAAGCGACGATCAGCCTGGGCTGTCTTTATTTTCCGATGGCCTTCCTGGCCGTTGCCATGAAGGATACGGCCCTGGCGGCCAACCCCTTGGTCGTTGTGCCGGCTATGCTCAAGGTACCCTTGGAGTATCTCGTCACGGCGATCCTGCTCACGGGTGTTTTTGGGCTGCGGCTCCTGGGTAATCTTATGTCCTCCGCCGCGATGGCTCAGGGCTTTACTACTCGGGATATGTCGGTCCTGTTCACGTCGTTTGGCATCCGCGCATTTTGGGCGTTTGCCAGCGTCTATCTCCTGACGATCGGCATGCGCATCCTGGGCCTTCTGTACCTGACCAAAAAAGAAAAGTTCGGTTGGTTCAGCCGGTAGCCGGGCACTTTGATCTTGAACCCCAGCGGGCGCTGTTCCACATTGGACGTGCCAGGGCCCATGGACTGTGGACTTACGAACCCCGCCAGGGCCGGAAGGCAGCAACGGTAGTCTGCTCTGCATTTGCCGTGGTCACCCTGGCTTTGAATTTCGGTTTGATCGCTGGTAAATCGCGTCCGCTGAACTAGAAATGGCCTATCAAGTTATCGCTCGCAAGTATCGACCGCAACGCTTCAGCGAAGTGGTCGGACAGGAACACGTCACCCGCACTCTGGCCCAAGCCATAGGGCAGAAGCGCATCGCCCATGCCTATCTCTTCTGCGGGCCGCGCGGCACCGGCAAGACCACCATTGCCCGCATCTTCGCCAAATGCCTCAACTGCACCGGCGGCCCTAGAGTGGATTTCGACGACCAAGACCCCCGCTGCCGCGAAATTGCCGAGGGCCGTTCGCTGGACGTGTTCGAAATCGACGGCGCCAGTAACAACGGCGTCGAGCAGGTCCGCGAGCTGCGCGAAACCTGCAAGTATGCGCCAGCCAGCTCGAAGTTTAAGATCTACATCATTGACGAAGTTCACATGCTCAGCACGGCCGCATTCAACGCCTTGCTGAAAACGCTCGAAGAACCGCCCGAGCATGTGAAATTCATGTTCGCCACCACCGACCCGGAGAAGGTGATTCCCACCATCCTGTCTCGCTGCCAGCGTTTTGACTTGCGCCGTATCTCCGCCGCTTTGATTGCCCGCCATCTCACCCAGATCGCCAAGCAGGAAAAAGTCAAAATCGAGGAGGCTGCCCTCTATGCCATCGCACGCGGCGCCGAAGGAGCCATGCGCGACGCCCAATCCACCCTGGACCAGCTCATCAGTTTCTGCGGCGAAAAGATCGAGGAGGCGGACGTGCTTTCGATGTTCGGTCTGACGGCCCACGGCCAATTGGTGGAATTGGCCCGCGCGGTTCTCGCCGGTGAGGTCGAGGGCGCCCTGCGCCAGCTCAACGAATTAGCCAATCATGGCAAGGACCTCGGGCGGCTGCTGGCGGACCTGCTTAGCCACATCCGCAATTTGCTCATCTACCAGGTGTCGCGCGGCGACCTGGGCCTGCTGGAGGTTTCCGAGGCCGAAGCAGCCGCGCTGGCCGAGCAGTCCAAATTGGTTGGAACCGAGGGCCTCACGCGCATCCTCGAAGTTTTGACTGACGCGGAAATGCGCCTGCGCGATGCCGCCTCTAAGAAAATCCTGGTGGAGGTGGCCCTGCTTAAAGCGATTGAAGCCCGCGCGGCGGTGAGCATCGACACTGTGCTAAAGCAGCTTCAGACCTTGCGCGGTGATCAATCCGGGGAAGTGGTCACCCTCCCCTCCCCTGCTACCGCGGCCCAGGTCCCGGGCCCTAAACCTTTCCGCGCCGCAGCCACTGCGCTTGCGCCTGCTGCTCAGGTCATGGCTGGCCAAGGTTGGGAACCGTCCGCGCCGCCTGCTGGCGAGATTCGGGAGGAATCAAGCACTGCCGTCGCGCTTTCCTCCGCCAGCGCCGCGGCTGCCGCCGAGACAGCCCAAGCTCCTGCGCCCACGGCGGCGGGCCTTCCCACGAATTTGGAGGAATTGTGGATACAATTGGTCGAGGCGGTGGGCCGGGTAAGCGGCTTCACGCGAAGCTACCTGCTCGAGGCCCATCCCGTTTCCTTCGACAAAAACCTGCTCACCATTGGGTTCGATCCTGAATTCGAAGACCACATCGGCCTGGTGGATAATCCGCGCAATCACGCTTTGCTGCCAACCAAGTTGGCCGACCTCGGCCATCCAGGCGCGCAGGTTAAGTTCATCAAAGCACAGGCCCCCGCCGGACGCACGGTGCCTTCTGCCCAAGCCACTCCGCCAACCGCCCCCGCAGCTCCGGCCGCAAAAGCGCCGGGTCCCGTTCGCGCCGCCCCGCCTGCCAAAGAAAAGTTGGTTTCGATTCCTATTAACGAGGCGGATTTCAAGAACGACCCGTTAATTCAAAAAGCCCTGGAGATTTTCAAGGGGCAAATCGTCGAGGTTCGCGCCTGATGACAAACCTTTTTTCCAACCGCTCTTAACTCACTTAACTCCTCTCACGCCATGTCCAGTATCGGTAAACTCATGAAACAAGCTGCGCGCATGCAGCAGCAGGTCGAACAGATCCAAAACGAGCTGGCTCAGCGCACCGTCGAAGCCTCCAGCGGCGGCGGCGCCGTCAAGGTCGTGGCCCGGTGCGACGGCTCCATCGCTTCGATTAAAATCGACCCGCAAGCCGTCAATCCGGCGGACGCGCAGTTGCTCGAGGACATGGTTTTGACCGCGACCAATCAAGCCCTTGCCCAGGCCAAGGAGATCCACACCGCCGAGATGGGCAAAGTCACGGCCGGCTTTAATCTGCCGGGCCTGATGTGAGGTGTTGATCGGATGCCCGCTTTGCCCGAGCCCGTAATCGCCCTGATTGCCTCGCTCAATAAGTTGCCAGGCATCGGCCCGCGTTCGGCCGAGCGCCTCGCCCTCCACTTGGTGCAAACCGAAGCCGCAGCCGTCAGACAACTCGCCGACACACTCGTGCGAGCGCGCGAACGCGTCCAATCCTGCGAAATCTGCGGCGCCTTGACGGAGCACTCGCCCTGTGCCATCTGCTCGGACCCACACCGAGACAGCTCCCTCTTGTGCCTGGTCGAACGCGCGGTGGACATTTTGAGCCTGGAAAAATCCGGAGCTCTTCGCGGCAAATATCACGTTCTGGGCGGTAAGATCTCCCCGCTCAACGGCATCGAGCCCGAGGACCTGCGCATTGACGCTCTGGAAACACGCCTTACGAAGGAGCCAATCCGCGAAATCGTCATCGCGCTGGGCACCGACGTCGAAGGCGATGCCACAAGTTTTTACCTTTCCAAACGGCTGGCCCGTGAAGGCTTGAAGATCACCCGCATCGCCCACGGCCTGCCGGCCGGCACGGGACTGGAGTTTGCGGATGAACTCACACTGAGCCGCGCCTTGGAGGGCCGTCGGGAAATGCTTTCCAAATGAACTTAGCGCAACCCGCCACCATGCCCAAAGCGGTCGTTTTCGATCTCGGAAAAGTGCTCGTGGATTTTGATTATGGCCTGGCCGCGCGCAAGCTCGCCGCGCGCTCTAAAATGGCCCCCCAGGAGGTCCTTTCTTTCTTTGGCCAATCTCCCCTGCTCTTCCGCTACGAAACCGGGCTCTTGAGCAATGAAGAATTCTTCCGCGAGGTTTGCACCGCCACCGGTTACCGCGGTGGCTTCGAGGAATTCGGCGAGGGCTTTGGAGATATCTTCAACCCGATCCCCGCGATGGTGGAGCTTCAAACCGCGCTGCGCCGCCGGTTCCCTACCTACATCTTTTCCAACACCAACGATCTCGCCATCCGCTACCTCCGCCGGACCTACCCCTTCATGGGCAATTTCGACGGCTACATCCTTTCCTACGAGCAGCGCGCCATGAAACCTGGCGCCAAAATTTACGAGGCAGTCGAGCGCCAGACTGGCCGACGTGGCGCCGATATTCTCTACTTGGATGACCGGCCTGAGAACATTGCCACGGGAGCCGAGCGCGGCTGGCAAGTCCTCCTACAAGAATCGCCCGAGAAAACCCAGGCCGCCATTCGCAAGCTCGGGCTTCTGAACGAATAGCAAGCCGACGCAGCCTAAGGTAGGGCGGGCAGTCCCCTGCCCGCCGGCGGTGATATGTTCGGAAGTGCGCGAACGGCGCACACAGGGCGACACGTCCTACCCGAAAGCTCATTGCTTGACGAAAGCCCCGTCTGGGTATTGGATCAGGCAGCTTAGCTCTCTAAGCACGGCTGCAGTCGAATGATCTAAATATGTTTACACCGAATTACGCCCGTATGGCCTACAAGATGCTCCCCCTGGTCCGTTGCCCGCTGGTCCTTTTGTCATTTCTATGTCTCCTGCCAGGTTGCCGGTCAGAAAGTCCTGCGCCCATGGAGTCTCACGGCGCCTGGCTTAAATCCTGGCGCGCCACCAATACCGTTTGGCGGGGCGTCCATTTGATCGCACGCAGTGACACCCAACTAGGCCAACTCATCGAGGAATTGCCAAAGCTCGCGGCCGTGGGCGTGAACGTAATTGTGCTCGAAGTGAACTATGACTTCGACTTTCAATCCCATCCCGAGTTGCGTCCGGAGCAGTTCATCACGCGAGCCAGAGCGCGCGACTTGGCGCAGGCGGCGCGCGGCCAGGGCATTCGCCTGATCCCGCAGCTCAATTGCCTGGGCCATCAGTCCTGGAGCAGAGTCACCGCTCCGCTTCTCTCCAAGTATCCGCAGTTCGACGAAACCCCCGGCCAATTCCCGCAAAACCAGGGAATCTATTGCCGCAGTTGGTGTCCCCAAAACCCGGATCTCGATCCGGTGGTCTTCGCGCTGATCGACGAATTCGCCGATGCCTTCCAGGCCGACGCCTTTCATGTCGGGATGGACGAAGTTTTCCTGATCGCGTCGGAATATTGCCCACGCTGCCGGGGCGGCGATCCGGCCAAGCTTTTTGCCAAAGCGGTCAACGATTTGCACGGCCACATCGTTGGCAAGCGCAAACTCGAAATGCTCATGTGGGGTGATCGCCTGCTGGATGCGAACACCCTGGGTTACTCCCGTTGGGAGGCTGCCACCAACGGCACGCCGGGCGCGATTGATCTCGTTCCCAAGGACATTATCGTGTGCGATTGGCACTATGGCAAAAGCGCCAACTATCCGTCAGTGCCGCTGCTGCTCGACAAGGGGTTTCGCGTCTGGCCTTCCGGCTGGCAACCCCTCGACGCCAGCCAGGCCTTCAGTGCTTTCTCGCGTCAGCAGAAAAACCCACGCTTGCTCGGTTACCTTTGCACCACCTGGGGCAAGGTGCGAATCTCCGAGGCCGCGGAATGGCCGCCCATCACCGAGGTGCTTCGCGATTGGAAGTAAGTTTCAAGATCCACGGAGGAGAGGTTGGGCCCCTGGTGCCGGTTGACGTTCGTCTCGCTCATCTACTTCCGCTATTCACGGTGCGGCGGCGCTTCCCCGAAACGCACGACAAGCTGCCACTAAACTGAAGCGCGTTTTAGGTTTGAGGTCTGGGCGGAGTTCGCTACTCTCAGACCGGTTTATGAACGCGAACTCAAACCTGCCTCCTCAAATCAGCCGTCGAATTTTCCTGCGAGATACCGCCCTGTCCGCCGGCGCGGTGCTGGCCGCCTCGGCCACCGCCCTCCAGGGTCGAGGCGCATCCTCTCCCAATGAAAAGCTAAACCTCGCTGGCATCGGCATTGGCGGCCAAGGCGGCGACGACCTCGCCCATTTGGAAAGCGAGAACATCGTCGCGCTCTGCGACGTGGATCACGCCTACGCGGCACCCATTTTCAAAAAGTATCCCAAGGCGAGGCAGTTCACCGATTATCGCCAGATGCTCGACGAAATGAAGGAAATTGACGGAGTGGTGATCGCGACACCGGACCACCACCATGCCTTCGCGTCGTTGGAAGCGATCCGCCGAGGCAAACATGTTTATTGCGAGAAGCCCTTAACCCATTCGGTCTTGGAAGCGCGAGTGCTGGCTAAGGCCGCACACGAGGCCAAGGTGGCCACTCAAATGGGCAACGGCGGCCAAGCCTCCGAACAAACCCGCCGCCTGTGTGAATTGGTCTGGGCCGGCGCCATTGGCAAGGTCCATGAAGTTCATATCTGGACCGACCGCCCCTCACAGGGCCTGTTCAAAGAGTATTGGCCCCAAGGCGTCGAGCGCCCCAAAGATACACCTCAGGCGCCCGCGACGCTGGACTGGGACCTCTGGGTCGGCCCTGCCCCATTGCGGCCCTTTAACCCCGCCTACTTGCCTTTCAAATGGCGTGGGTGGTGGGACTTCGGCACCGGCGCCCTCGGGGACATCGGCTGTCACTCCATGGACCCTGTGTTTCGCGCGCTCAAGCTGGGCGCGCCGACTAGCGTCCAAGCCGCCTCAACCCGGGTGAATGAAGAGACCTACCCGTTGGGCTCGATGGTAACTTATCAATTCCCGGCCCGCCCGGCCGCGCCGCAATCCATCAACCCTCATGTCCGCGACCTGAAGGGCACCGAAGCCGGCGCCGTCGAAATGCCCGCTTGCAAGCTCGTGTGGTACGACGGTGGGTTGCGTCCGCCGCGTCCCGAGGGACTGCCGGATGGCACCGTGATGGGAGACAATGGCCGGCTCTTGGTCGGCGACGAAGGCTTCATCCTTGGCAACGCCATCTATCCGCCCGCGCGTGCCAAGGCCGTTGGGGACATCACCTCAACCATCCCGCGCTCGCCCGGCCATCATCGCGAGTGGGTGCTTGCCTGCAAAGGCGGTCCGAACCCCGGCGCGTATTTCGACTGGGCGGGGCCCCTGGCCGAAGCCGTGCTGCTCGGTAATGTTGCCCTGCGTGTTCAACTCCGGGAAGAGCTCACCTTGCGCAAACTCCTCTGGGATTCCCAGGCCTTCAAATTCGCTAATTCGGAAGACGCCAGCAAATTCCTGCGGCGCGATTATCGCGCCGGCTGGGCCTTGCCCCAGGTGTTACCCCTTTAGCTTGCGCTCGAGAATCTGCCCCACCAGCGCGGGGTTGGCCTTACCCTGGCTGAGTTTCATAACCTGACCCTTGAGAAAATTCAGGGCGGCCACTTTGCCCGCCTTGTAATCGGCCGCCGGACCGGGGTGCGCGGCAATTGCCTGCTCGCAGAGCCGCTCCAGTGCGCCCGTGTCGCTCAACTGCGCCAAACCCTTCGCCTGAACGATCGCGGCTGGTGACTGCCCCGTCGCAAACATCTCCAGGAACACATCTTGAGCGAGCCGGCTGCTGATTTTCCCGCTTTCCACCAGGTCAATCAGTTCGAGAATTGCACCCGGTGGGAATTTCAGGTCTGCCAGCGTGCTTCGGGTTTCCGCCAATTTCGCCCGTAGATTGTTGATGACCCAGTTGGCGACCGCTTTCGGGTTGCGCGCCTGCTTCGCAATGCTTTCAAAGTACTCGCCCAACGGCGCGTCCCAGACGAAGGTTTGCGCGTCGGACGCGGGCAGATGGTAATCGCGCATGAAACGCTGCTTGCGCGCCAGGGGCAGTTCGACCACGCGGCGGGACACCTCCTCGAGCCAGCGCTCCGTCGGCGCAAACGGCATGAGGTCCGGCTCCGGGAAGTAGCGGTAATCATGCGCATGTTCCTTCGTGCGCATTTCGGCGGTCATGCCGGCCTCGTCGTCCCACCGGCGGGTGGATTGGAAAAGTTTGCCGCCCTTCGCGAGCACGTCCGTCTGGCGGGGGATTTCATACTCCAGCGCCTTGCGCACTCCGCTGAAACTATTCATGTTCTTGATTTCGATCTTGGCCCCCAACTCCGACTGGCCGCGCGGCCGCACACTCACGTTCACGTCGCAGCGCACCATTCCCTTTTCCATGTCGCAATCGCTCACCCCGCCATAGACCAGGATGTCCTTGAGAGCATTGAGGTATTCGTAAGCCATCTCCGCGCCGGTAATGTCCGGCTCGGACACAATCTCCATCAAAGGAACCCCTGCCCGATTGAAATCCACCCCGCTGTGCCGCTCAAAATGAAAATTCTTGCCGACGTCTTCCTCAAGGTGCGCCCGCGTAATCCGCACACGTGCCAAGCTGCCCTGGAACTCGAAGTCCACGTAGCCCTGGCGTGTTGAGGGCTGATCATATTGGGTAATCTGGTAATTCTTCGGCATGTCCGGGTAGAAGTAATTCTTGCGGTCGAACTTGGCCGACGGGCAGATCTGGCAATGCAGCAGCAAACCCGTCAGCGCGGTCAACCGCAGCGCCTCCGCGTTCGCCACCGGCAGCACTCCCGGCAAGCCCAGGCAAACCGGGCACACCAGCGTGTTAGGCGGCGCCCCGAATTCCTGCGCGCACCCGCACCACATCTTGGACTTGGTCTTGAGCTGGACATGCGTCTCCAGCCCGATCACCGCTTCATACTCCATAAGGCCGGGTACTCTTAGCAGAGAAGCAGGGGCTGGACAAGCCTGCGCGGGCCTAAGGGGCCTAAGACAAAAATCCAAAATCCTCGCAGTGCATCCAGCGGCAACGCAGCAAACGATTTCGCAAGCCGCAGCCTGACACAAGGTAGGGCGGGCAGTCCCCGGGCAGTCCCCTGCCCGCCGCCGAACATGGCCGGGCGCCCAACCCGGGGGGTTGGGCGCGTGGATTTCATCGCACGCCCCGGCCGGATTTCACTTGCCACCGCCGACGCGAGGCCTATGATCTTCCTTCGATAGGATTGGTTGGCTGAATGACTACGGATTTTCGCGAGGCAATCGCGGCGGCAACGCGCGAGAAGATGGAGCGGGTGGGATGCCAAAGCCTCCCCGACTTGGGCGAATCCGGCTGTGTCCCCATCCCGGGCGGGCGCGGCTGGCTTAATGGGATCGATGTGTTCCATGTCATCATTGCCGCCGGCTGTCTGCTGGCTTTAGCGGCCACATTCCTGCTGTCGGTGTTGGGGGTCATTCATCAGTTCACTTTTTACGCCGTCTCTCTGGGCGGGCTGGCGGTGACGCTGCTCCTGCGCCAAGTGAAAGCAGGGATTGTAAGGGTTTGTTTGACAATGCGAGCAGACAATCTCATCAAAGCGGCGGGTGGCCGAGCAACCCGGCCGGTGGGGATTGAAGACGCGAGAACGATCCGCAAGATCAAACTCGTCATCGAGGATCGGGGCGTGTGCGTTTTTGATCCCGAACAGCATCGTTTGTTGATCGAGGGCTTCAGTTACCGCTATGTCATCTACGCGCGAGACGTCTTTTTGGTCGAGGCCGCCTTCCGTTATGCTTCCAGCGGGGCATTGATCAGGTGCCGCATGGCGGGACAGGTCCTGGAGATGGTGCTCAAGACGGATGGCCAGGGACCGGTGGCGAGTTTGATCCAGAGCTTCAACCCCGAGACTGGCGCAAACCAACTGGCCCGGTTGATCAACGAGACCCTGTTCGGGGCAAAGGGGACCACCGTCTATCGCCAACGCGAGCTCCCGCCGCCGCTGGCGTCCGCCTGATTTCGGTTATATCGGCCGCTGATTTTCTGTTTGCGTCCGGTGGTGCGCAGGTCAAAACTCCGCCATGCGCCGCCGCAACTCGAAGACCCTCCTCGCGTTATTCGTGTTAGTAGTCGCCTGGAATCCTGTCCGTGGCGCCTCACTGCAACGGCTCGAAGAACGCGAGTTTGGCAAAATGCCGGATGGCACCGCGGTGCAGCTCTTCACGCTGCGCAATGCCGGCGGCATGTCTGCGAAGATCATCACTTACGGGGCGATCCTGACTGAACTGCAGGTGCCTGACCGCCACGGGGTGGCTACGAACGTCGTCTTGGGCGCCGGCACCCTCGAGCAGTACCTCAAAGGGTTCCGGGGTCCGGCGGCGATTATCGGGCGAGTGGCCAATCGCATTGCCGGCGCGCACTTCACCCTCGATGGCGTCGAATATAAACTGCCCGCCAATGACGGGCCCAATCATATCCACGGCGTTTTCGATAAGCGGGTGTGGCAGGCCAACGCGCTTCCGCCCGCCGAGGGGCGAGCTGCTGTCCAACTCACGTACCTCAGCAAGGACGGAGAGGAGGGTTACCCGGGAGACGTAACCGTGAAAGTGACTTACACTCTCACCGACGACAATGAACTGCGCCTGGATTATGAAGCAGTCACCGACAAAGCCACCCCCATCAACCTCACCAGTCACGCCTACTGGAACCTCGCCGGCGGCGGCGACGTGCTCGACCACGAGTTGTGGCTGGCGGCCGATCGTTACACGCCCACAGACGACGCCTTGATTCCTACGGGGCAAATCGCGCCTGTGAAGGGAACAGCTCTGGATTTCACCACACCGACGCGCATCGGCGCGCGCATCGCGCAGTTTTATCCGAAACCGGGCGGCTACGATCACAACTTCGTCCTGGCCGTCGCGCCCGGGAACGGGAAGGCGCTCGTCCTTGCGGCTCGTGTCAGGGATCCGGTCAGCGGGCGCGTGATGGAACTGCGCACGACGCAGCCGGCCGTGCAACTCTACACTGGCAATCACGTGAAGCACGCGGCGCTCTGCCTGGAAACGCAACATTATCCCGACTCGGTGAACCACCCAGGCTTTCCCTCCACGATTCTCCGCCCTGGCCAGATTTTTCGCAGCAGCACTATCTTTGCATTTTCGGTGAAATGAAAGACGGGTCCGTCCAACATGTCGCGGGTCGGGGCTCCGCTTGCGCGCCGCTCGTGCGCCCCCGAACAAACGCCGTCCCGCGCCATTCGTCGGCGGGCAGAGGGTATGTCTTCAGCGGCGTGTCTGCCACAGTCAGGGGCGG
>Ga0209517_10004903_pt1 | contig 17306 bp, 21 predicted proteins | sample PeaSoiMetSII2010_FD_187695 | JGI IMG/M metagenome (GOLD analysis project Ga0209517, IMG submission 187695) | Peat soil microbial communities from Weissenstadt, Germany - SII-2010 (SPAdes) (version 2) | ecosystem: Environmental > Terrestrial > Soil > Wetlands > Peat | place: Germany...
TCGAAGAGGTCCTTGCCGTCGAGGAACTGCTTGACGTGGACGAGCACGTGTATCACGTCCAGGTAGAGGCAGTTTATCTTGGCGGTTGAGAGGTATTTTGAGCCCACGCAGACGGCCCCCGTGTTGTGGTCGAGCCATATCCCCCAGTCGGAATCGACGATGCTGACCTTCAGGTGCCTGACTATCTTCGACATGCTCCTTTGGGAACCGAAGAGCCTGAGCAGAGTGGGCGAGTTCTCGGCGCCTATGAATATCTGGGTGAACTTGTACTCGCCCAGGCTGACGCTTCGCTTCGCCTTGAATATCTTCGGAGCCATCTGAATACCAAGAAGGCTGTTGCGGAATCAAAAGGCGGGAACTCAACTTCTGTTGACGCATAAGTTACACAAAGCGCTTTAAGCACAGATACCGCAACCATTCCCGATGAGTAGGCGACTGTCTCACGGAATTCCACCTACGCCATCATCAAAGGACGGTCGATGATTCCTTGACGGTCACGTCGACCAGCGGCATCCGCGGAGTCTTCAACTCCGACCTCCTTCCTGAGGACATGGCCGAGTACACCCGGAGGTTCGTCCGCCTGCTCGGGCCGGGCGAGCTCCTCGTCGGCAGGGACACGCGCGCGACCGGCCCGGTCGCCTCTCGCGTCGTGACCAGCGCCATCCTCGGGACGGGCGCCGACGTGGTCGACTATGGGGTCATATCTACGCCGGCCATCTTCCGAGAGAGCAGGAGGAAGGAGAGGTCGGCGGTGATAGTGACGGCTTCGCACAACGAGCCGGAGTGGAACGGCCTGAAGTTCGTGGTCAACGGCCGCGGAATCAACCAGGCCGAGTTCGACGAGATACTGCGGAAGGGGGCGAAGGGGGACGGACATCCCTCCCCGGGAAGGCTGACGCGTGCTGGAGGCATCTCCTACAACAAGGAACTGGTGGAGATGGCCGGGGAGGGCTCGGCGCTGGGAGTAAAGGTTGTCCTCGACCTCAACGGCGGCGCCGCGATCGGGCACGCCCCGGAGATTCTGCGTGCGCTGGGGTGCGAGGTGTCGACCATCGGGGACACGCGGGGGATATTCTCCCGTACGATCGACCCGACGAACGACCCGCTCGAGGTGCTCTGCAAGGCGGTGAAGACGGAGGGCGCGGACGTCGGCTTTGCGTTCGACTGCGACGGGGACAGGCTGGCCCTGGTGGACAGCGAAGGGAAGGCGCGGACGGGGGACTACATGCTCACCTTGGCGATCAAGGAGGCCCTCCAGGAGACGGGCCAGCAGGACGTCGTCGTCTCGGTTGACACGACCCAGGCCATCGACGAGGTCGTCAAGGAGTCAGGAGGCCAGGTCTTCAGGGCCAAGGTCGGGGAGGGCAACGTCGTGGGGCTGATGGCCCAGAAGGGGGTGAGGCTCGGGGGCGAGGGGAGCAGCGGCGGGGTAATCGATGCCAGCTTCAACAACTGCAGGGATTCTCTTGTGGCCGCGGCCTTGATAGTCGGGGCGCTGAAGCGGAAGGGGACGAAGGTCTACCGCCAGGTGAGGTCGTACCACATCGCCCGCGAGAAGATGGGGATGCCGCGGAAGAAGGGCTTGGAAGCGGTGAGGAGGCTGCAGAAGGAGAACTCCGGGGCGGACGCGCTCGACGGGCTCAAGATCAAGACCTCCGACTCCTCCTGGGTGCTGATACGCGTCTCGAACACGGAGGACGGCGTCCGGGTCTCCGCCGAGGCGCCCAGCATGAAAGAGGCTGAGCAGCTAGCGCACTCATACGCTCTCAAGGTCAGGCGTGCCGGTGCCTGAGCGATGCTCGACGAGTACGACGTCATCAGGCTGATCACGAAGCGGTTCGGCCCTCTTCCCGAGGGCTACGCGCCGATAGGCGACGATGTAGCTCTGGTCCCTCCGGGGAGGGCGGGCGAGTGCGTGGTCCTGAAGTGCGACATGCTCGTCGCGAGGACCGACGTCCCGCCGGGAATGTCGTGGAAGATGGCCTCGAGGAAGGCAGTCGGGATGTGTGTATCCGACTTTGCGGCCAAGGGCGCGCGACCGACGGCGTTCATGGTCTCGGTAGGGATTCCGAAGGGGACCTCCGAAGGCAGGGTGGTGGAGCTGGCGTCAGGCCTGGTGGAGGCCTCGCGCGAGTGGGGGGTGAGGCTAGTGGGGGGAGACACGAGCGAGGCCGACGACCTGATAATCGACTGCGTGATGGTGGGCTTCGCCAAGGAGATAGTGAGGAGAAAGGGGGCACGCCCGGGCGAATACGTCGTGACCACCGGGACCTTCGGCCGGACCAGCGCAGGCCTGAAAATCCTCATGGAGGGGGCGAAGGCAGGGCCGCGCTTCAGGAAGGAGGCCATCTCCTCGGTCTTCGCGCCCCGCCCCCGCCTGGACTTGGGGCTCGCCATCTCGAGGTATCTCTCTTCCTCGATTGACTCTAGCGACGGCCTAGCGATATCGCTCCACACGATATCAGAGATGAGCGGGGTGGGAGTGAGGCTGACCGAAGTCCCCTACGAGAAGGGCCTCGAGGAGTTCGCGTCGCTCAACTCGTACTCAGCTGAGGAGCTGGCGCTTTACGGCGGGGAGGAGTATGAAATAGTCGGGACTGTCGGGAAGGGCCGCATCCGGGAGGCGAAGGGGAAGGCCCGCTCCATGGGGTGCGAGCTGCGCGTGATAGGCGAGACGGTCTCGCCAGATGTCCTCAAGGGCGTCGAGTTCCCTGACGGGAGGAAGGTGCGGAGGGACGGGTGGGTCCACCTCAGGAGCAAGCCCTAGCTGGCGCGGCTAGGCCGCCTTGATGGCCTTCACGAACTTCTTCGAGGTCGAGTCGGCCTTCTCCTTCGTATCTGACTCAACGAAGACCCTCACGATGGGCTCCGTGCCGCTGGGTCGGATGAGCGCCCACGTCTTCTCGTCTAGCCAGATCTTCAGGCCGTCCACCTTCTCCACCTTGCCGTCGCCATGGCGCTCGATCGTCTTCATTATCTCCCTGACTCTGCTCGGGTCGATCGGGACCTTCGTCTTGGCCTGGAAGAACCTCGGGAACGCGGCAGCCATGAGCCTCGAGAGAGGCGCCGCCCGGGTCGCAATGACTTCCAGCATCATCGCAGTGGTCATGCCTCCGTCCCGCGTGGGGACGTGCGAAGGGAAGAAGCCGCCGCCGTTCTCCTCGAAGCCCATCAGCGCCTTCCTCTCCATGATGGTCCTTGACACGTCGACGCTGCCGACCCTCGTCCAGATGACCTTGGCCCCGCGCCTCTTCGCCACGGCCTCTATGATCTGTGACGAGCTGACAGGAGTGACGACCGTGGAATTGGGGTTCCTTTCGAGGAGATAGTCTGCTATGAGCGAGCCGCTCTGGTCGCCCCAGTACAGGTTCCCTCCCTCGTCGCAGAAGATGGAGCGGTCCCCATCCCCGTCGTAGGCAACGCCGAGGTCGGCGTTCGAGGCGCGAACCGCCACGACGAGGTCCCTAAGGTTCTCCGGGGTAGGCTCAGGCCCTCTCCCGGGGAAGCTCCCGTCGATTATCGAGTTGACCGTTATCACCTTGCAGCCGAGCGCCTCCAGCAGGTAGGGGGCTGCGAGCGACTGCGCTCCGTTCCCGGGGTCGACGACCACCTTGAGCCTCCTCTCCGCAATCAGCTTCGCGTTGACCTTGGAGATTATGCCGTTCAGGTACGTCCTGATGACTGAGGGCTCCGGCCTGGCGGTCCCGACGTCCTTCCAGTTGGCTTTGTTAGCCGACCCGTCGTGGAAGATCTTCTCTATTCTCTGCTCGTCAAGCCTTGAGACCTCCACGCCGTCCGGTCCCATCACCTTCACGCCGTTGTATTGAGACGGGTTGTGCGACGCGGTTATCATGACCGAGCCTCTGTATCCCAGCGCCTTCGTCGAGAACTGGAGCGCGGGCGTGGGGACCATGTCGGCTTCGGCGATGTTCCTCCCCGAGCTCATCAGCCCGGCGGTCACGGAGTAGAACATCATCTGGCCGGTGAGGCGGCCGTCCCTTCCCACGAGGATTTCGCCTTCGGAGAAGTACGTCCCTATGCTCTCCGCCAGCTTGAGCGCGAAGCTCATGTCACCGGTCACCCCGGGGATGAACCGGACGCCGTTGGTTCCGAAGAGCCGTCCCTGGGGCGCTAGCACGCTGGTTTTTGCTCCTTGAACTCATTAAAAACCTTTGAAATAAAGAATTGGGTCTTCTATGGCTTAATGATACGAGACTTGCAATAATCGATGTGTCTATCATTAATTCATGCAAGAATGCGGATGCGCTGCGCTGGTGGGCTTGGCATTTTCCCATAAACACTTATGTTGAATGTCCGATGCGCTTTACTTGCGGGCCCGTAGCTCAGTACGGACAGAGCACTGGCCTTCTATCCAACGATGGAAGACAGCCAGGGGTCGCGAGTTCAAATCTTGCCGGGCCCGCCAATCTCTCAAACTGAGCCGGTGCCTGGTCTGCACCCGACGAACACGACGTCCCGGAATTGGTTCTCTTCTTTGGCCTTCTTGAAGGACCAATCCAGGTAAGCTCCTGTCCTGACGAAGCCGACTTCCTGCATGGTCCGGAGAAAGTCCTCGTGGTCGAAGAGCCCGAGCCTGTGGACGTCGTCTCTCAGGACGATGGTCTTGGCGCCGTCCTTGATCAGGTAGGAGAAGGACAACTCCCCTACATCCCCCTCGCGCTTCGAGACGCTGAGCCTCGCGCCCATGACCCTTCCGTCGTCGAAGACGTCCTCGCCCCTGTGGCCGTCCACGAACCCCTTCTTCGTGAAGTGGGTGTCGAAGACCACGACGCCCGGCTCCGCAAGGTGGTCGTACAGCCCCTGAATCGTGCGCCTCAGGTCTAGCATGGTCAGGTTGTAGGAGATCGAGCTGAAGAGGCAGATTGCTGCGTCATACTTCTCGTCGACCGCGGCGTCGAGGTTCCTCATGTCACCCTGGAGGAACGTCGCATGCCCCTTTACTTTGCTTCGGGCGACTCTCAGCATGTCGTCGCTGATGTCTACGCCGGTGACCTCGTAGCCCCTCTCGACGAGGATCTTCGAATGGCTGCCCGTCCCGCACGCGACTTCCAGGACGCGCTTGCCTCTGATACCGCACCTCCTGAAGGCCTTGACCAGGAAGTCCACCTCTTGGTCGTAGTCCTTCCACCAGTATACCCTGTCGTAGTACCTCACGAGCTGGGAATACAGAGCGCGCTTCGATGCCGTTCAGCCCACTCTCTTGCGCATCCTCTCGACGGCCTCCCTAAGCGTCTTGTCCTGCTTGGGGAAGGCTAGCCTGACCTGCTTCTTGCCTAGGCCGGGCGTCGAGAAGAAGCTGGAGGCGGGGACCGTCGCCACGCCGCCGTCCTTGACCATGTGCTCCGCGAAGCCGACGTCATCGCCCTTCCAGATACCGCTGAAGTCCGCTAGGATGTAGTATGCCCCTTGCGGCTCTAGACAATCGAACCCCATCGCCCCGAGGGACTTCATGAGATAGTCGCGCTTCCTCGTATAGCTCCTCGTGAGGTTCGAGTAGTATGATCCGTCCAGGCTGTAGGCCGTGAGCGCTGCCCTCTGGAGGGGCGACGGAGCGCAGACCGTCAGGAAGTCGTGCACCTTCCTTATTGCCTCGGTGAGCCCCTTCTCCGCTACTGTGTAGCCTATCCTCCACCCAGTCACGCTGTAGGTCTTGGAGGCCCCTGAGATGGTTACCGTCGTGTCTGCCATGTCCCCGATGGAGGCCAGGCTCACGTGCTTCGCCCCGTCGTACACTATCTGCTCGTAGATCTCGTCGGTTATCGCGAGGACTCCGTGGTCTGCGCAGAGGTCCGCGAGCAACCCCAGCTCGCTCCTCGAGAGGACCCTACCGGTGGGATTGTTGGGCGTGTTGATTATGATCGCCTTGGGCTTGGGGCCGCCCCGGCCTGAGAACGCGCGCTTCAGCTCTTCCTCGTCGAACTTGAAGCCGGGTCCCGCGAGCCGGACGTGACGCACCTTCGCTCCCGAGATTATCGCCGACGGAAGGTAGCACTCGTAGAACGGCTCGGGGACGATCACCTCGTCGGTCGAGTCGGTCAGCGCGAGCATGGTCGCCACCATCGCTTCCGTCGCGCCGCAGGTGACCGTGACGTTGTCCTCGCCCGTTGCCTGGATGCGGTTGAAGCGCCGCGCCTTCTCCGCTATCGCCGCCCTGAGTTCCGACGACCCCCAGGTTATCTCGTACTGGTTGTAGTCTTCCTTCACGGCGCGGGCTGCTGCCGCTTTGAGTGCCGAGGGCGCAGGGAAGTCGGGGTATCCCTGCGCCATGTTTATTGCCCCGTGGACGGCAGCCAGTCGGGTCATCTCCCGAATCACGGAGTCCGTGAAGAGCTTCACCCGCGGCGAGATGAGCCCCCGAGTCTTCGATTGTGACGGCCTCAAGGCATTCTCTCCTTGGCTTCGTGGGGTGCCCAAATGAATGTTTTAATCGAGCGCGCCTCAGGAAAAATCATGCTAGCCGGGCACGCCACGAGGGAAGGGACCTCGAAGTTTGCCGCATGGGCTGTCGGCAAAAAGGGGGTCAACCGCGACCACTTCAGGGAGTTCTGCGGCCTCAGGCTGTCTTCCCTTGGCATCGGGACCTACCTCGGCGGCCTGGACGCCGAGACCGACGAGCTTGTCGAGGAGGCAGTGTCGCAGTCGGTCTCCTCAGGCGCGGTCAACGTGATCGACACGGCAATCAACTATAGGCTCCAGAGGGCCGAGAGGTCGGTCGGCAGGGCCTTGACCCGCCTGGCAGGCGAAGAAGGGATGGAGGGAGGGCGGGAGGCGCTCCTTGTCTGCACAAAGAACGGATATCTGAGCTCAGACGGTGAGCTGTCCACGGACTTTTGGACCTACATCCAGGACGAGTTCATCAAGCCCGGGAAGCTCAGGAAGAAGGAGATAGCCGGAGAGGCCCACTCCATGGCGCTCCCTTTCCTGCGTGAGCAGCTGAGGAGAAGCCTGGCGAACCTGGGCCTAGGATGCGTCGATGTGCTCTACCTGCACAACGCGGCGGAGTCTTGGCTGCCGGAAATCGGATACGGGCGGTTCATGGAGAAGCTCTCGGAGGTCTTCGCCCTTTACGAAGAAGAGAGGAGGAGGGGGCGCATCCTCTACTACGGGATGGCCTCTTGGTCGTGCTTCAGGGTCAGGGAAGGGGAGGCCGAGCGCGTGAACCTGGAGGACGTGGTGGAGGCGGCGAGGGGCGTCGGGGGAGAGGAGCACGGCTTCAGGTTCGTGCAGCTTCCGTTCAACGTCGCGATGAACGAGGCCTTGACCCAGAAGAACCAGAGAATCGCCGAAGAGCCGCTCACGACGTTCGAGGCAGCGACGCGGCTTGGCGTCGGGGTCTTCACGAGCGTGCCCCTGTCTCAAGGGCGGCTTCTCAACCACACCCGGGTGCCTCGACTCGAGGGGTCGAAGGCGCTATCCCTCATCCAGTTCGCCCGATCTGCCCACCGGGCGGTCGTGGCACCTCTGATAGGCCAGAAGAGCCCTGAGCACACAAAGGAGAACCTTCGCATCGCGATGACCCAGCCGCTCGACGAGTCGGGTTTCAGAGAGACCTACAAAGGACTGGCTTAATAGACGGCGGGGAACGAAGGCCTCTAGGGCTTGAGACTCTATCTCGTCATTCCCGGGATCCTGCTCGCGCTCGCAGGTTTCGTCTTCACCCTCCAAGGCCTTGGGATAGTCGGCCCCAGGAGTTCGTTCATGTTTCAGAGCACTAGCTGGATATACGACGGGCTCGCGGTGTTCTTTCTGGGCCTTCTCGTGACCATTGGCGGGCTCTGGAAGAGCCGGCCGAAGACGAGCGGCTAGCTAGCCCCCGTCCCCGTTGCGGCCGGACTCGTCCTGCTCTATCTGCGTCTGGCGACTATCTTCTCTGGCGCTTCTTTGAGCCGCAGCTTCGTCTCGTAGCTGGTCCCGTTTCTCACGAACTGGACCGAGACCTCCTCCCCTATGGCAAGGTGGGAGAGCGCTCCGACGAGGTCCTTCATCCCCTCGACCTTGGACTCCTCGATCTTCATCAGGATGTCCCCAACGCGCAGTCCCGCGTCGCGCGCGGGCGCTTCGTTCAGGACCTCGGCGAGGAGCACCCCCTGCTCGACCGCGAGGTTGTATCTCCTGGCGACGAACTTGTTGACGTCCATCCCTGAGATTCCAAGCCACGGCCGCACCACTCTGCCGTTGCGGGTGATCTGGTCCATTATCCTCTTGATGGTCTCTGAGGGTATGGCGAACCCCATCCCCTGCGCGAAGGGGATCATCGCCGTGTTCATCCCGATGACCTTGCCGTCGAGGTCCGCGAGCGGTCCGCCGCTGTTCCCGGGGTTGATTGCAGCGTCGGTCTGGATGAGTCCTTCGACGACGAAGTCAGTCCCGGGGAGGGGCCTTCCCAAGGCCCCTATCAGCCCCATCGACACCGTGGGCGCCCCTGGCAGGCCGAGGGCGTTGCCGATGGCCAGGACTATCTGCCCTACCTTGAGCTTCTCTGAGTCGCCCAGCGTTGCGAACGGGAGGTTGTCGGCGTCTACCTTCACAAGGGCTACGTCGGTCGCGGAGTCCGTGCCTATCACTTCTCCCACGAAGGTCCTTCCGTCCTTGAGGTTGACCTGCACCCTCGCGGACTCGTCGACCACGTGGTTGTTGGTGACGATGATGCCGCGCGGATCGATGATGACCCCCGACCCCTGCCCCTCGACCGGGACCATCCCGAAGCGGTAGTCTCTGGTGATCCTCGTGCTCTCGATCCCGACGACGCTTTCGCTCAGCCTCTCGACGGCGCCGGTTATCTGTCCCTCTAGCTCTGTTAGACCCATGTCTCCCCACCCCCTGCTACCAGGGCGGCCTCACGGGAGGCCCTGGCTCTGGCACTGACGGTCTAGGAGGCCCTCTTGGCTCCAAACTTCTACTCCTCCCTTCCTGTGGTGGGGGTGATGTCCAGCTCCACCACGCTACCGCCCCTGAGGATCGAGAGCTTCACGGGCTGGTCTATCGCCTCTTCGCCGAGGAGGCTGGTAAGGTCCTCCGAGCTCGAGATGCTCTTCCCGTTGAACTTCAGGATGACGTCGCCGAAAGACAGGCCGGACTTCTTCGCCGGGGTGCCGTCCTCGACCGAGAAGACCATGACACCCGCCTCTTGTCCCACTCGCTGGTCGGAGGAGACCTCCTCTGGGAGCGCCACGGGGTTCGAGACTATCCCTAGGTAGGCCCTCTTGAACGGCTGACCTTTGGCGAGCCTCTGCACGACCTTCGATATCGTGTTCACGGGAACCGCAATCCCCCTCTTAGAGACGTAGGCGACGTTCATCCCGATCAGGCGGCCTGACGCGTCGACCAGAGGGCCTCCGGAGTGTCCGGGGTTGACCCGCGCGTCCGTGATGACGGCATTCTCGATCGTCATCCCCCACCATCCGCCTATGCTGCGGTTCGCGCCCGTGATGATCCCGGAGGTGACGCTCGTGCGCGAAGAGAATGGGTTGGCGAGTGCTAGGACGAACTGTCCCGCCTTCAACCCATCGGAGTCTCCCTTCTCGATGGGCGTGAGCGGCCCCTCGACCGCCAGGACGGCGATGTCTGAGCGCCTGAAGCGCCCCGTGACCTTGGCTGAGAGCTTCCTTCCGTCCTCCGTCCCGATGCTCACCTCTTCAGCGCCCCTCACGACGTGGTACGCCGTGACGACTGTGCGCTCGTCCCAGACTATTCCCGAACCGTTTCCGTGGCCTGAGCTCACGCTCACGACCGAGCGACCGGTGCTCTCGGCGATTCGCTCGATTTCGCCGGAGATCGTCTGCAGTATTCCGCTTGATTTTAGACTCAAGTTATCGTATCACTGCGGGGATATGGAATGCGGGGATACTTGTTGATGGAGAATCTGGGAAGTCGGTCACACCGCTGGGCCGCGCCCGGCGCTGTCAGTTGTGGAGCGAGAAAGCGCGGCCCAGCGAGAAGAATGCGACGCGCCCCTCTGGACCGCTTGGAGTGAATCGCGATAGGTGACCGACGAGCTGGTAGGACGCCTTGATGGCGTCGGTCAGGTCCTTGCCCTCCCGGACGTTGCCCTCGATCGCGAGCTCGCCCTCGGAGAAGATGGCATCGATTTGGACCGCGCCGTCTCCTGTGACCCACTTCATGGTGGTCCCCCGCTCGTCCTCGGAGTATCCGAGCCAGCGCAGAGGCCCGAACCACCTTCCCTTGAGGCCGGAGATCACTTCGCCTGAGCCCCGTCCATAGGGCAGCAGCGTGCGCAGGATGGCGACCCTGTGCTGAGTCGCGGACTGGGGACGGGAGGACGATGCTAGGGGCTTGACCCCGATCATCTCTTTCCCCTTGTGCGTCACGTGGTACCCCTCGGGAGTCTTCTCCAGAATCATCTGGTCCTCGAGCCTGTGGAGGATCCTCGAGAGCGTCTCCGAGTGGGTTCCCAGCCTTCGTCTCAGGCCCTCGAACGTGAAGCCGAGCAGGTCTTCCTCGCCTAAGAAGCGCAGCACCTCAGCGTCCCGCTCGCTGAACTGTGGGTTGCGCGTGAATTCGTCTCGGGGAAGCGTTTCGGGCAACTTCGGACGGTTTCTTTCGGGCGCGGGCTTCTTATATAGATAGCAGTTGTCTTTTGAAAGGTAGGTAGCATCGGCGTTACTAGGTCGTGGAGGGTTGCGATGCCACCCTCCTGTACGCCGCTATGAAGTCCAGCGCAAACTTGTCCGCGTTCTTCTCCGTCCCCCTGTGCTGCCCCGCGAACTGGCGGAGGTGGTGGTAGAACTCGTGGAGTATGACGAATGGGTCGTAGAGGTAATCTCGGCTCACCGCGAGTATCTCCTTCCTGTCGGAGGAGTAGACCGCGAGGACCCCCTTCGAGCGCCCCTTCACGACCCCTACCCCCAGCTTGGGCCGGTCGACGTGGTAGTGCTCGCTGAGCAGGTCGAGGGCCTTCTCAGGATTCGAGTCAAGGATGTTGGCGACGACTACCGCCTTGAACCTGTCGTCCGTCTTGCCTTGGTTCTCTTCTGTCGTGTTTCTGCACGCTACGTCTCGTTCGCGGCCTCGGCAATCTCGAAGGTGAACCTGGCGCCCGCGAACTCGCCCGTCCCCGTCTTCTCCCAGGAGACCTTGTAGGACTTCGTCAACTGCTTTCCGATTATTTTCACGCCGCTGGGCAGCTCGGTGTACATCTTCTCCACCTTGGCCGGGTCCTTCGTAGAGAGCAGGCTTCGCCTCCTCTTCATCAGGTACTTCACCGCCACGTTGCGATGCTCGTGACCCTCGACCTCTATCTGCTCCTTTCCGGTGTCGATGGTGAAGGCTCTCTTGGCCATTGTCGTTATGCATTAGTCCTTGATTAATGAGGTTTTGGTCGGCTCCGCTAGAGCCCGACGGCCGACCAGACGTCGTCGTCGCTGTCGAGCTGCGTGAAGCCGCACCTGTCGCACTTCCTCCCCGTCAGGGTCGCCTCCTTGCCTCCCGCGAGGATCTTCCTCTCGTACTCGACCATCTGCCCGGCGCGGCACCTTTCACAGATCAATCTCTAGCCAGCCCGCTCGACAGGCGTCCCGAGTTCGAACCTTTAAGTCACTCCCCGTCGTCAGTGAGCACAGGCGGTTCGGGATGGTAGAGGTTCAAGTTGGGCGTTCCTGAGAAGATCAAGAAAATCGAGGAGGACCTTCTAAAGACGCAGGTGAACAAGCACACCGAGCGCCACATCGGAGTCCTCAGGGCGAAGCTCTCCAAGCTCAAGCTGGAGCAGGAAGAGCAGCAGGCGCGGCACTCGGGGAGCACCATCGGGTTCGACGTAAAGAAGTCGGGAGACGGGACCGTCGTCCTCATTGGCCTGCCCAGCGTGGGTAAGTCCACGCTCCTCAACGCGCTGACGAACGCGAGGTCGAAGGTCGCGGCCTATGAGTTCACCACGCTCGACGTCGTCCCCGGGGTCCTCGACTACAACGGAGCGAGGATACAGGTCCTCGACCTCCCAGGAATCATCCAGGGGGCGTCCTCTGGAAGAGGCTTGGGCAAGAGAGTCCTCGCGGTGGCGCGGAATGCCGACCTTATCCTCTTCGTGATAGACGTCTTCCAGCCCGAAGCCCGATCCCTGCTCGAGAAGGAGCTCAGGCTGACGGGGATACGCGTGGATGAGGACCCGCCCCACGTGGTGATAGAGACGACGACCACCGGAGGTATCTCTGTGATATCCCAGGTGAAGCTGACCAAGATCACGCCCGAGCTCGTGAAGGACATCCTGAGGGTCTATGGGATGAACAGCGCCCGCGTAGTCATACGTCAGGACATCACCGACGAGCAGCTTCTCGACGTCATCCTCGGCACCAGGGTCTACATCCCCTCGTTGACGGTCATGAACAAGATCGATCTGGTCAACGCCGGCTTCACGAACGAGTTGATGGACAAGTTGCCGTACAAGTTCGTCCCCATCTCTGCAGAAAGCAACCTGAACATAGAGGCCCTGAAGCAGGAGATGTACCGGAGGCTGGACTTCATCAGGATATACATGCGAAGGCGGAGCGGCGAGACAGACTACAAGGAGCCGATGATCGTGAGGAACGGCTCCACCGTGCTTGAGGTGTGCGACAAGGTGCACCGGAAAATCAAGGACGATTTCCGCTATGCACTGATCTGGGGGAAGAGCGTAAAGTTCGACGGGCAGCGGGTCGGGATAAACCACGCGCTGATGGACGAGGACGTCCTGACCTTGATAACCAAGTGACGACGTCCCATGGTCACAGGAAACGTCTCGCCGGTCGAGGTGCTGGAGAAGTACCGGACGATCGCCGTCGTAGGTGCATCGAAGAACCCGGAGAAGGAGGCATACTCCGTCCCCCGATATCTCAAGGACCACGGCTATCGGATCATCCCCGTCAATCCGGCGGCGGCTGAGATAATGGGCGAGACCGCGTATCGCAGCCTACTGGAAATGCCGGAGCCGGTCGCAAGGATGGTCGATGTCGTGGAGGTCTTTAGGCCGAGCGAAGAACTGCCGCAAGTCGCGCTCCAGGCCGCGGAGATGAAGAGGCGCCTCGGGCGCCCGTTCGTCTTCTGGGCCCAGCAGGGTCTGGAGAGCGAGGAGGCGAAGGGGATACTGGAGAGGAACGGGATTCAATACGTGATGGACGCGTGCATGCGGACCGTTCATCAGACTCGAGTCAAGAGGACTGTTTGAGAAGCTCGTACAGCCTGAACTTCACTTCCTCGCCTGGAGAGAGGATGTAGCCGCAGAAGTTGCATACGACCCCGCTTTCTTTCCGCTTCAGGGAGGCCTTGCCGCACTTCGGGCACTTCATCTCCTTCGAATCGTTGGGGGGTCTTGACAAGGTTGATCGGCTCGCGGTCGGTAGGCGCAAGAGCGCGCGCCGCCCTTTATAGGCTTGCGACGGCCCGGCACCGACCGAGACCCTGGAGGAAGGGAGATATCTCGCCTCGCGCACGGGTCCCTCGAGTATGGGCTGGACGGTCTACGTGTTGAGGTGCAAGACTGGTGAGCTCTACACGGGCTGCACCACGGACCTGGAGCGGAGGATGCGAGAGCACAACTCGGGCTCTGGGAGCAAGTTCACTCGGTCGCGGCTTCCGGTCGACGTCGTCTACAGGGAGGAAATGGGGGGCAGGTCAGAGGCTCTCCGAAGAGAGCGGGCGATCAAGGCGATGAGGAGGAGCGAGAAGCTGCTCTTGGTCGGTCACGCCGCCTCGGCTACCAGCGCGTAGACGGGGCTATCCGTCCTGTAGGGGCTCCTCGTTATGAATGACTCGTAGGTCTGCTTTACGCTCCATCCCGTCGCCTCCAGGCGCGGGACGAGCTCGTGCGGCGAGTAGACTCTTATGTCGACAGGGAACTCTCCTGCGAACTTGAGCACTCTCTTGTCTCCTTGCTTCAAGTAGAACCTCCAGACCCCCCGCTCTCGCGACCTCGCGGAGTCGAAGCTGTAGGTGTCGAGCACGAGCAGCTTCCTGCTCTCTTCGTAGACGTTCTGTGATGGATTTCGCGCGATGTAGTCCCTGTTCCGCAGACCGGAGATGAGAAGCAGGCCTCCGCGCCTCGTCACTTCCCGAGCCTCTCGGAAGAACCTCAGGTCGTCCTCTTCCGGCCCGTAGCCTATGCTGGTGAAAACGTTCAGCACAGCATCGAAGCTGCCCGGTGTGAACTTCGAGCCCAATTCGCGCATGTCGCCGACGGAGAACCTCGCCCTTCCGGCCTCCAGCTTGAAGTCGCCCGCCTTCTTGTTGGCCACGCCGACCAGGTGCGGCGAGAGGTCGATTCCCGCGACCTCGAAGCCCAGCCTGGCGAGGGGTATTCCCACCCTTCCGATTCCGCAAGGGGCGTCGAGTACTCTGCAGCCTTTGAGCCCTTCCTCGTCGAGATAGGACGAGATGGCGACCGCGTCCTCTTCGCCTCTCTCCCACATCCCCTCGAGGACGAGCTGGTAGAGCTTCGCGTTCCTCACGAAGACGTTCCTGGCCCAGTCCACGCGTCCCTCTCTCTTGGGACGATAGAAAAGCCTGGGGGCCTTGAACGCGGCCCCGTTACGGTCAGCGCCTAGTCCTGGAGATCGCGATCCCTACTATGGCCGCGACGGCTCCAGCAAGGGCGAGCGTGCCTATTGCCAAGAGGGTCAAGCCAGAGGGGTTCGAGGACGCCCGAGTCGGCGCGGATGACGCGTGGGCGGACGCGGGGATAGGGGGGATGGCCGCGATCTTGGCGGTCGTCGTTGACCCACTGTTGCTCGGGGCTACGGCTGCGCCTTGCGCTCCCGGCTGCACCTGAGAGGCATTGGGAGGAGAGACCGAGGAGGCAGAGCCTGCGCCGTAAAGAATCGGCGGGGACTGCGTCTGGGCGCTTAGGACCATGCTCAGGCTCGTCTGGGGCGGGATGAGCAGGGCCGACGCGCTCAGGTAGACGTAGTTCGGGCTGTAGTAGACCGTGACGTTCACGGGCTGGCCTCCAACGTTGACCTGGATTGTCGTCTGGCTCTGGGTGAGGTTTACCTGGACCGACTCGGAGGCGGTGACGGTCAGCGGAACCGCGGGGACCACTAGTTGGGCCACTCCATTGGCCGCCGTCTGGGCAGACAACGACAAGTTTGAGTTGTCTCCCCAAGACAGGTATCCCCCGACGACGCTCGCGGAGACATCTGCGCCGGAGACGGCCGTGCCGTTCTTGTAGCTCACGCTCACGGAGACATCGGCAGTAGGGATGCTAGATGGGGGCTGCGTATCGATCGTTAGGTTGGTCGAGCCGCTCACCTGGGTTAGAGAGTAGCCGTACTCCATTGCCTGGTTGCCACCATAGCAGGGGAAAGCGATGGCCGAAGAAGCTGAAGGACCGGAGTTCGACTTCAATGCAGGCGGGCTGGAGGTGGTTACCGCTCCGGATTGGGCGCACACGCAACAGACCAACGGTTGAGCGAGCGCGGGGCCGTTCGCGGTGGCGGCTAGGAGATAGGTGCCCGATGGAAGGTCTAGGGTCACCCGAGGATACTGGCCTGTATAGGAGGCGACGGGCGTCCCCGAGGAGTTGTACGCGACCAAGTCATACGAGCTCACCGACGTTATGTTCTTGGTCTGGATCGAGAGCTGGACGGGGTTCAGCGACGTCGCGGCGGCCAGATTGCTGGCAGTCGACGCAGCGGCCAGCTGAGGGAACGACGACAGACCAACCAAAAAAAGGGTAAAGACAGACGCCGACAGCATCGTTGCAGCTACCTTCGGCCTTTGTGTTCGCTTCAATTGCATGGTGATATGCTACCGGACAAGCCAATAGCGGGCACTCTAGATGAGGCTATGGCCTAGAACGCCCGTTCTGTTGTCCAGAACACGCCTGGACTCGTCTAGGCCTGGGTGACGCTCGTCCCCAGGTACCTGTCGCTGAACTTCTTCCTGTATCCTACCTCCAACGCCAGCCCCAAGATCACGTCGAGGAGGAGGAGCACCCAGTTGATCTTGCTCAGGTTCCTGAGGAAGGAGGTACCGATGGTCGGCCGTCCTCCGCTCTCTGCGGTGACCCGAAGCCCCATGACCGCCTTCCCTATCGTCTTGCCGTAGGTCGCCTCCGCGAATGTGAAGTACAGGACCAGTAGGAGGCCTGCAAAGGTGCCGAAGTAAGCGCCGAACGGGAACACGTGCGGGGAATAGCCGGGGACGAACACGCCCGCGAGGAACGCCGGGATGGCGGTCGCGGCCACCACCAAACCCACTATGGCGTAGACGACGATAGCGTCGATGACGTAGGCAAAGAGCCTCTTGACCCAGTATTCCTGGGCCTGGACGTCTCTCGAGAGCGTGCTAATCCCGCTTATGGGCACCTGCTGCTGCGCGCCAGCCGCGCCGACCGGGGAGCCGCAAGACGGGCAGAACGCCGCGCCGGCTGGCACCTGAGCCCCGCACTTCGCGCAGAACGGCAACCCCAAACCTCCAGCGCACCAGGGGTGGCCTCGCTCTTATGAAGTGGAGGGCCGCTCCCAAGCGCAGCCTGGGAAGCGATCTTCCTGCCTACGCGGTCTCGAACGATTCCTGGGCCTCTGCAGACTGGGGTATGTCTGGGAACTTCTCCTTCATACGGCTCTCGGCCACAGCCGCCGCTTCGGAGAGCGCCATCTCCGCCTCCTCGTTGGCGGTCTCGAAGTTCATGGTGTAGCCTCCCATCGATCCCGCGTCCACCAAGATTCCGCTCAGGAGGCTGGAGACCTCTCCCATCTCCCCTTCGGCGTCCGGCATGAGACCTACGATGTCCTGCTTCACGCTCCTCACGATCGAGGTGGCGGGCGCGAGGGTGGTGACGATGTCTCCAAGCTCAGTGATGGTGTTCAGCCTCAGGACTATCTGTTCAAGCGCGAGCTTGGACTGCGTGACCATCTTCCCTACCTTGCGAACCTCGGCGAGTTCGTTGGCGAACATCGAAGCCCTTTGCAGCTCGTGCTTTTGGACGGCGGACACCGTCTTCGCAAAGAGCGCGGCGTCCCTGTCGCGGAGCTTCGCCATCGAGGTATCAAGCTTCGCCATCACGATTTGTATCTGGTGCATCAGCGCGTCCAGGCGCGGCTTCAGCGGCCCAGGGTTGTTGAAGGCGTTCCTTAGCCTCTCCCCAATCCCCGTGGACTTCCTCTTATCCCAGTTGTTTGTAAATTGTGACATCCTGAGTCGGGGGCGATTCCAGGCCTATCTTGGGGCGTGTGAAATTGTCTTCACCCTTCAATGAACTCCCGGTCTTGGAGGCATCGTCGTACCCTGCGGCCGAGGCCATTCAGTCGCTCTCGAACTTCTTGGCGACCTTTTCGGCCGCCACCGTGGCCGCCTCC
>Ga0209517_10004905_pt1 | contig 17297 bp, 10 predicted proteins | sample PeaSoiMetSII2010_FD_187695 | JGI IMG/M metagenome (GOLD analysis project Ga0209517, IMG submission 187695) | Peat soil microbial communities from Weissenstadt, Germany - SII-2010 (SPAdes) (version 2) | ecosystem: Environmental > Terrestrial > Soil > Wetlands > Peat | place: Germany...
GAGACCTTGTCGTCGTCCTTTTTGGTTTTCTCCTCGAGCTTGGAGATGCGGTCCTCTAAACTCGTGCAGCAATAGTTGCCGTTCTCAGCGGCCTTAGGACTGATAGGAAAACCGCCAAGCGCAACCAGGATAACAACCACACTGCCGATCGGCCTTAGTCCCGCTTTGGCAAACATGTCCCGACCCTCCCTTAGTGGCCGACATGAATTTAGGTTCAGACCCAGGCGAAAAATTGTCCGGCGCCCTTTTTCTTTGACTCTAGCGCGAGCAGTTTCGGCGCCTCAAACTTTTTTGTTTCGGAAGGTTGCTAGAGCGGCCCTAGAAACGGTCTGTTACAAACCGCCACGATTAAGCTGCTCGAAGATCGTATGCACTGTGCGTGATGGGCTGCACCATCACTTCTCCATCCGAAAGAGTTGGGAGAAGCCCCGCCCCCCAACGGTGGGGCTTCTTCTTTGGCGCAAGGGCGTCGGCTTCGGCCGGCACCCTCGCTTTTTTTACCGCGGCTAATTGTGCATCGTGTGGTGAAGTGCCCGGAGGTCCTCTTCAGCCAACCGCCTTTTAGTGCCGTCCGATGACCACCAAATATTGCACGACATGAAACCTGTCAGCAGCTCCGCCGTAGCAGTCGATAGCCGTCAGCGGCTTCTTGCATTCGCGGCAGCATACAATGCGGCATTCGTCTGTCATTGCGCTCGTCCGCTGGCGGCAGTTTCAGCATTCGCCCTTTAAGTTTTCAAACGAATTCATACGCTGCTCGCCAACGGCCAGTTGCTCGCATACGTCTATTCTCCCTTGAATCTAATAGAGTCGGGCGCGGCCTCGAATCTAGTAGAGCACCCCTTCTTCACCGAAGTTTGCAGGATGGCATCGAACTCGCCTTTCAACCTTGTGTATTCGGCCATCCGGGCGGGGTCATTCACCATAAAAGCCGTCGGCCAGAAGACGACCGGAGCACCCGAAGGAGGCACTATTTCCCAAGTGTGCTTACTGTCGTCGCGCTCACCGCGTAGGTTGAAAGCTCTTTCGGAAACCAGCGCGGCTTCTTCTGCGAGTTGCCTGCAGTTGAGCTGATTATAGTTCGGTGGCGAGACATACGTGGCGGCGATGTCTTCGGATCGTTTGGCACAACCAAAACCCATTAGCCCCGCCGCAAGACCGGCGAGCATGAGCATGCGACACCGCATGGGACCGAGCCCCCCTGATAACGAGCGCTTGCAGCTCCAATATCAGGTTGTGATCTGAACGGCTAGGTGCACGCCCTATTCGCGCCGTCGCCGCCCCCACTCCGGTACCACGCGACGAAGCTGCGGGTCGAGGATCTGAAGTGCGCTGCAGAACGTTTAATGAGCCTCGTCGTCGACAGCAACCTCCGGATGGCCGCCCTTGGGCCTCGGCTAAGGCACGTCCGATGTCGACAGTCGCGTCCGCGGGGCGGACCCATTCCTCAACGGTTCGGTCCCAAATTCTTCCAGATGACGATTTGCCACAATTGATAGCTCTGTTACGCGATAACTGAACGGCCGCCGCAGGGTTTTCCTCTTTCCCGTGTTCTTAGCTTTGGGAAAACGGCGAATGAGCTGAAAAAAGGGACCGATGACTCTCGCCCGATTGCACGTCTGTTGGATGTATGGGATAGCGATCCATGCCAAGGAGCGCGTCTATTGGGAAGAATGCTTGCTGCTCCAGTAGTCGTCGGTTCGTACCTAGCGCTGCGCTGCTTCGAATCACCAGGCGGTCGCGCACCGCCGAAGTGCGCATCGATCGGCTCGCCGCCATGTTGCCTCCCTCGGATGCGGACAAACTGCGTGCTCGGTTCAAGACGGAGAGCTCAAGCTCCGAGGCCCCGCGCGAAACCTATGATCGGGCTCTGGAACAGGCGAAAACCGCTCTGTCGCTCCGCGTCTCCGTGGCCAACGCGCGTTCGGCACGGCCTTCGATCAGGTACAGTAGAAGGTCATCTCGACAAGTGCCGCGCAAATGTCGTCCCCAGGGCGCAGCCAGCTCGCCGAGCCCCATCCCGTGCGGCGGCAAGCTGGCCCCGATGAGTCTGACTATGCTGCCGACCCGGCTTCGTTGCTCACCCCATGCTCTTGCCTACCCGTACTTGCCGCCGTGGTGACGGTCACGGCGGAAGTGACGACCGGACCGGTGGTACGATAGTATGAACCAAGAACTCCAACCTGCGCAGAAGGCTCTTCCTGGCATTGTTCAGCCAGTTTCCAAACGCGCGCCGCGGACGCTTAAGGCTTTATTTTTCATACTCGTCTTGGAGCTGTTGTTAGTGGCCGTTTTGTGGAGCCAACAAGAACCCTCTCAGCAGTCGCCCGGCGATCGCCGGAATGCCGGACAAATGTCGATCGGTTCTGCAAAGGTCGAAAATGGGAATATCGGAGTCACCTTAACCGAGCTCGGCACCGTGACTTCACTTGCGACCGTGACGATTAGGACGCAGATCAGCGGCTACCTGATCCGCATCGACTTTACGGAAGGTCAGGACGTCAAGAAGAACGACTTACTCGCCGAGATCGATCCGCGACCTTATGAAGCCGCCTTGGCTCTAGCGAAGGGGAATTTGGCGCGCGACGAGGCCCTACTCCAAGGCGCACAGGTTGACCTGGAACGATACCAGAAACTGGCCACACAGAACGCTGTACCGCGCCAAACTCTCGAAGACCAGGTGGCAACTGTGGCCCAGGATCAAGGCACCTTGGTGGCGGACCGCGCTGCCGTGCAGGCCGCCGAAGTCAACCTAGCCTATACGCGCATCATCTCTCCCCTGGATGGACGCGTTGGCCTACGCTTGGTGGACCAGGGCAATTATGTGACACCAGGCGATACCAACGGCCTCGTCGTCATCACGCAGATACAGCCGATCACGGTGATCTTCACAATACCGGAGGACAATCTTCCGGCCGTGTTAAGCCGGCTGCGCGACGGCGCTACGCTGCCGGTGGCTATCTATGATCGCAGCGATACAAACAAGCTCGCCGACGGCGAGTTGCATGCAGTCGATAGCCAGATTGACCCGACGACTGGGACGATCAAGTTACGCGCTCAGTTTGCGAACGATGCAAGGACCCTTTTTCCAAATCAGTTTGTCAATGTCCGACTGCTCGTTGATACGCACAAAGATGTAACGGTAATGCCAACGGCCGCCATTCAGCGCGGCGCGCCAGGCACCTTCGTCTATATGGTCAATTCAGACAATACCGTATCAGTCCGTCCCGTCGTCCTGGGAGTTACCGATGGCAACCGGGTGGAGGTCCGCTCCGGACTTGCCCCCGGCGATCTCGTTGTCGTTGACGGGGCCGACAAACTGCGTGATGGCGCCAAGATCAGCATGGGGACCGAAGCCGATGGCAGCAAGTCCTCAGAGCCCACGAAGTCCACACAGCCGGACCAATCAAACGGCAAGCAGCGGCATCACAACCACGGGTCAACGCAATGAACCCGTCAAGGCCCTTCATCGAGCGGCCGGTGGCGACGACGCTGCTGATGGCGGCGATCATGCTCTCCGGCATACTTGCCTTCCAGTTTCTGCCGGTCGCCGCTTTGCCCGAGGTCGATTATCCAACCATCCAAGTACAGACCTTCTATCCCGGTGCGAGCCCAGACGTAATGACGTCGTCCGTAACGGCGCCGCTGGAAGTCCAATTCGGTCAAATGCCAAGTCTCAATCAGATGAGCTCGACGAGTAGTGCGGGCGCCTCGGTCATTACGCTTCAGTTCAGTCTCAACATCTCGCTTGATGTCGCAGAGCAAGAAGTGCAGGCCGCCATCAACGCTGCCGGCAACCTGCTGCCCGCGGATCTTCCGGCCCCGCCGATATATGCCAAGGTGAATCCGGCCGACGCACCGATATTGACGCTGGGCCTGACCTCTAAGACCATGCCTTTGCCGGAGGTGCAGGAAGTCGCCTATACGCGTCTGGCGCAGAAGATCTCCCAGCTTCCCGGTGTCGGACTTGTCAGCCTCGCTGGCGGTGAACGACCGGCAGTGCGTGTCCGCGCCGACATTCGCAAGCTGGCCGCCTACGGCCTCAACATTGACGACCTTCGCACCACTCTTAGCAACGCTAACGTCAACACTCCGAAGGGAGGCTTCGACGGTCCCTCGCGCGCTTATACGATTAACGCCAATGATCAGATTAGAAGCGCGAAAGATTACAGGTCGCTAGTGATCGCCTACAAGAACGGCTCACCGGTGCTGCTCAGCGATGTCGGCGATGTCATCAGCGGAGCCGAGAATGACAAACTCGGTGCCTGGATGAACACGGTGCCAGCTATCATTCTGAACATCCAACGGCAACCAGGGGCCAACGTCATCGCAGTGGTAGACAGAATCAAGGCTGAGCTACCGCAGCTGCAGGCCTCGCTACCTGCAGCAATCGATGTGGCCGTTCTAACTGACCGGACCCTGACCATCCGCGCGTCGGTGCGGGATGTCGAATCTGAACTTCTGCTATCCGTGTTTCTCGTCGTAATGGTGATCTTCGTATTTCTGCGTAGCACGCGCGCAACCTTGATTCCGAGCCTCTCGGTGCCGCTATCATTGGTTGGCACGCTCGGTGTCATGTACCTATGGGGTTTCAGTCTCAACAACCTCACTTTGATGGCTTTGACTATCGCGACCGGCTTTGTGGTCGATGATGCCATCGTGGTGATCGAGAACATCTCCCGCTACCTTGAAGAGGGCGAGACCCCGCTTCGGGCTGCCTTGAAAGGTTCGAAGCAGATTGGCTTCACAATCATTTCTCTCACGGTGTCGCTGATTGCTGTGCTGATCCCGCTCCTGTTCATGGGTGATGTGGTTGGGCGGCTATTTAAGGAATTTGCTATCACGCTGTCGGTTACCATTCTGATCTCGGGGGTGGTGGCACTCACATTGGTACCGATGGCCTGCGCCAAGTTGCTGCGGCCTCCAGCCGACGCTCGCGAGAATGCATTTCAAAGATACAGCCGCGAATGGTTCGATCGCCTAATCAATGCATACGGCCGTATGCTCACTTGGGTGCTCAATCGCCAGACGCTCACGCTGCTCGTAGCATTAGCTACGCTTGCGCTGACTGTCCTGCTCTATGTCATGATTCCGAAGGGTTTTTTTCCTCTCCAAGATACCGGTGTCATACAAGCTATCTCAGAAGCACCCCAGTCGATCTCTTACGCGGCCATGGCTGAGCGTCAACAAGCGCTGGCGAAAGTCATTCTCGAAGACCCTAATGTTCAGAGCCTGTCTTCATTCATTGGCGTGGACGGAACCAACACGACACTTAATAGTGGCCGGATTTTAATCAATCTTAAACCGCAGGATCAGCGCGCGTCCGACATTACTGCAGTTATGCGGCGGCTTAAGGAGAGCACGGCATCTCTTCAGGGCATCACCCTTCATATGCAGCCAGTTCAAGATCTGACGATTGAAGGAACGGTCAGCCGTGCCCAATATCAATTTATCCTGGAAGATGCGAACGGCACTGAGCTGGCCGAGTGGACGCCGCGGCTAATCGACCAACTTAGAAAAGTTCCACAACTTGCCGACGTCTCCAGCGACCTCGAGGCTCATGGGCTTTCTGTCTTCGTAGACATCGACCGGGAGCAAGCCGCGCGCTTCGGCATCACACCAGCAACGATCGACAATGCTCTCTACGATTCGTATGGGCAGCGCATCGTCTCCACCATCTTCACCAGTTCCAACCAACACCGCGTGATCCTGGAGGCCGATCCGACTCTTCAAACGTCTCTGCAGTCGCTGTCTTCGATCTACCTGCCGTCATCGGTCGGCAGCACGCCCGTGCCGCTTGATGTGATGGCAAAGACGCACGTGGAAACTGCACCGCTGCTGATCACGCATCTCGGACAATTCCCCTCAAGCACGATATCCTTCAACCTCGCAAAGGGTGCGTCGCTAGGAGAGGCAGTTGCCGCGATCAAACAGGCAGAGGCAGACATTGAACTTCCACCGAGCATGGTCGCCAGTTTCCAAGGCGCAGCGCTGGCCTTTCAGTCTTCATTGTCGAACCAGTTGTTCCTCATTCTGGCGGCGATCGTTACCGTCTATATCGTGTTGGGCGTGCTCTATGAGAGCTACATCCATCCGATCACAATTCTATCGACTTTGCCATCAGCCGGCATTGGTGCGCTGCTGGCTCTTATGATAGCCGGCGAGGATCTCACGGTCGTTGCAATCATTGGCATTATCCTTCTGATCGGCATCGTCAAGAAGAACGCGATCATGATGATCGACTTCGCGCTCGATTTACAACGCAATGAGGGTAGACCACCGCGCGAAGCAATCTACCAAGCGTGCCTGTTGCGCTTTCGACCGATCCTGATGACCACGCTCGCCGCGATACTGGCGGCGTTGCCCCTGATGTTGGGGACAGGTACAGGCTCCGAGCTCAGGCATCCACTTGGAATCTCCATTGTTGGCGGTCTTTTGGTTAGTCAGCTGCTCACCTTGTTTACTACACCGGTGATTTATCTGTGGTTTGACCGACTTGCGACGCGCCTCACTGGACAGTCAATTGACGTCGGTCGGACGAGCGAGATCGGAAACGCGTGATGAACCTCTCGGCCGTCTTTATTCACCGACCGATAGGGACGACCCTTCTGACGTTCGGACTCGCAGCAGCTGGGGCTGTTGCCTTTTTCCAACTTCCTGTCGCCCCACTGCCTGAGATCGACTTTCCGACCATCTCGGTTCAGGCGACATTGCCAGGGGGGAGTCCCGAGGATGTCGCCGTTACTGTCGCCAGTCCTCTTGAGCGACATCTTGGGCAAATCGCCGACGTCACCGAGATGACCTCGTCGAGTTCGGTGGGATCAACACGGATCAATCTGCAGTTTGGCCTCGATCGCGACATCAACGGTGCAGCGCGCGACGTGGAAGCTGCAATCAATGCAGCACGCGCCGACTTGCCAACAAGTCTTAGGACGAACCCTACCTACCATAAGGTCAACCCGGCTGATTCTCCGATTATGATTTTGACCCTGACTTCAGACACTTTGAGGCGCGGTCAACTGTATGACGCAGCGTCCACGGTGCTGGCGCAAAAGTTGTCACAGGTTGATGGGATTGGCGAAGTGATCGTCGGCGGCAGCTCGCTCCCAGCTGTGCGCGTTGACCTTATTCCCCAGGCGCTCAACAATTATGGCATCGGCCTGGAAGATGTGCGCGCGGCGCTTGGCGCTGCCAATGCCCACAGCCCGAAGGGTGGAATCGATGTCGCAGACCGGCGCTACCAAATCTACGCCAACGACCAAGCCAACGACGCGGAGGCTTACAGACCGCTCATTGTCGCCTACCGCAATGGTGCGCCAGTACACCTATCGGATGTCGGCGAGGTGTCTGACGCGGTCGAGGATATTCGCAATGCGGGTCTCGCCGACGGTAAGCCGGCCGTCTTGCTGGTGCTATTCCGTCAACCCAACGCGAATGTCATTGGCATCGTTGATCGGGTGATGGCTCTAATGCCTCAGTTGCGAGCTTCGATCTCGCCGGCCATCGATCTTGGCATGGCCTTGGACCGATCGAGGACCATCCGATCATCGCTGCGCGATGTCGAGTGGACGCTGATGATCGCAAGTGTCCTCGTGATCCTCGTGGTCTTTGCCTTTCTTCGCAACGGTCGCGTCACGCTGATACCGACTGTGGCGGTACCGGTGTCGCTGATCGGAACGTTCGCGATCATGTATTTGTTGGGGTACAGTCTCGACAATATTTCACTAATGGCCCTGACGGTCGCTACCGGCTTCGTTGTCGACGACGCCATCGTCGTACTTGAAAACATCTCACGCCATATCGAGGCTGGTATGTCGCGCGTGGATGCAGCCATTCGTGGCGCGCAAGAAGTCGGCTTTACCGTCGTCTCGATGAGCATCTCCCTCATTGCCGTGTTTATTCCCATTCTTCTAATGGGCGGCATCGTCGGCCGCTTGTTCCGCGAATTCGCGGTGACGATTTCGGTAGCGATTCTGATTTCGCTGGCGTTGTCGTTGTCGACCACGCCAATGATGTGCGCGGTGCTGCTGCGCAGGGATCGGGGGCAGCATGGATGGCTCTATCTGACGAGCGAGCGCTTCTACGAAGCTATGCGTAACGGCTACCGTCGGACGCTGGCCTTTGCGCTCCGAAATCGGCGCTTGGTGATGTTGATTCTACTCGCGACCATCGGTCTCAACTTTTATCTTTACGACATCATCCCGAAGGGATTCTTCCCGCAGCAGGACACCGGGCGGCTGATGGGCTCCATCCAGGCGGATCAAAGCATTTCATTCCAGCTGATGCAGCAGAAGCTCACGCAGTTCGTCTCGATCATTAAGAATGACCCTGCGGTGGACACTGTCGTGGGTTTCACGGGAGGCGGAAGTGGCGGGGCTTCAGGCCGATCGACTAATTCGGGTAACGTGTATATTTCCTTGCGGCCGCTCAGTGAACGTAAGCTCTCGGCTGATCAGGTTATCGACCGCCTGCGCCCGCAGCTTGCTGTCGTGCCGGGGGCAACGCTGTTTCTGCAGGCCGCGCAGGATATTCGTGTCGGGGGCCGTCAAGGCAATGCGGAATACCAGTATACGTTGCAAGGCGCGACGTTTGCCGAGCTCAATGAATGGGGTCCGAAGATCACAACTGCGCTGCAGGGCGAGCCCCAACTGGCCGACGTCAACAGCGATCAACAGAATAAGGGCCTTGAATCCAACCTGGTTATCGATCGAGACACGGCAGCTCGCTTGGGGCTTACCGTCAGCCAGATCGACAACACGCTCTACGATGCCTTCGGTCAGCGTCAGGTCTCGACCATCTTCGTAGCTCGCAATGAGTACCATGTCATCATGGAGGTAGCGCCAAAATATTGGCAAAACCCACAAACTCTGAACGATGTTTACGTCAGCACCTCAGGTGGCGCGGTTGGAGGTTCGCAAGCGACCAACGCCGTGGCTGGTACCGCCATCGCACAAGGACAGTCAGTAGCTGTCAACACCATTGCGTCGGACGCCGCTCGAAATCTAGCGACGAATTCCATCGGCACCATCGGTCATGCCACCGCGTCGACTGGCTCCGCGGTCAGTACGAGCCGTGAGACGATGATTCCCTTATCTGCTGTCTCACATTTCGGACCGGGTGCCATACCGCTTGCTGTCAATCACCAAGGTCTTTTCGTCGCGAACACAATATCATTCAATCTGGCGCCGGGTGTTTCGCTCGGCACTGCTGTCGACCTCATCGAGGCTACGATGACTCGGCTTGGTGTCCCGGCAACGATCCACGGCACGTTCCAGGGGACTGCGAAAGCCTTTCAGGATTCTCTAGCGAATCAGCCTTTTCTAATTTTGGCAGCCTTGGTCACGATCTACATCGTCCTCGGCATTCTGTATGAAAGTTATTTCCATCCGCTGACAATTCTTTCCACGTTGCCTTCTGCGGGTGTGGGCGCGTTGCTGGCGCTCATGGCATTCGGAATGGAATTCAGCATCATGTCGCTTATCGGCGTGATCCTGCTGATCGGCATCGTCAAAAAAAATGCGATCATGATGATTGATTTTGCGCTTGACGCGCAACGCACGCGTGGCCTGTCTGCGTTGGAAGCGATTCACGAAGCCTGCCTGCTACGTTTTAGGCCGATCATGATGACCACCATGGCCGCTATGCTGGGCGCGCTTCCTTTGGCGATCGGCATAGGCGAGGGCAGCGAGCTGCGGCGACCACTCGGCATTGCCATCGTCGGCGGCCTCGTCCTTAGCCAGATGCTGACGCTGTACACCACCCCCGTAATTTATTTGTATATCGACCAATTCCGGCTTTGGTGTCAGCGGCTCCGGTGGGCCACCATTTTCCGCTCGCAACCGAAACCAATGTCAAACTAGGCGAATAAATGCCTGGGGCAAGGGGGGTGCGAAGAAACTGTGGGATAGTAGGCTCACCACGCCCGTATTGCCCCCACTCGATTGGGCTTTACTCTAAAATGATGCCGGCATCGGAGGACCGGCTGTCGTGGGGGTGTGCGAGGTCTGACGATGCGATCACAACTGCAGCTTGGCTGGGTGATAAATGCTTGGTGTAGCATCGAAGTCCTACGCCTTCGTTTCCACGCTCAAACGTTGGACTCGCCTCATTCCAGGCCTTTGCACGGTGATGCTGGCTTCTGCACTGTCTGGTTGCATCCTGGGCAGTGAACATCCTGAAATCGGACTTGTCGTTCCGAAGAACTATGACGAGGCGCCACGCGCGCCAGAAGCCGCCGTTCCAGCTTTAGATTGGTGGCGCGGTTTCCATTCCAAAGAGCTCACCGCGTTGATGGAGCAGGCCCAAGTCTCTAACCTCGATATAGCGGTGGCCATTGCTCAAATCATTCAAGCTGATGCGCTAGTAGGGATCGCTGGTTCCCCTCTGTTGCCGACGATCATTGGGAACGGAACAGCCGAGAGCGTGCGCGAGTCAACAGCTGGCAGCGTAGGCACGAGCAGTATCAGTGGAACTGGCACTAGCAGTGGCAGTGGCCGGGGCGGCAAATCACCCGGCCCTCCGACGTTCTCCCTTTACAACCTTAATCTAACCGCAAGCTACATGGTCGACTTTTGGGGCAAAAACCGCGCTACGCTTTACGCGGCCGAGGAAACTGCAGCCGCCAGCCGGTACAATGAAGAGGTCGTAGCCCTTACAACAGTCGTTAGCGTAGCCAACGCCTATTTCCAGGTGTTGGCCGCTCAAGATCAGCTGCGCATCGCGCGTCACAACCTGGCCGATGCCGAGCGGATCCTCACTGTCGTCCAACATCAATTTTCCGGCGGAACAGCAACACAGCTCGAGGTGTCGGAACAGGAAGCGCTGGTATGGACCCAGCGCGCTACGATCCCGCCCCTTGAAGTGGCATTGCGACAGAATATGAACGCGCTCGCCGTGCTGATCGGGCGCCCACCGGAGAATTTTAGGGTACGTGGCGGGGGAATGGCGCAAATCACAATCCCACGCGTGACGCCCGGTCTGCCCTCAGAAGTGCTTTATCAACGCCCTGATGTTCGCCAGGCTGAAGCGCAACTTGCTTCCTCCAACTTCAGCGTTGAGTCAGCGCGCGCTGCCTTCTTTCCACAGATACCGTTGACCGGTGAGACCGGCGTTCAAAGCCAAAACCTTGCGATGCTGTTCGTGCCCAATGCCTGGTTCTATACTCTCACAGCCGGTGTGACACAGCCCATCTTCGAGGGCTTTCTCCTGAAAAACCAACTGAAGCAGGAGAGAGGGCTACAGCTGCAATATCTGGAGGTCTATCGCAAGGCAGTGCTATCTGCGTTCTCGGACGTAGAGAACGCTCTCATCGCAGTCCAAAAAACGAGCTTGCAGGTGCATGAACAAGCACAGGCAGTCGCCAGCTATCGTGGCGCTTTCAACGTGGCCGAGGATCAATTGCATGGAGGGACAATTAATCTGACCGCAGTACTGCTGGTGGAACAAAACCTGTTCACCGCGGAAGCCACGCTGACGCAGGATCAACTGACACAGTTGACGGACGCGGTGAGCCTGTTTCAGGCGCTTGGTGGCGGGTGGGAACAACCAGAGAAGGCTTTCATGCGGGCGAGCGTACCCGCTTTCGTAACAAAGGTATTTTAAGTTCCGACGGCAAAATTTCGTGGGATGAGTTCAAAGCAGGCTGCGCGAAAGGTATGGTATCCAACCCGGGCCCAACTCGGGCTTGATAAGGCCGGCCGCCCTCTGCATTTCGACATGTCCGTCGAAGATGGGATGCCATTGGCCCTAGTCCCTCACCTTATGCCGGACGATCATTATTCCCATGGCATCCTCCTGCCGCTTGTACGCTCGCGCGAAGATCCCTCGGGCTCCGCAAAACCCGTCAACGAGGACGACTCAGCCTAGCGATGCACCTTTGACACGTTCAGTAAGGTGGTCCCGCTCAGACAGCCAAGCCCATATTTCTTTACGTTCACAGACAGGCGATCGACACCAGCACGCCGTCAGGAAAAATGCTATTCCAGATGCTCGGCGTTTTTGCGGAGTTCGAGCGGGAAATTATCAGAGAAAGAATTATCGCGGGACAACAGCGTGCGCGGGCGCAGGGCAAGCGAATTGGTCGGAGATGCGTGATCGACGACACACTTCGAACGCAGGCTCTACGTCTGCGGTCGGGAGGACACTCTCTTAGGGACATTGGTGGGCGCCTGAATGTTAGCGCTGCAACCGTTCTAAAAGCGCTCATCGCCGGCCAAAAACACACCAGGTTGTCAACGCAGTGACACCTTTCATTTAAACGTCGCCGGGGCGGCGTCGTAAAGTGTAACCATTTCGATCTGTGCGCCGGGATCATTGGCGATTTGCATCGGCCATGGGCTGGTTGGTGAATTTTTCGTCAGTGCTACCGGCGCCCTGGGGTCTTGATCCTATCGTCGCGCACCAGTTCTCTTGTTATTTATTGCGATTTTCAGCTCACAGATCGTGGTACAGCTTTTGCATGTCTGCATGTCCGGCTGCCGCATTGATTGCTGCTCCGATGGCGCAAGCAGGGCGACGCCAGGGCGGAAGCTCCTCGTGGGTGGTTCGACAGGGAGAGCGCGTCGTGCGCAGTTGGCGCCCCACGAACCTCAGCTTCGGGGTTCAGCAGGAGATTGATCCATGAGCATTCAAGCGATACTGGACCGCAAAGGTAGAGATGTGGTTACGATTAGCGGAAATGCGACGCTCAAGAGCGCCGCTGATCAGATGCTAATGCATGGGATAGCCGCGCTGATCGTAACAAGCGGGGATGTGATCGCCGGCATCATATCGGAGCGCGAAATCGTCCGTGCGATAGCCCGCCATGGGACGCTCGCGGTTTCGTTGCCGGTGACGGATATTCTGACACATTCCATTTTCCCTGTGGCACCGGAACACAGCCTGAAGCATGCCATGAACGTGATGACGCGAAATCGCGTCCGGCATCTGCCTGTACTCTCTGACGGCAAGCTCGTCGGCATCGTCAGCATCGGCGATATCATCAAACGCCGACTGGATGATTTAGAAATGGAATCGAACGTCCTCAGAGATGTCTACATCGCCGCGCGCTGATATGCCGGCGGCCAAATCTGAACCAACTATCAGCGGGACCAAGTTTCTCTTGGAGGGAGTGGCAGCGCTTGGCCTCGTCGCGTTTAGTCCGTCCGCGTATCTCGACCCGACCCTCATAGTGGTTACTTAGTCGATGGGCGTCGTCGTACGACTTCGTGCGATTTGCTCGGCTGCATCAATGAGTCGATCTAGCTTCCGATTGATTTGGCCAAGCTGATATGCCGCATATTCGGTGGCACGGGACAAGCGGACATCAAGCGGCATCGAACTGGGGTAATAACCAGGATCAAAATCCTGCTCCAAATAGGCCTTGCGACGACCGACGAAGACTTCTTTGTCCGAGTCCGAGTTTGCCATCGTTGCCCCCTGTTTCCATCAAGTACATGCTACCCCAAGGGCATTGGAGGGGTTGCCTTGAGACACGGGCCACCCCTCCTGCTGCAATCTCGCGGGAGTGGGAATTACGGGTGATCTTAAGTCACTACGTAGGACCGCTCCCTATGGAGTGCTTCATCGCCGATCTTCCGACTACTCGCCTTCCGCCCCAATCGCATAAGCGGTCTCGCCGTGAACCGCGTCGTCGCCCACCTTCAGGGTCGCTTCATCCATGCGCAGTGGGACGATCAACGAGATGACCTTGAGGATGATGTAGGTCGCTATCACATTGTACACGATAATGAAGGCGGCAGCCTCGGCCTGAAGTAGGAGCTGTCCGGAGTTGCCATAGAGCAAGCCTGTGACGCTGAAGCCAGGCGCGTCCTTGTCAGTGCCGATATACATGAACATGCCCGGGTTGGCGAGGACGCCCACAAGCAGACCGCCCATGAGGCCGGCGATACCATGTGTGGAAAATACGGACAGCGTATCGTCGACCTTCATCATCAGTTTGGTCTTTTGCAGCCAGTTCATGCTCGCCCACGGGATGATACCGGCGCACACACCAATGATAATGGCGCCCCACCCATCGACGAAGCCAGCCGCGGGAGTAATGGCCACCAAGCCCGCAATCATGCCGTTGACAGCGCCGATGACCGACGGTTTGCCATAGGCCATCTTGTCCATCAGCGTCCAGACCAGAAGCGCCACTGCGGTGGCGGTGTTGGTGTTGAGCACCGCCGCGCCTGCATCCGCGTTGGCGAAGTACGGATCGCCTCCATTGAAGCCGTTCCAGCCAAGCCAGAGAATCCCTGCACCGACCAACGTGACCAACAAGCTATTGGGTGGAAATGCTTCGCGATCCTGCTGTAAGCGTGGGCCGATCACCGCCGCAGCGACAAATCCGGACGTACCTGCAGCAAGATGGATAACATAGCCGCCCGAGAAGTCTGCCGCGCCCGCTGCCGCGAGCCAGCCGCCGCCCCACAGGCTAAACGCACCTACCGTGTAGACGAGGGTCATCCATACCGGGCAAAAGATCATCCACGCAGTAAAGTTCATGCGGCCAAGTACTGAGCCGCCGAGGATGATGACGGTGATGGCCGCGAACACGAACTGGAAGAACATTAACGTGGCCATCGGGAAGGCAAGGGGCGGCATGCCCGATGCTGCAGCCGGAATTGTGGCCTGACCGGTGGTAAACAAGGCCGACGTTGCCAAACCCGGCTTGCCTAAGAAGGGGAACCATTGAGGCCCGAACGCCATGTTGTAGTCGAACAGAACCCAGACGACCAGGACCGAGGCGAAAGCGTATATCGCCATAAAGGCGGAGTTGATCGCCCATTTCTTCTTGACAATGCCGCCATAAAGAACCGTTAGCCCGGGAATGCTTTGCAACCCGACGAAAGTCGCAGCGGCCAACTGCCAGGCATTGTCTCCCGTATCTAGCCATTGTGGTGATGCTACAAGTGCCATTTAATTCCCCCCATGTTAGATTGCTCGAAGGCGTACCGATGCCGATGGCAAGGGAGTCCAGATGACGCTCAGAAATCAACGCAAAAGTCATGCCATATGGGCGCCTTGGTCCGACGGTGTTTTCTGCAGCGTTTTTTTTATTAGCGGCGATATTCTGCACATAAAATAGGCAAGTGGGCCTACTCGCGCGGCATTCTTTGCCAACTCGCGATCTGAGTAAGTGAGGGGATAAAGAGCCATGCAGGTGCAACCATGTTCGTGAGCCGGCCGTGGATTGCTGCTTTGGCGACTGGCATAGCCGTTTTCGCCATTAACGGTCAGGCGCAGGCCAGCGAGACCGCGATTACCTGCACCAATCCGACCAGCGGCGTGAGCTGGCAGATTAAAATTGACTATGATAGGCGCACTGTGGATTCCAATCCGGCCCGCATTAGCGACGCAGAGATTTCGTGGCACGATGGGGCAGACGGCGGCAACTACACGCTCGACCGCAAATCCGGGAACCTCACGGTAATCATTGCGTCGAGCACCGCCGGTCATTTTCTCTATGATCGTTGCAGGCTGGAGAATTGAAGCCGCGCTCCGGAACTGCAATGGCCCCCGCACCGGGACACGATCCAGGCTGCCCGTCGCCCGGCGAAATCGGAGCAACGGCGATGGTCGAACGTGTCGCCGGCGTTAACGCAAGCGTCGGGTTCTTCTCGAAGACTGGGCCACGTAAACACAACGAGGATTTCGCCGGCGCCGTTTTCGGTGCGGAACTGCCCGAGCCGCGCCGAGACGTGGTGGCGGCGATTGCCGACGGAATTGGAAGCGCAAAGGGCGGTCGCGTGGCGGCCGAGACCGCTGTGCGCGGTTTTCTCGATGGATTTTGCGACCTGCCCGAAACTATGGAGGTGAGACGCGCGGCGGCCAGGATCGTGAGTGCGCTCAATGGCTGGATCCATGCCCAAGGTCACCACGACCCCGCGCTCGCGGGAATGGGATGCACCTTCACGGCCCTGGTGTTACGCGGTCGCATCGCCCACTTGTTGCATGTCGGGGACACGCGCGCCTACCGGCTGAGCGGTGACCGCTTGACCCGCCTCACCACTGACCACGTCCGCGGAGGCACCGGTCGGTCGCGGACCCTTTACCGCGCGCTGGGCGTCGAGGCGGAGGTGCGACTGGACTACGCCACCCAGCCGGTGGCGCTGCACGATCGCTTTCTCCTGTGCAGCGATGGCGTGCACGGATTCCTGACGGACCAGAGCATCGCCGACCTCTTGCGCGAGCGCTCTGCTCCCCGGGATACCGCCCGCGCGTTGGTCACGGCCGCGCTTCAATCTGGCAGCGCCGACAACTGTACGGCCTTGGTGCTGGACGTGGTTGGCCTGCCGACGGCGGAATCGACTGACATCGGCACCACCGTCATGCAACTGCCGTTGATCCCGGTGCCGCTTAGCGGCGAGACGATCGATGGTTTTGTGCTCAAAGTGCCGCTGTCCGACGGGCGATACAGCCGCCTGTTCGGTGCCGTGGATGAGGTCGAGGGCGGCGAGGTGGCATTGAAGTTCCCCAAGCCCCAGGTGGCCGCCATGGCCATCCACCGCGCGGCATTCGTCCGCGAGGCCTGGGTGGGCGCGCGCGTGAATAGCCCCTGGCTCGGCCACATTATCGAGTTGCCGCCGGGGCGGCAGACCTGCCTCTACACGGTCATGCCGCTTTATCAAGGCGAGCTTCTAGAGACGCGGCTCAGGCGTCGCCCGTCGCTGGGTCTAGAGGAAGGACGAAATATCGCGGTCAAGCTGGCACGGGCTGCGGCGGCGCTACACCGCGCCGGCATCATCCATCGCGACATCAAGCCGGACAATGTGATTCTCGAGGGTGGCGGATCGCTAAAGCTGATCGATCTCGGGGTGGTGCGCGTACCCGGACTGGAGGACTTCCCGCCCGAAGACATCCCGGGTACCCCTGGCTATATGGCGCCTGAATTGTTCGCCGGCGAACCCGGAAACGAAGGAACCGATATTTATGCGCTGGGCGTCACCATGTTTCGCGCCTTCACCGGGGAGTTCCCTTACGGCAATGCCGACGCCACCAGCCCGCCGCGCCGAGACCGGCCGCAGGAGCTCTCCGCACTGCGCCCGGATCTCCCTGCGTGGCTCCAGGCCGCACTCGGGCGAGCGATCGCAATCGATCCCACCCAACGTTTTCGCGACATGATCGAATTCGCGGTGGAGATGGAGGCGGGACCGGCGCGCGCCCCGGCTGCGGTCCGCCGGCCTCGGACGCTCTATGAACGTTCCCCGCTCCAATTCTGGCAGGGTGTGGCCGCGCTGCTCGCGCTGGCGCTCCTCCTGTCGCTGCTGCGGCATTAAGTCTGACCCTGCTTCAATGGATCGGCATGCGCCCCG
>Ga0209517_10004906_pt1 | contig 17291 bp, 22 predicted proteins | sample PeaSoiMetSII2010_FD_187695 | JGI IMG/M metagenome (GOLD analysis project Ga0209517, IMG submission 187695) | Peat soil microbial communities from Weissenstadt, Germany - SII-2010 (SPAdes) (version 2) | ecosystem: Environmental > Terrestrial > Soil > Wetlands > Peat | place: Germany...
ATCCTGCTGCCGAGCCGCGCCTGGCGCTGGCGCTATGTCCGCCTGATGGTTCGGATCGCCTTTCGTCTCATGGCGATCCGGCTCCGGGTCGAAACAGTCGAGACGCCGCCACGGGGCGCGATCTTTGTCGCCAACCACGCCAGCTACATCGACGGGCTCGCCGTGCTTCTGGCGCTCCCCGGAGACATCGCCTTCGTGGCGAAGAGCGAGCTTGCCGGGCAGTTCTTCGCGGGCCCGTTTCTGCGCGCGCTCGGCGCCTGCTTCGTCGAACGAGCGGACGCGGAGGCGGGTGTGGAGGACGCGCGGCGGCTCGCGGCGACGGCGAGGACGGGGCGGCCACTGGTGTTCTTCCCGGAAGGCACTTTCTTCCGGGCGGAAGGGCTCCAGGCTTTTCACCTCGGTGCCTTCGCGGTCGCGGCGGAGACGAGCCTTCCGATCGTGCCGGTCGCCCTCCGCGGCACGCGCTCGATCCTGCGGTCCGATCAGTGGCGCATTCGCAGAGGCGATATCACCCTTCGGATCGAGCGGGCATTGCGCGCGACGGACAACGACTTCGCCGCCGCCGTTGCGCTCCGCAATGCGGCTCGCCAGGTCATTCTCGATCACTGCGGGGAGCCGGATCTCCTCGCCCACTGACCCACCTCTGGGGGCGCATCCTGTCGCGCCCGGCGCAACATAGGGAAACACCGACATGGAAAAGACACCCGAGAAATCAGCGACCACGGAGGAGATCCGTCAAATCCTCGGCTCCATAGACGACGAGCAGCTCATGAGCATCCTCGCGACGGGCGCCACGGCCGCCGAGGTCATGGAGGCGTTCGAGTGGCTCAGCGGTGACGACCGCCTCGGGACGGATCTCGAACACACGCGACGGGGCCGGGTCGGCGCGGTCTACGAGATCCTGGCAAGGGATATCGAGGAAGAAGATCGCTGACTACGGGCGAACCGTGATCTGATTGACGACTTTGTCGACGCCGAAAATGTACCAGGCATCGAATTCGGCCATCTCCCGCTCGCTTTCGGTCGGCACCAAGCCCGTCAAAGTCACGACGCTGTGGCGCGTGCTCACCCGGATCTGCTCGGCATTGACGAACGGATCCTTTTCGAGCGCGATCCGCACGGCGTCCGTGACGGCGCCGTCGTTGTCCTCCTCGGGAGGCGTCACGCCCAGCCCATTGACGATATCGCGGCTTCCAGGCACCCACCAGGCAAGGACGCCTGCAAGCCGCTTCTGTACGAGCCCTGGGACGTCGCCGTCCAACGTGATCACGCCGTCCACGACTTTGACCTCGATGAGCCCCACGGGCGCCTGCGGTTGTTGCACGATCTCGAGCCGATCCTTGACCCAAGCCCGGATCGCGCAATTGGCGAAGCTCGTCTCGGCCGTAAGGGCGTCGCACACGAGGTCGCGTATCTGTCCGTCCGCCATGCGCTCGGCGGGCCGAACGCGCAGTCGATCGAGAATGCCGCGACCGGCGTGGACGGAGGCGGCGCGCTCAAGCGCGAGCTTCTTGGCCGCGATGTCGGCGACCTCCCCCTCCATGACGAGATCGTCGCCGTCGAAAGCGAGGTGGATCGGATGAGACTCCAGCTTGACGCGGGGCTCGCTCCGGAGTGCCTTTCGTAGGGCTTCGAGAGTGGCCTGCGGATTGCTCATGGCATGCTCAGGGTTTGGTGATCTCAGCGGGCGAACGTCCCGACCAGCTCCGCCTCGGCCACAGCATGTTCTTTCGAGGCCCGCTCGATGTCTCGGCAACTCGCCCGCGGGCCGGCGGGCAGGCTCTCGGTATCGAGCGCGAAGAGACGAAAGTGATAGTGGTGATCGCCGTGGCCGTGCGGCGGACACGGGCCGCCGTGGCCTTTCTTCCCGAAGTCGTTCATGGCTTCGTGCGGAAGAGCAGCGGCCGGCCGGTGGTGCTCGGCGAGCTCGGTGGTGGTGCGCGGAATGTCGAAAATAGCCCAGTGGTAAAAGGTGCCGCCGGGCGCATCGGGATCGGAACAGAAAAGAGCAAAACTCCGGGCCGCTTCCGGCGCTCCCGACCAGGAGAGCGGCGGCGAGACATTGGCGCCCTCGCAGGTGAAACGCTGCGGGATCTTGTCTCCGCTCCGAAAGGCGCTGCTGGTCAGGCGCAGTGTCATGTCAGGGCCTCCCTTGCGTGCGGTGTGCGGCCGCCCAGATGATCCAGGAACCAACGACGCGCGAGCTCGACGACGGCTTCCAGGGTCCCCGGCTCCTCGAAGAGGTGCGTGGCGTGCGGAACGACGGCGAGCTCGTTCTCGCAGAGAAGCTGACGCGCCGCCTCGCGGTTGAGCTCGAGAACCTCGGGGTCGTCGCCCCCGACGATCAAGAGCGTGGGCGCGCGAACGCGCGGGAGTGCCTCGCCTGCCAGATCGGGCCGGCCGCCACGGGAGACCACGGCAGCGCAGACACCGGGTGATCGGGCGGCGGCAATGAGCGCCGCTGCCGCGCCGGTGCTTGCGCCGAAATAGCCGAGCGGCAGATCGCGGACGCCATCCTGCTGCTTGACCCAGTCCGCTGCGAGGATCAGGCGCTCGGCGAGCAGCCCGATATCGAAGACATTCCGGCGGTCGGCGGCTTCCGCTTCGGTAAGGAGATCAAAGAGCAGCGTCGCGAGGCCTGCATCGCTGAGCGCCAAGGCCACGAAGTTGTTCCGGGGACTCAGCCGGCTGCTGCCGCTGCCGTGGGCAAACACCACGATGCCGCGTACCGACGCCTCTGGGAGTCGAAGCGTGCCTTCGAGCCCGAGGGGCGGAATATGCACGAGCGTGGGGCGGAGAAGAGTTGTCATCGGCTGTCTCCGGCGCCTCCCGGTCGAGGTCGCTCCGACGCGCTCATCAAGGCGCGTGCCGCGGCCGGAGCGTGGCTCAATCGAGGTCCGGCGGGGCGGCTGCGGTCCGGCTGGGAGGGCTCCGAGATCATGCGAAGCGCCTCGGCCGTCGTGCGATATTGGCTTGCGTGGGTGGCGATGTCGCCGAGGGAGACCATGCCCACAAGATGGCCGTCGCGGTCGAGTACCGGCATGCGGCGGATCTGGATATGCGCCATGCTTTGGGCGACGTCCTCGATGCTGTCTTCCTCCAGGCAGTAGTAGACATCCTCGGTCATGCACTCGCCGACGCGATGAGCTTTCGGCGAGAGACCCATGGAGGTCGCGCGCACGATGATGTCCCGATCGGTGATCACGCCGACCACGCGCGTCCCATCATGGACGGGCAAGATGCCGACATTGAGATCGTCCATCAGCTTCGCCGCGGTCTGGATCGTATCGTCCGGAACGATGGTCTGGACGTCTCGGGTCATGATTTCAGCGACGTTCATGATGCCGCTCCTGCGCTACGCATTGCCGGAAGGGATCAAAAGTAAGCTACCGCCCAAAGGGACTTGAGCCGTTGCGATAGATCAATTCGACGTTTCTGGGTCGCGGATACTCTGCGACATCTCATTGATCAGTCGAGCAAAGGGCACATTGAGAACTTGAGACCGGGTATCAAGCGTCCATGGCCCGCTCCTCCTTTGACGCGTCGCGATTTCTTGGCGCTCGCGAGCGGAGCAGCCGTCCTCGGTTGGAGTCACGCCTCTGTCTGTCATGAAGCCGCGAGCATGTCCGACGATAGGTCCTAATACCAGCTCACCCTCCGCTCACGGTGTCAGGCTCTTCCTCGCCGGGGACGTGATGCTGGGCCGAGGGATCGATCAGGTGCTACCGCATCCAAGCGATCCCCGCCTCTATGAGCCCTCGGTTTCGTCCGCCGAGCGCTACGTCGCGCTCGCGGAGAAGGCTAACGGACCGATCCCGAGGCCCGTGAGTTTTTCCTATGTGTGGGGAGACGCCCTCGACGAATTGCGCCGGGCGCAGCCGGACGCGCGGATCGTAAACCTCGAGACCAGCGTCACGAAGAGCGACAACTATGCGCCGAAGGGGATCAATTACAGAATGAGCCCGGGAAATGTTCCGTGCCTCGCGGCCGCCGGCATCGACTGTTGCGTCCTTGCAAACAACCACGTTCTTGATTGGGGGCAAGTCGGGCTCCTTGAGACGCTAGATACGCTGACGAGCGCGGGCATTCGGACCGCGGGTACAGGCCGAAACGCAGCGCAAGCATCGGCGCCCGCGCTGTTGGACGCAGCAGGCCGCGGGCGAATCGTCATCTTTGCGTTTGGGTCGGAGACCAGCGGCATTCCCTCCGATTGGGCGGTGGGCGAGAACGAGCCGGGGGTCAACCTATTGCGGGATGTGTCCGACCGCACCGTGGAACGCATCGCCGCGCAGACCTTGAAGGCGAAGCGCGCCGGTGACGTGCTCGTCGCCTCCATTCATTGGGGCGCGAATTGGGGTTACGAGATCTCCGGGTCGCAGAGGCGGTTCGCGCACGGCCTGATCGACGTGGCCGGGGTCGACGTCGTCCACGGTCATTCCTCGCACCACCCGAAGGGAATCGAGGTCTACCGGCAGAAGCTGATCCTCCACGGCTGCGGCGATTTCCTTAACGACTACGAGGGGATCGGCGGGTACGAGGAATTTCGCGACGACCTTACGGTGATGTACCTGCCCTTGCTCTCGCGCTCGAACGGAATGCTCCTCGAGCTCAGAATGGTCCCGTTTCAAATACGAAAGTTTCGTCTCGGCCGAGCTTCACGCCGGGATGCGGCTTGGCTGCGCGATGTGCTCGATCGGGAGGGCGCGAGGCTCGGCACGCGTGTGATGCGCGGCGAAGACGATACGCTCCGCCTTGCATGGACCTGACTCGCTGGCACCGGGCACTTGACCTGGATCAATCACTTCTGCGCCTCAAACGGGCATGTTTTGTTTTTCTCGATCGCCTCGGAGTCCATCAATTGATGTTTGCCGATCGCATCGACGCCGGACGCCGGCTCGCGGCCAAGCTGAAAGGCTTCAAGGACGCAGCGCCCGTCGTATTGGCGTTGCCGCGCGGCGGCGTTCCCGTCGGCTTTGAGATCGCGTCGGCGATCGCGGCACCTCTCGATGTCATTCTCGTGCGCAAGATCGGCGCTCCGTTTCAGCAGGAGCTTGCCTTGGGCGCCATTGTCGGCAATGGGGCGATCGAGCGTGTCATGGACTCCGCGCTGATCGCCGAACTCGACGTTTCGCGGGACTACCTCGAGAAGGAAATCGCGCAGCAGTCCGCCGAGATCGACCGCAGGCGAAAGCTCTACTACGGAGCGCGGCAGCCCGCGGATATCCGTGACAAGACCGCAATCGTCGTGGACGACGGTATTGCCACGGGATACACGATGCGCGCCGCCATCCGCGCGACCTGGCAGCGCGAGCCTCGCCGAATCGTCATGGCCGTGCCGGTCGCGCCGCCGCAGACGATCGAGGCGCTGCGCCAGGAGGTGGACGAGATCGTCTGCCTTGCGATGCCCGAGGACCTCTGGGCCATCGGCGCCTACTATTCGGATTTCCGTCAGATCGAGGACGAAGAGGTGATCGATCTCCTCGCGCGCGCTGCTCGGGCAATTGCCGCGCCGGGGGCTGTCACCTAGCAGCGGGCGAGCGCGCACCAATGGCTACGACCGTCCATCGCCGGCATCCTTATCGACGGGCGGCCGGCATTTCTCTCGCGGAGAAAGTCAGGTTCCTGTCGCGAGCAGCGAGCTACGCCGAGCGACCGCGGGGAATTCGGGCGATCGAGACCCACATGTCCTGGGTCTTCCTCACGGACAAGCACGCGTACAAGCTCAAGAAGCCCGTAAGGCACACGTTCCTCGACTTCAGCACCACCGAGGCCCGCCGTCGCAACTGCCGAGCCGAGGTGCGTCTCAACAACCGCCTGGCCCCGGGTGTCTATCTCGGGGTCGTCCCACTGGTGCTGCGGGCCGACAGGACGCTTTCCCTGGGTGGCGCGGGAAGGGTGGTGGACTGGCTGGTGCAGATGCGCCGGTTACGAAAGAGCGACGTGCTGCAGGAGCAAATCAAGCGCCACCGCCTGCGAGGCGGGGCTCTCTCCGTCGCTGTTGCCGCACTGGTCCGCTTCTACGAAGCAAGCTCCCCCATCTCGATCGACCCGGCACACTATCGTCGACGCTTCGAATCGGAGATCCGCGGTTGTTGCCATGAGCTCGCGCGACCCATATGGCGTCTGCCCGCCGATCTCATTGGAGAAATAGCGGTCGCACAGCTCGATTTCATTCGCCGCGAGCGTAGACTCCTGAACGATCGTGTGCGGAGCAAGCGGATTATTGAAGGACACGGCGATCTCAGACCCGAGCACGTCTATCTGGGCGCGGAGCCGGTCATCACGGACTGCCTCGAGTTCGACCGTACACTCCGGATCTTGGACCGTGCGGACGAGCTCGCCTACCTCGCGCTTGAATGCGAAATGCTTGGCGCACCTGAAGTCGGCCGGAGAATACTCGCGACCTATGCGAGACGCTCTCACGATTATGTACCCGAGCGCCTGCTGCATTTCTATATGAGCATACGAGCGTGCATGCGTGCGCGGCTCGCGATTTGGCATCTCAAGGATGCGCGGGTCCCGCAACCCCGGAAATGGCGACGCAGAGCACTCAAATACCTGCGCCTCGCCGCTCGGCATGCGGGCGCTCTGGGCAGCCACGGTCGAACTGACCAAGCGCAACGCACGTCTAAACCTGCAGGAGCTCGACCAACGAGCCTCCGTCGTGAAGCCGCTTGATGGCGGTCGCGAAGAGCACCGCTCCATCCAGGACCACGAGTTTCTCCCGCACCAGGTCGGCCCGGAGCCGGAACGGCGGCAGCGTGTCGGTGATGACGATCGTCTCGAACACGGGGTCCGCGATGACATCGTTGGCCTTGGCGTTGAATACGCCATGGGACGCGGCGACGTAGACCCGGCGGGCGCCTTTCTCGCGGCAGGCCTTGGCGGCTCGCGCGATCGTGGTTCCCGTGCTGATGAGATCGTCGATGATGATCACGGTGCGTCCTTGGACGTCGGCGAACAGGGTTTCGCCGCTGACGATGCCGCGCGCGCGCTGCTTTTCCATGAAGCCGGTTGGAATGGACTTGCTCGTCGAGCGAGCGAGCGCATCGCGAAAAGCCTCGGCGCGCTTCATCCCTCCGACATCCGGGGATAGGACGATCAGCTCCTCCTCGCGCAGTTGCTCCACGAAGTAGTCGACGAAGAGCTTTCGCGCCTCCAAGTGATCGGTGCCGCACCGGAAAGCGTTCTGAAACGCCACCAGGTTGTGAACGTCGAGCGTGACGATCCTATCGGTGCCGACCGCCTCGAACAACGCTGCGACGTAGCGGGTGGTCACGGGATCCCGTGTCTGCGTCTTCCGGTCCTTGCGCGCGTAACAGAGGTACGGAACGACCGCGGTCACGCGAGCCGCGGCGGCGTCCTTGAGAGCCCCGATAAAGAAAAGCAGGCGACAGAGCTTGTCGTTCACGCTCTGACGGTCATCGCTGTAAAGCGATTGGATCACGTAGGCGTCGCGACCGCGGACATTGACCAATGGCCGCGCCTTGTGCTCGCCGTCCTCGAAGGATCGCTCCTCGTGCTCGCTGAGACGAATACCGGCGTGGCTGGCGACCCTCTCGCCGAAATCACGGCTCGATTCGAGCGCAAAAAGCAGGAGATCGGTGCTGGTCATGAGATTCGCGCTTTCACGACGGCCGTGCGAGGACATCGTGCGGCCAGCAAAAGCTTACGCCGGGTCCCGGCCGCCACGTTGATTTAGGTCAACGATCAATCGCCGACAATGAGGAACGCTTAGGGCATTGGGAGTAGCTCGTCACCCTCCAGGGAATACGCCCATGCCCGAGTTGCCGGATGTCGAGACGTTCAAGCGGACGGTCGCCGACCGATGTCGCGGCCGGACGATCGACCACGCCTCCGTGAGCGATGCCGGCATTCTCGAGGGCATCTCGGCGAAAGAGTTCGAGCGGCGGCTCAGGGGCGAGCATGTGCGGTCGGCGCATCGCCATGGCAAACACTTGTTCCTCGAGCTGAGTAGCGTCGGCGTTGTGGCGATGCATTTCGGCACCAATGGCTTCCCTCAGATCGTTCAAGAGCCCGCGACCGATCCGCCTTACACGCGGCTCGTTCTCGTCTTCGCGGCGGGCGATCGCTTTGCCTATGTCAATCCGCGACGCATCGGCCGCGTGAGCCTTGCGCAAAGCGTAAACGCGTTCATCGCCGACGCGGCGCTCGGTCCCGATGCGCTCGACCCGCATCTCGATCGTCAGGCTTTCACGAGGATACTCGCCGGCCGCAGTCGCGACATCAAATCGGTCCTGATGGATCAGGCATTGGTCGCAGGCATCGGTAACATCTATTCGGACGAGATCCTGTTTCAGGCCGGCCTTCATCCCGGCATCGCGGCCGACCGGCTGAGCCGCGAAAGCGCGACCCGGCTGTTTCGGGCCGTGAAAAAGACTCTCGAGACGGCGGTCGATCGCGGCGCGGGTTCCGAGCGCGACATCGAACGGCTCCCTAAGAGCTTCCTCTTGAGGGAACGCCACGCCGGCGGGCACTGCCCGAAGTGCGACGCGCCCCTCGCAACCGAAAAGCGCGGCGGGCGCACGAGCTATTTCTGTCGACGCTGCCAAACCAAGGAATGACAGAGGCTCACATGATCGGTCGACTTGCTGCAGGCCTAATATTGGGGCTGCCCCTGTTCCTACAGGCGAGCCTGCTCCCAGCGCTCATCATACCCGCCGGCCAGGCAGCCGCGTTGTTCTGGCTGATCCTGCTGATCTCGGTCCCGACGGCCTTCGTGATTGCGCTGAAGGCGCCGAGCTTCCGAAACGCCTGCAGTCGCTTGCTGCTGATCGACGGAATTCTGGCGCTCTTCGTCGCGGCGATAAGTCTCTTTCCTCGTGCATCCGCTGCTCAAGAGGAGTTTCACCCGGAATATATCAGTGAAGCCGCCGCACGTTATGTCGTGCAGGCTTTTCTCACGCACTACGCCGGTATCATCGCCTTTGCTGTCGCGCTCATGCTGATCGCGGCCTCCTTGCTCCTGATGCGCTCGAGACACGTCTAACGGGGCCGACGCATGCGTGAACCGATTCGCCATGCCGCACTGAGGTATGCGCGTCGCGGCTGGTCCGTCGTCCCGATCCGGTCCCACGGGAAGGTGCCGCTGATCGCGTGGGAGGCCCAGCAGCAGCGCCGCGCGAAGCAAGCCGAGATCGAGCAATGGTTCCGACGGTGGCCGGATGCCAATGTCGGCATCGTGACCGGCGAGATCTCGAATCTCGTGGTCCTCGACGTCGACCCCGCGCATGGCGGGAGCGACAGCCTCCGAGACTTGGAGCGTCGCAACGCCGTTCTCCCGGTCACCGCACAGGCGATCACCGGAGGCGGCGGACGCCACTTCTACTTCGCGTTTCCGCTGCGACGTCTGTCGAACCGGGCTGGACTTGCGCCCGGGCTAGACCTTCGGGCGGAAGGCGGAGTTGTCGTCGCACCGCCATCGGTCCACCCATCCGGCAAGCTCTATGAGTGGGCGGAGGGATGTGAGCCCGAAGAGTGCGGGATTGCGCCGATGCCGTCCTGGCTGCTTCGCCTGGCGAAAGCGCCCTTCGCTAAGCGCGGCCACTCGGTGGCGTACTGGCGCGCGCTGGTCGAAGATGGGGTCACCGAGGGCGCGCGAAACACTACCATCGCCTCGCTAGCGGGCCGCTTGCTATGGCACGGCGTCGATCCCGCCGTCGTCTGTGAGCTACTCCTCTGCTGGAACCGGGTGCGATGTCGCCTGCCGCTCGACGATGCGGAAGTCGCCCGCACTGTCGCCAGCATTGCGCGCACCCACGGCGCGGAGCAGCGACGATCGTCGTCGCGCGAGCTCCAGGTTCGCAGGGCGTGACGGGCATGCGCAGCCTTCCTCTATCCAGGGTCTATCAGTTGCTCGAGCCAGGCCCCGTGGTGCTGTTGACGACGGCCCTCCAGGGTCGGGCCAATATCATGACGATGTCTTGGCACATGATGGTCGAGTTCGAGCCGCCGCTGGTCGCCTGCGTCGTCAGCAACGCCAATCACAGCTTTCGGGCGCTTCGAAAGACCGGGGAATGCGTGATCGCGGTGCCCGCCGCGAGACTAGCACCGAAAGTTGTGCAGGTCGGCAACTGCTCGGGCCGCGATATCGACAAGTTCGCTGCATTCGGATTGACGCCGGTGGCGGCCGAGCGCGTAGCGTCGCCGCTGGTGACCGAATGCTTCGCCAATCTCGAATGCAAGGTCACCGACACTCGACTCGTCAACCAATACAACCTCTTTCTGCTGGAGGTGCTCAAGGCCTGGTCTGATCCCGCGCAGAAACGGCCGAAGACCATCCACCATCAAGGCTATGGAAGGTTTGTCGTGGATGGCGCGACGATCAGGCTCAAGTCGAGCATGCCGTAGGTGGCATCACTAGCTTCGTTGAGCGATACTTTCTCGGGTCCGCGCGACGGCTACATGCGCAACGACCCCACCATGCCCAAGATCTACTGCGAGCTTTGACCGAAAACCGTGCCTAGCCAGGATGTTGGTCGACCCGAGGCGGGTTGACCCAGATCAACGCGCCAAGCGCGGGCCGGTAGAAAATTCAACCAGGGCGCATCCCGCAGCCAAGCAAGGAGCCCCTCTTGAAGCGCATTCTCGCCGCGGTAGACGGATCCGAGGCCGCCCTTAGGGCACTCGATTTCGCCGCAAAACTGGCTGCCGAGACCGAAGCCGAGCTGGTCATTCTGACCGTCGCGGAGGAACTCTATGTCGGCGATGGCGCGCTCAAGCAATTCGCGCGCTCGGAGCATCTGGGATCCGCATGGGGCGACCTCTGCGAAGCCCGCGCGAAGCAGATTCTGGGCACAGCTGAGGCTCGCGTCGCGTCGTGCCAGGGTTTGCGCTGGCGTACCGAGTGGCGGATGGGCTATCCGGCTGGCGAGATCATTCGCTTCGCGAAAGAGCAGGCGTGCGATCTGATCGTGGTGGGCCACGTCGGCCGAAGCCAATTGCTCGGCGTCCTGCTCGGAAGCGTCGCCCTCAAGCTCGTGACCCTGTGTCCATGCCCGATGACGGTTGTGGGTCCGGCCAGCCGGCCGTGAGCGCCTCCCGCCCGCACCCTCAGGAAACTGGAGCACTTTGATGCGCGCGATAGATCGTTCTCCATCATCGGCTCGGGGCCGGTTCCGTCCTTGCCTGCGCCTGCGGCTTGCCATGTTGGCCCTGGTCTTGGGATCGGGACTAACGTTGACGTCGCCGGCGCCAGCCTCAAGCGCGAGCCCTGGAACCACACAAGACCCGGGTTTCGCGCAGGTCGTGAAGAAGGTCTTGCCCGCTGTCGTAAGCATATCGGTGCGGACGACTTCTGAGCCCGGCGACGGGCAGCAGACTGGAGAGGCCGCCACGCCGAGCAATCCCGCTACAGCGGATTCCCCCTTTGAGGAATTCCTGCGCAAATTCTTTGAAGACCAGGGCATAACGCCTCGATCCACTCCAACGGTACGGCTGACCATCTTGGGATCGGGATTCATCACGGACCCACGTGGATTCATCGTGACCAACAACCACGTGGTCGCGGACGCCGGGAAAGTGACTGTGATCTTTCAGGACGATTCAAAGCATGCAGCGAAAGTGGTTGGGCGCGATCCCAAGACCGACCTCGCCCTGCTCAAGATCGAGACGGAGAGCGCGGTTCCTTATGTCGTCTGGGGCGATAGCGATGCGACTCAGGTCGGAGACTGGGTGATCGCTGTGGGCAATGCGTTCGGGCTTGGTGGTACCGTAAGCGCGGGAATCATTTCCGCGCGCGGTCGTGATATTCATGCCGGGCCTTACGACGATTTCCTACAGATCGATGCGCCGATCAATCGCGGCGACTCAGGAGGGCCTACGTTCAATCGCGAGGGCGAGGTCATCGGCGTCAATACGGCGATCTATTCACCGTCCGGCGGCAGCGTCGGCGTCGGCTTCGCGATCCCCTCGAATCGAGCTCGACCCGTAATCGAGCAGCTGATGGCCTACGGCACGGTGAGTCGGGGCTAGCTCGGCGTACACACTCAAGAGCTAACGCCGGCAATTGCCCGCTATCTCGGCCTGGCGAACGACCATGGAGCCCTCGTCGGCGACGTGGCCAAAGGCGGTCCGGCCGATAAGGCCGGGATCCAACAGGGCGACGTCATCACGAGCTTCGCTGGCGAAGAGATAGCCAAGCTGCGCGATCTCACTCGTATCGTCGCCGATACGCCAGCCGGCCAAACCGTGACGATCAAGGTGTGGCGCAGAGACCATGAGATCACTCTTGAGGCCACCATCGAGAAACAGTCGGAACGCAACGAAGGCGGCGCAGGCGAATCGGCGACCCAGCAGCGTGCGAGCTTTCTCGGCATGGTGCTCAGCGTGCTCACGCCGGAGCTTCGCAGGCTCCTAGGCGGGACAGCTCCCGCGAACGGCGTAGTCGTGACGCAAATCCAGGCCTGGAGTCCGTTCGCCACCATCGATCTGCAGCCGGGCGACGTGATCGTCTCGGTCAACGAGGAACCCGTGTCCACGCCCCAAGACGCGGCCGCCAAGCTGGAGGTCGCCCAGTCAAACCCAGAAAGAGGCATCCTCTTCCAGCTGAACCGGCAGGGCGCCAATCTTTACGTCGGATGGTCGGAGCAAGATAACGGCGGTTAAAGTAATCCGGTGCCTTCGACTACGAACGCTGGATTTTTCGCCTTGCCTCTATGCGCGCTAGCCTGGGCTGACGCCGCGGCCCTCTCGCCAGCATCCATGTCATCAGCATGAACAGGGCCGCCAAGGCGCCGTCGAACGCTCCGATGAGATTGGTCATTGGTTTTTCCTCCTAATTTTGAAATGTGCCTCAACAAGGGCCAGGCACCCTTGATGCATATCAAACCCGGTCGAGAAGAGCGCTCGTCGATGCGCTGAGGATCAAGCTACGCGCCGAACCCCGCGTAGGTAAGGTAGAGGCCGAGGACCAGCGTCACGCCCATGTAGAGGTAGAAGCGTTCTTCGTAGCGCAAGGCTTCGACGACCTTGATGACTTTATCCGGCGAGAGCGCGAGCAGCCCAACACCGCGTATCAGCATCAACCATCCCACGAGCGTGACAACCATCGGCAACCCGCCCCCGACCCAGATATTGTGGCCAATGACCATGGCAAGGCCGCCGGCGAGGCCGAGCACTTCGACGAACAGCAGGAGCCGCGGATTGGTAACGAGCGCTTTCATGGTTGCGACGGCGCTCTGTTTGCGCGTCATCATCGCGAGCGCCACGATGACGCAATAAAGCCCGAGAAACTTCGCGAGGAAGATTGTGAGCGGCGACATGCAGCACCTCCGGGTTCGGATTTGCGGAGGCATTGAAGCCTCCCACAAACCGGCGTCAACGGTGATCCATAAGATCAATTCATCCCGGCCGCCGACGCAAAGTTAGTTGCGACGCCACCCAGGGTCTCGGCGGCCGAGGGTTAGTGAGTCACGTCGGCGAGCAGATGGAGCCGATTTCCCCGGCAAGCACGCCTGCCTGGATAGCGGCGCCTTGCGCGACGCACTGCATCGGGTCGACACTGGTCTCGCCCTTGCATCCGATAAGCTCTTCGAAAAAAGCGCGCACCATAGGCATGCGCGTCGGGCCGCCTACGAAAATTAGGCGGTCGAGACGCCCCGGCTCGACATTGGCGTCGCGAAAAGCTTCCAGAGTGGGCTCGTGGCAAAGTTCGACGACCGGCCGGACGATGCGCTCGAGTTCGGCGCGCGTGAGGTCGTATTGGAAACGAATTGGTCCCGATGAACCTGCGGCGACAGTGGATAGCGAAATATGGGCGACCGTGCCGGCGGAGAGTTGGATTTTGGCGACTTCGCCGGCTTCGGTGAAGCGTACGGCAGCCATTCGATCGCTGCGAACATCGATACCTGTTTGCGCGTGAAACCGATCGGCAAGGTGCCTGAAGATGAGCTTATCCATGTCCATGCCGCCGAGCTGCGTATTGCCGCTCGTGGCCTTTACCTCGAACGCGCCCTTGCCGAAATCCATGATTGCGACATCCAGAGTGCCGCCACCGAAATCGACGACAGCAATGCGCAGCTCTTGACTGAGGCGACCAAGACCGTAGGCAAGAGCCGCCGCAGTCGGTTCATTGATCAGCCCAACTACCTCGAGGTCCGCAATCCGCCGTGCATCCTTTGTTGCATTGCGTTGGTCATCATTGAAGTACGCTGGAACCGTCACGACGGCTTTCGTGACGGACTCACCGAGAAAGGCTTCGGCATCGCGCTTGATCTTCTGTAGGAGCAAGCCGGACAGCTCCTCGGGCGCGAATTCGTGCTCGCGCAGGCGCACTTTTTCGCGGCGTCCCATTAGTCGCTTGAACGCGGTGGCGGTGCCTTCCGGGTTCGTCGCCGCCTGTCGCCGGGCGGGCTCGCCGACCAGCATTTGGCCGTTCGCGGTCAGCGCGACGTAGCTGGGAAAGGCCTTGCCGCCGAGCGTGATGCCCTCGGCGCTCGGGATGATGACCGGCCGTCCGCCGCGAAGCACCGCCGCCGCAGAATTGGAGGTGCCGAGGTCGATCCCGATGATGGCCATTGAGGTTCCCCTATGGGCATTTGGCCTCACGAATAGCGAATCCGGGCGAAATCACCTTGACCTGGATCAAAGCCGCAGGAGCCAGGTCCGCTTGTTCAAGCCGCTGTTGATATAGGTCAAAGTGTGCCCCTGGCAGACGCGCCATCCTATGTGGGTGGCGGAAGCCGGCGAGAAGGTTTCCGCGATCGGTCGGCGGATGCAATTCTTCGAGGTGATCGAGCGAAGACAATCGGTGCGAGCCTTCGCATCGAGAGAACTCGAGCCCGAGAAGCTCTCTGCGCTTCTGGAGGCGGTGAGACTCGCGCCTTCGGCTGGCGATTGCCAGGCCTACGAGATCGTGGTCGTGCAGGAGCCGTCAGGAAAAGCGGCGCTCGCCGAGGCGGCTTACGGCCAAGAATTCGTCGCCCGCGCCCCGGTCGTTCTCGCGTTCGTCGCAGACCCCGGACGCAACGTAGAGAAATATGGCGACCGTGGCGCATCGCTCTACTGCGTCCAGGATGCGACCATCGCGGCCGCCTACGCCCAGCTGGCAACGACCGCCCTCGGCCTCGCATCCTGTTGGGTCGGTGCCTTCGATGAGCGGCGGGTGGCTGCGGCGCTGAAGGCGTCTGGTAGCTTCAGGCCAGTTGCCCTCATGCCTATAGGCTATGCAGCCGAAACGCCCATGCGGCCGCCGCGCCGGTCCCTTGGAGAAATCGTGCGCAGTGAGACATTCGACAGGGCTGCCAAGGGGTGACGCGTCAACAGTCGTTGCACACCATCCGGCCGCGGATCGCTCCGACATCGAAGCGATGGCTCGGCGGCTGCGGTCGCACGTCGAGCACCTCGCCACGACGATCGGCGAAAGAAATCTATTTAGACCCGACAGCCTCGCGGCGGGGCGCGACTACATCGCCGCTGAATGGCGGCGGCAAGGCTATGCCGTCACACTCCGATCTTACGAGGTGGGTGGATTGAGCTGCGCCAATGTCGAGATACAGCGTGACGGTAACGTGAACCGCGACCACATTGTCCTGCTGGGTGCCCACTACGACTCGGTCACGGGCAGCCCCGGCGCCAACGACAATGCCAGTGGCGTGGCGGCCCTGCTCGAGATCTCGAACCTATTTGCGGCCGAGCGACCAAGTTGGACCGTGCGCTTCGTGGCGTTCGTCAATGAGGAACCGCCGTTCTTTCTCTCGAGGCAGCAAGGCAGCCGCGTCTATGCCGAAGACGCTCGCGAGCGAGGCGACGATATTCGCCTGATGCTTTCTCTGGAGACGATCGGTTGCTATCGTCAGACCCGCGGCAGCCAGAGCTATCCGCCGCTTTTCGGGCTGTTCTATCCGGATCGAGGAAATTTTCTCGCGTTCGTCAGCGACTTTCGCTCGCGCCGAGTGATGCGCGAGTTTGCCGCGCTCTTCCAGAAGAGTTCCACGTTCCCACTTGAGTGTGTGGCGACGTTTCGATGGATTCCCGGAGTCGCCTGGAGCGATCATCTCTCATTTTGGCGCATGGGCTACCGCGCCATCATGGTCACGGACACGGCATTCTACCGATACCCGTTCTATCACACCTCCGCGGACACGGCGGAGAAGCTCGCCTATCCGGAGCTGGCGGAAGTAACGCTCGGTCTCTTTCAAGCCATCCGCATGGTCGGCGCGAGTGGCTTCCATTGCTGACGGTCGCTTTTCGCCAGCTGCGCGACGCTTGTGCAATCGGTCTATGGAAAGGAGAGGAGCATGAAACGCATCCTTGTCGCCGTCGACGGTTCGGAGCATTCGATGAAGGCGGTTGATACGGCCGCTGAAATGGCCGCGGGAGGCGGCGCCAAGTTGTCGCTTCTGGCCGTCGTTCCGTCGGCTGCGGCGATGGCCGACGAGCTTGAGGTCTATGCTCGATCCGAAGGCTTGCTGAAGGAGCTGCCTAGGATTCTTGCCTCTGTTCAGCCGACCTTCCTGGAACCGGCGGCGGCGCGGGCCCGAGCCAAGAAAGCGACCGATATTTCGCTCGAGACCGCGACCGGAGACGCAGCAACGGAGATCCTCGCGACAGCGCGCGACGTAGGCGTCGACATGATCGTGATGGGCAGTCGAGGCAGGGGCCGGCTGCGAGGGCTCTTGCTGGGCAGCGTCTCGCAGAAAGTGGCAGCCCATGCACCCTGCTCGGTGCTGATTGTGCGCTGACGCCGTCGGGCGGAGAGCTCCACGTGACATCGCCCGGCGAGAGCCTCGATAACGGGGAGAATCGGCGCTTTGGGCCGGAGCTCGCCGCTTGATCCAGGTCAATGATCTCTGGTCGATTCCGCTTCAATACCTGTAGTTGAAGAGGAGATCCGGCTGCGTGGCATGGCCAACCATTCATAAGGAGCTCCATGTATCCGGCCTTGCTCCGAATCTCGCGGACTACGGGGGCGTCCAGTCGGCGTTTACTTGGGACTCTGTTCGGACCGAGCTCCAGGCCCCGGACGGCGTGTTGAACATCGCTTTTGCGGCGCTCGACCGTCACCTCGCGCGTGGTGACGGCGATAGATTAGCGCTTCTTTGGCTGGGCAAGGACGATGAGCGGCGAGCCTTTACCTATCGCGATCTCGCGGCTCTCAGCTGTCGCTTCGCCAATCTGCTGAGAAACCTCGGCGTCGGGAAAGGCGAGCGTGTCTTCACGCTGCTCGGCCGCATTCCCGAGCTCTACATCACGGCTCTCGGCACGCTCCGGAACGGCAGCGTCTTCTCGCCGCTCTTCTCGGCGTTCGGACCCGAGCCGGTACGGGCGCG
>Ga0209517_10004907_pt1 | contig 17288 bp, 14 predicted proteins | sample PeaSoiMetSII2010_FD_187695 | JGI IMG/M metagenome (GOLD analysis project Ga0209517, IMG submission 187695) | Peat soil microbial communities from Weissenstadt, Germany - SII-2010 (SPAdes) (version 2) | ecosystem: Environmental > Terrestrial > Soil > Wetlands > Peat | place: Germany...
CCTGAGCACACCCAAAACACCAATTTACAGGTGAAGTTTTCCGGTGATTTTTGCTAAGTGATTGAAAACGATGGTAGGCCCGTGGGGACTCGAACCCCAGACCTCTACCGTGTCAAGGTAGCGCTCTAACCAACTGAGCTACGGGCCTAGAACCCCATCAGAATATCATGCCTTGCTGCGCGTGAGAATTTCGTCGATCGCCCGCAACTCCTCTTCCGACGCGGGTCGCCACGCGATTCCTAGCCGCGCCAGCGCCGCCTGCAGCTCCGTCAGCGGCCGCCCGGCAAACTGTTTGCGCAGCCTCTGCCACTCTTCGCGCACCGGCTGAATCTCTTCTTCGCTCGCCTCGCTCAGGAAAGCTTCCATCGCCTCCGCCACCGTGCCGGACGTCTCCTGAAAATCTTCGTGCAGGTAGCCCGGCAAGGATTCCTGCAAAGCCGGATAGTTCGCCGGCACAAATGCTCCACCCTTTCTTTCATTCTTCATTCGCGCGCCTCCGGGTATGCGGTCAGCACATAATAGCCGTCGGGTCCATCCGCGCGCAGAACAATCACCGCATCGCGGCAAGCCACAGCCTGCGTTTCTCCGTGCCGCAGGCTGCGTCCGATGTTGCGTCTCGCTTCGTAGTGCAGCGCCAGGTTCGCGCGGGGATATCCGCGGCGCATCCAGCTTTCGACGCGCCCGTGCTCGGCACGTAGCGCCTCCACAATGGTTTCTTCCGCGATTTCCCGATCTGTCCAGGTGGAAGCGGCAGCAATGTTGCCCTCGCGGTCCAGCCGTTCGCGAAGCTCCTCGTCGGTCCGCGCGACGTGCCGCTCAAGCGTGTGCCCACCGCGCTGTTCATCTTTGCTGAGGTCATAGCGCTCCGCTGCGCGTCCAGCGCTCGCTGACGAAGCACCTTGCGACTCCTCGGGAGTCCCGCTCTGCGGCTGTGGCCCCTGTGAGCAGCCCGCCACTCCAACAATCAGCAACGCAAAAAGGCTCACCAGCCATGCACGTATCCGAAGTTGTGCGCCCAGCCTATTCACTCCAGAATTCCCCCTCGGCTCACCTTCGCATCAGCAGTAGATGAGCCTTGAGTATACGCAACCGGCCCACCGTGCCGCACGTTCTCCCCTTGGTTGTGGGTCCGCCAAACCGGGTGCTATTCTCGTTTTCATGGCGGAATCTCAAAATCCTGCCCGAGAATCGTATCCTCCTTCGCCCCTCGATTCTTCCAGCCGGCAATTTGAGGCCCTGCTGGAAGTCAGCGAGGCCATTGCGCAGCAGCACGATCTCAAGGCTCTTTTCCACGAGCTCGCCGAACGCCTCCATTCCGTCCTGCAATTCGATTTTCTCGGCCTGGTTCTTCACGATCCTTCGAAGAACACCATGCGCCTCCACGTCCTGGAAACCCGTGAGAACATGGATCCGCCCCCATCGGATGAACTTTTCTTGGAAGACTCCCCCGCGGGCTGGGTCTGGCAGAACCAGCAACCCTTTGTTTCCCTGGACACGTCCAAGGACGCACGCTATCCGCTCTTCATGCAGCGCGTGCAGAGCGTGGGCGTCCACACCATTGCCATTGTGCCGCTGACCACCGCGCAGCATCGCCTCGGCGCCATGGGTTTTGGGCGCTATGTGCCGCAAGCCATGAGCCAGGTGGAAATCGAGTTCATGAAACGCGTGGCCGCTCAGGTAGCCGTCGCCGTGGACAACGCCATCAACTTTGAGGCCGCGCAAGCCTATCAGCAGCAACTCGCCCGCGAACGCGACCGCTTGCAAGCTCTCCTGTCAATCAACAACATCCTCCTCAGCACCCGCGACATCACCGCACTCTTCCATGGCATCGTCTCTTCCCTCAAGCCGGTCCTTCGGCACGATTACACCAGCCTTGCCCTCCTCGATCCCCTCACCGGGCTCCTGAAGATCCATGCTCTGGACATGCCCGTGACCCTCGCTCTGCCAAAGACGGAGTTCACCGTTCCGGTGGAGAACTCGCCGTCGGGGCAATGTTTCACCAGCGGGCAGGTCCTGATTGTCCGCGGTGAGCAGATCGACCGCTACCCCATCGAAGTTATCCGCAGGCTGCGTGAAGAGGGCGTCGAGGTCATGTGCTGCGTGCCCCTGGCCACCCACGGCCGTGCTCTCGGTACCATCAATCTTGCCAGCCGCAATCCGCAGGCATTCTCCACCCCGGATGTGGAGCTCCTTCAACAAGTTGCCGCGCAAGTGGCGATCGCCTTGGAAAACGCCCTGGCCTTCAAGGAAATTGACGCGCTCAAGGACAAGCTCGCTGTCGAAAAGCTCTACCTGGAAGAAGAAATTCGCACCGAACTTAATTTCGAAGAGATCATCGGCGACAGCCCCGCCCTGCGGAGCGCCCTGACTCAGGTGGAGCTGGCCGCGCCCGCCGGCACGACCGTCCTAATTCTGGGGGAAACCGGCACAGGCAAGGAACTCATCGCCCGCGCCATCCACAATTTAAGCCCGCGCCGCGAGCGCACCTTCGTCAAGGTCAATTGCGCCTCCATTCCTGCCGGGCTCCTCGAATCGGAGCTTTTTGGCCATGAACGCGGCGCCTTCACCGGCGCCCTGACGCAAAAAATCGGCCGCTTTGAGTTTGCCGATCGCGGCACCCTGTTCCTCGATGAAGTGGCCGATCTTCCCCTTGAGCTCCAGCCTAAATTGCTCCGTGTGTTGCAGGAACAGGAGTTTGAGCGGCTCGGCAGCAACCGCACCCAGCGCGTAGATGTGCGCGTCGTCGCCGCCACCAATGCCGATTTGGCACAACTCGTTGCCGAGCGCAAATTCCGCAGCGATCTCTACTATCGCCTGAATGTTTTCCCGATTAACATTCCCCCGCTGCGCGAGCGGCCGGAAGATGTGCCTCTGCTGGTGCGCTATTTCGTCCAGAAATTCAGCCGCCGCCAGAACAAAACCGTCGAGTATGTGCCTTCAGACGTGATGGAAGCCCTCGTGAACTATCCCTGGCCGGGAAACATCCGCGAACTGGAAAACCTCGTGGAACGTGCGGTGCTCCTTTCCCCCGGGGAGGAGTTGCGCGTCCCGCTCCCGGAATTGCGCGACCTCTCGCCTGCTTCGCTACTGACCTCCTCGGCCGCGGAATCCCCGCGCGTTGCTGCCCCAGGCTCGAGCGCGCCACCAGCATCAGCGTCGATTGCCACCTTGGAAGAAGCCGAACGCCAGCACATCCTCCGCGCCCTTCGCCAAACCCAGTGGCGCATTGCCGGCCCTCGCGGCGCCGCAATTCTTCTCGGCATGAAGCGCACCACCCTGCAAGCCCGCATGCGCAAGCTCGGCATCCGCCGCCCCGTCTGAAGCGGCAAAACCTCGCCCGCGGAGCGGTTTCTTCCTCTTCCAAATACCAGTCCAGCTTTCAGTTAATCGGGCACTGTATCCACTAACCAACAGGACGCTCGACGATTTGTAACAGCCGCTTTGGTGTAATCTAGAATCTCCGCGAGAGACAGGGAAAGTGACCACTCAAACAAGAAACTACTGCCGGTGGGCGTCGCCTCTCTTTTTATTCGCCGTGGCCGTTAGCACTTGCACCGGCACCGTTAAGAGTTCGACTGCGCAGCGATGTGGGGTCAACCAAGATCAACCGGCGCAGCGGGTCCTCGCCGATCCAGATGGCAAACGTGGCTGGCGTGAGTATCCAAGCGTGAAGGATGTGCCTCAACTAGAGCTTGGATTTGGCAAGTTCGCGTTAGTTTGGGCGGGTCTGGATGGCAAGGCTTTGATTTTTCTGGAGGAACCCAATGAGGATTTCACTGCCTATACCGACTATTGTTTTGACAAAGCTGGCCAGCTTGTAGCTCTCAGATTCGAGCTGCGGACTGCGTGGGGCTGGGGTTATCGGGAGGAGGGCACCTTCGTAAGGGGGAAACTAACTCCCCAAACATCGGGTTTTTTCAGCACGACGAACGAGGCACCAATCACGAGGCCAGAACAGGCGGCCGATGTTGCCGACGCTCTCAAGCCACACCTGTACGTACGAAAGTCTCAGTTACCATTCGTAAAACTCTTGCCCAAATAAAGGTCCACTTGGCTGTGCAGTCGGGTAATAGACAACTGAACCTCTACTCTCTTGCGCTTTGCTTTTTCTGCCGCACTCTGGTCCCATTATTAAAGTGACCCGGTCATGAACATGACTCCACCAAACCGGTGCGGCAACTTCCTGCGGCTATTTCTTGCCTGCTCTTTCGGGCTCGCGGTCTTTGGTCTTCTTCTTCCCCTCTTGGCTTCCCCTCAGCTACCCGTGATCCGCTTTGCACGCGATCCCGATCCCGCCCCGGAGTTTCAGCTCAAGGATTTGGCGGGCAAGGATCTCTCGCTGGCCTCCGCGCACGGCAAAGTCGTCCTCCTGAATTTCTGGGCCACGTGGTGCGGGCCATGCCGCGCGGAAATTCCCAGCCTCATCGAACTCCAGAATCGCTACAAGGAACGCCTGCAGATCATCGGCTTGGCCGACGATGATGACCTGGACGCGGTGAAACAGGTCATCGATTCCGAAGGCATCAATTTCCCTGTGGCCATGGTCACGGACAAGATTCGGTTTGACTATGGCGGCGTTTCCGCGCTGCCCACCGCCTTCGTCATTAACACTGAAGGCCGCATCGTTCAGAAGCACGTCGGGCTGTTCAATCCTGCCTTGTATGAAACCGAAGTCCGCGCCCTTCTGGACCTGCCCATTGCCGCCAAGGTCGAAACCTTCGAGGACACCGGCGAAATCTTTCTGAAGCACGCCGACCGCGCCACGATACTTCCCGGTGTGAACCTGATGAAATTAACCCAGGAGCAGCGCCTTGTTGCGCTACGCAAATTCAACGCCGAAGAGTGCCCCTGCGGTTGCAAGCTCACTCTCGCCCAGTGCCGCATCTATGATCACGCGTGCACGCTCAGTCAGGATCGCACCGCCGCCATTGTCGAAGAGATCTTTGCCGCCGCCGAAAAGAGCAAGGCCGAAGTGCCCGCCACCACCTCCACTCCCGCTACTTCCGAATCACCTAAGCCCTGATCCCGATTTTTCCTGGGCCGTCGAACCACTTCGCCGAGTGCTTACGCTTGGTCACGTGGAAGACATGGCCGCACGCCTTATGTACTTGCCCTCCGCTACTCAAGCGGACTACACTCCCGCGGCAATAACGCTGCAGCACAAAATCCGCAGGAGGTTCTCATGAATCGCCGTGTCCTTATTCTCTTTGGCGTTCTCGCCGTTGCCGCATTCCTCACTGTACGCACCGTATTCTCCAATCCGACGTCGCAATCCACGCGCCGCGCCATCAACTTGCCCGACAAGCCCATCCAGGCACCTTTCAGCAACGCTATTCTTGCCGGAGACACGCTCTATCTGGCAGGAAGTATCGGACTCGATCCCAAGACCGGGAAGGCACCCGATAAGATTGAAGACGAGATCAAGCTGTTGCTTGACGGCTACAAGACCACCCTCGCCGCCGCGGGCATGACCATGGATGACCTCGTCTACGTGCAGGTCTTTTGCACCGACCTGGCCAATTACGACAAATTCAATGCCGCCTATAAGTCATACTTCACAAAGGACTTCCCGGCGCGGGCCTTTATCGGCGCGGGCTCTCTTCTGCGCGGCGGCCACTTCGAAATGCAAGCAATCGCCGTGCGCCGTTAACAGAAGAAAAAAAGGAGCACTTGACAACCAGAGCGATTCTGCTTAACGTTGTTAAGTTAAAGCGTGGAGTTAATCCGTGGGTGTCAGAGAACGTAAGGCCCGCCAAAAACGCTTCCTGCGACAGGAGATCCTCGATGCTGCCAGCGAGCTCTTCGTCAAGGAGGGATTTGAGCACGTCTCCATGCGCCGTATTGCCGACAAAATTGAATATTCTCCCACCACCATTTACCTCTATTTCAAGGACAAGGCCGAATTGCTCGAACAGCTTTGCCAGGATACGTTCGCTCGCTTGGCCAATCATCTGGCTCGCATTCTCGAGCAACCCGGCGATCCCCTGGAACGCTTGAAGCGCGGCCTGGTGGCCTACATCAAGTTTGGCCTCGAGAATCCCCAGCATTATCGCGTTGTTTTCATGATGCCGCCTCCAGAGGGATTTGACAAAACAAAGTACCTTCAGCAGGATTCGCCGGGCATCCAATCCTTTGATTTCTTACGCCGCTGTGTTTTTGATTGCATTTCCGCGGGAAAACTCCAGACAGATGATGCCGAACTTGTCAGCCAGACCCTTTGGTGCGGGGTTCACGGCGTCACTTCGCTCTTAATCACCCACAAGCTGTTTCCATGGGTCAGCAAAGAGCGGCTCATTCATTCCACGGTCAGTACATTGGTCTCGGGAGTGGCCGGATGAGCACCCTGTCCGGCCATGTTTTTTTCATCAGAACTTAACGATGTTAAGAACAATAGTGATGTTACTTTTGCGCCCTTTCCATCGTATCCTCTCTGTGACGAGAACATCGTACACCGTGAAATGCCTATTAGTGGGCATTGCTTAGAAGCTCATAATATGTCATATGCCTATATAATGGCATTTCTTAGGACTCGACAATTTGCCCTTGAAAGGTAAGCTTATGAAGAGTAAGCATGTTACATCAGATAACCCGTCCACCGCTTTGGTCTTCTCCGTGCTCCTTACGCAAACCGAAGAGATAACTGACATGCTACGAATTACCACGGAAACCAAACGCGGCCGCCTCACTCTGAGTGTCGAGGGACGCCTCGCCGGACCTTGGGTCGCCGCTCTCGAACAATGCTGGCGCGAACTCCTGACCGCTTCGCCGCGCCAGAAGTTCAGTGTCGATCTTTGCGGCGTGAGTTTCATTGATGACGCTGGAAAGGTTCTTCTGAAAGAGATGCATCGCCTCGGCGGAGAACTCATCGCCGAAGGCTGCCTCAATCAGGCCATCGTCAGCGAGATCGTTGGGGCCGACGCCAAAAACGGCGCCGGCGCCGCGAAAGAGTCAGGCTGCCGCAAGAAGTCGCCTATCATTTTCTATAGTGTCTTCTTCAGCTTTTTGCTTCTCCCCGCCGGATTGCTCGCACAAAACAATTCCGCGACGCTTCCCGCCAATCCACCTGCCAACGCGCTTCGTGTCACTTTGGAGCAGGCCGTCGCTCTTGCTTTGAAGCAGAACCCCACGCAGCAGATCGCCGTCCTGACCGCTGCGGAAAGCGTGCAGGACAAAAACATAACTCGTTCAGACCTCCTGCCTCAGGCCAATATGAGGCTGGCCGACTCTGCTAACCGTGTGAACCTAAAAGCACAGTTTGGAGGTGAATCGTTCCCGGGTTTGCCATTTCCGGGGCACTTGGGTCCCTACGAGCTTTTTTCAGTTGGGCCCAGCTTTAGCAGTCCTGTCCTGGACCTTTCTCTCTGGAAGCGGTACCAGGCTTCGCGCAGCGCCGTCGATGCCAGCAAAGCCAACAGTCTTTCCACTCGCGAGCAAGTCATCCTGTTGGTGGTGTCGCAGTACATCGGCACGCTTCGCGCTGTGGCCAACGTTGAGGCTTCCAAGTCCCGCGTAGAACTCGCCCAGGCTCTCTACGATCAAGCCGCCGATCTGCAAAAAGAAGGGGTGGGCACGGGCATCGACACTCTTCGCGCTAACGTCGAGTTACAGAACGAAAAACAGCGCCTGATTGAAGCGGAGAATGATCGCGAAGCTTCTCTTTATGGCCTCAGCAGGTTGCTGAACCTTGACCCGCGCCAGAAGGTCGAGCTGGCTGATTCGCTGAGCTTCTTTGAAACTCCGCAACCCGACGTTGAAGTCAGCATCGATGCCGCCCTCGCCGATCGTGAGGAGTGGAAGGCCATCCTCGCCCAGGAAAAAGTCGTCCATTACGAGAAACAGGCCACGCAATTCTCCCGCTTGCCTTCTCTGCGGTTCGACGGTTACTGGAACGAGTTCGGCACTTCCGTCAACAACATCATCCCGACGTATCAGTATCAGGCCAGTGTGAATTTCCCACTCTTCACCAGCGGCCGGATTCACGCGGAAATCGCCAAAGCCAACCTTGAAGTCCAGAAACTGGACCAGCAGAAGGCCGATTTGCGCAATCAAATCGCCCTCGATGTGAAGACCTCGCTGCTAAACCTCGATTCAGCACGAAGCGAAGTGCAGGTGGCCAATCTGGGCGTGGAGCTGGCGAAAGAAGAAGTCAGCCAGGCCCGCGATCGTTTCAGGGCCGGCGTGGCCAACAACATCGAAGTGATTTCCGCCCAGGATTCCCTGGCGCGCGCCAACGACAATCAGATTTTGGCCCTGTACCGCTTCAATCAGGCTCGCGCAGACTTTGCGCGCGCGGTTGGGCAGATGGAAAAGACTTACTCGAAATGAGGATGCGATGAGTGTTGAGATCGAAGTTGGACTGGAGAATGCGGCAAACGTCAAAGTACCGCCTGCCGAACCACGCAAGACGGACCTGACGCCGCAGGGTCTTCTCAGCCCGAAAGTGCGCCGTTTGCTGACCATCGGCGGCGTAGTGCTGCTTGTCGCCATGCTGGTGCTCTTCCTTTACTTCCACAATAGGGAAACCACAGACGACGCCCAGGTTGACGGCCACATCACTCCCATCGCTGCCAAAATCTCGGGCCGCATCGGCAAAGTCCTCGTGGACGACAATCAAGCCGTGAAGGCCGGCCAGGTGCTCGCCCAAATCGAGCCGGCAGATTATCAGGCCGCCGTTGATCAGGCCAAGGGCGCGCTGGCTCTGGCGGAAGGGGAAGCGCGGTCAGCGGGCGTGGATGTTCCGCGCACGAGTGAGAATGTCGCCAGTGGCCAATCGAGCGCGGATGCGCAACTTGCCGCCGCGCAAGCCGATCTCCTTCGCGCGCAAGCTTCCTACGAGCAGGCGCAAACGGCGGACCTCGCCTTTGCCCAGGCCAACGTCGATCGCAGCCGCGCCAACGCCCAGCTCGCCAAATCCGATCTGGAACGCTACACCCCTTTGATGGAGAAGGGCGAAATCTCCAAACAGCAGTTTGACGCCGCCAAGGCCAACGCCGATGCAAGTCTCAGCGCCCTGAACGCGGATGAGCAACGCTTCGCTCAGGCCAAGCGCAATGTTGATATTTCCCATGCCCAACTCGATGCTGCGAAAGCTCGCGTCGAGATGGCCCAGGCGGGCGTTTTTTCGGCCCACGCCGATCAGCGCCGTGTGGCCATGCGCTCGGCCGACGCCCAAGCCAAGCTCGCCAAAGTGGATCAAGCTCGCGCCGCCCTCGACGCCGCACTCCTCAATTTGAGCTACTGCAACATCGTCGCCCCCGTCGAGGGCGTCGCCACCCACAAGCAGGTCGAGCCCGGACAGATCGTTCAGCCCGGCCAGGGCTTGCTCGTGGTTGTGCCACTTCGTGACGTCTGGGTCACCGCCAACTTCAAGGAAACCCAGCTCAAGAATATGAAGCCCGGCCAAAAGGCCTATCTGAAGGTGGATACCTACGGCAAGACCTTCACCGGCCATGTCGATTCCATCTCGGGTGCTACCGGAGCGGTTTTGAGCCTGCTCCCCCCGGAAAACGCCACGGGCAACTACGTCAAAGTTGTTCAGCGCGTCCCTGTAAAGATTGTTCTGGATCCGATCCCGCCGGAAGTAGCAGTTCTTCGGCCGGGCATGAACGTGGAAGCAACAGTAATTACTGACTAAACGCAACGCGAAGAGTCGCTAGCAATGTTGCAGAGAATCACATCGAAACTCCGCCTGCCGGACGGCTCGATCAACCCCTGGGTGATCGCCGTTACCGTCACGTTGGCCACGTTCATGGAAGTGCTGGACACCTCCATCGCCAACGTCGCGCTCCCCCATATTTCCGGAAGTCTTTCCGCCGGTGCGGATGAATCCACCTGGGTACTGACTTCCTATCTCGTATCGAACGCCATTGTGCTTCCCCTTTCGGGTTGGCTCTCCTCGATCCTCGGGCGCAAGCGCTTTTATATGACTTGCGTCGCCTTATTCACGGTCAGTTCTTTCCTCTGCGGCTTGGCTCCGAGCCTCGGCATGCTGGTCTTTTTTCGCATACTGCAAGGCGCCGGCGGCGGCGGTTTGCAGCCCAGCGAGCAGGCCATTTTGAACGACACCTTCCCCCTCAGCAAGCGCGGCATGGCCTTCGCCGTTTATGGCATTGCCGTGGTCGTGGCGCCAACGATCGGCCCGTGGCTCGGCGGCTGGATCACGGATAGCTATTCCTGGCGCTGGATTTTCTATATCAACATCCCCGTTGGCATTCTCTCCCTTCTTCTCACCTATTTGCTCGTTTCCGATCCGCCGTATATGAAGCGCGTGAAGCTGACCCAGGGATTCCGCATCGATTACATCGGACTCGGCCTAATCAGCTTGGGTTTGGGGAGCCTCCAGATCATCCTCGACAAGGGTCAGCGCGAAGACTGGCTCTCTTCCGGTTTCATCCAGCTTTTCCTGGTACTCATGATCGTCGGGGTGGTTGCCGGCATCTTGTGGGAACTTCGCGCCAAGGATCCGGTGGTGGATTTCCGCATGTTGAAAAATCGGAATTTCGCCATTGCCACCGTCGCCATGTTCTTCCTTGGATTCGTGCTGTACGCAAGCACCATGCTGATTCCCCTGATGCTTCAGGAACTCCTGGGATACCCGGCGGAGTTGGCCGGGCTTGCGCTTTCTCCTGGTGGGGCGCTCATCATGTTCACGATGCCCTTCGTCGGCTACCTTGTATCGCGCGTGGATACGCGCTACCTCATCACCTTTGGCTGTGCCATATCCGCTTCCTCTCTATTCGTAATGGCTGGCTGGAGCCTCGGCCTCGATTTCCGTCACGCCGTGCTTGGCAGAATGTTGCAGGCCTTCGGCTTGGCTTTCTTGTTCATTCCTATCAACGTCGCCGCGTTCGCCTCGGTTCCGAGAGAAAAAACCAATATGGGCACGGGCATCATCAATCTGGCCCGCAACATCGGCGCCAGTGTGGGCATCGCCACGGTCACCACCATGCTCGAGCGCCGCACTCAGTTCCACACGGCTCATCTCGTCGAGCGCGTGAATCCCTTCAGCGCCGCTTATCACAAAACGCTCGTAAGTTTGAGCGGCGGCTTCACCGCCGGCGGGTCTTCCGGTCCGAATGCCACAAACCAGGCTCATGGCATGATCTACAACATCGTGCAGCGGCAGGCCACCATGCTTGCCTTCCTCGACAATTTCAAAATGCTCGGCATCATCTTTTTCGCCGTAATCCCGATTTTGGTGTTGATGAAGAAGCCCAAGGTACAGGGGGGGATACCTGTGCACTGAGGCTGCCATACGTCTGTAACTTTTCTATGCTGAACTACTCTAGTAAGCTACATGGGGGGAGCAAATGGCAACGCAAGTGATGAGTATTCCGCAACTTAGCGAACAGAAGCTGATCCGGGCCGGCCAACGTGGCGATGCCCAGGCGATTGAAACTCTCTTTCGCCGCTATCATCGCCAGTTGTTCCAGACCGCTCTTCGCGTTCTTGGCAATGCCGAGGACGCCGAAGACGCTTTGCAGGATGGTCTGCTTTCCGCGTATCGCAATCTGAAGCGCTTCGAGGGGCGCTCGCAGTTTTCCACCTGGCTCACACGCATCGTCATCAATGCCGCGCTGATGAAGCGCCGCAGCGCCAAGGCCCGCCCTGCGGTTTCTCTCGATGATTCGCAGCACGAGGACGAGTTGCCAATCGCCGAGCGCTTTGCCGATGACGGGCCCAATCCGGAACAGGTCTACGCCGGCACGGAAATCCGCGAAATGATCAACGAGAATCTCGAAGACCTCTCGCCACTTCTCCGCACCGCCTTCCTCTTGCGCGAAGTGGAAGGCTACTCCACGGTTGAAGCGGCAAGGAAACTTGGGGTTACCGAAAACACCCTGAAGGCGCGACTCTGGCGCGCCCGCCATCAGCTTGCCGAGCGGCTAGGCCGGCGTCTGCGTCGCATGAAGGACGGCATGAGCGGCAGCAACGGCATGGCCGACGAAGCCTGCAGCTATTGCTGAACTTCCTGATCTGCCTTCTCTAGGGGTCGAGCACTGCACGGCCCCCCCATTGGGCAACATCACGATCTCGTATAGCTCTGTCCATTTCCGGGACCTGCCTCTGCCTCCCAATGGTCCGCCTCGGAGCGGCTCTAGGTTTTCCCCCTTGCCCTTTTGCGTGACCCCCGTCACATTACCCTGCCCTCCCGAACGTTATCCTCGCCCCGAGGTGTGCCCCCATGAAACTCATCACCAAACTCACTCTTATTGTCTTAGTGTTTCTGGGCCTCTTTCTCCTCGCCGCGATCGCTTACCTCCCCGCCAAGGCGCAGTCGGCAGCCTCACATCCGGCGATTACGCCTATTGGAAAGCCTGTCGAGATCAAGGCCCCTTTGGGATTGCCGCCGGTTCCGATACCCCCAGACAATCCGCCGACAGAAGAAATCATCGCCCTCGGCCGCCGCTTGTATTACGATCCTCAGCTCTCCCTTGACGGCACGATTTCCTGCGCCTCCTGTCACGCCCCGCAATTCGCTTTTTCAGACAGTCGCTCCTTTTCCCAGGGTGTCGGCGGCAAGCTGGGGACTCGTCACTCCCCCACGGTCATCAACTCCGCCTACAACTCTCTGCAATTCTGGGATGGCCGGGCTCCCAACCTCGAAGAACAGGCCAAAGGACCCATGGCCAATCCCGTGGAAATGGCCCATACCCTTGAAGGCGTTGTGCAGCGTCTGCAAGTTGATTCGAAGTATCCCGAACTCTTCCAGAAGGCCTGGGGCACCGATCAGATCACCATTGACATGGTCGTTAAATCCATCGCTTCGTTTGAGCGCACCGTCATCGCTGGCGATTCCCCCTTCGACCGCTTTTACTATGGTCACGACTCAAAGGCGCTTCCTTCCGCTGCCCAGCGCGGCTTGATAATTTTCATTAGCGCCAAGAAGGGCAATTGCGCCGTTTGTCATCCAATTGGAAAAGACTCCGCGCTTTTCACTGACAACAAGTTCCACAATCTGGGCATTGGTGCCGATACGCGCGGCAATCTGAATGACCTCGGCCGCTACACTGAAACCAAGAACGACGCCGATATGGGTGCCTTCAAAACGCCCTCGCTCCGCAATCTCGCCAATCGCGGCCCTTATATGCACGACGGCTCTTTCCCCACCGTCAAGGATGCCCTCGCCCATTACATTGGCGGCGGCAACTGGAATCCTCATCTCGACAAGGAAATTCACTCCCTCGATGTCCTCACCTTCGATGAGCGCGACGATCTCCTGCAGTTCCTCGATTCCCTCAACGGCAAGCTCCCCGACAACATCGGCCCGCCGCCCGACCTCGCGCCCCCCGCCAAGCCCGCGCCCCCGCCCCCGCCAAAATAACTTTGGAGTGCGGCGGCTCGCCGCCGCTTTTCCGGCTGCCTAGGTGTCGACAAACTACAATTCACCCACCCCCGTCCGCAAACTCTCCGTGTCCTCTGTGTAAGCCTTTCTGCTCCCCGTCGGTAGTACACTACTGTCTGCCACACTCATCCCAAGGAGCATTCCCTATGTCCGATGGAATTCGTCGCTTCGCCGCCATCCTCATCCTCATCGCCGGCGCTGCACTCTTATGGTTGGCTGGCCAGCGCTCCAACGATGCCGAAGCCGCAAAGAACGATCTCGATTCCACCGTCGCGTACGCTCGCGAACACGCCTCCTCCAGCGATCCCCGCTTGAAAGGCGCCTACAGCTTCGAGCGCGGCGGCTGGGTATACGTCCATCTCGAAGGGGACCCCGCCACCATCGGTTTTCAGCATGGCTACATGCTCGCCAAGGAAATCGAGGACGCCTTCCCCGCCGTCCAGGCCGGAATGGTGCGCTCCACACATCGCGATTGGGCTTTCTTCCGTCAAACTGCCCGCGAAATGCTCTGGCCCAAAATCGATCCTGAATATCAGCAGGAACTCCAGGGCATCGCGGAAGGCCTGAACGCGCACACCGGTTCGCAGCTCGACGTTTACGACATCGTAGCCCTCAACTCCTTCGAAGAACTTCCTGACTATTACGTTCCCTGGCTCAACAAGCGTGAAAAACTCGCCAACGCCCCAAATCTCAAGAGTCCCGGCAACTGCAGCGCTTTCGTGGCCACTGGCAGTTGGACCAAAGATCACCAGATCGTCATCGCGCACAACAATTGGACCAGCTACATGGACGGCGAACGCTGGCGCATCATTTTTGACATTCATCCCGCGCACGGCTACCGCATTTTGATGGACGGCTTCCCCGGCGTCATCGCTAGCGACGACGATTTCGGTATCAACTCCGCTGGCCTCATGGTCACCGAAACCACCATCACGCAATTTGAAGGCTGGGATTCCAACGGCAAGCCCGAGTTCTTCCGCGCGCGCAAGGCGCTGCAATACGCTGGCTCCATCGACGATTACACGCGCATCATGCTCGACGGCAACAATGGCGGCTACGCCAACGATTGGCTCCTTGGCGACCGCAAGACCGGTGAAATCGCGCAACTCGAACTAGGTCTCAAAGCTTACAAGCTTTGGCGCACCAAAGATGGCGTCTTCGCCGGCTCCAACTGGGCCCGCGATCCCAGGGTCCTCAAGGAGGACACGCCGCAATTCGACCCTAATAATTTGGAAACTTCTCCCAATGCCCGCCGCGTCCGTTGGGAACAACTTCTCAATGAAAACAAGGGCAAAATCGATGTCTCGCTGGCCCAGCAGATGCTTGCCGACCACGCCGATTCGTTTGAGAAAAAGACGGAGGCGGATGAGCGCACGCTGTGCGGCCACGTCGATACCACCGTCCGCGGCGTTTCACTCTGGGACTGGCAAGCTTTCTATCCTGGTGGGGCCGTCCAGGGCAAAGCCGCCGATTCCGCCATGGCCAAGGATATGCGCCTCGTCGCTCGCACCGGCCATCCTTGCGGAGAAGATTTCCTCGCCAAGCCCTTCCTCGCCGCTCATCCCGAATTCGCCTGGCAGGAACCCTACTTGCGTGATATGAAGGCCGGCCCCTGGACCGAATTCCATTCCGGCGACATGCCCGCCGCCACAAAATAATCCCGGCTAATTTGGAGTGCGGCGGCTTGCCGCCGCTTTTGCGGCTGCAATCGCACCGACAAACTTCACCTCATCTTCCTCCTACCTTCCCGCCCCTTCTGGCACCACCGATATTTCCACCGCCGAAGGATACTCCTTCGACCGGTAAATCCTCTGCGTCGCCTTCTGATAGTCCGGCTCTTTCGCCTCGAAAATGTTCGCCACAAACTTCTGCGGGTTCCGGTCATACAACGGAAACCACGTGCTTTGCACCTGCACCATGATCCGGTGCCCCTTCAAAAACACATGATTCGCCGTGTGCAAATCAATCGTGTACGGCGTCACTTCCCCCGCCACAATCGGCTCCGGCTTTTCATACGATTTCCGGTAGCGCCCCCGGAAAATCTCATCCGCGATCATCAGCTCATATCCCGAGAGCTTCCAATCGCTCTCCACTTTCTGCGGATACACGTCAATCAGTTTCACCACCCAATCGCTGTCCGTTCCCGTTGTTGAAGCATACAGCTTCGCCGTCACCTGACCTGCCAGCGTCACATCTTCCCGTAACTCATCCGTCTGCCACGTCGCCACATCCGGCCGGTCGTTCACGAACCGCTGGTCCTGCACCAGCCACGTGTACCAGCTTCCCGGATGATCTCCCGGATACGTCATGTCCACCGGACGGTGCCGGTACGGCACCGGATGCGCCGGGTCGCTCTCGTAAGCGTCAAACGCCTCCCGCGATTCCGTCTTCGGCGCTTCAAACGAAAGTCTTCCGTTTTCTCCAAAATACAAGCTCTCCGTCTTCGCCTCGCGCGGCGGCCACGCGTCAAAACTCGTCCAGGTGTCGCTCCCCGTCTGAAACAGCAACGCCTCCTTCAACGGCAAACTCCCCTTGTCGTGCAGCCAGTACGCAAACCATGGCGCTTCCACCTTCTGTCGGAAATACACTCCCGTGTCCGACCCGAACGGTATCTCTCCTAGCCAACTCCCAGGTCCTCCAGACCATCCCCCGTGATTCCACGGCCCCACCACCAGGTAGTTCAGGTGCTTCGTGTCCGTTTTCTCCAGATTCGCGTACGTCCTCATCGGCCCGTAAAAATCCTCCTGATCCCACCAGCCTGCCACGTTCAGGTTGGGCACCGTCGCTTCCTTCAGACCTGATTCAATTGCATGAATCTTCCAGAATTCGTCGTACGTCGGATGCGAGACGAAGTTGTTCCACGTCGGTATTTTCCCGTGCAGATACTTCTCGTTTGCGTGCGACAGCACTCCCAGCTGCAGGAACCAGTCGAAAACATCGAAATTGTCGAACGTAAAACTCGAGTCTTCCTTCGACGACTCCATCATCGCCGCATATTCAAACCCGTAGCTCAGCCGGAACGCCCCATTGTGAAAAAAATCGTCCCCCATCCACGCGTCCCCCATGCAGGCTTGCTCGGAGACCGCTTTCAGCGCCGGGTGCGGGTTCACCATCGCCATCGCCGCAAGAAAGCCGCCATAGGAAATTCCCCACACGCCCACACGCCTGTTATTCTTCGCTACATTCTTCACCAGCCAGTCGATGGTGTCGTACGTGTCCGTACTCTCATCCACGCCCCTGGCATCTTTTGGGTCGTGCAGCGGCCGGTTCATCTCAAACTTTCCCTCGGAGCCGAACCGCCCTCGAATATCCTGAAACACAAAAATGTATCGGTCCGCGAACAGATCAGTATTTTCGTACAGCAGCCGGCTGTAGCCGTTGCCCCCCGCGGAGATTCCGTACGGTGTCCGCATCATCACGATCGGCAGCGCTTCTTTCGCATCCCTCGGCGTGTAAATCTCCGTGTGCAGCTTCACGCCGTCCCGCATCCGGATCATCACCTCGTTCTTCTCAAACAACCTCGCCAGGTCCGGCCGCCCTTCCTGCTGCCCCTGCGCCCCGGCCGCCACCGCCAGCAGCACTACCGCCGCAAGCACCCACATCTGTCTCCGCATCCTCGTCATCCGCATCCTCGCTGTTGCCCCTGTAATTTCAGACGCGCACAAATTTTCCCCGTGAGCATAACACACGCATCCCCGTGCCTTCAGTCAGGTCCGCCCATTCGCGCGAAACCCGCCTACCGGTGGCGCATCCTACATGTCCGCCCGGCGCTAAGGGCTATCTTTTCTATACAAAGTGCTTGACAATAAAAAGCAGAGGCGTATCCTTGCCTTATCCGCTTCTACCATGCCATCTCCTCTTCCGACGCCATCACCCGCTCTTCCCAAGCCGCCACTTGGCTCCTTCCGCTCACTCCTCGCCGATGCCATGCGATTTTGGGAGC